>Ga0078972_1001123_pt1 | contig 104230 bp, 85 predicted proteins | sample YelNatPaOPGAMG01_FD_67568 | JGI IMG/M metagenome (GOLD analysis project Ga0078972, IMG submission 67568) | Hot spring thermophilic microbial communities from Obsidian Pool, Yellowstone National Park, USA - OP-RAMG-01 (SPADES assembly) (version 2) | ecosystem: Environmental > Aquatic > Thermal... | reverse complement strand
GCCACCTCGGGGGGCGTCTGCCAGGGCGCCCTCCGACCAGCGTCCCGCTTCGCTAGGAGACCCACATGCCGTGGAGCGAGCAGGGCACGCTGTTCCGCCCCTATCGAACACACGTGCGCCAGCACAATTGTACCACTCTGCTGGGATGGGGTCAACACCTTGGCGGCTATGGGACAGCTCACGGGCGGGGATGATGCATTCCAGGGCGGAGATGTTGCCCGCCCCCTATCGGCAACCTCTGGGGGCCGCGACTGTCGCCGCTTCGGGCGTCGGCTCTGGGAGAGTCATTGGCTGGGGCGGCCGGGCCTTCGCTGTACGGGCGGGAACAGCCCGTACCGAGACAGGGTGGTCTGCCAAGCGGCCAGCTCTCGCGCCACGAACACAAGCTGTCCGTTCTCAACGTGGTGCGGCGCGATCCCGTCCTCCGCGAGGGAGCGGAGGACCTCCTCAGACAGCTTCACGGCGCGCGCCGCCTCCGACGGTGAAAGGCCCAGCTCGCCCTGGGCGTGGGGCAGCGTGAAGTCGAACAGCTCGACGAGCATGGCGGACGCCGCCTCGCGGTCCCTGCCGAACGCCATATCAAGGAACTGGACGTACTCCTTGGCCTGCTTGTACCGGACGTTGGCCAGTAGGATGAGGCTGTACGGATCCTCGGGCCACTGTTCGGCCATGGCGCGGCAGGCCTGCTCCACGTCCTCGTACCGCGCCAAGCGAAACAGCACGTTGGCCAGCGACCTGTGTGCCATGCGGGACCTGGGCGCCAGGTCCCGCCAATGTCTGAATGCGTCGGCGGCAGCGGACAGATCGCCCAGGCGACACAGCGCGGTGCCAAGGTACTCCCAGGCCTCGGCGTCGTCCGGGCCCCTGGCGACGGCCTGCAACGCCGCTCGTTTGGCATCCTCGTTTCGGCCGGCGTCCAGCGCCTCCAGGGCGTCGTCCAACAGGCGCTCCAACCGCGCATCGCTCGGCATACGGCCTACTCCACCGGAGCTGGAGTCACCGTGGTTACTGACCCCAGCGTCGCCAACTGGCCTTCCAGCTGGGCCTTGTCTCCAACGATCAGCTGCACCATTCGGTCGGGGTGCAGGTATTTCCTGGCGGCCTCAACCACCTCGGCCTTGGTGACCTTGCGGATATTGGCCGGGTAGCTCTTCAGGTAGTCTGGCGGGTATCCCAACATCTCCCGCAGCGCCCTTTGGGAGACCAGCTTCTCCGGCGTATCATACTCGAAGACGAACGAGTTGATGAGCGAGTCTTTTGCAACCTGCATCTCCGCGTCCGTAGGCGGCTGTGTCTGCATCTGGTGAAGTATCTTCACCATCAGGCGATCGGCCTCTGCGGTGGTAGAGGCCTTCGTGAGCGCCACGGCTCGGAACAGCCCGCCATCCGCGTTTGGCGACACGACGGCATACACCTCGTACGCCAGCCCGCGGGCGGTACGCACCTGCGACATAAGTCTCGACGTGAACCCGCTTGCCCCCAGGATGAAGTCCATCACCTGCACGGCGTACTGGTCTGGGCTCATGCGTTTGATCCCGAAATGGCCCATCTCAACTACGCTTTGGGGCACGCTCTTGGGGATGAAGTACACCCCCGGGCGGAACGATGCCGGCGGATCGGGGATTTGGGGCAGCGGCGTGCTCTGCCGTGGCCAGGCGCCGAACAGAGCCTGAAGCTTACGGATGAGATCGGCGCGGGAGAAGTCGCCGGAGGCCGCCAGGATGATGTGGTTTGGCACAAAGTAGCGGGCGTGGAGATCGAGCAGATCCTGCCTAGTGATCGACTTAATGGTGGCGGGCATTGGGATGCGCGCCCATGGGCTATCGGGGCCGTACACAAGCCTCATGAACTCGCGGTCGGCCAGCGAGGGTGGATCGTCGTTCCGGCGCCTTATCTCCTCCAGGATCTGCTGGCGCGCCAGCTCCACCTTGTCCTCGCGAAACGCCGGGTGCATGAGGACGTCTGCGAAGATGGCCAAGCCCTGATCAAGATCCTGCTTCAGCACCGAAAGGCTGGCGGTCCCGTACTCCTGGCCGATCGAAACCTCCACCGACGCAGCGATGTACTCGAGTTGTTCGTCTATCTCGTCGCCGGTTCTGGTGAGGGTGCCCCCTGTGCGCATAAGCGAGCCGGTCATCTCGGCCAGGCCAGCCTTGTCCGCGGGATCGTATATGGAGCCCACCTTGATGTAAGCCGTTATCTCCACCAACGGAAGCTGGTGATCTTCCAGCGCGTACACCACCATCCCGTTGGGCAGCGTTGTGCGGTACGGTTCCGGCGGAGCGAAGCTGAGCGGTTTGGCCTTGATGCTCTCCGGCCTTGTGTTGGCGTACGGGTAGGTGGCCCCCACCGCCGGTGCCATGGTTAGGACGGCGGCAACAAGGGCAAACGCAGCGGCAATCGCGCGGACGGCCGATCTGCACGTCATTGGGCACCTCCAGGAGTTGACGAGGCGGGGGAGGCCTCAAGAGGCTGTAGCACCGCGACCGTGCGGTTCTGCGGCACCAGGTACTTGCGCGCCACACGTTGGATGTCCGCGGCCGTGATCTGGCGAACCCTCTCCCGCCACCGAAGCAAGTATCGCCAGTCGCCGGCCACAAGCTGGTAGTAAGCCAGTTGGCTCGCCAGCCCCATGTTGGATGCCAGGCCGCGCACGAAGTCGGCGTCTAGCTGGTTCTTCGCCTTCTGCAGCTCGCGGTCTGGCACCGGCTCCGTCTTGAGGCGCTCGATCTCCTCGTCGATGGCCCGCGTCAGTTCGTCGGCCGTGTGTGGGTAGATGGGGGTTGCGGAGATCTCGAACAGGTTGGGATACCTGGCACCCGGGCTGCTGGTATCCGAATCCACGCTCACGGCGATTCGCTTCTGCTTAACAAGCGCCGTATAGAGCCGGGACGTACGCCCGCCAGTCATGATCTGGTTTAGCACATCGAACACGAAGTCGTCGTCCGAGGGCAGCGTGGGCTTGTGGTAGGCCATCGAGAGCTGGGGTTGCGCGCGGAACAGCACCTGCACCCTGCGCTCGCCGTCCTGTGCGGGCTCGGTGGTGACCACGGGCGGAGGCGGCGGGCCCGCGGGGATGGCACCGAAATACTTGTCGATGATCGGCAGCGCCTCGCTAGGCTTGATGTCGCCGACGAGGGCGCAGACGGCGTTGCCCGGCGTGTAGTAGATTCGGTGGAACCACTCCGCCTGTGGCCGCGTGAGGGATCGAATGTCGCTCATCCACCCGATCACGGGGAAGTGGTACGGATGCGCTTGGAACGCGGCCGTCACGAGCGCTTCGTACAGTTTGCCGTCGGGGTCGTTATCGGTGCGTTCCAGGCGCTCCTCCGCAACCACGCTTCGCTCCAGGTAGAACTCGCGAAGCACCGGCGTGGCGATTCGCTGGGACTCGAGCAGCGCCCAAAGCTCAAACCGATTCGACGGGAGGCTCTCCACGTAGGCCGTGATGTCTTTGCTGGTGAAGGCGTTAAGGCCCTCCGCACCGTTAACAGACATGATCTCGTCGAACTGGTTTGGGATGACGTACTGCTCCGCCTCCTTCTGGAGCTGCTCCATCTGTTTGGCAAGCGCCTCTCGCCGGGATGCGTCCTGAGGCCTGTTCTCGGCGTCAAGCCTTGCGAGCTGCACGGCGACGCGGTCCAGCCGGTCCAAGATCGGCTTCTCCTTGGCGTAGTTCTTGGTGCCAACAACCTGCGTGCCTTTGAACGCCATGTGCTCGAACATGTGCGCCAGGCCCGTGTAGCCGGTCTTCTCGTCCACGCCACCCACCTTGAACGCCACCATGGCGGAGAAGACCGGCGCCTCGTGCCGCTCCACGATGAGGAACCGCATGCCGTTCTTCAGCGTGTGCTCCACGACCTTCCCCTGCAGGTCCTGCCCAGCCGATGGCGCAATCACGGCGAGCGCCAGGAGGATGGTCGCAACAAGGCGCAAGCCAACGTTTCGTGTCTGTGTCACGCTTTTCCCCTCCGAAGTACCCAACGGGGCTACTGGGTTGTGTCAAGTAAGCTATGCGGACTCGGTAAGGGGGCTTCGGAACCGGGTAGGCTGTGGCCTTTCCCGGAGGGGCCGCAGGGCATGCGGTCGCAGCCCGCCTTGCTGGCGAACACGCCCACCAGCCTCGTCCGCCCTCTGCCCTCCCTCAAGAGGCGCCCTATGCAGGTGGTCGTGCGCACGATCTAGCGGTGCAACGCACGTGCCTGCGCGTCCGCCTGCGCCACCACGCTGGCTCAACGTCCAGCGTCGCCTCAATCGGCATCTTCATGCACTTGCGCAGCGTTTCCATCAGCTCATCGGCTGCGCCAAAAAAACTCCCGCAGTCCAAGCAGGACAATTGGGGGCCAGGATAGTATTTTGGTACTGTGCATGGGTGCTTCCTTTCCGCGTCGGAGGGTCTTCTCTGCAGACACTCAGTCGTCGGCAAAGGCAAGCACCTTTATCTTTGGTACACACTCTAGTGTACACTACCGCGATATCCCCGGCCTCGACGTGCGGATCAGGGCGCAGTACAATGCAATGTGGCAGCATCCGGTGTGTCCCCTTGAGCTGCCACGCCGTCGTCGCGCTGCACCTGCTCGCGCATTAGCGTCAATCGATGCACAGACTAGGAGGCCTGAATGCCCGGCCCTGCAGATCAATACACCAAAGCCCCCGTGGGGGGCACCAATGCCTCGACAGCGCTGGTATTGGCGCTTGTTTTCGCGCTGAGCGTGGCAGTCAGAGCTCCCCGTCTTGCGAGCCCTCTTGCGAGACATCATGAAGCTGTCACCGGCCATGCGCTTCGGATACTGGAGATATGGCGCGAGGAAGGTGGGGCGCGGTGCAGGTTCCTACCCATCATGAACTACGGCAGGGCAGCCGACAAAAACATCCCGAACCACGCGACGACTCTGCGCGATGCTCAGGGCAACTACTACGACGGGTCCTACGGCCCCCTAGCCTATATCGCGCCCTATTGTCTCTTCACTGCATTGGGTACTCGCCCCAACGAGCTGGGCATCAGGCTCTTCGGGCTGTTGGTGCACCTCCTCACCGCTGTTCTCGTCTATGCGATTGTGAATCTTCTCGTGCGCACCCCGGGCGACAGGCTGCCGTGGCCCGCGATTGGCGCCTTCTCGGTGTACGCGTTGAACCCGCTAGCGCTCTGGTGCCACATGAGCGTGTACTCTGTGGATACGGCCGTGCAGCCCCTGTTTGCTGGCGGCATCTACTTGGCTCTGCTGGTGATGACCAGGCGGGGCCGCTCGACGCTCCTTCTCCCGGCGCTTGCGGCACTCACTTGCGCGATGGTACTAACCGAGTGGCTGGGGGTGTTCTTGGCATTCAGTGTGGCCGCGTACGGACTGTGGCGGATACGAGGGTCAGAGGGGCGTCGGCTGGCTTTGTGGGTTGCCGCCGCTGCGGCGGCGGGTGCCATTGTTCTTGCGGCTTGGTACTCCGAGCCCGCCGGTCTCAGGGCCTTCTGGCGCGAATGCGTCGGCAAGTACGAAGTCCGAAGCGGCCTGGCGCGCCAGACCGATGAAGCTATGTCCTACGCCAACCCGCGATCGGTCCTCTATGTAGGCTACTACGTCTACCAGTCCTTCGCGCCAATGCTAGCGGCACTAGCACTGGTGTGGGTCGGGATCCGGAGGCTACGCCCGCCCGTCGACCGGGTGCGGCGGCCATGCATCGGACCGGGTGGAATGCTGGCTCTGTACCTGGCGACGGTGCCGGCACTGTTGCACCACCTCGCGTTCTACAACTTCACAGCTATCCATGACTTCGCACTCGTGAAGGACGTCCTACCCCTCTCCATAGCCACGGGCCTGCTGCTGGGATGCCTCCTGGCGCGAACGAAGGAGACACAGGAGCGGGCCGCCCGCCGGACGGCCAAAGCCGCGGGCGTTGTGGTTGCCCTGGCACTGGCTGCCGGAGTGGCACGGTACTGGTGGCAGAACAGCCGTCCGGGCGATGAATGGTGTCTGCCCGTGGCCGCCGCGGTGCGCCGGGCCGCCGCTGATGATGAGGTGGTATTCCTGAAGGGGCCATTTACGGCGCAGATGGTCTGGTACTCCGGCCGCAACATAGCCTCATACACGACACTGGAGGAGGCGTTGCGTCTCATTAGGATGAACGGGGTCCACCGCGGCGTTCTCTTCATCGTGGACCCGCGTACCAAACAACTCGTGCAGATAGCACACATACACGCCTAGGCAGCACAGGCAGTGAGCCGGCCGCCCGTCCAGTTTCTGGTAGCCATCTGCAGGATGGGGATGCGCTCCACTCCAGAATCGCGACGCTCTGGCGCCACCATCACCGGCACGCACCGGTACCAGGTCGCTGAGGCCACCCGATGCGCAGCGCCTCAGTCGCCACGCCGATGCTCGGACCGGGATGCGGCTATGTCCAACGCCAGAGCCACGGCGGCAACTGCCAGGCTGAGCGCAGATATCAACATCGTGGGCGCCGGCAGCACCTGCACGCCAGCCACCAGCCACACCACGTACAAGGCCCCAAACAAAAGCGCGCTACCCGCCGCAACCGCAAGCGCAATCGCCCGGTACTTCAGCGACCTCCGGTAGCACGCCTCAACGTACGGCCCAAACGTGAAGCTCATGGGAAGCATCCCTCCGCCGGGCCCCACCCATCCCCCTCGGGAGCAGCTACGGCCCGTCGACCAGCTCCACCCGCGGCGGCGATGCATAGCCCGCGTAGTGCCCCGCAACGTCCACGGCGTCTGCATCGCCATCGTGCACAAGCAGTCGATAGCGGAACGTCACTTCGGCGCCGGCCTCAACCGTGAGGCTACCGTCAAGCAGCCTGTTGTTCTCGAAGTAGGACACGCCAAACGGGTTGGCGGTCATCAGGCCGTAGTCGCGCACGTGCCAGTACGTGGGATGCCGCGGGTTGCGCGGATGGTCCAGTATGGCAACACCAACAACGCCGCCCGCCACCACACCGGTGTAGCTACACCAATCGGCTCGCTTGCCCCAACACTCCGCTTCGCCGCGGCCACCGGCGGAGGTGCGGATCAGCCCGCCCTTGTCGCCATCCATCGACGTGGCCACCCGAACGCTGGCAAGGCCGCCCTCCTTGGTATCGCCAAAGCGCACCTCGCCGTAGGCGGCCGCAAAGGTGACTTCCAGGTCCATGATGTGCGGCCCGCCAGGAACCGCGTAGATCGCAACTCGCCTGCGCTCCGCAACCACCGGGGTAGACCCATCCGGCCCAACCCAAAGGTTGCGCTCCGCGAAGCCACCCCACACGGGGCCGGACCAGATCGCGTCGAAGCCTTGGTGCCGGATCCAGGCGTGGCCGGGCTCTTCGCTCCAGTTGTCTGTGTTGTTCACGTCGCCGTGCGCCACCCAAATCGACCGATGGTGCACGTGGTCGTGCGTCTCGCCGGGCACGTCCAGCATGGGATAGTTGCGCGTCACCCGCCTGCCTGAGGGCGTGAGCACGGGGAAGAAGTACGGACGCGCGTGCTCAGGCGAGAACTCGTAAGTTGTGAATGGCCGCTCTGCCACCAGGAAGCCAAGCTCGTTTGGCACCGCGTCGATAACCTGCACGCCCGCCGCCAGCGAGGCCGGGCCGCCTCCGTCGCAAAGCCGGAACACCACATCCACCGACGGCAGCAGCGGGCCGGCGATCCACGTCAGCTCCACGTCCCGCTCGGCGTGTACCGCCTGGCAAGCTACCGGCACCCCCGCCGCATCCGTCAGCGCCAGGTCCTCCAGGGCAACGTCGGGAGGGCAAGGAATGGTGGCCCGCACTGGAACGGCGGGCAGAGCGGTGTTGCTGCTGACCCTGAAATGCGCCTCAAACACGCGTGTCTCCTCTATCCGCCAAACGCCCTCCGCAGATATGCCAAGCTCTCGCGGGCGATGGTTTGCGGATCGGGCGAGTAGTCGAACACCTCAACAGATACGTACCCGCGGTACCCCACATCGGTCAGGGCACGAGCGATTGGAGCAAAATCCACGTCGCCGAAGCCGGGTCCCCTGCGGTTGGCGTCGTTGGCGTGGACGTGGGCGATCATCGGGCCGTAGGCGCGGATGATGGCGGCCGGATCTCCCTCCGCGCACATGCTCTTCACGTCCGCGATCATCCTGACGTTGGGATGCCCCACCTCCCCCACAAACCGAGCGGTCTCGGCTGCTGTGTTGAGGAAGTCCGTCTCTGGCTGCGGCAGCGGTTCCATGCACAGCGTAACGCCGGTCTGCTCAAGCGTGGGCGCCACGCTACGAACTGCGTCAAGCGCCAGGTCCCACGCCTGCTGGTAGCCCAGGCCCTGGTACACCTTGCGCTGGGCCGGGGAGCCGAACACCATCACTTTCCCACCGAGGTCTGCGCACAGCTCCGCCAGGGCGCGGAGGTACGCCACGGTGCGCCGGCGCACGTTGGCGTCGGGATGGTTGATGTAGAGGCCCTTGGGAGACACCAGCAGCCAATGCAGCCCGGCTATCTCCACCCCTGCGCTCTCTGCCTCCCGCCTAAGCTGGCGACGCTCCGCCGCGTTGACGGTTGACGCATCCGGCGCCAGCGTGAACGGCGCTACCTCGAGCGCCTCGTAGCCGGCCTCAGCCACAAAGCGGCAGACAGCATCGAACTCCCACCCCTTGAACATCTCGTTGCAGACCGCGAACCTGGCCTCGGATGCCATGGACCCGCCTCCTTGCCTCGCCGCACGCCACCCGCCGCGCGGTTGCACGCCCACATTGGTTCTTCCGCTCACGCAGCCGGATTCCTGCGTCCAAACGCCGGGCTCGGCAGGGCCGAACTCCCCTTTTTGCCCTCAATAGGTTCGGTACCCTCTTGTTTCGGTTATGGGGCCGGTGTGGAATAACAAAGCGGATCGTGCGTACTGTCGATGCATCCCTACGCATTTGCTGATAGCAGCACACTATCAGTTGCTAGCATCTCACACACTCTTTACATACGCTGCTACTCTAGTACTGCCTGGGCCCCGCCAAACAAATGCCCCATGAAGTAGCACTGATTGTAGACGATGACCCGGACCTTACGTTTCTACTAGGGACCGCCCTTGCCGCAGATGGGTACCAGGTGGCAATCGCCCGCGGCTACCTCGATGCCTTCGCCGCGTTGGAGTCGGGCGAGCTGCAGCCGACCGTCATGCTCGTGGACCTGCTGCTGACGGACGGCAACGGCGTCGAGCTGTGTACCGCCGCAAGGCGGATCCTGGGCCACTCCGTCAAGATCGTGGCGATGAGCGCCGATCCTAATGCCGTCGCCGCCGTGCCACAAGGCGATGTCGACCTGCTGGTGGTGAAGCCGCTGCGCCTGGACGATCTCCTGGCCAACCTGCGCGAGTGAGGCCGACCAAGCAATCCGAAGGGGATGTGGCAGGCCCAGATGGAGGGTGCCGGAGACTCACGTTCGGCCTCCGGCACCTGCCCGTGCGATTACCCGGCGCGTTTGCCCTTCTCGATGAGCTCCCGAACCTTTCGCCCGCCCTCTCGGCCGAGCTCCTTGTACCCATCGTGGCCCAACGCGCGCTTGCGAGCTTCCCCGCCCTTCTTGCCGATCGTTTCATAGAAACTACGGCCGTGCCGACCGGCAGTGGTTTCGCCGCCCTTGCGGCCGGCCTCCCGGACGGTCATCTCCTTGCGACGCTCGCCCGTCATGCATCTCTCGCTTCCTGACGGGGCCACCGGGCCCGACGCGCGCCGCGCGGTGCCCCCCGCTGCGGTACGGTTCACTATGCGCGCCGCCCGCCGCGCGGCCCGGGCACAGTATCTAAGCGCCTGCTCAAGGCATACTCTTACCCCTTGGTACGCTCTCTCAAACCTACCAGGGCCATCTTGCCGAAAAGCCGAACTCGCACCTGCTTGCCCTTTGTGCCGGACACTGGCAAACGCCGCAGCCAGGTGGTATACATCTGTGGGGATATCACATGCCTTTTGACAGCTTTGTGACGGCAGCCGTCGCCCGCGAGCTTGTAGACGCCATCCTCGGGGGCAGCGTGCTTAAGATATACCAGCCTGCCCCCACCGACCTGCACATCCACGTGCGCGCCGGCGGCCACAAGCATGTGCTGCTCATCTCGGCGCACGCCGAGCTGTACGGAATCTGCCTGGCATCGCGGGTGCCACCTAATCCGCCCGCCCCCCCTCGCTTCTGCGCAAGCCTCCGCAAGCACATCGAGGGTGCGCGCGTTCAGTCCCTGCAGCAAATCGGCTTCGACAGAATCGTTCGCATCGGGTTCAGGAGATCGGACGGCGTGCGAGTGATGGTCGCGGAGCTGATGGGCAAACACAGCAACATCTGCCTCCTCGATGAGGACGAGACCATCATCGACTGCATCAAGCCGATCGGCACGTCCGTGAATCGCCACCGCCAGCTGCTGCCGAACAGGCCGTACGTGCCACCGCCCTCCTCCAGCAAGCCGCACTCCCTGGCTCTCACCCAGGACGAGATCGTCGCGTTGCTGGGCGCGCCCCCTATAGCGCCAGACCGCATCGTGGCCACATTGGCCGGAATCAGCCCGTTCATGGCAAGAGAGGTGCTTGCCCGCGCCAACACAGCCGATCCCCACAGCGTCGCCGCCGCGCTCACCTCACTGCTAGACTGCGTGCGCCAGGGCGCCTTCTCGCCAACCATGCTGCTCGATCCAACCGACACGCCGGTCGATTGCTGGGCCGCCCCAATCCTGCACGTACCCAACGCCCGAACGGCCCCATTCCCCAGCATGAGCCTGGCGATCGAGGCGGTTCGCTCCCGCCGCTTGCTCTCTGAGGGGCTGGAAGCAGCGAGGCGGCAGCTATCCTCTCGACTTCGGCAGGAGCTCGCCCGTCTCGACTGGCGCCGGCAGGCGGCACTGGCGGCCCTGGACGATGCCGCTCACGCGGAGGAGTACCGCACAGCAGGCGAACTGCTGATGGCCAACCTCCACAGCGTGAACCGCGGCGACGAGGCCGTGGAGCTGCCTAACTACTACGACCCCGGTCAACGGCCGCTGCGGATCTCGTTGGACCCAACGCTCTCGCCTCAGGAGAACGCCGCCAGCTATTTCCGCAGGTACCGCAAGGCGAAGAGCGGCGAGGACGCCCTCCAGAAGCAGATGGCAGAGTTGGAGCAGAAGCGTGAGTCCGCACACGTGCTGCTGACTCGGGTGGAGGCCGCGCAGAGCATGCAGGAGGTGGAGCTGCTGCGCCCGGAGGTGGAGAGGCTGGCCCCCTTGCGGGCCCCGCATGAGGCGCCAGCCGCCCACAGGGGCCTGCGCACCGCCCCCGCGCCCAAGATCCAACGCATCCAGGCCGAGGGCGGCTGGGAGATATTGGTGGGCGAGACCAAGGAAGCCAACGATTATCTCACCACCAAGATCGCCTCGCCGGACGACCTCTGGTTCCACGTGCGCGCGGCGGCGTCGGCGCACGTGGTGGTGAGGACGGGTCGGCGACCCCAGCAGGTTCCCCGCGAGGTGATCATGCAGGCGGCCCGGCTGGCGGCAGCCCACAGCGAGGCCAAGCACTCCAGCGTGGTGGCGGTGGACTACACCCTCAAGCGGTACGTGCACAAGCCACGCGGCTCCGCACCAGGCGCGGTAATATACAGGAACGAGAAGACCGTGCACGTGGAGCCGTAGCCATTCACGACCGAAGACTGCTGTCCGCGGAGCTCATAGTAGCAACCTCTGGGTGCGGAGAGGCCTGGCAGCGAGATTGCCATTGCTTTGCTCGTGCAGCCAGCGGATGGGACGGCAACAAGAACCTCCGTTAGGGCAAGCGAAGGTTGCCAATCGGCGTTTCCGGGGCCCGGCGCCGCCTCACCGCTCACGCTGCCGAGGAGTGCTTGGTGCCGCGCTCTTGGCCGCAGATGAGCTGGCACGCACGCCTCCCTTCCCCCCCGAGCCTGCCCAGATGGAGGGGCGCATTGGGTAAGGGCTACTACATTGCAGCCGCTCGCTAACCTCATGTTAACGAGCACAACGCGCCGCACCGTCCGAGAGCCCCCAAGTTTCACCCCACCGCTTGACTATTAAGATTGTGCAAAGTATAATCGCGGTGGTCATGCCGGAGGGAGATACACCCGCCGGCATGGTGCGTGTTTGCAAGGAGCGATGTAGCTCGGTGACCCTAACAAGCATCGTCGAAGCCGCGGTAGCTGCACTTGGCCTGCCCAGGTGGGTGGCCCCTCCGGTGGTGGCGCTCATCGCCGCTGTGCTGATACTCACCTTCGTGCTGCTGACAGTGCTGGTGCTCATATACGCCCTTCGGCGCATACTCGGCTTCATACAGTCCAGGCTGGGGCCCAACCGCGTGGGGCCCGAGGGGTCACTGCAGACGGTGGCGGATGCGCTTAAGCTCCTGCTCAAAGAGGACATCATCCCCGCGGCCGCGGACCGCTGGGTGTTCATCGTAGCCCCCGCCATCGTCTTCATACCGGCGTTCCTCGTGTACGTGGTGGTGCCGTTCGGGCCGCACTGGATCGCGCGGGACCTCAATATCGGCATCGTCTACATCTCCGCCATAAGCTCCGTTGCCGTCATCGGCATCATCTCGGGCGGATGGGCATCAAACAACAAGTACGCGCTCTTGGGCGCCATGCGCTCCGCCGCGCAGATGGTCTCATACGAGGTTCCACTGGTGCTCACCATGCTGGCGCCGGTGGTGCTGGTGCAAACCTTCAGCACCCAAGGGCTAGTTGAGGCTCAGCGCGGGGTGGGCTGGTTCGTGCTGCTGCAGCCCGTGGCATTCCTCATACATCTCACCGCCAGCCTGGCGGAGACCAACGTCACCCCCTTCGACATAGTTGAGGCAGAATCCGAACTGGTTGCGGGCTTCCACGTGGAGTACAGCGGCATGAAGTTCGCGCTGTTTTTCCTCGCGGAGTTCGCCAACACTTTCACGCTCGCTGCCATCTCTGCCACTATCTTCCTTGGCGGCTGGCTTTCGCCGTTCGGAATCCATACCGGCCCATGGTGGGTTCGCCCGCTCGCGGACGGACCTCACTGGTTCTTCCTCAAGTCGTTCGTGCTGGTCTTCGTCACCATGTGGATTAGGGGCACCCTCCCCCGGGTCCGTGTCGATCAGCTAATGGACCTCGGCTGGAAGGTGCTGATACCGGTTAGCCTGGTCAACCTTACGCTAAACGCTTTGGTTGTGGCGCTGGGGCTGAGCCTCTGGACGCTGGCCGCCGTCAACTGGGCCTTCCTGGCCGCGGTTGTGTGGCTTGGCGTAGCGAGGCGTGCAGTGCCCAAAGCGCTGAGGGCATCCAAGTGAACAGCCTATCAGATGCCGTAAGTGAAATGGGGTATGCATTAGCCTCGGTTGGCAAGGGATTGGCCGTCACCTTCACCAACCTGTTGCGCCCCAAAACCACCCTCCAGTATCCGGACGAAAGACCTAAGCTCCCCCCTCGTTACCGCGGCCTGCCCGTGGTAGATCTCTCCAAATGCATGGGATGCCAGCTGTGTGAGCGGGCCTGCCCAAACCAGCTCATCAAAGTCCAAACCTCCCGAAGGGAGGATGGCAAAGGCAGAAAGGTCGACCGCTTCGACATCGATTACTCGCTGTGTATGCTGTGCAACCTGTGCGAGGAGGCCTGCGTTCCCGGCGCCATCGCTTTGGAGGGGGGCTACGAGCTGGCCACCACTTCCAGAGACCAGCTCAGGTCCGGCATCGCGGATGGATGGGTGAGACCAGGTCGGATGCCCCGCGACGCCGACGCGCCCGCCCGCGAGAATGACGCCAACCAACTCGTGGAGGCGGCCGCAGCATGATCCCGTGGTCTGCAATCGCCGTGGGCCTGCTCGGCGCACTCACCATTGGGTCGGCCCTGCTGGTGGTGACGCTGAGGAACCTGTACCACTGCGCGCTTTTCCTGGCCCTCAGCTTCACGGGCATCGCGGGGCTGTACGTGGTGCTCTCGGCGGAGTTCCTCGCAGCCACGCAGATCCTGGTGTACGTGGGTGCCATAACCGTGCTCATCCTGTTCGCCATCATGCTGACCGAGCACATCGTGGGTGAGCGTGGGCAGATCGTCTCGCGGTACAGGCTCCCGTCGGCGGCCATCTCGCTTCTGATGGCGCTGCTGGTGGGGGGCACGCTGTGGAGCACTAAGTGGCCCTCGCAGCAGGCGCCCAGGCTTTCAGCTACCCCAACCACGTCGTTCATACTCGGCCGTGAGCTGCTAACCACCTACCTCATCCCCTTCGAGGTGGCCTCCGTGGTGCTGCTAGCGGCGTTGGTTGGCGCGGTCGTGTTGGCTAAGCAGGAGGCTAGCTAACCAATGCTCCCCTCTCTTCAGGCCTTTCTGCTCATAAGCGCCCTTCTTTTCAGCATTGGGTTGTATGGCGTACTCACCAGGCGCAATGCCGTCGCCGTACTCATGGGCATCGAGCTCATACTCAACGCGGCCAACTTGAACCTGGTGGCGTTCGCCCGATACGGCGACCCCGTGCGCCTTGCGGGGCAGGCGTTCGCCGTCTTCGTCATTACCATCGCCGCAGCAGAGGCAGCCGTGGGCCTCGCCATAGTGATCGCCCTATACCGTAACTTCCGCCACATCAACGTGGATGATGTGAACTTCATGAGGTGGTAGGTTGCTGGCTTCCCTACCTGACTTTGCGTTCGTGATACCCCTGTTCCCTCTCGCCGCCTTTGTAGCCATATTGGCGCTGGGCAGGCGCGCCCCCGGGCAGGGCCATTGGCTGGGATGGATCGGCGTGGGCGCCTCGTTCGTGCTTTCCGTGGCGACCTTCCTCGCCGTCACCACCCCCGAGTCGGTGGTGGACCGCGGGCTCACGTGGGCTGTGGCCGGCCAAACGCCGATCACCGTTGGCTTCCGCGTGGACGGCCTCACCTGCATCATGCTGCTGGTGGTGAGCACCGTGGCCCTTATGGTGCAGGTGTACAGCGCTGGCTACATGCACGGCGACCCACGTTACCCGCGCTTCTTTGCGTACCTCTCTCTGTTCACGGCGGCCATGTTGGGGCTGGTGGTAGCCAACAGCATCCTCTTGCTTCTCATCTGCTGGGAGCTGGTTGGCCTAAGCTCATACCTGCTCATCGGGTTCTGGTTCGAGAGGCCGTCGGCCATGAGGGCCGCCAAGAAGGCCTTTGTGGTAACCCGGCTGGGCGACGTGGGCTTCTTGTTCGGAGTGGTGCTGCTCTTCTGGTACACGCGCACCTTCCACATGGAGTCGATCTTTCACCAGGTGGGAGGCGAGCTGCCGCTGAAGGTTGCCGGGGTTGCCGCCCTGCTGCTGTTCTGCGGGGCGATAGGCAAATCGGCGCAGTTCCCGCTGCACGTCTGGCTGCCCGACGCAATGGAGGGCCCCACACCGGTCTCCGCGCTGATCCACGCGGCAACCATGGTAGCGGCTGGCGTGTACCTGGTTGCGCGGATGTACCCGCTCTTCTGGCCGGAGGGATATCAGCCCGCGGTCATGGGCCACCTGTTCGGCATGGGGGTGACCACGCCGTGGGTTGTCGCCACCACCGGCGCCGTCACGCTGCTCATGGCTGCGATGATCGGCGTGGTGCAGAACGACATCAAGCGGGTGTTGGCGTACTCAACGGTCAGCCAGCTTGGGTACATGGTGATGGCGCTGGGCGTGGGCGGCCTGACGGCGGGCATGTTCCACCTGTTCACGCATGCGTTCTTCAAGGCTCTGCTGTTCCTAGGGGCCGGCAGCGTGATTCACGGCATGGGCGGCGAGCAGGACATCATGCGCATGGGCGGCCTCCGCAAGCATATGCCCGCCACGTTCGTCACGTTCATCGCGGGGACGCTGGCGCTGGCCGGCATCTTTCCGTTCAGCGGCTTCTGGAGCAAGGACGAGGTTCTGGCGGACGCACTTCATTACCACCCGGCATTCTACGCAGTTGGGCTGATGGGGGCGTTCCTCACGGCGTTCTACATGGCTAGGCTGTGCTTCCTCACCTTCTGGGGGGAGCAGCGCACCCACGATGTGCATCCCCACGAGAGCCCGCGCGTGATGACGTGGCCGCTGTGGGTGCTTGCAACGCTTGCCGTGGTTGCGGGATTTGCTGGCACGCCATGGTCGCCTTGGTTCCACCACCTTGTGCGCCCGGAGGAGGCCGCCGCCGCGTTCCACCCAACGGTGGCGCTGGCGGGCACGGCCGTGGCGGTTGCAGGGCTGCTGTGCGGGGCCGCGCTGTACTATTGGCGCATCGTTTCGCCAGCCAGCCTCATCGCGGTGGCGCCGTGGCTGCACCGCGCGCTGAAGCAGAAGCTGTACTTCGATGAGATGTACTGGGCCGGCCTTGTGAAGCCGATGTTTGCCGTGTCTGGTGCTGCATCGTGGGTGGATCGCCGCATCGTAGACGGCACTGTGAACGCCGTGGGATGGCTCACAGTGGCCTTCTCTCGTGTGCAACGGTGGGTTGATACCTGGATAGTGGACGGCTTGGTGAACCTGGTTGGCCAGGCCACCAAGACGGCGGCGGATGGCATCAGGGTTTGGCAAACCGGACGCATTCAGAACTACATCATGGTGATAGCACTCGGCGTCGTACTGCTCATTCTGATCGGGGCGCGGTAGGGCGCACTGGCCCGGACGCGAACCCGGGCCTCCCGCACCGGGGGGACTGACACTAACCATGAACTCTCATCTGCTAGCTTTGCTGACCTTCACGCCTCTATTGGGTGCCATAGCGGTGATGTTCGTGCCGCGAGAGAACCGCGCCACCATCAAGTGGGTCTCTCTAGCGTTCAGCGCGATTCCGCTGGCCCTCTGCATCCCGCTCATCCGGGGGTTCCTGGGTCCCCACGCGGCCATGCCGTTCGCTGAGCGCAGAAGCTGGATCGGGGCGCTGGGGGCAAACTTCTTTCTTGGTGTTGACGGCCTGAGCCTGCCGCTGGTGGTCCTCACCGCCCTCCTCAGCCTGATAAGCCTAGTGTACTCCTGGCACATCGAGGAGAGAACCAAAGAGTACTTCGCGCTGTTCCTGGTGTTGGAAACCGGCATGCTCGGCACCTTCCTGGCGCTGGACTTCTTCCTCTTCTACGTGTTCTGGGAAGTGAGCCTAGTGCCGATGTACTTCATTATCGGCGTGTGGGGCGGTCCCCGACGCGAATACGCAGCCATTAAGTTCTTCCTGTACACGTTGGTTGGCAGCGTTGCGATGCTGCTGGCCATCATCTACCTACGCCTCAATTCCGGCACGTTCGACATGCTGCAGCTGGCGGTTCGCCGGCCGCTGGAGGGGCAGTGGCCCCAGATAGGCCTCGTGTTCTGGGCGTTCTTCCTTGCGTTTGCCATCAAGGTGCCGCTGTTCCCATTCCACACGTGGCTCCCCGATGCGCATGTTGAGGCGCCAACCGCAGGAAGCGTCATCCTGGCGGCCATCCTCCTCAAGATGGGCTGCTACGGCTTTCTGCGCGTCATCCTCCCCATTCTCCCGTCGGCGGCCGCCGCTTACTCCGGCTACATCGCCGTCCTGGCCGTGATCAGCATCGTGTATGGCGCGCTCGTTGCCATGGCACAATGGGACGTGAAGAAGCTGATCGCGTACTCCAGCGTCAACCACATGGGCTACGTTATGCTGGCGATAGCCGCCGCCTGCGCCGCCCGCGAGGGAGATCTGACCAGCCGCGCCGCCGCCCTCAACGGCGCCCAGTTCGAGATGATAGCCCACGGCGTGCTCACCGGCGCCCTGTTCATGCTCGTTGGCGTCATATACGACCGCGCGCACACCCGAGACCTCGGCTCCTTCGGTGGGCTGATGGTGCGCATGCCTGTGTACGCAGGGCTGTTCAGCCTCGCCGCCTTCGGGTCGCTGGGCCTCCCAGGCCTCGCGGGCTTTGTGGCGGAGTTCCTGGTGCTCGTGGGGTCGTTCCCCATCTACACCCTGATCACCGCCCTCGCTGGCATCGGCATCGTGGTGACCGCCGCGTTCATGTTGTGGACCATCCAGCGGCTGTTCCTTGGCCCGCTGAACCAGAAGTGGGCCGAGCTCAAGGACATTGACCGCCGCGAACTCATCAGCCTGGTGCCTGTGCTCGCGCTCGCCGTGCTGATGGGCGTGTATCCCAAGCCCATCCTCGAGGTTATGAACGTCGCGTCCATGGCCATCGCCAGGCTGTTCGTGTAGAGCCGGAGGCAGCTCACCACAATGCTAGTCCCGCGGATCAACTTCACGCTGCTTGCCCCGGAGCTTATCCTAACTGTTGCGGGCACCTGGGCCCTGCTGACTTCCGTTGCTACCAGGCGCAAGAAGCCCCGCTCCCTGCTGGACCCCATGTACGTCGCTGCGGCAGGGTGCGTGGTGGCCTTCGTGTCCGCAGCGCAGACGTACGCGTCCATCCCAGTGGGGTACCATGGCACGCTTGTTTCCGGCTCGCTCGCCGTTGATGGTCTCTCGCTTTTCCTCAAGATGCTGTGCATCCTGGGCACCCTGGCAGGCGTCATCTTAACGCGCGCATACCACCGGCGCATGTACAACGAAGGCGAGCTTTACAGCCTGCTGGTGTTCGCCGCCCTGGCGATGTGCCTGTTGGTATCGGCCACGGAACTGGTCACCATCTACCTCTCGCTTGAGTTCCTATCGCTGGTATCGTACGTGATGGCGGGGTACCTCAAGGAGGAGCCGCGGTCCAATGAAGCCGCGGTGAAGTACTTCCTGTACGGGGCCGTCTCCGCGGGGATCATGCTGTACGGTATGAGCATTCTCTATGGGCTCACCGGCAGCACGTTGCTAAGCGAGATCGCTGCACAGACTTCTGGCGGCGCCGCAGGCGGCAAGGCCGTGCTGCTCGCCGTCGCGATGGTGGCCACGGGCTTCCTGTTCAAGATTGCAGCCGTCCCGTTCCACCAGTGGTCGCCGGACATCTACGAAGGGGCCCCCACCCCAGTGGCGGCGTTTCTGTCCGTGGCCCCCAAAATGGCAGGATTTGGAGTGCTGCTTAGGGTTTTCGCCCTGCTTTTCCCCACGCACGCGCCCGATTGGGTGACGCTGATGGCGTGGCTCTCCGCGTTGAGCATGACGGTCGGCAACCTCTCTGCCATACCGCAACGCAACATCAAGCGGATGCTGGCGTACTCCAGCATAGCCCAAGCGGGTTACGTGATGATGGGCGTGGCTGTCGCGGGTCCGGCCACCGCAGCCACCGGCATGCCGGCTGTGATGGTGTACCTGGGCATGTACCTGGTGATGAACATCGGCGCCTTCGCCGTGGCCATAGCTGTTGAGCGGCTGGCCGGCTCGGAGGAGATCCCGGACTACGCCGGTTTGGGCCAACGCTCCCCTTGGCTGGCCTGGATGATGGTAGTCTTCTTGGTATCGCTGGCGGGGCTCCCACTAACGGCCGGGTTTGTGGGCAAGTATTACCTGTTTGCCGCCGTCCTCCGCTTCCACGAGCTGGCTTGGCTTGCCGGCGTTGCAGCCGCTAACACCGCCATCTCTGTGTACTACTACTTCAACGTTGTGCGCGTCATGTTCTTCGCGCCCGCCAAGCAAACCACGCCAGTACCCCAGCCGTTTGGCCTCAGGTTGGCGCTGGTGGTGGCCTTCATCTTCACCCTCCTGTTGGGGATCTTCCCGGATCACCTACTGAACCTGGCGTCGACGTCCAACCACGTATACGGGGGGCCGTTGCCGACCCAGTCGTCCGTTGCGCCGCCCCCTCCCTCCAGCCGCTGAGGCCGGGGAAAGAGATACGCGCGGGCCCATCCCGCCCCGGGTTGCCACAGGAGGTCATCATCCCATGCCAGCACCGCGCACTGGCCCGCCCCGCGGCTTCGTCCAAGCACTGTTCTCCGCGGTTGCCCCCACTTACGACTTGCTGAACACCGTCCTCAGCTTCGGGCTACACCACCTATGGCGAAGACGCGCCGCAGACCTGGCCTGCCTGACACCCGGAGACATCGCGCTTGACGTATGCACCGGCACCGGCGACTTCGCGCTTGAGCTGTGCAGGCGAGTGGGACCACAGGGCGCCGTTGTGGGCGTGGACTTCTGCGAGCCCATGCTCCAGGTTGGCCTCCGCAAGCACCAAATGCGCCCGGGCGCCAACAGGTGCGCACCCATCCTCGTCCTCGCCGACGCCATGCAGCTCCCGTTCCCAGACAACCAGTTCTCGGCGGCAACTGTGGGCTTCGGCGTGCGAAATGTGGAGGACATCCAGCGCGCCTTCGCCGAGTTGGCACGGGTGGTGCGCCCCGGTGGAAAGGTGGTTTGCCTGGAACTCGCCCGTCCGCGAGGCAAGCTCTTTCGCGCTCTGTACGCCGTTTACTTCAAAGGCGTTCTGCCGTGGATTGGCAAACTAATACACGGCCGCAGAGAGAGTTACGCCTACCTGCCGGAGTCGTTGGCGCGCTTCCCCGAACGAGACGAACTGGCGGCAATCATGCGCAGAGCCGGCCTTGCCGACGTCTCAGTGCTGGACCTAACCGCCGGAATCGTGGCGGTTCACTCCGGGCGGGTACCGTAGATATGGGCGGGAGCGGCGTTGCGAAGGAGGATTGGTGACGGGCGAGCTTGATTGCGTAGCGGAGGACCTGAAGGCCGTTGAGCAGGTCCTAGCTCACCAGGCGCTTTCGGACCTACCGTTGGTGCACGACGTGTGCGACCATGTTAGGCGCGCTGGCGGCAAACGGCTTAGGCCGGCGCTGGTGCTCCTCTTCGCCAGGGCGCTGGGGTGCCACACCGACGAGCCGGTGTGGGCCGCCGCCGCCGTTGAGATGGTGCACGCCGCCACCCTCATGCACGACGACGTGGTGGACCTCGCCGATAGCCGCCGTGGGCAGCAGACCGCGGTCTCGCTTTGGGGTCCCTGCCCCGCCGTGATGGGCGGCAACATCCTTCTGGCCAAGTCGTTTGGCAGCCTGGTGGACCGCGGCCAGATCGATGTGTTGCAGCTGCTCTCCGCCACCGCCCTCACCATGTGCCGCGGCGAAATACTTCAGAACGCCAACTGCGGCAGCATCGGATTAGCGCGAGCCACGTACCTGGAGATCATCCGAAGCAAGACCGCCGAGTTCCTCTCCGCCTGCTGCCGAATTGGCGCCATGCTCGCCAACGCCAAGGCGTTGGAGGCTCCCGCCGCCAACTACGGCCTTGAGCTGGGCCTCGCCTTCCAGATAATCGACGACCTGCTGGACTACGTAGGCGAGCCAGCGGTTACCGGCAAACCCGTTGGCGGGGACCTCCGCGAGGGCAAGGTGACACTGCCGCTCATAGTGGCCCTCGAGACGGCGCCGGCCGCCGACGTGGCAGAGCTGAAGCGGTTGGCAACGCGCGGCGAGCACCTCACCCCAGACGAGTTTCGCCGAGTTCTTGGCCTGCTGCAGGCGTGTGGCGCAATCGACTCCGCGCGGTGCATCGCCAACGAGCACGCCCGGAACGCGGCGCGCCAGCTGGACGACATGCCCCCGTCCGCCCACCGAGACGCATTGCTGGCGCTGGCCTCCAAGCTAGTGTACCGGCAGAGCTGACGCGGGCTCACGAATGGGAATGCTGCGTGCCGGTCCGCCGCCGTTCCCGGGCACCAACTCCGGGTTCCTTCCTCAACGCCTTGAGGAAAAGGTGCCACCTTCCTGCCGGGGCTGCTGCCAGAGGAACGGTGGACCACCCGCCAGGCTCTGCGGTATTCCCGAACCATTGCCAGAGGTGAGCCGGCTAGCTCAGGTGCGACACGCTGTCCGACTCGCCGTTGTAGGATAGCAGGATCCGGCGGCCATCCGACACGGTTTCCAAGTGGACCGGCCTCTCCCACAGCGTGTAGACGTGGTGCAACGCATGCTTTGCGTACGCCAGGTCCAGCTCACGATCCTCGTAGTAATGCTTGAGGTACAGCTCGCGGTTGCCGCGGTAGTCACCATCCTCCACGCAGATGTATGGGAAGCCCATGTTGGTCATCTGCTGCACCAGGGAATCGCGCACCTTCTCCCAGTTCTTCTCAACAACCACCCACTGATCGCCCTCGCGGCGGTAGATGTACAGATCGAGCTCATCCACTAGGTCGGCGGTGAGGTAGTTGCGGAGGAATGAGATGTCGTTTTCGGTCTCCCGAACCTCAAACGCCTTGAGCAGCCCCTCGCCTCCCTTGCGTCCAAACGTTGCTCGCTCTTCGGGGGTGGGGTTATCCCAGCGGCGAATGATGTCTTCCCAGATCTTCAGCCCCACGTAGTACGGGTTGATCTGCCTCGGGGAGGCGGACGGCGCAACCACACTTGCGTTCAGCGACGCGAATTCAACGTACTCGTCCTCCGTGAGGTCCAGCTCGCGCATGATGCGAGCGTGCCACAGCGACGCCCACCCCTCGTTCATTATCTTGGTCTGCATCTGTGGATAGAAGTACAGCATCTCGTCCCTCACTATCCACAGGCAGTCGCGCTGCCAGTCCTCCAGACCCGGCGAGTGCTCTGCTATGAACTTCAGCACATCCTTCTGTGGCTCCGAGGGAAACCGATGGTGCTCCGGCTCTGCTGGCTGCTCGTCGCCTCGGCGCTCCAGGCGCCACAGGTCGTCGTAGGGGCCCTCCTGCCGAATGCGGGAGCGTTGGCGAGGCGGCATTTTGGGCGGGGCGGCGGGTTCGCTCACCAAGCTGAAATCAACATGCTCCTGTATAGCCAGCACGGCGTCTAGAAACTGCTCAACCACCAGCGGCCCGTGGTCGAAGCTGTATTTGTCTATTCGCTCTGCGTTGGCGCTAACGGTATCCATCATGTGGCGCTTGGTTTTCGAGAACCAGGCGTTGTTCTTGAAGAAGTCGGAGTGGGCCATTACGTGCGCCACAACAAGCTTGTTCTGCACCAGCGAGTTGCCATCGAGGAGGAAGGCATAGCACGGATCGGTGTTGACCACGAGCTCGTAGATCTTGGAGAGCCCATAGTCGTACATGGTCTTCATCTGGTGGAAGGCCTTGCCGTGCGTCCAGTGCGAGAACCTGCCAGGCAGCCCGTACGCGCCGAACTCGTACATGATGGTGGCTGGCACCACCTCGAAGTGGGTGGGAAACGCGTCTAGGCCCATCGACTCGCCCACCTGCCAGATGCGCTCTATGGCCGCCTTGAGCGCCTCGTCTTGTTTATCCGTTGCCATCATGCCCCACCTCCGGGCGAAAACCGAAGTGACTATACGGAGACAGGGAAGACAGAAGTGAGCGTGCGCTGTAACTGCGGTGCGCTGTTGTGCCAACACGCCTATCGGATCTTATTGCCACGCTCCTGGCTTCCTGCTAAGTGTCCGTGCACCCCCTACGCGGCCGGAACCTCCGACACGGCGAAGAAACGCCGCAGGGCCGGATACACGTCCTTCTTGTCCGCTATCGTCACGCCCACGAACTTGGGGCTCGTTATCTGCGAGAACACGGCCATCAGGGTGCTGGACCTCGACCAGTGGGCCTGCGTGATCTCGCCGTAGCCGAACAGGTTGCATCGGTCGCACAGCTGCTGCGCCAGCTCAAGGCACAGGTCGTTGTCGGAGTACAGGTTGTCGCCATCCGAGAAGTGGAACGGGTAGATGTTCCAATCCGAGGGTGGGTACTGGCTGTCAAGCAGCTCCAAGGCCAGCTTGTACGCGGACGAAGCCCGCGTGCCGCCGCTCTCGCCTCGGTTGAAGAACTCCTCCTCCGTCACCACCTTGGCTTCCGTGTGGTGGGCGATGAAGGTGATCTCCACGTTCTGGTACTTGGTGCGCAGAAAGCGAACCATCCAGAAGTAGAACGAGCGGGCGATGTACTTTTCGAACTCGCCCATGCTGCCGGACGTGTCCATCATGGCGAGGACGACGGCGTTGGATTCGTAGCGGATGTCCTGCTCCCAAGTCTTGAAGCGAAGGTCATCCATGGAGATGTGTCCCAAGCGAGGCTCACCGCGGGCTGCGTTGCGCTTGATGTTCTCCAGGATGGTGCGCTTCTTGTCAAGGTTGGCCCAGATGCCCGTCTTCCTAACGTCGCTGAACTTGATGGCATCGGCAACCACACGCTGGTTCCGTTTCGGCTCCAGGTTGGGCAGGCCCAAGTCCTCGAAGATCATAGCTGCTAGGTCGTCAAGCGTGATGTCCGTCTCGTAGTAGTCGGTGCCTGGCTCGGTGCCGGCATCGCCATGCCCCTGCCCGGCGGCCGGATCCTGGGCAATCACGTCGCCAACCTTGGTGCCGCCCTTGCCCTGCCCCACGCCCTTCTGGCGGCCCGGATCGAATCGGAACTTGTACTCCTCCAACGATCGGATCGGGACCTTGATGACCTTCTTCCCATCCGACAGTATTATGCTCTCCTGGCTCACGATATCCGCCAGGTTCTGCTTGATGGCCTCCTTCACCTTCTCTTGGTGCCGTTGCTGATCCAGAGGCCCCTTGCGATGCAACGACCAATCGTTTCTGGAGACCGAGACGATCATTGGGTGGGCCCTCCGGCGGCCGTGACGTGCCGGTCAAGCCGCCCAGAGCTGATGCCACCGCGCACCGGCCTGGGCTGTGGTGGCGCCCTGGCGGCAAATGGACCGCCAGGGCGCAACATAGAGCCAGCGGCCACTGCCGCCCCGCTACCGGTTCAGCAGCGAGCCGACGTACCGAAGCAGCTCGTTTGCGCAGGTGGTGCAGTAGCCGTGCTCCGTAGTCAGGCGGTGCACCACGTCGTTGATGCGCTTGAGCTGCTCGGCATCCGGCGTCTTGGTGGAGGTGGTGATCTTCACTATATCGCGAAGATCGGCGAACAGCTTGCGCTCGATGGCCTCCTTCAGCCTCTCGTGAGACGTGTAATCGAAGGCAAGACCCCTGCGCGCCAGGGAGGAGATGCGTATCAGGATCTCTTCCCGGAAGGCCTTTTTCGCGTTCTCCGTGACACCGATCTGCTCCTCGATGGACCGCATCAGCTTCTCGTCTGGGTCCATCTCCTCGTCGGTGATCGGGTCGCGCACCTTCTGCTTGTTGCAGTAGGCCTCCACGTTGTCGAGGTAGTTGTTCAGAAGCGTGCGTGCCGACTCCTCGAACGAGTAGACGAAGGCCTTCTGCACCTCCGTCTTGGCGATCTCGTCATACTCGCGCCTAGCCTCATCGATCAAGTTGAGCAACCGCTCGTGCTCCGAGCGAGAGATGCTGGTGTGCTGCTCGAACCCATCGCGAAGGGCCCTAAGCGCCATGATGGGATTGATGCAGCGCACGTCGGTCTTGGCCAGCGCGTTCGACAGCCGGTTGATGACGTACCGCGGGCTGATGCCGTCCATTCCCTCGCGTGTGGCCTCCTCCTGGAGGTCGCGCACGTCCTTCTCGGAGAAGCCGTCTGTCTCCTCGCCGTTGTAGAGCTTCAGCTTCTTCATCAGGCTCATGCCGGCCTTCTGGCTAGGCTCAAGCCGGGAGAGCACGGCGAAGATGGAGGCCACCTCAAGCGTGTGCGGCGCGATATGGACATCGCGCAGCGCGCTCTGGCGCAGCAGCTTCTCGTATATCTTAACCTCGTCGCTTACGCGGAGGTTATATGGCACCTTGACTAAGATGATTCTGTCTTGAAGTGCTTCGGATTTTCTGTTGCCAACAAAGGCGTTATACTCATTCTCGTTTGTGTGCGAGATAACAACTTCGTCGGCGTAGATCATGCTGAAGCGGCCGGTTTTGATGTTCTGCTCTTGCGACAGCGTGAGCAGTACGTAGAGGAACTTCTCATCGCACTTCAGCATCTCGATGAACTCCATGATGCCTCTGTTGGCGATGTTCAGCTCCCCATCAAAACGGTACGCCCTTGGGTCCGACTCGACGCCCACCTCTCCAATGGTGGAGAGGTCTATGCCACCAACGAGTTCGGCGATGTCTTGGCTCTTTGGATCAGAGGGGGTGAACGTGCCAATGCCAACACGGTTCTTCTCTGAGAAGATCACGCGCTGAACCCTAACGTCCTCAACACGGCCGCCGTACTGGTGCTCCACCATGTAGCGGCAGGCCGGACACAGGTCGCCCTCTATGTAAACTCCCAGGTCTCGTGAGAACTCCTCGCGCAGAGGCTCTGGGATCAGGTGAAGGGGCTCCTCTTGCATCGGGCAGCCCTTGATGCAATACAGCGCGCCAGCGTCCGTGCGTGTATATGCCTCCAGACCCCGTTTCAGGAGGTTCACGATGGTGGACTTGCCGCCGCCAACCGGGCCCATCAGGAGGAGGATCCGCTTACGCACCTCGAGGCGCTGCGCCGCCGAGCTGAAATACTCGACGATCTGCTGCAGTGGTTTGTCCAGACCAAACAGCTCGGAAGAGAAGAAGCGGTAGTCGGGGCCGCCATCGCGGGCTTCGCCGACGCCCGCTGCCATAATCATGTTGTAAATGCGGGCATGCGACAATTGCGCAACGTGCGGGTTGGCCCGCACGATCTGGCAGTACTCCGGAAAGCTGCCCTCCCAGTTGATGCGCTGCTCCTGGGCTCGGTACTCCGACAGTCGACTTGCCAGGTCCATCCTGGTCCTCCCTTGACTCACCTTGCCGCCACCACCCAGTGCCCGGCCGCGTACGGAAGTGCGCTTCTGCCACGGGGAGTTGCCGACTTCATTGCCGGGTGGCGGTCCCGGCTGGCCGCGGTCACCTACGACGCGCCAAGCCGCGGTTCGCTGCAGCCGTGCAGGTCAAGACTCTCTGCATGATGTAGGTCGAACCCATGTTACCCAGCACATGGGACCGGGCAAACGGTGTCGGGCTTGCTCCCGCTGCGATTGAGGCCCCCGGCAGGGCCCTGGCAGATGCAGCTGGCCATCGCATTGTTGGAGGGTGGACGCCAGGGGATGCCGTTCCGGGATGGACGGAGACAGCGTGAGGGGCTAAGCCGTCTCCGCCATCCCGTGAGGGCGTATCAGAAGTATAGCAGGCTGCGGCGCGCAAAGCATGGGGCGCGGACGTGCGGACCGTAACGCGGTATACTCTGGACCGGAACGCGGATGCCTAGTCCAAAGCAAACTATCGCCCGAGGGATCTCTCTGCGATGTACGGGAGCAGGAGGTCCAGCGCCTCTCGTGCGCCGCGCCGCTTGCCGTACAAGTAGCTTAGCTCAACGCAGCGCAGGGCGGTTCGGGCCACGTTGGTGCGCAGCTGCTGGAGCAAGGTCAGCGCCCTCGGGTCGTCGCCCAGGATCTCCTCCAGCTCGGCCAGCAGGGCGGAGTCGTCCGAATCGTCGTCGGCCAGCGACGCGGCCAGGTGCGCGTCTAGCTCGTCCCGCTCCCACTCCGGTAGGGCGCTGATGGCTCGGCGCTGCGCGATCGCGGTTCCCGCGTCAACCCCGTAGGCGCGCTGTATGCCACGATCCAGTATCTCCTGAAGCCGTGAGACTCCGTCCTGGGGGGTCTCGCTGTCCATGCTGCTCCTCCCGGTACACGTGCATGACGTGGTATCAACTGCTTCCCGGGCAATTCTAGCCCGGTGCCCTGGCCGTGTCAAACACCGCCGTGCCTGTATGGGCCCACACGTGTGGGGGGCGCGTTCGGCCCCACCACGCGTAAGAGGAAACCGGCCCCTGGCAACGGAAATACCCCTCGGCATTGCCTTGGGGGAACACTCTTGGCCATCGCGCTCTGGTCTCTGGCAAGCGGAAGCTCCGGCAACTGCATCTGGCTGGAGGCGGACGGCGGCGCCCTGTTGCTGGATGCCGGCCTCAGTGCATCCGCCGTCCTCTCCAAGCTTTCGCGGTTGGAGCGCAACCCATCGCTGCTGCGGGCGGTGCTCATCACGCACGAGCATACGGACCACGTGCTGGGCGCCGTGCCCATCGCCAGGAAGCTGCGCGTCCCGATCATCTCAACCAGCGCCACGCTCGGCGCCATCCTCAGCAGAGGCGCCTCCGCCGATGTGGAGCCACACCCGTGCGGCGCAACCTTTGAGGTGGCCGGTTTGGAGGTAACCTCGTTTCGCACCGAGCACGATGCGCTCGATCCCGTTGGCTACGCCCTTGCGGCAGGCAGAACCCGCATCTGCCTCACCACAGATACGGGCACGCTGACGCCGGCCATAAGACGCGCAATGTCCAAGTGCAGCCTAGTGGTGCTTGAGTCCAACCACGACGTCCAGCGGTTGGTGAGCGGTCCATACCCCGCCCCCCTCAAGGCGCGCATCCTCGGCGATACCGGCCACCTCTCAAACGACGCCGCAGCTGCCGCCGTCGCCTCGCTAAGCGAGGAGGGCAACCCCACGTGCGTGTGGCTGGCGCACCTCAGCGAGGTTAACAACACGCCGGCCCTGGCCATGCGCTGCGCCCACGCCGCCCTCAGGCATGCCCGGCCGGAGAACGTGCGCGTCTCCGTCGCCCTAAGAGACCACACCAGCCTTTGTTGGTCCTCTCAGCTCAACTGGTGGCAAAGGTCTCTGTTCTAGCTTCTGGCAGAAGGTTGAGCAACTGCGGAGTCACGCACTGCCACCGCCAAGGAGGTTCGCGTTGACTGCCACCAAGACGATCGCTCTGCTGGCATGCCTGTGCGCCGTTGCGACCCAACGAGTGGCTGCGGCGCCGAGCCTTGGCCCCATATCGCTCTCCAGCCGCACCGTGCCGCGTTTTGCCAAGCTGGAGGCCACCTTCACCGCGGAGGGCGACTGGCAGAACCCATTCGATCCGCACCAGGTGGCCATCGATGCGACGATCAAGCTGCCTTCGGGCCGGTCCGTGGTGGTGCCGTGCTTCCTGTACCGGCCCTATCGGCGCGAGCTTGTTGGTGGGGCCGAGCGCCTTGTCCCCACGGGCCCAGACGTGTGGAAGCTGCGTTTCGCGCCGTGGGCGCTGGGCCGCCACCAACTCATGATCGCCGTGAAAACGCCCGCTGGCTCCGCGCGCTCCCGGTGGCTGTCGTTCGCATGCACCCCTAGCCGCCACGAGGGCTTCGTGCGCCGCTCAAAGCGGGTGCCCACTGCCCTGGTGCTCGACTCAGGGCGCCCCTTCATAGCCATTGGCGAGGATGTGTGCTGGCCCGGCCGCCGCGGCACCTACGACTACGATGATTGGTACAACTCACTGGCGCGCGCCGGAGGAAACTGGTCGAGGGTTTGGCAGACCCCGTTCGCCTTCTCATCCATCGAGCTGTTCGAGCCAGGCCGCTCGGACGCAGGCATGGGCCGGTATCGCCTGGATGCCGCCTGGCGGTTGGACTACATAACCCAGCTAGCCGAGCGCCTCGGCATACGCCAGATGCTCTGCATCGATTCGTTCAACATCATCCGGCGCAGCAACCCGTACCCGGCTTGGGAATCGAACCCCTACGCCGCGGAGCACGGCGGACCGGTAGCCCAACCCCGCGACTACTTCACCAACCCGGAGGCCAAGCGCATGTACCGCAACCGCTTGCGCTACCTTGTTGCTCGGTACGGCTACTCAACCTCCGTCTTCGCGTGGGAGTTCTGGAACGAGATCGACGTGGGCGAGCAGTACGACAGCGCCGTTGCGGCCGCCTGGCACCGTGAGATGGCGCGCTATCTCCGCTCCATCGATCCGTACCGCCACCTCATCACCACCAGCTACGGGCGCACGGAAGGCGACCCCGCCGTGGACGCGCTGTCCGAGATGGACCTGGTTCAGTCCCACGCTTACGGGCGCACCGACTTCGCTCAGACGATTGCCGACACCACTGCCCTTAAGCTGAAGCGGTACAGAAAGCCTCACATCTTCGGGGAGTTCGGCGTGGGGTACGCCGCCGAGAACAGCATAGGCAAGAACCCCAGGGACGCGGATCCTACTGGCATCGCCCTGCACAACGGGCTGTGGGCCGGCATCCTCTCGGGCGGGGCAGGCACTGCAATGTCGTGGTACTGGGACGACTACGTCCATCCCCTGAGCTTGTATCGGCACTTCGCAGGGCTTGCCACCGTGCTGAAGGTGCTTGGGGTTGCCAACACGCTCCATCCAGTGCCGGTATCGCCTCCTCTCTACGCCGAGTCACGCCAGCGCAAGTACGGAGACCTGTGGCTGCAGGGGCAAGTGGTCTCTTGGGAGCGGGTGCCGAGCAACGCGCCTCAGACTGTCACCGTTGCGCCGGACGGCACCATCAGCCAATCAACGCCGCTGAGCGGCCTCCTGCACGGCTTGGGCGGCCACAGAGACAAGCACAACCCGGTCACCTTCGTGGTGAACTACCCCACACAGGGGGAGTTTGGGGTGATGGTCGGCGGGGTGTCTGGCTGGGGCGGCGCGGCGCTGCAGGTGCGCGTGGATGGCAACGTTGCCCTCACCAAAGAGCTCGCGGATCCGGACGGCACAGCAGGTACAACCACCATACACCGCTACGACGGCAGCTACTCCGTGAGCGTACCCGCAGGCCTACACCGCATCGTGGTTGAGAACACCGGCCCGGACTGGTGCATGGTTTCTTACCGACTGACGAACGCCTTCGTGCGGCGCGGCCCGGACGTACGCGTGATGGCCGCCAGCTGCGGCCCAAAGCGGCTAGTTTGGGTCCAGAACCGCCACCACACGTGGTATGAGGTGGCCGTAGATGATCCTCCCAAGCCCGAGCCGGCGGGTCTGGCGAAGTTGCCCGTGCAGCGGAATGGCCAGTACGCCGTGCGATGGATGGACCCATACTCCGGCCGCACGGTGAGCACAACTACCGCTCTGGCGCGTGGCGGGCTGCTGCCGTTGAGCATACCGCCCGTTGCCACTGACGTGGCGGCGGTGATCGCCCCGGCATCCCGTGGGGGCGGGTGACCCGCGCCGAGCCAAAGCAAACGCACGGACCGTGGTTTCCCTCACCCCGGCCTCGCCGCCCACCTCTGCCCCGTGGAGAGGGGCACTCGGTGTCATGCTGCTAGCCGCAGATGAGCTCGAAGGCAAGATTCCCCCTGGCTTGCGCGGTCGGAAGGTAGGCTCAACCACGTCTCAGGGCGCGTGAGGGCGCAGGTGGCCCGCACTACGCGTGGGCTTACTCCCAGCGCGGGCCGTACCGCTGCGGCTTGCCGGCGAACAGCTTCACCAACAGCATACCCGCTACGAACCCGCCCACGTGCGCCCAATAGGCCACGCCGCCCGTGGTTTGCGAGCTCACCACAATGGCCGCCGTGCCGCTGAGGAACTGCATGACGAACCAAAAGCCCAGCAGAACCAGCGCAGGCAGCTCGATGGTCTGGATGAAATAGAATATCGGCACCAATGTGAGCACCCTGGCGCCGGGAAACGCCACCAGGTATGCGCCAAGCACGCCTGCGATGGCGCCGCTCGCTCCGATGCTGGGAATGGTGGAGTAAGCGTTAAGCCAAATGTGCGTCATGCTGGCGATGAACCCACACACGAGGTAAAACGTCAGAAACCTCGCCGGCCCCATCAGGTCCTCAACGTTGTCGCCGAACAGCCACAGGTACCACATGTTGCCGATGAGGTGCATCCAACCTCCGTGCATGAACATAGAAGTGAGAATCGGAATCCAGCCGCCGGCCGCCATGGATGCCACCACTCCCCCACCGCCGGTGTACCGCTCCGGCACCACGCCGTACTCGTACACCATGCTGGTCAGCCCAGGCTGACTCTGCGCCAGCTCGTACAGAAAGACCATCGTGTTTATGGCTATGAGCGTTAGCGTCACAACGGGGCGCCGCCTGGACGGCACATTATCGTACAGAGGAATCATGTCGTCTCCCGTGCTGGGCACCGCCCGGCGCCCTTCGTTCTTTGGAGCCCGCGGAGGATGGCGCGCTGCCCGCCTGGCACGCCCACGCGATCTCAGCACCCATCAGCACCACCAAGGAGGAGTAGTACATGCCCATGAAGAGGCCTATGATGCTTCCCAAAGTGCCGTAAGTATGGCCGAACTTGGCCAGCGAAACCATGTACCAAGCGTAGCCGGTCTTTGCCAGCTCCCAAGCAATGCCGGCGAACACCCCGCCAGCCAGGGCCGCCTTGACGCGCACTTTCGTGTTGGGAAACACCAGGTAGATCAGCGTGAACAGCGCTATCGAAACCAGGGGAGGTAGTGCGAGGACCGCCACACGCCACACGGGCGACATCGCCTGCGAGATTTGCCTGGCCCACCCCGTTCCCAAGCTGCTCACCGCGGCGATGAGGTAGGTTGCGCCCATCGAAAGCAGCAGTAGAATCGCGGCCGCCAGAAGCATGCCAAGCGCCACAAGCCTGCTTCGCACAAACCCCCGGCTCGTGACGCCCCATATCGTGTTGATAGCCTCCTGAAGGGTAACGAGGCCCCCCAGACCAGTCCAGAGCACTCCGAACAGCCCGACCCCACCGAGCAGTCCCCTTGACCTGATCACGCCTTTCACCGCGCCGTCTATCGCCTGATGGCTTGCGGGTATCCATGCCTCCGCCTGCTTGAGGACCGTGTGCAGCGCGCGGTCGGATGAGCCCAGCACGTATCCCAGCACCGATATGGCGAGCAGCAGCAGCGGCACGAAAGACACTATGGCATAGAAGCTAACGGCCGCAGCCATCAGCGAGCCCCTGTCCTGCCGGTACTCCCACACTACCTTGGCTGCAAACCTCACGGCTGCCCGCCACCACGGCACAGACGACCTGGAACGCTTAGCCAACCGCACTACCCATCCTTCCCTCCGTGTGCCATGTACCTTCTACCCCCGCAGAGGCTGTTTCACCCGATGGGTGCTAGTTCCTCTAGCAGGCACGGCCTGGCCATGACGGACCGACCAGCAGGCGAGGCTAGGAACCAAACGGTGCGACTGGCCGTGTCTCCCTTACCAGCCGTTCCGCCCTGTTGCCCCGGCCCGGACAACGTGCCCTCTCTGTCACAGATCCCTCGGCGCGGCGCAGGCCGGTCTGAGCCGCATTGTGGTCTGCCCAGACGTCAAGCGCTGCACGATACCCCTCCTGGCTTCGTTGCTTCCAGTCCGCGGGGACAAAGGGCAGGATTTGCCAGACCGATGGTGGAACAAGAAGCGTGCAGGCCAGCGTGCCAGCACACCCCGCTTCTTCGTCTTGGTGGCGGCGCGGCAGAACACCGGGGCAGCGTGGCAAGCCTGTTGCAGGAACGCCACGTGCCCGGCGCGTCGCCCGCACGCGGCCGTTTCAGTTTGGTCCGAACGATGCCTACAAACGATAGCCTGATCGAGGAGATCCCACAGGAGGTCGCCGGGGAGATCCAGGCGAGGCTGGAGGCCGGTGAGACAACCCACGTCGCTCTCTCCACGGATATCAACCGCGACGGCGCTTTTGGCGAGAGCTGGCTTGTAGCTACAGACAAGCGCCTGTTCATAGTGAGCCCCAACGGTGGCGATATGCCGCCCGGGAGCACCCAAGCCCCGCCCATCATCGAGGTCCCCCTCTCCGAAATCAGCCAGGTGGAGGCTCACGAGTTCTTCGGCACCGGTACCCTCGAGATCGCCACCGAACAGGGCGAGACGGAGGAGATCCAGTTCTCGCGCTCGCTCACGGACAAGTTCGCCGAAGCCGTCTCGGTGGTGGAGGACCTGGTCCGGCAGGTCAAGCCTGAGGGCCTCCAACCGCCGGAGGGCGAGGAGGAGAGGCCCAAGCCCAAGCGCCACCCCAAGCCGCGGTGTCCGCAGTGCGGGCGCGCCCTGCCCCCCGGCTCCGAGCACTGCCCAGCCTGCCTCAAGAAGGGCAAGCTTCTGGTGCGCGTGGTGCAATATGCCAAGCCGTATTGGCACCTGTCGGTTCTTTCCTTCTTCCTCACGCTCATCCTAACGGCCATCGGACTCGCGCCGCCGGCCCTGATGAAGTACCTGATGGACCGTTCCCTCGCGCCCCCCGAGGGAATGCATATCCCGATGGCGGAGCGGTTCGCGGTGCTCCGGTACGTCGTCATATCCTTGGGTGTGCTCTACATCGTGCGCACGATCGTGTCTGCCGTGCGCAGCCAGCTCATGGGATGGCTCGGCCAGCGGATCATGTTCGACGTGCGCACGCAGGTGTACGACCACCTGCAGGAGCTCTCCATCAGCTTCTACGACAAGAAGCACCTTGGCAGCATCATGTCCCGCGTCACCAACGACACCGCGGTTCTGAACGGGTTCATCGTGGATGGCCTCCAGAACCTCATAATCAACGCGATGACGTTGGTGGGCATCGGCATCATCTTGCTCTCGATGAACCTGCCGCTGGCCATCCTCGTAATGGCCCCTGCCCCTCTCCTGGCCTACTTCACGCGCCTCTTCTCCCGACGCATACACATCGTGTACAGGCGCTACTGGCGGCAGGTCTCCAGCCTCAATGCCGCGCTCGCCTCGTCCATATCCGGCGTGCGCGTTGTGAAGGGCTTTGCGCAGGAGCACCGCGAGAACCGGCGCTTCCGCAGCAAGAGCCATGACCTGCTCCGGGTGAACATGAAGTCGGTGAGCGAGCGGACGTGGTACTACCCCGTGATGGGCCTGGTTAGCTCCATCGGCTCATTGCTGATCTGGGCGGTTGGCGGCCCGCAGGTGCTGAGGCAACAGCTTACGCTTGGCGCGTTCACGGCGTTCACTGGCTACATGTGGCAGTTCTACGCCCCCATCGGAGCCCTCACCGAGATACACAACGTCATCCAGCAGGTGGCCACGGCGGCGGAGCGCGTCTTCGAGGTACTGGACACCGAGCCGGAGATCGCCGACGCGCCCGATGCCAAGCCGCTGCCCAGGATCAAAGGCCTCGTCAAGTTCGAAAACGTCGATTTCCGCTATGAGACCCAGGAGCCCGGCGACTACGTCCTACAGGATATCACCTTCACGGCGGAACCTGGCGAGCTGATAGGGTTGGTTGGCCACAGCGGATCCGGCAAGACCACGCTGGCCAACCTCTTGCTGCGCTTCTACGACCCAACCAGCGGCCGCATCACCATCGACGGCCACGATCTGAGGGACGTCACGCTGCGTTCGCTGAGAGAGCAGATCGGCATCGTGCTCCAAGAGCCGTTCCTCTTCTCCGGCACAATCGCGGAGAATATCGCATACGGACGCCCAGACGCCAGCCGCGAGGAGATCATAGAGGCGGCGAAGGCAGCGAACGCCCACCGCTTCATCGTGCGCTTCCCAGATGCCTACGACACCGAGGTTGGGGAGCGCGGCACTCGCCTCTCCGGCGGCGAGAAGCAGCGCATCTCCATCGCCCGCGCCATCCTGAACAACCCGCGCATCCTCATTCTCGACGAGGCCACCTCCGCCGTGGACACCGAGACGGAGAAGCTCATACAGGAGGCGCTAGACCGCGTTATGAAAGACCGCACCGTCTTCGCCATCGCGCACAGGCTGTCTACGCTCAAGAACGCCAGCAAGCTGCTTGTCCTGGACAAGGGTAGAATCGTTGAGATGGGCACCCACGAGGAGCTGCTCGCAAAGGAGGACGGCGTGTACAGGCGGCTTGTAAAGATACAGACCGACCTGGCGCAGTCCGTGGTGATACCGGAATGACTACCAGTCTGGTTCTGTTGGACCCAACCAAGATAAGGCTCGCAAAGGACAGAGGCGAGTGGCTCTTGCTCACCACCGAAGATAACCCCGAGCCGGTGAGGGTGAAGCCAGCGCGATGCTTCCCCCTCACCGAACCCGAGCATTACGTGAGCCTCTTGATAGACGACGACACGGAGTACGGCATGCTGTACGACCCGCGCCAGCTGGAGCCCAAGTCGCGAAGGGTGCTTAGGCGAACACTTGAACGCATGTACTTCCTCCCCGTCATCCAGAAGATCAACAGCATCTCCGACGACCTGGGCGTGATGCGCTGGGACGTTGAGACGTCCAAGGGGCCGCGCGTCTTCGAGGTCCGCGGCCGTGACGACGTCCGCTTGGTGACCCAGGGCCACGTGGTGATACGGGACATAGACGGGAACCGCTACCACATCCCGGACCTATCCAAGCTGGACGCCAACAGCCGTTTGATGATGGAGGTGGCTCTATAGCAGTTCAGTTCACCATATGTGGCAGCGCCGCTTCGGAAGGCTGGCCGGCGCTGTTCTGCCGCTGTCATGCGTGCGCAGAGGCCCGACGCCGCGGCGGCAAGGATATCCGCTCTCGGGTTACCTACGCCCTCGGCAACCGAGTCCACATCGACTTCGGGCCAGATACCTACGGCCAAAGCCTTCGCCTGGGCCTCCGCCTCGAGGAGATGGAGCACCTCTTGGTCACCCACGGCCACGAGGATCACTGGCTTCCCCACGAGCTGTACTACCGCCGCCCGGGCTTCTCGGAGGTGCCGAGCGATAGCGTGCTGCGCGTGCACGGCAATGAGCGGGTCCTCGCCCTCGCGCGCGAGCAGCTTCCTCGCGACCTAGCGCTCTACCGCGTGGAGCTGCAGCCAATTCGGCTGTGGGAGCCAATCGACCTGGGCGATGGCGCGTCGGCGGTGGCGGTACGCGCGGCCCACTCCCCCGACGAGCTGTGCGTGAACTACGTGCTGTTCGCGGGGGGCGCAACCATCCTCCAGGGCAACGACACGGGCTGGTACCCGGACGATACGTGGGAGTACCTATCGGGCCTGAAGCTGGACGTCGTTGTGCTTGATTGCACTTACGGCAAGCAGGAGTCCACACAGGGCCACCTTGGCTGCTCGGCGGTGGTGCGCGCCAAGGAGCACCTTGCCAAGCTTGGGGCCTTGGCCGAGGGATGCCGGTTCATCGCCAATCACTTCTCGCACAACGGCGGGTGGCTTCAGGCCGAGCTTGAGGCGTACCTCACCCCCCGCGGCGTTGAGGTGGGCTACGACGGGATGACAGTGGAGGTGGGAAAGTAGCCGCCATCTGCGCACGGCTGCTGAACGTTGGTGCATAGCACACCCATCAGCCCATCCCCAGTAGAAAGGCCCCCTTCCGCCAACCGCCTCTCCCATCAACGGGGAAGAAGGCCACGGTTAGGGGGCCCACAATTGGGCTACGGAGCTCCGCTACCACCTATACGGCTTGCCGGTTCGGGCCGATTCCCACGCCCCCTCCGTCAGCTCAATCACCCGCAGGCCGCAGATGCCGGGCGTCTTGGGGGTGTCTTTGCCCAGAATCGAGTCGACGAAGTTGTTATCCGGGTCGCCGCCACCAGGCATTCGGTCGCGGCTAACCTCAACCACGTCGCCGGGCACCGAGCGCAGGTTCTCGAACAGCTTGCCGTTGCGGTAGTACAGCACACCCTCCTTGCCGAGGAAGGTGATATCCTCCCACCAACCTGGGCAGTCACCCATCACCGAGATGGTGCCCAGCGCGCCGTTGGTGAAGCGGATGGACGTTGCGGAGTTTATGTCCACCGGCACGTCGAAATTCTCGATGAAGGAGAACACCTCCGCGGCCTGCAGGCCGGTAACCCACAGAATGATGTCCACTAGGTGACTGCCGGAGTCGTTCAGCTGGCCGCCGCCGCTCAGCTCCATGGTGTGGCGCCACGTGCCTCGGCAGCCGCGCAGCCAGTCTTGCCCCTGAAGCGCGCTTACAAACGTCAGCTTACCCAGCGCGCCCTCCTCGATTCGCTGCTTGATGTAGCCGAACTCCGGGAAGTAGTGCCGCTGGTACGAGATCATCAGGATCTTGCCCTTCTCCTCGGCCTTGGCGAGTAGCTTCTTGGCGTGATCCTGGGTGCAGACCATGGGCTTCTCTGTGAGGACGTGTATGCCCTTCTCCAAGCATGCCATCGATTGCTCAAAGTGGACCGTGTGAGGGCTGGCGATCACCACGCCGTCCATCTCCACCTTGGCAAGCATATCCCTGTAGTCGCTGAACTCCGCGACCTCGGGGCCCAGGCCCTGTCGATCCCGGATGCGGGCGATGCTTTCTTTGCTGGTGTCCGTTATCGCCACGATCTGCACGTCTGGCCTGGCCTTAAGGCGTTGAACATGGCCGTGTGCAATGCCACCTACGCCGATGAAACCGATACGAACCTTGTCAGCCAATGCGACAACTCCTTTCGCAGGGAAGACAGCAACGGCGCCATTATAGCAACCGTACGCTAACGTAGCAACCCCCGCCAAACAGCGGGCATCCCTCGGCATCGGGTGCGGCTAGGAGGCCACGGGTCGCTTTGACGCCCGCCGTTGGCGCATTGCGTGATCCAGCCCCACAGCTGCGATGAGCAGCCCGCCGATTATGACCATCTGCACCTCGCTGGGTGCGCCCGCGAGCGTGAGGCCGTTGCGCAGGCTGCTTATGATGAGCAGGCCCAACACCGTCCCCGCGATGCTGCCCTCGCCGCCAACCACGCTTGTGCCACCAAGCACCACGGCGGATATCACGTCCAGCTCCATCCCCTGGCCAGCGTCCGCCTTGGCTGTGGAAACGCGCGACACGTACACCACGGCAGCCACGCCGCACATGAAGCCGCTGAAGGCGTACAGCAGCGCTTTTGCCCGTCGCACCGGCAGGCCGGAGAACGTGGCGGTGCCTTCGCTGGCGCCGATGGCGTAGACCGCCCGCCCGCCAGCTGTGCGCGCCAACCATACCCAGGCCACCGCCACGCACACTGCGAACAACACCAGCTGCGTGGGCACTGGGCCCACATGCCCCTGCCCAACCACGAAGAACGAGTCCGGGTAGTTGAACACGGGCTCTCCCTGGCTGATGCCCAGCGCCAGTCCCCTGAAGATGGCCATGGTTGCCAGCGTGGCGATCAGTGGTGGAATGCCCGCTCCGGCCACCAGCAGGCCGTTCAGCGCCCCCGCGGCAGTGCCGGTTACCATCGCCCCCATGGCTGCCAGCCATATCCCCAGCGGCGTGTGTCTCCACAGAAAGCCCAGCATCACGTCGCTCAGTCCCATCACGGAGCCCACCGATAGGTCTATCCCTCCGGAGATGATCACCATGGTCATCGGCAGCGCGATGAGGCCCGTCTCCACGAAGTGGCTGGACATCTCGAGGAGGTTGTACGCGGTGAGGAACTGGGGAGACATGGCAGCCATAGCCGCCACCACCGCCAGGAGGACGGCCACCAGCCAAGCCTCGCGGCCGAAGCTCAGGCGCAGTCGCGCTCGCAGCGGCTTCACGGCAACTTCCTCCGCGCGCGGTATGAATCGACCACTACGGCCAGCAGCACCAGGGCCCCTTGCACGGCCGGCTCCCAATAAGAGGAGACGTGGCTGTACGTGAGGGCGCTGCCGATGACGGAGAGCATCAACACGCCCAGCACGCTGCCAAACACCGATCCCCTGCCGCCCAGTATGTGGGTGCCGCCAACCACCACGGCCGTGATGACCAGCAGTTCGAATCCCGCCCCCGCGTTGGACTGCACGACGCTGAACCGAGTGGCGTAGATCATCGAGGCTAGGCCCACCAGCCCGCCGGAAGCGGCGAAAACCCCAAAGGTGACGAGCGGCACCTTCACGCCGGCCAGCTCGGCGGCGCGCGCACTTCCACCTACAGCGTAGATGTACCGCCCTGGACGCGTGCGCGACATGAACACGGCGCCAGCAACCACGGTTATGGCCGCCACCCACACCGGAACTGGAACCCGCAGGAAATCGCCGGTGCCCATGGCGGCGAACGACGGAGGGAGGTCTCGCACCCAGTAGCCGCCCGTGGCCCACGTCATGGCACCCCTGAGAACGCTCATGGTGCCCAGGGTGACGATGATCGAGGGGATGCGCGCCCAGGCAATCAGCACGCCGTTCAGGCTGCCGAGCGCGCAGCCGGCCGCCACTGCGATTGGGAGGACGGCGATGTTAGGCAGCCCGGCCTTCGCGGCGTTGGCAGCGAGGACCGAGCAGACCGCCAGTATGGAGCCGATGGAGATATCGATGCCGCCAGCCACGATGACCATGGTCATTCCGGTGGCGGCAACGGCGGTGTAGGAGCTGTTTACCAGGATATCCCGTAGGTTTTGCGGCTCCAGAAACGAGGGCGCGTACACGCCCATGGCGGCAAGCAAGGCGCCAAGAAACGCTAAGATGCTGAGCTCGCGGGCAACCAGTAGCGCTCAAACTCCTTTACATAAGTGAGTGTAGTCAGGTCCGGCATGCGGTCCAGATAAATGTAGCCGTCAAGGTGGTCTATCTCATGTTGGAGTACGCGCGCGAAAAAGCCGCTGGCATGTATGGTAACCGGATTACCCGCCCGGTCCAGCGCCTCAACGTCCACCTCAGTGGCGCGGGGAACCACGCCACGCAGGTCGGGGATGCTAAGGCAGCCCTCCCAAGCGCTCTCCGTGGCGTCCGAAAGACGAGCGATCCTGGGGTTCACCAGCACGGTGAGGGGCACTCGCTCCCTCGAATCCTGGTCGTCGCCGGCCTGCACCTCCACCACGGCAAGCCTGAGCGGCAGATACACCTGGTTGGCCGCCAATCCCACGCCGGGCGCGTCTCGCATCGTAGCCACCATGTCGTCGATGAGGCGCTGGATCGGCTCGGATTGGAGCTGCTCGATCGTTAACTCCTGTGTACGCATCCGAAGCACGGGCGTCCCAAGCGCAGCGATCTTCAGCAGCGACACTTGCACCTCCTTGCGTGCGGGGCTGGGCGTGCTGGCGGGGCCACCACCCAGCTCAGTATAGCATGTTCACAGGGCTAGCGGTACCCCGTGCAGCTCGTTACGCGGGTTACGCACACTGGCCGACGGCAAGCCGACTCCAACCGAACGGCGCCGTGCAGACATCGAACGGCTGCCGCGCGGAACAGCGCTACATTCACTTACCAGCCCAGATCAGCGCGCGCCAGCAGCATTGCTCGCCACCAAGCGGCAATGAAACAGCTGGTGCGGCTCGAACAGCGTGAAGGCGTTCCTGGCCTCTCCCGGGATTGAGACAGACGGCTTCACGTTCACGACGCACCCCGGCCGCGGCAGCAAGCCGGTGGCCTCGTTGCGCGGTACCGCCAGCTCCACCCCGTAGGCGCCGTTTGCCGTGCTGGCAGCGACCTGCAGGTCCTGCGGCTTGACCTTGTCGCGGTTCCAGTACACGTACACCTGGGGCGTGGCGTAGAACTTGTCCCAGTCGAAGATGGCAACGTCCACCTTTGGCTTGTCGCCGCTGGATGCGGGCGGCTCCACGCTGATCCGGTAGTTATCGCTGCCGGCGAACCAGCCGTTGTTGGCCGCGTCCACGTCCAGGTGCAGCGTTACTGGGCGGCTGGCGCGGGCGGCGAAGTACAGGTGGCCATCATCCCAAGCCATGTAGGTGGAAACGCTGAGCTCCCCGCGGTGGCCGGAGGCAAAGGCAGGCCACTCGCCTGGAGAGAGCACCCCATCGATGCGGGGCGTCGCCTTCGGCCTGTTGGGGTTGGCCGGGTAGAGGGGGTATGGGTCGCGGCCGTCTGGGATGCCATCGCCGTCGGCGTCGGGGTTGCGGGGGGCGGGCCGTATGATGGGACCCATCTGCTCCTCGTCTAGGCCCACGTATATCCCGGATGTGGCCATCATCTCGCGCAGGTCGCTTAGGCCGTCGTGGTCGGTATCTGCAAGGTGCGGGCTGCTGCCAAAGGAGCGCTCATCGATCGGCACGTCCGCGCGGTCCGGCAGGCCGTCGTTGTCGGCGTCCGGTGCAACCACCAAGCTGCCCCACTTGAGGGATCCCCACTCGGGCCTTGGCCAGCTGCGCAGGATGAACGCGTTCACGTCGAAGTGCTCGCCGAAGACGCCGATCGGCTCGTGGGGGTCTGGGTGGTTGAACGGGTACTCCGGGTGGCCGGACGCGTCAAACAGCGAATCCAGCTGGTGGTGGTACTCGTGGGTGACCGTCCACGTGATGTTGGCGTTGTGGTGAAAGTGGATCCAGCTGTGCGGGATGCTCTTGTAGCGCCAAGGGGCATCCACGCCGTAGGTGAGGCCGCCGAAGCCCTGTCCTCTGTACAGAGTGGAGCGTTTGGCGGGGTCCGCGTATTCGTCCCAACCGTACAGGAAGATGACGCCGGTGAAATCCTCGGGCTTGCGACCCAGCTGCGCGGCCGCCTCCTGGAAATCCTTTTCGAACACCGGCTCAACATGGTCGTCGTCGGCGGTCATGGGGCGATGCAGGTACGCGTAGCTTATCTGCAGGTCCAGCGATGCTCCGGAGTTGCGCCAGTAGAACTGGCGGACCTGCGCCATGTGCTGGCGGATGGCAGCCAGATCCTGCGCCGTGAGCTCTGACGGCAGGTTGGCCGGGGGGGTTTGCGCGTCTCGGTATGTGATCGGTGTGTAGACGACAACCAGCACCGGGAGGCGAGCGAACTGTGTGGTGCCGCGGGCCGGCGCAGTTGCCTCTATCAGCTCACCGCTCTCTGGCGTGCTGTTCCCTACCCGATAGGCGTAGCGCGTGGAGGGCTTGAGGCCGCGCAGAGTAACCCTATGCTCCGCTCGTGGGGCATCTTCGCGAACCGCGCGCCAGCCGGAGATGGGTGGCTCGGCAGATGGCGGCAGCGCGGCCTCCGGCGCGTAAGGCCTGAACCAGACGGTCCCCAGCTCGGCCCGCGACGTCTCCCACAGCACCACGATGGAGTTGGGGCCGGCGGGGCGCGCGCGAACGTGGTAAGGCTTCGCGGAGGGCGCGGCGGTGCCGGAAGCCAGCGCCCCCAACACCGCCGACGCAGCCAGGGCGGCCGCGCCCACCCACTTGGCGCCTACCACCCTCGTACGGAGAGGAGCTCGGACTCCGCCATAGTCCGAACGTCCAGGCCCGGCATCGCTTCGCCGAGGCCCTGAGAGATCTCGGCCAGCACGTCCGGCTTGTCGTAGTACGTGACGGCGTCTACAATGGCCTTTGCGCGCTTGGCGGGATCCGATGACTTGAAGATGCCAGAGCCAACGAAGACGGCCTCCGCCCCTAGCTGGCGCATCAGCGCCGCGTCTGCCGGAGTGGCCACGCCGCCAGCGGAGAAGTTGGGCACGGGCAGCTTGCCGGTTTCGTGGACCTCCAGCACAAGCTCGTAGGGCGCCCCGAGGTTCTTGGCCTCCGTCATCAGCTCCTCACGGGGGAGGCTCTGAAGCCTGCGAATGCCGTCCATCACGGCGCGCATATGGCGAACGGCCTCGACGATGTTGCCGGTGCCCGCCTCGCCCTTGGTGCGAATCATGGCGGCCCCCTCGCCTATGCGCCTTAGCGCCTCGCCAAGGTCGCGGCACCCGCACACAAACGGAACCTTGAACTGGTGCTTATCTATGTGGTACGCCTCATCCGCAGGCGTAAGCACCTCGCTCTCGTCGATGTAGTCTACGCCCAGGGCCTCTAGTATCTGCGCCTCAACGAAGTGACCGATGCGGGCTTTGGCCATCACGGGTATGGTAACCGCCTGCATGATCTCCTTGATCTTGAGCGGATCGGCCATGCGTGCCACGCCGCCCTGCGCGCGAATATCCGCGGGCACCCGCTCCAGCGCCATAACGGCCACGGCGCCCGCCTCCTCGGCTATCCTCGCTTGCTCGGCGTTCGTGACGTCCATTATGACGCCGCCTCGCAGCATCTCGGCCAGACCGACCTTCGTCCTCCAGGTTGACTTCTCTACCATTCAGCTCACCTCCACCTATGTAACGATGCGCCCGCGGCCAGGCGAAGGCCCTCTGCCAGCTACTCCACCTTCCTTCGGCCAGCAAGCGCCTGTATAAGCGTGGCCTGATCCGCGTAGTCCATATCGCCGCCCACGGGCAAGCCGTGGGCCATCTGCGTCACCTCAACGCCCAGGGGCTTCAGCAAGTTGCTGAGGTACATGGCCGTCGCATCGCCCTCCACCGTGGGGTTGAGCGCCAGAATGACCTCCTTCACGGCCCCATCTCGCAGCCGAGCTAGCAGCTCCCGTATCCTAAGCGCCTCCGGGCCAACTCCTTCCATGGGCGCAATCACGCCGTGCAGCACGTGGTACAGCCCGCGGAAGTGCCCGGTCTTCTCAATCGCCACCAGGTCGCGCACCTCGGCAACCACGCAGATGACCGACCCATCGCGCCGCGGATCCCGACATATCTCGCAAAGGTCCCGGTCCGTGAAGTTGAAGCATTGCGGGCATAGGGCTATGCGCTCTTTGACCTCCATAATGGCGTCTGCCAACAGCTGTGCCTCTTCGCGCGGCACGCGGAGGATGTGGAAGGCCAGGCGCTGCGCAGACTTGGGGCCGATGCCGGGGAGCTTCTCGAGCTCCGCTATGAGCCGTCCCAGCGGCTTGGCGTAGTACATCGTTCTTCAGCTTAACAGAGCAACCGCCATACCAGCTATGGCAGCCCGGGCAGTCCTGGCAAGCCGCCGGTGGCCTCGGCCATCTTCTCTTCGCGCACCGTGGCGGATTGCTCCAGCGCATCCTTCACTGCCGCCAGCACAAGGTCCTCCAGCATCTCCACGTCGTCTGGGTCCACCACCTCCGGGGCGATCTTGATGGACAGAATCGCGCCGGCGCCGTTGGCGGTTACCTTAACCATGCCTCCGCCAGCCGAAGCCTCAACCGTGATGGCCATCAGCTCATCCTTCACCTGATCGATGCGCTGCATGGCCTTTTCGGCCTCTTTCATCAACTTGCCGATGTTACCCAGGCCCCCGAAACCTCCGCGAAAGCCCTTAGGCATCCCTACTCTCCTTCGTGTCCGTACATTACAGTGCCGTTGAAGAGGTCCGCCAGCCGCATAAGGTCAGCGCTCTCGTCCGAGCTCGCAGACGCAGATGGTGTAGACCGGCTGCTGGCCTGTGCATCCGGCTCGCCCCGGCCGTTCGCCACCGAATCGACGGAGCTGAACGGATCCGGAAGGTCCGGCATCTCTTCCGGAGGGGGCACCAACGGCTCCTCGGGCGCCGCGAAAGCGCTCTGGCGCCTGGACGTAACATCGGCGCCCACATCGCCATCCGCCACTGGCACCACCGTGATCTCCGCGCCGAACGTCTCCTTCAGCGCCGCCTCAAGCGCCTTCCTGGTATCGTCCACGGCCAGGACCCTGGCAAACACCCTGGAGGTGGCACGCACCTTCAGACGCCGCCCGGTCAGCTCCATCGGCGACAGGCGGGGGCCCAATCCTTTGAGGCTTCCGTTGGTGGTGCGCGCCATCATCTGGGGCCACTTGCTCTTGATCGCCTCCAACGTCAGGTTGCCACCCGTGTCCGTCGCTCGGCTCTGCCTCTCTGAACCCGCCTTGTCGTGCCTTGGTGCCGAAACGGAAGATCTCGTCGTCGGCGCACGCGCAGGGGTTGTGGGCGGCGGCTCCTGAACGGCGGCGGCCACGGGGGCGGGCTGCGGTTGCGGCTGCTGCGCCGCGCTGGGCTCTCCCGCAGCAAGCTTGACGAGGGCCATCTCAAGCAGAAGCCGATGGTCCGATATCCACCTGAGCTGCGCCTCGGTCTGCTGCAACAGGTCTGCGGCTTGCAGGATGAGCTTTGGGCTCATGGTGCTGGCCTGCTCTTTGTACCGCTGCGCAAGCTCCGGACCGAAGCGCGCCGCGGCATGCGCTGGGGCGGTCACCACCAGCAGGAGGTCCCGGAAGTGCGACGCCAAAGCGGTCAGCAACCGTCTGGGCTCTTTGCCCTGAGCCACCAGGTCGTTGATCCGTGCGAACACCTCGCCGGGGCTTCTTAGGGCAACTGCTTCTGCAAGACTGAACAGCGCGGGCAGCTCCACGGCGCCCAGGATCGCGTCCACGTCTTCCGCGGTGATCTCATCGGTGCAGTAGGCCGCCACTTGCTCCAGAAGCGAGAGCGAATCGCGCCAGCTGCCGGACGCCGCTCTAGCAAGGCCCCATAAAGCCTCGTCGCTGATGCGAATGCCCTCGCGTGCGGCCACATGTCGGAGGTTGGCCGCCAGGTCTTGCACGGTGGCACTTCGGAAGTCAAACCGCTGACATCGGGAGACTATGGTGCGGGGGACGCGGTGTGCCTCGGTGGTTGCCAGCACGAAGTAAACGTGCTCTGGAGGCTCCTCCAGGGTCTTCAGCAGGGCGTTGAACGCATCTGAGGAGAGCTGATGCACCTCGTCCACGATATAGCACTTGCAGCGCTCTTGCGATGGCGAGTACCGCACCTGCTCTCGAAGGCCTTTGATATCGTCTATCCCGCGGTTTGAGGCGGCATCTATCTCGATGACGTCCAGTGAACGGCCCTCGGTGATGCGGACGCAGGCATCGCACACGTTGCAGGGGTTGACGTCCACGTCGTCTGGGATGGGATGCTGACCAATGCCCGCAAGGCGGCTGCAGTTGAGGGACTTGGCGAGCAAGCGCGCTGTGGATGTTTTCCCGGTGCCGCGTGGGCCGCAGAACAGGTACGCATGGGCCACCCGCCCGGCTCGCAGGGCGTTTTGCAGCGTTTGGGTTACATGCTGCTGGCCCATCAGCTCATCGAACGTCTGAGAGCGGTATTTGCGATACAGCGAAAGGTAAGCCATCGCAACTGGGGCTGGTGTCAGAAGCCGAAGGTCGGAAAAGGGAACCGCCCTCTTCCGACCTCCAGCCACGCAATTGATCGTGCACCCACCGTCGATACAGTCCTCCCGGCGGCACCCATCGCGTCAGGCTCCGACCAGGCGATCTCGCGGCACCCACCGGAAACCACTTACCGTTGCTTCCTTCCGGACCTGGCGGGGTTCATGGGCCGACGTTGCGCGGGACCCAGCCATCAACACCCCTCGCGGTGAGTCAGGCCCGAGGGGGCTGCACCTCGGGTGGGAATTCAACCCCGCTATAGCGGATTGCGGGTACAGGGCACCGCTAGCTCCCCGTCTAGCACGATCAAACCTGCAAACATGACGCCAAGCTGCCGTCTCGCAGCGGCACGCCTCGGCTACACGATATCCTCGCGCTTAAGGATGATGGTTTTCTCCACTCGGCGGATTCCGGTCTTCGGGTCCACCACCAGATAGTGCTTGTCCGTTATCCCTTCTCCCTTGTACCCAAAGAAGTCCTTCGAGAACTCGCTTTGGTCAAGCTGGATCGGGTCGAACATAACGGTGACTTCGTACTCCGGCGCCTTGAACGGGAATAGCTTCTCCGGCGGATGGCCCAAATCCTCCGGGTCTTTGCTCAGATCCAGCTCGTATTCGAACTTTTTCGAGTCTGGGTGCTCCGGATCCATCGGGAACGGAAAGTCCGCCTTTTCCCTTAGGGTGAGGTTGTCGCGCTGCCAGTCCCAATCGTTGGCATGGGCCGCGTAGCGCTTATCGTAGTCCTTATCGCGCAGGCGCACGAGCAAGCGGCAGTAGGTTACGTTCCTGTTCCGGCTGAAGTTGGGCAGGTCGATGTGGCCAATCACCTTGATCTTCTTGGGGCCCACGCGCTCCACCCGGAAGTCGAAGTTCAGGTCTTGCTGGTGGCGCTTGCCGTCGCCAATGTAGACCCACCTGGGCACGGTAAGGGTGTTGTCGAAGATATACCCAGGTTGGCCAGCGCCTTTGCGGATGCTATCCAACCTCAGGCGAGCCACCTCAAGGCGCTGCCAGCGCGTGGAGACCTCCACCGCCAGCTCGTCCGGGGTGCGCAGCGCTGGCACCTTCTTCCACACCACGGGATGCAGCCTGGGCCTGAGCTGGTCTGGCGAGGAGAACGCCCTCTGCGCGTCAGCCATCGAGGGGGGGCTAACGTCCATCATGCTGCAGATGCCCTCCACCAGTGCGCTGCTGACCGCGTTCTCCACCTGAGAGCGCAGGGCTGGCTGGCTAAGCCGGGCCGCCACGGCGGCGTTGGGCACGGCCAGGTCCAGCCACCCGCTGTTCACCTGCACCGGCGAGGTGGTTTGGAGGAGCGACTTCAGCTGCGGGTTCCGGATTAGGCTCAGCACCTTGGGCCACTGCATAATCGTGACCGCCTCAACCACGTTCTCCTCGCGCTGCCTGCGCATCTCCTCGATCTGGCCGTTCTTCTCGAGGAACTGGGCCAGTTCGTTCTTGACGTAGAACGGGGCCGGCAGCCCGTCCGTGCCAGGATGCTTCAGCGCCTGCCTGGCCCAGTAAGCGGCATCGGCGAAGTTGCGGGTCTTCTGAGCGCCCAGAAAGGCAAGCTGGAAATAGAGGTCCCACACGTTGGCGTTCTGGCGGATCCCCTCTTTGAGGAACTTGATGCCCTCCGGGATGAGCCGCTGATCGCCGAGGTTGAACATAAGGTGCCAAGCGCCAGTGGCAAACACGTCAAGCTGGTGCGGGTCCAGCCAGGTAACTATGTAGAAGAGGGGCACTATATCGTCGTAGCGGCCGGAGTGGTAGTAATCGTCCGCGCGCACCCACAGCAACCCGGCGGCAACCTCACGGAAGCCCATGAGGGCGCCGCCGAACAGCTCGCGCGGAATCTGAGCAAGCTCCTTGGGGCTTGCCTTGGTTGAGCCTTCCGGCTTGAACCAGCGCCTATCGGGATCTATGCTGGTTTGCAGCAGCACACACCCGACCAGGAACAGAAGAGCTACGCCCCCCCAAAGCATTCTGATGTCTGAACGGCGGGGCGCCATTTCAGACCTCCTTGCGCTCGAACGCTATGCAGGCTAGCACGAGCATGATGGCTGTGTACAAGAGTCCGTAACCCACCGTCTTAGCCACGTAGAGGCCGAACCGTGGGATCTCCTGCAGCGCCTCCGGGTGGATGAGGGGGTTGGCGATGTTGAAGTTGCCGAAGTTCGGCACCAAGAGGTGCACGGCTTTGGCAAGGACCTCCACGATCTTCTGCTGGTTGTGGCCGGCCAGGTTGGCTACCGATTGCCAATACTCAGACAGCGTGCCAACAACGAAGACGAAGAACGTGAGCGCAACGTTGATGTTCTTGGTGAGCACCACCGAGAAGAACACCGCCACGGACCCAAGAAGCACAAACTGAATGTAAAAGAGGAGAACGCCCACCAGAAGCTGCGGCTCCAGGGCTCTGGTCTTGTACGCCACAACGGCCAGGAAGAACAGACCCATCAGCCCAAGGTTGATGAGCAGCGTGAGGGAGGCGCCCAGCAGCTTGCCTGCGATGTAGTGGTACCTGCGCACCGGCTTGGACAGGATGGTGTAGATGGTGCGCCGCTCGATCTCGGTTGGCACCAGGTCCATGCCCAGGAAGATGCTCATCACCAGGCCAGAGAGCATGATAACGGCGAGGCCCATGCCCCGCACAATGGTGAGTTCAACGCGGTTCCCCTGTTGGGGCGTTGTGAAAAAGGCGAAGGCGTTTGAGAGGATGATCAGAATAATCGCAACCAGCAGGAACACGTTGAGTGCCCGCTTGCGCATCGCTTCGCCGAAGGTGTTGACAGCTATGGTCCAAACGTTCACGCCTGCCCCTCCCTTACGGTCTCAAGGAAGATGCTTTCAAGGGACCGACGCTGTGGGGTGACGGAGATGAGGCGAACCTTGTGCTGCCTAACGACGTCAACCATCTCGCCGATGGCGGCTTCGTCGTGGTGGTAGACAAGGACGCGGGTCTCTTGGCGAACCACGCGCTGGGCAATCCTGCGGAGCTGCGCCTCGGTAGCTTCGTCTGGCGCCTCCACAACCAGCTCGATCTCGGTGCCAGCGCGCAACGCCTCCACGTCGCCAACGCGGACAAGCTTCCCGCGGTTCAGGATGGCCACGCGGTCGCACACCATCTCAACGTCCGAGAGCTGATGGGAGCTGAGGAAAACGGTCTTCCCCTGCTCGCGAAGCTGCAAGATGAGGTCTCGGATATCGGTATGGGCAATCGGGTCAAGGCCAGAAGTTGGCTCGTCGAAGATGAGGAGTTTAGGGTCGTTGATGAGGGCCTGGGCTATGCCGGCGCGCTGAAGCATGCCCTTGGAGAACTCGCGCAGGGGCTTGTTGTCGTTGGGCAAACCGACCAGAGTCAGCAGCCGGTCGATTCGCTTGGCGCGCTCGCCGGCGGGGATCCCGAACAGCCTAGCGTAGAAGTCAAGCAGCTCGCCTGCACTCAGATGCTCGTAGAAGTACGGGCTCTCTGGAAGGTAGCTGATCTGTTGCTTCGCGGAGATGTCCCCGATCGGCTTATCGAGAAGCCATCCCTCGCCTTCCGTGGGGAAGATGAGACCAAGAAGCATTTTGATAGTGGTTGTCTTCCCGGCACCGTTTGGGCCGAGGAACCCGAATATGAGCCCCTCCTCCACCTCGATGTCTAGGTGATCAACCGCAACCACAGGTCGGGACCTGCCCAATCCCTTGTAGGTCTTAGTCAAGCCCTTGGTTCTAAGCGCCAGGGCCATATGCCGTTCCTCCGAAGCCGCGGTCCCCTTCCCGGGCCGCGTGCCGAGCGATGGAGATCGTGATGAGGGTGCCGAGCGGCCCGATGACCGCCGCAGGATGTGAGCGTGGGTGAAGGCGCCTTCCGGAGCCGGAACCGCATCTAGCTCGGCTACCGACAGGGGAGTTAGCTGTACTGAGCGGCATCAAGGTGGTTCGGCCTCTTTCGGACGGATCCCTCAGCTCCATCCGGGCAGACTTGGCTGGGCCGAGCGTGTTCAGCGCCCATGCTAGTAGGCCAGAGGGGTGGCACTACTGACTCCAATGTCCACCTGAGTATATCAGCGGCCCAGATACCTGTCAAGAAGCCAGGCCCTCGAGCAAGAGCTCACCGATGGGGAGAGTGCGTCCCGGTGGGGCGCCGTTCCCAGGCACCCCACCCTCAGCCCTCCGCGACGCTTTGGGGGGCGCCATCCTCGTGCGCTGGTTATGCTGGCGGATGGACGGCGGATTCGCCGCTAGGCTTCTCCGCGTCTGTGAGCCCTTGCCGCTGTGTTGCCTTGAAGGCCCGCTTGGCATATAATGACTATGGGTGCCATATGCAACTTCAGCTGTTTCCCGCTGATCCCCAGACCGATGCATTGCTCTACGGCGCCGACCCCACCCCCAGCGTGGTGGCCGTTGAGGTGACCGAACGCGCGGCCATCCTCTATCGCCGCACGTCCGCTGGCGTTCAAAGGGAACAGCGCCCCTTCCGCCCGTGGCTTCTCACCAACCAACAGCTCGATCTCCAGGGCGCCAGGTGGCAGCTCCTCCACGGGCAGGGCCTGCGCTACCTTGCAACTTTCGATACCGTCCCAGCTTGGCAGCAGGCGCGCCGGTCCCTCAGGGATGCGCACGCGGAACACCTCGCTTACGGCTCGCCGGTCCGTACCTTCCTCGTGTCTAGCGGCGTAACCCTGTTCAAGGGAATGGCCTTTGACGACCCGCTCCGGCTGCAGTTCGATCTCGAGACGGAAGGCCTCTCGCCAACGGAGCCGTCCGCTCGCATACTCATGGTGGCGCTTTCGGACAACCGCGGCTTCGAACAGGTGCTTACGGGAGATGAGCGGGAGATCCTCCAGGTCCTCGTTCGCATCATCAAAGAGCGCGACCCAGATGTGATAGAGGGGCATAACCTGTACGGGTTCGACCTCCCGTTCCTCATGGCACGCGCCAGGCACCTCGGCGTCTCCCTGGACATCGGGCGCGACGGCAGCCACCTTACCGCGGGCATGCAGCGAAACTGCGTGATAGGGGGTACCACGCGCCCGTTCATCCAGGCTTTCGCGCACGGCCGCCACTTCATAGACACCCTCTTCGCCACTCAAAGGTACGACTGGGCCAGGGGACAGCTCGAAAGCTACGGCCTTAAGCAGGTGGCCGTCGCCCTGGGCATATCGGAGGCGGACCGCGCTATCGTGAACGTGGCCGATGTGCAGGCCGAGCTCTCCGCAGACGAGGAGCGCGTTCGCCTGTACGCCGCCCAGGACGTGCGCGAAACCAGACGGCTTTCCCAGATCGTGGGCGCCACGGACTTCTACCTCACCCAGATGGTGCCGGATACATACCAGTCTGTTGCTGTCACCGGCACCGGTGAGAAGATCGATTGCCTGCTGGTTAGGGAGTACCTCAGGCATGGGAGGGCAGTGCCGCTCAGTAAGCCGTCGCGGGCGTTCCCAGGCGGGCTTACGGAGTGCAGGCGGACCGGCGTTCTGCGCAACGTCATCAAGGCGGACGTGGAGAGCTTGTACCCAAGCCTCATGCTCACCCGCAACATCAAGCCCTCTTCCGACGAGCTCGACGTGTTCCTCCCCGCCTTGAGGGACCTAACCGCCCGACGCCTGGAAGCCAAAGCCAAGGCCAAAGCCGCCTACGGTCCAGATGCCGCCTATTGGGACGGGGTGCAGAGCTCCTTCAAAATCCTCATCAACTCCTTCTACGGCTACCTGGCGGGGCCGTTCCATTTCAACGACTACGATGCGGCGGAGGCGGTCACTCTCGGCGGACAGGAGGTGCTCACCACCATGGTGCGCCTCATCGAGGAGTCGGGCGGCTCCGTCATCGAGCTGGACACCGATGGCGTCTACTTCCAGCCGCCACCAGACGTGGTTGGCGAGGACTCAGCGGCGGCATACGTGGCGCGCATAGCAGATGGCTTGCCCGACGGGATACGGCTGGCCTACGAGGGCAGCTACGCCGCCATGATCTCGCTCAAAATGAAGAACTACGTGCTGGTGGACCGCGACGGTCGGAGAACGTTCCGGGGTTCGGCGCTTAGGTCCCGTTCGGACGAGCCGTTCGGCCGGCGGTTCATCGCCGACGCCGTGGACCTCCTTGTGGCGGGCAGAACCAAGGAGCTTTCCGCCCTATACCTGGACCTGCTTGCGAAGCTCCGCGAGGGGAAGCTGCCGCCCGATCAGTTTGCGCGGAGGGAGCGCGTCACCGAGAACACATTCGGGGCGGCGCTCAGCAAACGGTGGTCTGGCCTGCTGGACCGCGTGAAGATAGGCGATTACGTGAACGTGTATCGCCGCGCAAACGGCACGCTGGGCCTGCTCGAGGAGTACGCCGGGGACGAGGACCGAGAGCACCTCGCGGAGAAGCTTTACAGGTTCGCGCAACGCCTGCGCGACGCCGTCGGCGACGAGTTCGACCGTCTGTTCCCAAAGCCCCGCACCGCCAGCACCGCCGACGGCCACATCGCAGTGCAGACGAGCTTCGACTTCGGATAGCCTTACAGCAGCGGCCTCCACCATGAGCGCACAACCCGCCGTGGCTTGTGGCTAAGCAGATCGCCCTCCTCACACTTGAGGGCAACCGACCTAAGCAGGCCGTAGAACACCCCAGTGGTTGCCCCGTAAGCCACGTGGGCCAGCAGCACCGGCACGAAGCTCCCGATGTCGGAAACGGGCACGCGGCTTGGTATGCCGACCATCCAGGGGTGCGTGCAGAAAGTGCCAGCGGTCCACAACAGCATGCCGTACGCCACGCCGAACAAGGCGCCATCGCGTGGGGTGCGAGACAGGCAACCGGTGATCAGAGCAAATGCGACCCCCAGCACCGCGCTTGCCGCGATATGCACCACTAGCCCAAGTGCGATGCCGTCTCCTCCCACAGCCTTGGCCAGCCCAACGGCCACGTCCTGCGCCGGAGCTATGGCGAGGAACACGAGTCCACCGGCAACGCCGGCCAGTACCCCAGACAACACAGTGATCATGGGCTGCCACCAACACGGCAACGGTTACCCAAAGCCGCCAGCTTCCATCCGATGCTTCATTATAGCACGTTCGCGGCGTCGGGAGTCGCCCCCTAACCTGCCCCCATCCTCCGCCTACGTTGCCGTTATGGCTAGGCTAGCTGGCGGCTGGCACGTGGCTCGTACCCATGGTCCCCGAAATGGACTGAGCTGCGCCGAACGGGCTCGCCCGCGCTCCCCTAGGCCTGGCTTCGGCGTCTCGCTCACTGCCGGAACACAGGAGCTAGGCGGCTTGTGCTAACCACAAGCGAGCGGTCGTGTGTGAGCGTCTGTGCGATGGTCGCCCTCGCCCTGCGGCTTGTATGATGGAAGAGGCAGCTTGGCAAGGCTCGTAGTTGCCCGCACCCCGGCTTCGCCACCCCTCTCCCACTTTCGGGCAGAGGGGAGTCGGGAGGAGAGCATCAGGCGTGATTGCATCGTGTGAGCCCGTAAGGGGCGGAAGGCTCCCCCTCCTCCCAAGCTTCCGCGCTGGGAGAAGGGTCCGGGGGTTGAGTGGAAGCGGCCTACTGGTTGGCCTCACCCCTGACCCTTGTATGGCTAACCTGGGACGGCCAAGGCGGCTCCTATCCGCAGACGCCCCGCCGCGAAGGGAGCGTCCAGGCTTGCCGGTTGCGCTGGCATGAGGAAGGCGGGTTGCCACACTGCCTCCTCCGGCTACGAGCTCTTCCACGGCAAACGCGCGGCGCCGCCGCTTCTGCGGGTTGTTCGGTCCGCCGCGACGATGGTATAATGGGCGTGAACGGCATGGCCACAAACAAGGAGCGAGCACCGATGGAAACGCCTGTGGCGACTCCTGAGCGCGGCTTCCATTACATGGACATCGTCGACGCTGGATCGATGGTGATGCGGGAGGTGGAGGAGATACTCCGCGCAGGGAGAGCCAGCAAGGTACGCATCAAACTGGGGAGTAAGGTGCTAGCCGAGCTGCCCGTGGCGCTTACAGCAGCGGGTGCGCTCGCGGTCGCCATCGGTGCTGTCGTGCTGTCAAGGCTTACGGTGGAGCTCGTGCCCGAAGCTCGCACGCCTCCGTCTGCTTCCAACGGCGGGAAATGAGCCTTGGCACCGCTGATGGCCGATGCTATAATGGAACTGCAAAGCTGCGGTGCTCCTCCCCGGCAACCCCGTTGCCGAGCGGGCGGCAGTCGCCCCTCCCCACATCGGCCCAAGGAACGGAGGTAACTATGAACACCAAGGCCGGCATCACCTGCAACTGCGGCCAGAGGATCGTCTCCAAGGACGTGCTGCAGAAAGGCCAGTACCTCAGGCTGTTTGGGCCAAGCTTCGTCTACGTCAAATACCGCTGCTCTCGTTGCAAACGCCTGGGCGAGAAGTTCATCGAGCAGGACAAGTGGGATGACGCCCTTTTGCGCGATATCCCTGTCGAGATCGATGCCGAGGAGAAAAAGAGGTTCGAGAAGCTCGGCCCGATCACGATAGACGAGGTGATAGACTTCCATAATAGCTTGGACAGCCTGGGAACGCTCCCGATCGGAGCGAACCCATCAGCCTCAGAAGACGAGTAGTTGCAGTCTGTGAGGATCTTCGCCATAGCCTGCGCTCTCGCGGCGCTGTTTGCCGCATCGCAGAGCCCTGCACGCGCCGACTTCAGGCCAAAGGTTGAGGTGGTGGCGATCCAGGGACGCCCTGTGATCCACGTCAACCACCGCCCAGCCATCGGCCTAGACGACTTCGATCGCGCTGGCGTTGTAGCAGGCAGACTTAACGTCCTGATCGATCGTGGGCTCGATCCGCGTGCACTCTCCGCCATCAAGACCCAATCCGGATGGGCTGTGGTGGCCGGCGATACGCGCATCGTTGAGGTCACCAACCGCGAGGCCAAGGATCGCGGCGCCAACGCCGAATCCCTGGCTCGCAGTTGGGCCGCCAACCTCAAAGACCTTCTCTCCCTGCCCGGCCTTGTTGCCACCCCCCCTCGCTTGCTTATCCCCTTGGGCGAAACTAGATCCGTCCGCATCGGCGGCGCGGCCACCGGTCCCCTCTCCATCCGCTGCGACAACCCAAACGCGGCCGTCAAGGTGGACCAAGAGCAACGCACCATCACCGTGGCCGGCGCCATAGTCACCGACGGCGTCATCTCCGTGGCCTGCGAGGGTGCTACGCTTGACGTCCCGTTCGCCGTCCGACGGTACGCGGCCCACATAGGCGACGCCCGGATCGGCTTCACCGGCAACGGCCCATCCCGCGAGAGGCTAACCCAGCTCGTTCAGCAGTATGCCCTCCGCGCGGTAGCCGTCGAGCCCGGTGCCAAGGCATCCATCGACGGGCCCGTTGCCATTCCCGCCATCCCCGCATCCGTCAAAGTGCCGGTGCGCGCCGAGGGCGAGAACTACATCCCTGTAAGAGGGGAGGTAACCATCTCCATCGAGCGGGAAAACCTCATTAGCCGGGAGGCAGCACAGCTCTATTACTCCAACGACCCGGAGCAGGTGCGCCAATACGGCACCCTGTTCGCTGCGCCCCTCAATCCGTCGGCTCCGGTTCGCCTGCTGTACCACCACCAGAACATGATGCCTAACTCGTTCACCTTCTCCGTCGCCCTGGTGAACTATGGGTCCACCCCGGTCAAGCTTCAGGTGGTGGAGGGGATTGCCAACCCACTAGTGGATACCGTGCAGGTTGGACATCGAGCGGCCGCATGGTTCCTCCGATCGCTCTTCACCGACAGCGGGTACGTCATCGACATCAACCCCAACGAGGCGATTCCGCTTCTGGCCCAAAGCCTTCAGCCCCGGTGCACGGCTAGCGGGATATACCAGTTCCGGCTGCTCTCCGGAGGCCCCGTCTGGATCTTCGTGCGCGCCCAAGAATCGGGCTGGGACCTCCCGGCTCAGCCGCCGCCACCGTCCACTGAGATATACGCAAGCCCGACGCGCCGCATCGATGAGCAGTACCAGGTGGGCGGCCGATGGGCGTTCATCCCTATCGGGAAGCACGCCATCAAGAGCGCAGCGGGCGACGGCGCACTTGAGGGCAACTACGGCGTGCTGTACGACATCCGCGTACGGGTGACCAACCCCACCAACTCCCCCACCGTGGTTGACGTGCTATTCGAGCCGTCCGCTGGCATCGCAAGGGGCGTCTTCTGGATAGATGGCCAGCCCGTGGAGACCCAGCACATGCTCCCGCCAAAAGAATACCCGCTCGCCAGATTCCAGATTGCGGCAGGCGCCACCCGCGATGTGCGCATACTCACGATGCCACTGGCCGGCTCCAACTACCCCGCCCGCCTCATCGTCCGCGAAGACCGCGTGGCCGCCCTCCAGCGGGCGAAGCAGGCCGGCGCGGCCGTCGTGGCGGACCCTCAGCCGCCCTAAGCACCGCTGGCGAGGGTGGGGGGGCCGAGCTGCAGCCCTAGGCCGCCGGCGAACCATCCAACCTGTTGTCTGGACGCCCCGATCGGCGAGCCCCCCGCACGCCAAAACAGGGCGCCCTGCCACCGGAGCGCCCTGCAGAGATCCCTGCTGAGAAGCTATGTGCGCCGGCTTACGGCCACACCTCCTCAAGGCCTATCAACGCCCTAAGCAGCCGGATCACGTCGCCGAGGTCCACCACGCCGTCGCCAACAGCGCCGTCCTTGTGCTTCGGCGAAACGTCGGCACGGGCTAGCAGCGTTGGGTCGGCCTGGACCGCCTGGATCGCGGCCTTCAGCACGGTGACCACGTCGGCAGTGGAGATGGTTTCATCGCCGTTGACGTCGCCAGCGTCGGCGCCGTCCTCGCCCTCGTCCACGTCGCTCGATGTGGCGTCATCCGCCACCAGCGCGAAGTTCACATCGTTCACCGTGCTTCCGGGCGTAACAGAGACCCGCTTCGACTGGGATACGTATCCGTCCGCGAACACGCTCACATTGCACGCGCTCTGGTTTGGCTTCAGGGAGACCATGAGGGAATACTGGCCGTTCGCGTCCGTGAGGGTGATTTGATCTCGCGACCTAACCACAGCCCCGACTACCGCCTGGGTACCGCCGCTCACCTCCGTGGTCACGGCGCCCTGGATCAGGGCGTGCGTTCCATCCGGGGCAGGCACCGGCGTCAGCGCAATGTCCGCCGTAGCGGTGCCGCCAGCAGTCAGATCCACCTGCACGGTGGCAGCCAGGTATCCGCTAAGCGCTGCGGTGACGGATACAGCACCAGCGGGGACGTTAGGCAGAGTGAACGTACCATCGGCTGCGGTGGTGGCAACGATGCCACGCGCCCTAACGGCAGCCGCACCGGCTGGCTGGTCGCCAACCTTCACGGTGCCAGTGATCGTGCCGGTGCCCTGCGGCGCTGGCGCGGGCTCAACCGGCTCGAGGGCCACGTTGCGGCTGACATCCTGTCCGGGCCTGAGCTGCACCTCTCGCCTGGCGGCGCGGAACCCGTCCTTGGTGATGGTGAGCAGATACTCGCCCGGAGCCAGGTTGGTGAAGGAGAAGGTCCCGTCGTCGGCAGTCTGCGCTGTGGCAGTGCCGATATCCACGGTGGCGCCGACAATCGGCTGGCCGGTATCGGCGGCCACCACGGTGCCGTTGATGGAGCCAACGCCAGTGGCGCTCTGCGGCTGCATCTCGAAGGTGCGCTCCGTCGCCTTTCCGGGCACTATGTACACCACCGCGCTGAAGCGCCTAAAGCCCGCGGCGGTTATCACCACAACCTGCGCGCCCGCGGGCACGTCGTTGAGGGCGACCTTCCCGTCCGCGCCCGTGGTGGCAGTGAGGGAGCCAACCACAACGGACGCGCCCGCAACTGGGCTATGGCTGGGCACCGAAACCACCGTGCCAAGCAGGCTTCCTGTTCCCTGATCGGCACGGCAAGGCGTCAACGTCACGGTAACGTTGGCGGTAGCGTCTGGATCAACGGTCACGGTTGTGCTGTACCGCGCGTACCCTTCGGCGGTCACGCTCAGCACTACGATGCCGGCGCGCAGACCCGACAAAGTAAACGCCCCGTCCGCGTCGCTGATGGCGGTTTGGTGACCCACTCGCACCATGGCGCCCGCTACGGGGTTGCCGTCGGCCAGCACCTTGCCGGATATGCTTCCGGTGCCGGTAGGCGATGGCTGGGCGGCAAGCTCAAGCCTCACCACGGTGGTTTGACCAGGCCTCACGGTCACGGCAACGTTGCCCGACGCAGTGTCGCCGCTGGTAGCGCTCACAATGTAGCGGCCTGGAGTCAAGTTCGAGAAGAGCGCCTTGCCGTCGGCATCGGTGGTGGCTGTGGTTGTGCCCAACGTCACGGGGGCGCCCTGCACCGGCTGCCCGGTCGCCGCGCTCACCACCACGGCCTGAACCGCTCCGGGCGCGGGCTGATGTTCCCCTCCGCCGCTGGCAGGAGCTGCGCTCAGCTCAACGGTGACGTCTGCAGTTTGGCCGGCCACCACATCTACTTCCTTCACCGCCGCTGCATAGCCGTCTGCAGCCACCCGGACCGCGATCTCGCCCGCGGGAAGGTCCGAAAGCACAACCTTGCCGCTGGCATCGGTTGTGGCCGACGCGGCGTCTGCCGACACCTTGGCGCCCTGCACGGGGCTGCCGCCAGCCACCACGGTGACCGCGATCGAGCCCTTCTGGGCACCGGCATCGGGGGGCTGCTCAGTGCCTTTGGGCTGTTCCGCTTCGAGCTGCACGGTTACGGACGTGGTCTGGCCTTCCCTGACCTCAACCATTTGGCGAGCGGGCTTGTAGCCATCCAGCGTCACCACTAGCACACCCTTGCCAACCGGAACGTCGGCCAACGTGAACGAGCCGTCCGCGGCCGAAACCGCAGTGGCATTCCCCAGCTGTATGGTGGCCCCTTGCAGCGGAGAGTTGGCGATGCCCAAAACCGCGCCCTTGACGGTACCCACAGAAGCGGGCTTCTGCCCAAGTGCGAACCCCGCGCACCAGAGCCCCAGGACCGCAATCACAAGCACTGCTCTGAATCTCATTGCGTAAGCCTCCCAAACCGCCTAGCGGTACAATCAGATAGCGCAGGCGAGTAGGGCAAACGATGATGCGCCTGCTACACTGTCTTTGTACCGCGTTGCCAGCGGGTGTTCGCAGAGAGAGGGACGATCGGTCCGCGCGCCCTGACAGAGCGACCCTCCCGGCAGATGATCGAGTGCAAGCCCAAACACCGGTTGCTTGCATGATGTGAGAGACGGCTAGCCAGGGCCCGCGGTGCCATAGGTAGGGGGTAGTTGCCCTCACCTCTTGCCTGCAACCGAGCGCAGGGAGTGGCCCTCACCCCGGCTTCGCCGCCCTTGCATTATGCTAGAGGCGGTTAGGGCTGGGAATCGCCCTCACCCCAGCTCCCTCGCACGATCGAAGAGGTCGTTAGGTAAGCCTTGTGGTTCCCCTCACCCCGGCTTCGCCACCCCTCTCCCACTTGCGGGGAGAGGGGAGCCGAGAGGAGAGCGTCAGGCGTGGTTGCATCATGGGAGCCCGTGAGACTCCCTCTTGATGTGCATTCAACGCAAGCGCGCCCTCCTCCGTGAGCCCCGCTTGCCAATGGATGTGGTTGATATCGCTCGCGAACGCGAGGTAGACTTGGGAATGGTTACGCGGCAGTGGCGGAACCGGCGCACCGAACCGTTGCCTCGGCACGCAACCATCTGCGTCAGACCAGAAAGCGCCTGTTTGGCCGCTCTCCACACAGGAGGGAACGCCGTCCCCACTGGCGTACTGAATCACATGGCGGCAGTCTTGGTCCACAGGCCGAAGCAGCAATCGCCTGCCTCGCGCCGCCGTTACCTTGCCATGAAGGTTGCAGCAGCTCGGCTCTCCATACTGTCCAACTCGGCCCTTGTGCTGATCAAGCTTGTCATCGGCATCGTCACTGGCTCCGTGAGCGTGGTTGCCGAGGCGGCGCACTCCGCAGTGGACCTCGTTGCCTCCATCATCGCGTTCCTCTCCGTGCGCGTGTCCGATCGACCGGCAGATCGTGACCACCCGTTCGGACACGGCAAGTTCGAAAACCTGTCCGGCATGGCAGAAGGCGCCCTCATCCTCCTCGGTGGCGGCGTCATCGTCTTCGAGGCAGTGCGCAGCCTCCTCAGCGGCGACCGTGACATCCAAACCGGCTTGGGCTTGGTGGCAATGGGCATCTCGGCGGTTGCCAACACCATCATATCGCGCATGCTATTTCGCGTCGCTAAGCAGACCGACTCGGCAGCGCTTGAGGCGGATGCTCAACACCTGGCCACCGATGTCTACACCTCCGCTGGCGTCTTCGGAGGCCTGCTGGTCATCAAGCTGACGGGACTAGAGGCGCTGGACCCAGTGATAGCCATTGTAGTCGCATTGCTTATCCTCAAGATCGGTTGGGAGACCACAGCCGCATCCGTGCGCCAGCTCGCCGATACCGGCCTTCCAACCAGCGAGGTGAACCGCATCGAGGCGATCCTGGACCGCCACCCTGAAATCCTCGGCCACCACAAGCTCCGGTCTCGAAAGTCCGGCCCGCAGCGCGAGGTGGATGTGCACATCAAGGTTGACAGCCGCCTGAGCGTGGAGACCGCCCATCGCGTTGCCCACGAGGCGCAGGATCAGATCCGCTCCGAGCTGGGCACCGCTCACGTGGTGATTCACGTGGAGCCGTGGACCGTGGCCGACGAGGCCAACAGCAAGTAGGCGCTGCCCAAACGCCGACCCCAACCCCGCCCCACACGATGCCCTCAAAGCCATGAGGCCCTACAATGAGGACAAGAAGCGGGCAATGGCTCCTCGAGTCGGTTCCTGTCCTGCTTGCCTTCGTGTTGCGCGCCGCGGCTTTCTGCGGATCCTGACACACCCCAAGGCCCGGCAGGTTCCGCCCCGCAGCGCGAGGAACTACTGAGTTTGAGATGCGGTGGCGCGCGCCCGCCAGAGCGCAAACGGCGCGTGCCAGCCCTGCTGGAGGTCCGTATGGGAGGCTTCGAGCCGCCTGTCGATTCAGCCCCCCTCCCTTCCGTCGAACAGGTGGTTGGAAAGCGCAAGAAGAAGCGCAACGTCAACGAAGAGCACCGCGAAAGCCTGTCCACCATGGAGCGCTACGCCCTGTGGATAACCGAGAGCGTGGGCACAATGGGGTTCTTTGTCCTCATACTGGTGTGGACCGTTGTGTGGATGGGCTGGAACTACGCGGCCCAGCGCTATCACTGGCCCGGCGTCTTCGACGCGCCCTGGCAGTTCGCCATCTGGCTCTTCGTGTCCAACCTCATTCAGATACACCTGATGCCGCTGATCATGGTGGGCCAGAACCTCCAGTCGCGCCACGCCGAGGCCCGGGCCGAGAAGGAGTTCGAGGTAACCCAGCAGACAGAGCGTGAGATGGAGACCGTGCTCCGCTACCTTGCCGCCATCAACCGTCGCCTCACCGAGATCGACGACCGCCTGCGGGGACTGGAGGACAGAGCTGGCTAGGGAATCACGCAACTCCGCGAAAGGGGCCGCGGCCACGCCGCCTGCGCCCGCACGCGAGGGTGCTGCCGCGCTTCAGGCCCTGTTGGTCATAGCCGCGGTGTACCTGGCGCTGGGCGCGCTTTACACGTGGGCGGTTCCGCCCTGGCAGGGCGCAGACGAGCTCGCGCACTTCGGATATGTGGCCCAGCTGGCGCGGGGGGGCGGGCTGCCGAGGCTGGGCCAGGTGGAGGTGACATCCAGCCGCTTCACCTCGTCGTATGAGGCGCACCAACCGCCGCTCTACTACCTGCTGTGTGTGCCGGTCTTTGCGGGAACCTATCCACTGGGCCCGCACGCCGCAACCTACGCCCTTAGGGCGTTCTCTTTGCTCATCGGCTTGGGCACGGGCGCGCTGGCATACCGCGCCGCAAGGCTGCTGCTACCTGGCGTTCCACAGGCCGCCTGGGGCGCCGCAGGGATGGCGCTGCTGCTCCCCTCGCAAACGTCGCTCTTCGCAACGGTCAACAACGACTGCCTCACAGAGCTGCTGTTCTCGCTCGCTCTGGTGCTCACTGTGGTTGGCATCACCAAGGGCACATCTATGCGGCTGGCCGTCGTCACGGGGGTGGTGGTGGGGCTTGGCATCCTCACCAAGGCCACATGCTTGCTGCTGCTTCCCCTTTGTCCCTTGGGGCTGCTGCTGGCGCCAGCGCCCGCTCCCGCCGCCCGGCACTCCCAGCAGCACAAGTCGCCGGCCTGGCATGCGGCGGTGTGCTTTGCTGTGGCGCTGCTGGTTAGCGGCTGGTGGCTGTGGAGAAACACCGTGCTGTACGGCGACCCAATGGGCATGAAGGCGCTGGAGGCGTACTTCTCGCGAGCGCCCAAGCCGGACTACTTCCTGCGCCGGGTGGGGCTAACCTACGGGCAGTACTGGATGCTGGTTGCCACCTGGGGCTGGAAGAGCTTCTTCGCATCTTTCCCGGGAATTGGCAACCGCACCCTGTTTCTGCCGGTATGGCTTTACTGGCTATACGGCCTCACATGGCTTGCCGCGATCGCCGGGGCGGCGAGCGCCATCCGCCAGCAAACCGACGAGGGGCGACGCCGCGCCACGCTTCTGCTCGCCGGCGCCGCCGCGCTTCTGCTCGCATCCTACGCGCGGCTGAACAGCGTTTTCTTCTGGGCGCAGGCCAGATACATCATGCCGGGCGTGGTGGCGTTCGCGGTGGCATGGGCGGGCGGGTTGGCGCGGGTCATCCCGCCGCGGCTCCGCACCCGCGCGATGGCGGCCGTGCTGGCTTTCCTCGCGGCGGCAAGCGTGGTGGCCGTCTTCGCCGTCATCCGCCCTCACTTCAGCGTGCTGCCGTTCCGCCAACCGTGAACCCCGGCCAGCGGCGCAAGCGGAACGGCAGCCGCACTCTTAGCCGCCCAGGTCCACTGGGTCATACACATAGGCACCCATGTGTGGAATGAGCACCACCCTGGCCTTCACATGGGCCGCCTTGGCCGCCTCAACGAACGTCTGGGGGTCCACGGTGTTGTTGGCGAACATGCCGTAATGCATTGGGATGACCACCTTGGGGCCGATCTCGGCGGTCAGCTTGGCGGCATCCGCGGCGCTCATGTTGCCCCACTTCCCGTTGATGCACACCAGCAGGATGTCCGGCTTCAGGGCCTTCACGCCCGCCAACTGCGGGTCGTACTCGCTGTCGCCGGTGATGTACACGGTGGTGGGCCCGAACGAGAGGACGTACCCAACGCTGTCGTCGGTGTGCTTGGCGTAAACGGCGCGGACCCGGATGCCGTCGAACTCGCGAGTTTCGCCGCGCCTGATGGTGTCGATCCGGTCTGCGGGCAGCCCGTTATCGGCCATCAGCTTGGTGCTAGACGGCGGCCCCACGAAGCGTGCCTGGCTGGTAGCGGCGATCTCCTTCAGGGCGATCGGGTCGGTGTGATCGGAGTGATCGTGTGTGCACAGCACCAAGTCTGGGAACTTGGTGGCTTGCTGCCTCTCCGCATCGCCCACGACGTTCCGGGGAGCGAGCGCCGGTGGCACCAAGCGGTCTACGCCCGGGGTGCCGGCCAAGTACGGATCCACCAACACCAGCTTGCCCTGCGGCGTTTTGAGGGCGAAGCCGCCTTGGCCCAACCAGAACAGCGTCAATCCGTCCGGCGGAACGTATGCGCGAGTGATCTCGCCTTCCAGCCCCGGCCCCCATGGCCTGGCGAACCTGCGCTTGACCTCTGCCACCTGCAGCCCCCTCACCGTGATCTTGGCCGGATCCATCGTGCCCACCCCAGCCTTTGCGGCCAGTGCGATGTGCTTCACCTCCCGCGGATTGAAGCCCATCACCTGTGCGCCAACGCTGTCCACCGCCACGGGATCCCGCCCGGCGATGACCGTATCCATCTTCACTCTCTCGCCGCTGATGGGTCCGTAGCCCTCCATTGCGGTGGTGGCGTCGATGACGGCGAAATCGATCCGCCTGACGCGCTGGATATCCGCTATCGACTCCTCCACAAGCTTCGCCTGGTGGATGGGATACTTGCTGCCGGGCATGGCCCCGAACATGTTCTTCATCGAGAGGGTAACCTGTCCGGTGTTGTGGGTCTTCAGCACGGCAGCGCTGATGAGCACGTCGCAGTCCAAAACGGCGGTGGATAGCGGATACTCCCCCACGCCGAGCGGGTTGCTGGGCTTCATCAAGCGCGTCTCGCCGTCGTTGATCATCACCACGTCTACGCCGGTTTCGTCCACCACGTCCTGGTACCCGATTCGACGCAGCACGTCCGGCCGGCGGGAGCTGAGCGCACCGGCCTCCGCCAGCGTTACGCGCCCAGCGCCGGCCGTCTTCGCCGCCTTGATGATGGCCTTGAGCACCTGTGCGTTGGTGATCACGCCGTCGCCGCTGCGGGACGGCACGGTGACGTTGGGCTTCACCACAACCCAATCGCCCTTCCTGATCACGCCGGCCAAGCCGCCCGCTAGCCTAATCGCCTCGGCGGTAGCCGCTTCTGGGTCGGCGTTCCTGGCTATGCCCACCACGGGAGGTTCGGGCGGCTTCGGGCGCCTTGGGGCCGCCATCCCCGGCGCGGCCAGCCCGAACAGTGCAGCCAGGCAGGCCATCAGACGCCATCGCACCAACACGGTCATCTTCATATCGTGCTCCTTTACCAGCCATTCAACCACGTCCAAAGCGGCGCCATCCCACCGCCCGAGCCGTCATTCACCAAATGCGCGCCTCTGCGCGCGGGCCAAGGCGTGTGCGGCAGGCGTCAGAGCCCCGCCATGAACTCGAAGATCATATCCGACGAGCCCGGCAGCCCCTCATGGCCGAAGTCGGGGTACACCACCACATCCTTCTTCGACGTGATCTTGTTGAAGGCGGCGAACTGGGTGGATGGGGGGCAGATGGTGTCCATCAAGCCGGTGAACATGAGTACCTCGGCGCGTATGCGATGCGCCAGGTGCTGGTTATCGATGTAGCCCAAGCGCGTGAATATCTCCTGCTCGCGCTCGTGCCGCGGGTCGACTCGGCGGAAGAACTGCCGCAGCTCGTCATAGGCGGCCACCGCCAGGTCCATCTCCCAAACTCTGAGGTAGTCGCAAAGGAAGGGGAAGACCGGGGCGGCGCGCTTGATCCGCGGCTCAAGGGCCGCGCAGGCTAGCGTGAGTCCCCCTCCCTGAGAGCCGCCGGTTGCGCCCACGCGGTCTGGGTCCACCTCCGGCATCTCCATGAGGATTCGTGCCAGCTGCGCACAGTCCAGGTAAATGGAACGAAAGAGGAGCTTGGTTGGGGAATCGTCAAGGCCGCGGATGATATGCCCGTTGAGGGTGTTTCCCTTCACGCCGCCCACGTCCTCGGAGCGTCCGCCCTGACCGCGGCAATCGAGGGCAGCCACGCTGAAGCCCTGGGCCACGTACCCCAGCTTATCGTACCAATCGCCAGCGTCTCCGGAATAGCCATGAAACATCACCAGGCCGGGGTGCGGCTCCGGGGCGAACTTGGGGCGCAGGTACTTGGCGTGAACCCGCGCTCCGCCCACGCCGGTGAAATACAGGTCGAAGCACTCCGCAAAAGAGGCGCTGCTCCTGTGCGGAATGAGCTCCAGCTTGGGGTCCAGCGCATGCATCTCCGCGAGCGCAGCGTCCCAGTACTGGTCGATGTCGGGTGGGCGCGGGTTTCTGCCCTGGTACTCGCGCAGCTCAGAAAGGGGCATATCAACGATCGGCATCGGGTCCTCCAGCATTACGTCGATGATGCGGAGACGGTCGGTACGCATCCAGCGCTCGGTTTCGCCATTGGGGCGGCGGATACCTAGCTAGCTGAGAGATCCACAGATGCAGGGACGGTAGGAGCCAGGCCGCAGGCGAGCTTGGGGGCAGAGGCGGTGGAGTAAGCCAGGCGTGCCGTCTATGCAGGCCGGCACCCCGCAAGCCCCTGCCCTGTGTGCTCCCTCGATGCCCAGCATTAGGGAGAGACCTCGGCGCTTGCCAGCGTCGTTCCACCGAAGATGCACAGAAGACGCGGTTGCTCCGGTTCGGAACTCGTTACCATCTGCCACCAAGCTTTACACATCCGTCCAGGGCGGTTATAATGGCGTTGCCCAAGTGAAGTCCCACGCATGGGTGAGTACAGCAGAAGATTGAGAATGACTGTCAGAATCATCTCCATATTGCGCTGCGTGTGGGCACTGTGCACGGGAGGCACCGGATGACGCTGACTACGCCCAGCACCTGCGGTCACGGCGGCCGCAATCGCGAACACCCCCTCGCCGTCGATCGGGTGGTGCTGGTGGGCAACCCAAACGTCGGCAAGAGCGTGCTCTTCGGAGCCCTTACCGGCAACTACGTCACCGTTTCCAACTATCCCGGGACCACCGTTGAGGTAACCAGCGGCAGTGCCACCATGGCCGGCAGACGCGTTGAGGTGCTCGATACCCCCGGCGCCAACAACCTCGTGCCCGTCTCGGAAGACGAGCGCGTTACCCGCGACATCCTGCTTCACCACCGCCACACCGTGGTGGTTCAGGTTGCCGACGCCAAGAACCTCAGGCGTGCCCTTCTCATCACCATCCAGCTTGCCGAGATGGGAGTGCCCATGGTCCTCGCCCTCAACATGCACGACGAGGCGACCGACCGCGGCATTCAGGTGGACGCGGCGCAACTAGCCCGGCTTCTGGGCGTGGAGGTGGTACCCACCGTAGCCATACGGCGTCGAGGGGTGGAGCGCCTCCGCCAGGCCATCGCCCGCGCCCAGCCGGCCACCTACCGGGTTACCTACGACCCGCCGCTCGAGGATGCCGCCGAGAGGATCGCCGCCATGATACCAGACTGCCCAGTGTCCCCCAAGGCCGCGGCGCTGATGGCCCTCGCCAGCGATGGCCCCCTCGATGGCTGGTTCTCCGAGCACCTGTCGCCCGACGCTCAGGCCGAGCTGCACAGATGCCGCCTCGAGCTGCAGGCGCGCTACCCACAGCCGGTGGCGTACGTCATCAACGGACAGCGGATGCGCGCCGCCGATGCCCTGGCATCCTCCGTGGAGCGCCACTCCAACCAGACCCCCCGAAACATCGCCGCCCTCACAGCCACATTCGGCCGCCTAGCCATGCACCCGCTGTGGGGCATCCCGGTCCTCCTGGCGGTCCTCTTTCTCGTCTTCGAGTTTGTGGGCGTCTTTGGGGCGCAGACGGTGGTGGGCTTCATGGAGGAGACGGTGTTCGGTCGCTACGTGAACCCCACCGCAACCCACATCGTCAACGTCCTGGTCCCCCTACCCCTCCTGCGCGACCTCCTGGTTGGCCAGTACGGCGTCATCACCATGGCGCTCACGTACGGCATGGCCATCGTCCTGCCGATCGTCGCCACGTTCTTCCTGGCGTTTGGCGTGCTTGAGGACTCGGGTTACCTGCCGCGCCTGGCCGTTATGGTGAACCGCCTCTTCCGAACCATGGGGCTTAACGGGAAGGCGGTGCTGCCGATGGTGCTGGGCCTCGGCTGCGACACGATGGCAACGCTCACAACGCGCATACTGGAGAGCAAGAAGGAGCGGCTGCTCGTCACGCTGTTGCTCACCCTTGGCGTTCCCTGCTCCGCTCAGCTTGCGGTGATCCTCGGCATGCTCCGCGCGCTCTCCTTCACCGGCACCCTGATATGGGCAGGTATGGTTGTGGGCTCGCTGCTTGTGGTGGGCTACGCCGCGGCCCGCGTCCTACCAGGCGACACCTCGGAGTTCGTAATGGAGCTACCGCCCATACGCCGCCCACAGCTCAGCAACCTCGCCGTTAAGGTGATGGCGAGGATGGAGTGGTACCTGAAGGAGGCGCTGCCCCTGTTCATCCTGGGCACGCTCATCCTTTTCGTGGCAGACAAGCTGCACCTCCTGGGGATGGTGGAGCGCGCCTTCAGGCCCGTCGTGGTTACGCTGCTCGGCCTGCCGCCACAAGCCGCCATGTCGTTCATCATGGGCTTCCTAAGGAGGGATTACGGCGCCACCCTTCTGTACCACATGGCCCAGCACGGACAGCTGGACCACGTGCAGATTCTAGTTAGCCTTGTTACCATCACGTTCTTCGTGCCGTGCATCGCGCAGGTGATGGTAACCGTCAAGGAGAGAGGCCTGAAGCCCGCCATGGCGACTGCCGCCGTCGCGATGCTGTTCGCGATAGCAGCGGGAGCGGCGCTCAACGTGGTGGTGCGGGCAACGGGGGTGCCTCTGTGATGGCCGCCACCGGGGGAGCTACGTCTGCACCCAGCCAGCGCACGTATCAGTGCGGGCTGTGCGGAAGTCAGTTCGTCTGGGACCCAGATGCACCACAGCCGCTGTGCGCCAGCTGCCCGTTGGCCATGGGATGCAGGCTTGTTATGTGCCCCAACTGCGGCTACGAGTTTCCAGCGGATAGCCAAGTGGTGGGGCTCTTGGGCCGAGCATGGCGTTGGGTGGCACGCCGGGCAGGCGGTTCGTCGAAGCTCACTACCACCGAGGCGGGAGGTCCCCGAAATGCGTAACCGCTGGCGGGTGAGGAGGGGGCAGCAGCCATCCGATGGAGCCACTCCACTAGCTGCACTCAGGCCCGGGCAATCGTGCCAGGTGATATCGATGAGTCAGCAGCGGGCGGGCGCACTGGCGAGGCTCAGCGCGTTTGGCATCGTTCCGGGCGCCACCATCCACCTAAGCCAGAGGCATCCGGCATACGTGCTGAAGGTGCACGAGACGGAGATAGCCATCGACGACAGCATCGCCCGCGACATAATCGTGAAGCCGATCGGGCAGTGACGGCAACCGACGCCTCGGTCTAGCCAGGCTCGGCGTCGAGGCTGCGCGCCATCTGCAGGTAGGTTGCGTCTCGGTACCGCAGGCTGATCTCCGCCACAACGGTAGTGCCCTGCGGCGAGCTGGTGATGGCAACGGCGTCCGCCATCCGGCGAATGAAGTAGATGCCGTACCCACCAACTTGGCCCACCTCCGGGCTGGGCACGGCACCCGCGTCGAAGCCCAGGCCAACGTCAGATACGGTGAGCACAAGGCGCTCGGCCTGGTACTCCGCGCGAACAAACACCTTGCCGGTCCGCCCACGGTAGGCGTGCATGACTACGTTGGAGCAGGCCTCGGTGACGACGACCTCGGCACGCAAGATGTCGTCTTGCGCAACACCGGAATTCTCGAGAAGAGCGCTGATCTGCCGACGTGCCAATGGCACGAGCAGAGCGTTGGCCCTCAGATGCAGGGTAAGCTCGGCTATCACGAAATGTCGGCCTCAGGGCCCGCCAGCAGCCCATGCCTCCCCTCGCACACATGGGCACGCCGATGGCGCGTTGCAGCAACCTGCCACGCGGGATCCTTAGCAGCGGGACGCCTTCTTCGGACTTAGCTTACCATTGACGGCAGACCTTCAAACTCCGCGCCGTCTTGCCCTGCCATAGCGGGCGGCATCCCACCTCATTGGACGCCTCCGGCCGTGGAGGTAGCTCGCGTCGCCCCGATGGCTAGATGAAGATCTTGTAGTTCTGCACGCCCATGAGCGGTCCCACAATCGCCCATATAGAGCCGATAGTGTAGTCGCCCAAGATCATGCCGAGGAAGAAGGGGATGAAGAGGTTGTGGGTCCGCATGCCGCCGTAGCGGATGAGCAGCAGCTTCACCAGCCAGGCGATCAGCATGCAGAACCAGAAGTAGTCCATCGCGAAGCTCACGGCCAACGCATACCCGGCGGGATGGAACGGCCACCACAGGAACGCGCCGCGCATGCCGGACAGGAGCAGCACGATCCCGGAGCCCACGGCCATGTAGGCGATGCGCGCCATGTCACGTGGCTGGCCCACGTTCAGCCACGTCTCCAGCCTGTTGAACGATTCCGCTCCTACCCAGCTCTTGTAGCCCAGGCACTTGGCAGATGCGCCCTCGTGGTACGTTACGGTGAGGTTGGCCCAGTACGCAGCCAGTATGCTGACGAAGCTGATCACCAGCGTCAGCACGATCAGCCTGCCGATGTTGATGCGGCCGGATTCCGCCATCTTGAACGACTCGAGCTGCGCGGGCATCGGGTGCGACCTGTAACATCGGTGCAGCCAGTAGAATGCGGAGATGACCGTGAGGTTGGCGGGCCCCAGCGTCCCCGTACCGAACAGGTTCACCATGATCTGCTGCGGGTTCACGAAGTATATCTCGTGAGGCGACCCCAGCTCAGCACGGACGCGTGCCATGGTAACGGAGAGCGTGAGGTAGATGGCGAAGAAAACCACCGACACCCACAGCGACATGCCCGCCTTCGCGCCGAACAGGATGGCAAGTGCGCTCCCCCCGATGAGCCCCATGAACGCCAGCCGAAACCACTTGCCGTCGGAGGCGCTTTCGCCCTTCTCGCGGCCGGCGGCAACCCGCCAGGCGTGCCGGAAGTAGGAGCGGGAGGCGTACAGCACCACAAGGCCCAGGGTTATCCACGCCCCGGACGCCTGCTCCCCGAAATACGGGAACCCGCGGTTCGCCGCCGCGTCCATGCCCGTAGCCGCGCCGAACACCTGCCACGCCTTTCGCGCCACGTAGAAGAACCAGCACGAGAACGAGAGGTCCAGCGGCACGAAGTAGCCCAGGCCTATCATGAACGGGTACATGGAGATCGGCGTGTAGCCCACGGCGTTCCAAGGCCGGCTGGTTATGCCCTGCGCGATGTCGTACTGCTTCACCTGGGCGAGGTACGGGACGGATGGGAAGAAGACGTTGAGGCCGTTGATGGCGCCCACCAGAAACGCCACGCCAAAACCGATCCACGTCATCCGGTTCCGAAGGAACTTGAGGCTATCGTGCTCGGCGGTCATGGCCAGCGGAAGCTGAACGAGCGGAAACGTCAGCTTCTCGTTGCGGGTCCACTGGTACCTGAGCAGCACGCTGGCAGACAGGAACACCACCACCAGTACCATGAGGTACAGGGCCCACCAAGCAAGCGGCCCGATCCAGGCCGCCAGATACCCCGGCGTGAGTGGAGAGCTGTTGCCTTGGTAGAAACCTCGCAGGGCCTCTCTGTCCCTAACAAACAGCCACCAGGGCATGTACCGGAAGAACAGGGCCTCCCAATTGTTGGCGGGCTGGGTCTGGGCCGTGCGCGCGGCATGCCCTATCGAGCCGAACAGGTTCTGCAGAATGTCGTGCGAGGCGAACACGCCGGAGATGACCAGGATGATATACACCACCAGCAGCTCGCCCTGGGTAAGCCCCGGCGCGCGAAACGCCCTTGCAACGGCGAGGTTGAGCAGCACCACGCAGAAGAGGAGGAAGACGGGGGTCACCATCAGGGGGAGGCATGTGCTGTCTAGGCTGTACCAGCGCACCTCGAAGACGGTGATCCAGTACGCGTGGAGCGGAATGAGCAGCAGGCCGATGAGCACCGCCCTGGCAGTTACGCCGCCAATCGCCCTGCGAGGGCTAGCTGTGGGCTGAGATGCTTTGTGCGGCGCTGTCTGCTGGTACATGGTGCGTGGGGCTTATCGTGCCTGGTCCATTGTACCAACGAGCCGCAACAGCGTCAACCGCACACTGGTTCTGTGGGAGCTCGTGGATGGGGATGACACATCCCGAGACGGCGCTGTTCTCCCGCCCTCCACCCACGACCGTCATGTCCGCCAGCCCTCCCCGCCTCGCACAGGAAGGGCATGAAGCAAGGGAGCGGGAAGCGTCCTCGGCATCCGATCACTGCATGGTGCAGGATGTGAAGGTGAAGGCGTATAGAGCTAACGTGTCCGACACCGAGGAGAGCTGAAGCACGCGGTAGCCGAACTTGCGGTTCTTCACCAGCGAGTACATCCTGGGTGCATCCACCGTTACGTACGCTCGCCCCTCTCCGTCGAAGCGGACGTCGTCGCCGGCGTCCTCCCTGCTCAGCGGCGCTTGATCCTGTCTCAGGTACACCCGAAGCGGCCGCCCGTCGGTAGACCGCATGACGGCGTTGACGCCAAGCGCGTGGTAGCGAATGGCCAAGTAGTCGTCCGCGCTTATCCGTGCATGAACCATGGCCTCGCGTTCGGCGCGCCACAGCCCATGGGCGTACAGAAGCCCGTCCTCGCGGCCCGACGGGAGGTCGGTGTACATGGCTGGGGTGTCGCGGGTGTACCCCTCCGGGCTGCCCAACCCACCACGCTCGTAGCCAGCGTACAGCTCCGGCGTGACCGGGTAACACACGGCGCCTGGCGCATCCTCCGGGCGCACGGGCGCCATCAGCGGCGGCAGCTTGGCCGATGGGTTGATCTCCCTCAAGACGCCTTGAACGGCCTGCTCGGTCTCGCCGTAGCCGCCCTCGCCGATGTGGTCATACACAATCCGCCCGGCCGCGTCGATCAGGTAATGGTGGGGCCAAAAGCTGTTCGCGTAGGCGCTCCAATTCTTCCGTTGGTTGTCCAAGAGGACGGGGTACCGAATGCCAAGACGTTTGACGGCCGCCTCCACGTTGGCGCGATCGGCGGAGAACCCGAACTCGGGCGTGTGTATGCCGACGATGACGAGGCCTAGACCTGCGTACCGTCTGTTCCACTCCGCGATGTACGGCAGCGTGCGCAAGCAGTTTACGCAGGTGTACTCCCAGAAGTCCACCAGCACGGGCCGGCCCCTAAGCGACCGAAGCGTAAGCGGTGTGGTGTTGATCCAGTCGGGTGCTCCGCCTACGAACTCCGGCGCCCGCACCGACGAGCCCTGCCCGCCCCCGCCACGAAGCTGGTTGTAGTTCAGGGCGCCCAGGCCTCCCAAACAGAGGACGGCGACGCCAAGGGGTACGTAGCGTTTCATACACGTGCGTTATACCCCTCGTGCGGCGGGGCCTAACCGCTCGCAAGGCAGGCCTAACCAACGGGCAGCCGCCATACCTGCGGGGTGCACGCGGAGTCGCGATGGGCAACACGCAAACGGGGAATCCAAATGGGAGGAAGCCAAGAGCGGCCTGTGTGCACCGTCATTGACGCCGCTGGTTCGCCAGTTCCTGGCTTCATCGCTTCCTCCCCCTACTGTAGGAGCCGCCGGCGGTGACGTCAGCCGCCCACGCCACGGCAGGAGGTGCGAACGCCGGTGGTGAACAACCGGTGTGGTGCTGGTGCTATCGGGACTCGATCTGCATGGCTGAAGCGAACCGCAACACGTGCGCACCTGCCGCGCGGGCGGTGATGCTCTTGGACGAGGCCGCACGTCGTGCGGTGGACCTGGTTGTTTCGGCCGCCGGGATCCTGCTCGTCTCGCCCCTGCTGCTGGTGCTGGCCTGCATCGTGAAGGCTACTTCTCCGGGCCCGGCCCTTTACGTGCAGCGGAGGGTTGGGCGGCGCGGCCGGCCGTTCGGGTTGATCAAGCTTCGCAGCATGGCCGCAACCTCAGGCGGACCCCAAATCACGAAGGTGGGGGACGTCAGGATCACCCGTGTGGGCCGGTTCTTGCGCGCCACCAAGCTGGACGAGCTGCCTCAGCTGATCAACGTGCTGATGGGCCACATGTCCCTCGTCGGTCCGCGCGCCGAGGTGCCCAAGTACGTCGAGTTGTACACACCCGAGCAGCGCAGGGTCCTAGACGCCAAGCCGGGCATCACCGGGCCCGCACAGGTGCGATACATTGACGAGGAGCGGATCCTGGCGGCGTCATCCGACCCAGAGGCTACCTACGTCAATGAGATCCTGCCTGCTAAGCTGTCCATCGACCTGGAGTACCTGCGGTCGCGAACGGTTCTGAGCGACCTGCGCATTCTCGCGGTAACGCTATTCAGGCTGGTTCGGCGGGGGTAGGTGCTCGCAAAGCTGGCTGGGGCGCGGCACGGATGCCCACTTAGGAGCTTGCATGTCTGTCAACATCACCAAAGCCGTGGTGCCCGCCGCCGGAATGGGCACGCGCATGCGGCCCATCACCAGCGTGATACCCAAAGAGCTGCTGCCGATCGGCGTGAAGCCAGTGATCCATCGAGTGCTCGACGAACTAGCTGCCGTGGGCATCGCCAGCGTGGTCATAGTGCTGAGCCCTCGCAAGCCGATCGTGCGGGAGTACCTCGATGGGCAGCGATTCCCCATGAGCATAGCCCACGTCTACCAGGAAACGCCCCGCGGTCTGGGCGATGCAGTGCTGTGCGCCCAAAAGGCAGTGGGCGACGAGCCGTTCGCGGTGGCGTTGGGCGATTGTGCGGTGGATAGCCCCACCCTTGGCAGCCCGCTACGCCGTCTCTGCGAGGCGGCGAACGCCACGGGTGGTTCTGCCGTGCTTTGCGAAGAGGTGGACTGGGAGCGGGTAACGCGGTATGGAGTGCTGGCACCCGCCGAAGCTGCAAACGGCACGTTCCGCTTGCGCGGCATTGTGGAGAAGCCGCCGCAGGATCGAGCGCCGAGCAACCTGGTGGTGGCAGGTAGATACGTGCTTCAGCCGGAGGTGTTCGACTACCTAGAGAGGACCGCGCCGGACTCCAAAGGCGAGGTGCAGCTAACCGGTGCCCTCGCGGCTATGATAGCTGATGGCCGTCCGTTCAGCGCAGTGCGGCTTGAGGCTGGCGAAGAGAGGCTGGATATCGGCGCCTTCAGGTCGTACATACACGCCTTTAACGTGTGTGCCCAGCGGGACCTGGCCAACGGCGAATGCTAGGTAGTGGGCCAGAAACGAGGGAGGCCGGACGGATGTGATCCGCCCGGCCTCTGCGCTTCAGTGCCAGCAACTCTGGTAATGCGTCGCTCAGTCGTCGGATAAGCGGTTGGACGTGCCAACTCCGGCGATCCACCACACTCCGCTCTCTTGCACCAGCCGATAGCTCACGTAAACGGAGTGGCTGTTGCCGTCCGGATCTTCGTAAGTGTGGCGGGCTTTGGCAATCACCTCGTCGTCACTAAGCCGTTCCGTCTTCTCCCACGTGAACGACTTGGTGTCCGTGTTGGCGATCGCGTCCTTCGTCATGTCCCGGTAATCCTCCGGGCTGAGGGAGTACGCGTACTTACCCCTTATGTTGACGTGGATCTTGCCGTCGCTGCGGACGTGGCGGAGCAGCAGATCCATGTCGCCCGTCGTCCAGGCGTCCTTGATGTCGTCCAGCGTGTCTTGCAGCGATTCGCGGGTGCCCTGCGACAGGTAGTACGAATCGACATCGTCGTCCAGCTGCCTGTCGCGGATCACGTAAACGGGCCGTTCCAGGACCACCACGGACGGGCTGCAGATGTACGCCGGAACGCTGCCGTAGTAGAAGTACAGCGATGGGTAGACGCCGAGCCCCACCGAGAGTGCACTGGTGTAGTAATACGGGTAGTAGAAGTACGTGGTGCCGATGGTGGGGAAGACGTACCGGTGGATGGGACGCGGATACCCGAATCCGAGGAACACGTGGGTGCGCGGAACCACCACCACGCGTCCGCTCGGCGCGATCCTGCGGCCAGGCCCGTAGCTGAACACGCGGCGGGATACCTGAGGCTGCCCCCACAGCGGCCCGATGGCGCCGGTGATGCGGGGCGTGTGGTAGCGCTGCCCAACCGTGAAGTCCACGTCTCCGCGCTCAAACGCGCTGCGCGGAGGGGTTGTTACCGGCATAGTGCTGTTTGGGAGACGTGTGCTGGTCACCTGTCCAGAGCCTCCCAGCACCCTTCCCGGCGATGGCAGCCTGCCGGAGCTGACGTCCACGGGCTTGGTGACGATCGGGGCATCGCCATCCCTCTGCCTGCGGGAACCAAGCAGAGCGCCGATATCGGATGTGCGGCGTTGCACAGGCGCGTTCACGCGGGGCTCAACGCGCTGAGGTCGGTTCGGCACGGTGAGCGCGTCGCTCAGGTCGTGGATGGGCACGCCCCTCATATCGCGCGTGAAGCCGTCCTGGTTGGGCCTATTGTCGAACACGGCGCTGGGAGGGCGATACTCGACGTTAGGGCGATCGATGGGCCCTGGGCTCGGCACGCGATAGTCAGCGCCCGGTCGCCCACCGAGCACCGAGCCGGGGGTGTTGAGAACGCGTGGCGTCCCGATTCGGCCTGGGGCATCGATGCTGCCGCGCGCCCGGCCGAACAGGCCCGGAGGCGAAATCGTTGACGGTCGGTCAGTCTGGCCCTGTGGCCTGCCCAGCACCGATCCAACTGTGGCAGGTCTGGCCGGTTGTGCGACCTGGGTCTGCACGCGAGGGGGATCCACCCTGGTTTTCTCGCGGACCCGCTCGCGCACGCGGTCGCTCACGTCTGCGGAGGCGATGCCAGAGGCGAGCAGGAGGCTCCCCACCGTAGCGCCGACGACTGCGATGCGCCCAAACTGGAATCTAGCACGCATTGACTCAGCCCTCCCTTCACGGGACAGCAGCCTCACATCAAGTAGGACAACTGGGACCGTGGCCCCGTGCCCTTTGCGGCTGCGGAAGGTGCCCCCGGACGCCGCGAGATTCGCGCTGCTCAATCTATACGCGACGCGGGCCAAATGCCTCTATGGAGCAGTGAACATCGGCTTGCGTGCAGCGCGCCGCCGAAGGCTGCGTTGAGGCAGGTACTGCCGGGAGGAGCTTACAGTGGGTATGGCAGCGCCTGCCTGGGAATCCGGCCCCTCACAATGCGATTATAGGGGCTGGCATGGCTCCGGTCAACTCCGCTTGCCATTCGTTGCTGGCTGGGTTGGTCCGAAATCCCACGCCGCTCCGCCGAAGGCGCCTCACGCGCTTCACATGACTGTACGCGTGAGCCCCTCGTGTTCTAACTATTAGACGCAGCAGGTGTGTAGAAGGATGCGGTAGGTAATGAGCGGAGCCTTGGGGACAGGCGGCGGAAAGCCGCGGAGGAAACATGCCTCCGCGGCCTCTTGCATGGTCGGGGCGGGGAGATTTGAACTCCCGACCTCTCGCACCCGAAACGAGCGCTCTACCAAACTGAGCCACGCCCCGTGCTTACGCCAGGTTGGCGGTATGAAGGGAACACCACCAGTATACCCGGTCCCAGCGGTGTCGTCAATGCCCGTCGGGCCCCCGCGGGAGTTTGCGGCCATCAACTTCTCGTCTTCAACGGCGCGAGGCTTGGGAAGGGGGGGAGCCTACTGCGCCTCAGGAGCTCGCACGAAGCAGCCACAACCTCACGCACTCCTCCCACCTCCCCTCTCCCCGTAAGTGGGAGAGAGGTGGTGAAGCCGGGGTGAGGGCAGCTCCCAGTCATCAGTTTCATGCCAGGGGTGAGATCAGCTCCTCGCAGCCATCGCGCCCGTTGACGTGTGGCCCATCGTTTGGTAATATAGGGCTGTCACGCTGCGGAGTGGTGTAGCGGCAACACGTCTGACTCTGGATCAGAAGACCCTAGGTTCGAATCCTAGCTCCGCAGCCATCCTCTTGTTCGCACGGCTTACCAGTACCGCTCCTCCTTCCACGGATCGCCCTCGTTGTGATACCCGCGCTGCTCCCAGAAGCCCGGCCGGTCCTCCGCCATCAGCTCAATGCCGCTCAGGTACTTGGCGCCCTTCCATGCATACCGCCTGGGGATGATGGTGCGGATGGGCCCTCCGTGCTCCAGAGAGATAGGCTCGCCGGCTAGCTCATAGGCCAGGAGAACGTTGTCGTCCATCAGCGCTTCCAGCGGAAGGTTTGCGCTGTACCCGTCTCTGCCGTACTGCATGACGAATCGGGCCTTGGGCAGCGGCCGTATCAGCTCAAGCACGTCCCGGAAGCGCACCCCCGCCCAGCTTAGGTCGTACAGGCTCCACCGGGTGACGCAGTGGAAGTCTGCCACAACCTCAACCCGGGGCAGGCTGGATAGCTCGGCCCACGTGATCGGCTGCGTGCGCTCGGCCAGTCCGCTTACGGCCAGCGACCACTCCTCCAGCGCCATCGGTTTGCGAATGCCAAGGTCAAGCACCGGGAACTTGGCCACTAGGTACTGCCCCGGTGGAAGGCGATCTTGCGTTGGCGCGTGCGAACCAGTGTCGCCGCGCTCCGCAGCGCGTCGAGCGGCAGCCTCTTTGGCCGCGATGACCTTTTCAGAGCGGTCCGGCATTGTGGCTACCTCCTTTCCTGCGTATGGATGCTGAGCCTGATCGCAGCTCCTGCCTAGCCCCAACGGCGCCACGGCGCTCAAGCCGCCGCCATCAGCTCCGCCACGAGGCAGGCCTGCATTTCTTGCGTGGTGGCATGGCCGCCGATGTCTGGGGTCCGGGCCTCCTGGCGTTGGGCTACACGCTCAAGCGCAGCCATAATCAGCGCAGCCGCCTCGTGCTGCCCCAGGTGATCCAGCATCATGGATGTGGCCCACACGGCCCCCATCGGATTGGCGATGCCCTTGCCTGCTATGTCCGGCGCGGAGCCATGCACGGGCTCGAACATTGAGGGGGCACGGCGCTCCGGGTTAAGGTTGGCGCTGGCCGGAATGCCTAGGCTTCCTTGGAGCGCCCCTCCGAGGTCGGTGAGTATGTCGCCGAAGAGGTTGGATGCCACTACCACGTCTAGGCTGCCAGGATTGGTCACAAAGCGGGCGGCGAGCGCGTCCACATGGTAGCGTGTGCACCTAACGTCCGGGAACTCCGAGGCTACCTGAGCGCACACCTCGTCCCAGAACACCATGCTGTGCTGACACGCGTTGCTCTTGGTGGCAGATGCCAGCAGCTTGCGCGGGCGTGCGCTCGCGAGGCCGAAGGCGTACCGCAGCACGCGCTCCACCCCTTTGCGAGTGAACACGGTGGTTTGTGTGACAACCTCGCTGGCGGTGCCTGCGTGAGCTCTGCCCCCTACGCCTGCGTATTCGCCCTCGGAGTTCTCGCGGACGCAGAGGATGTCCACCTCACCGGGATCCCGAAGGGGGGTGGGAATGCCGGGCAGCAGACGTACCGGCCTGAGGTTCACGTACTGATCGAACTCCTGGCGAATCGGGAGCAGCAGGCCCCACAGCGACACGTGGTCGGGCACGAGCGAAGGGAGCCCAACCGCACCCAGCAGAATGGCGTGGAACTCCCTGAGTGTGCGCAAGCCGTCCTCATCCATCATGCGACCGGTCTCCACGTAGTGGCGGCAGCTCCAGGGGAATGTGCGGGTGCTGACGGCGAAAGACGCGGTTGCTTGGGATGCCGCATCCAGCACGGCCAGGGCGACCGGCGTCACCTCGGTGCCTATGCCGTCGCCGGGAATGACTGCGATTTGGTACGTATCCATGGCTTAGCGAAGCGGGGGGCCGGGACTTGAGCCCGTACGTATGCTTCGACGGGAGCGCGAGGGTCACCTGCCGCGACGACTCCGGGGCCAGAACAGCTGGAGCGCGCGGCCCTCACGGGCGTGGCTCTGCATAGATGCCACAGCGCAAGCCTTTGCGCCGGCCGCCTGTGCCCACGGAAGCATTGGGCTTAGCACTGACCAGTGGTGCCGGTCTCGATCTTGTGCGCTGATCGCCCCCATCCTGCAGCCGAGCAGGAAAGCGTTGGGTGGTGCCGACCAACGGCCGTGAATGGCGCCTGTACGACGACTACATTACCGGCGTGCCGGCCCCGGAGCGCCTGGTGGCCTCCGCCAACTTCGAGTGCTGTGAGGAACTCGAGGAGTTCCTTACGGCCCTCGGCAAGGAGTCAGTGCAGAGCGGGAGGGTGGAAGAGTACGCCCTGCGCGTGAGGCTGTCCAGGGAGCTAGACGAGCAGCTTAGCAAAGATGACAGCGAGGTTGTGGCGGGCGTTACCGAGCTCCTTCAGAAACAGCCTGGGCTCAGTGCGCTTGCTGCCGCGCACGTGGCGGCGTGGTTCCGCGATCACTACCTGCAGGCGGCGCCCAAGGGCCGGCAGGAGGATGCTTCTGGGCTGCGGGCGTCGGAGGATCAGTGGGTGACCCTTGCGCAACTGAAGGAGGGCCTTCCGACCTCCGTCGACTACAAGAGGCCGTGTGCCGTACGGCTTCCAGACGGTACGGAACACGAGGCGAAGTGGTGGCGGCACGCGGCCATGGCTGTGGTGACCTGGCTCTTTGAGAGGGGCAAGCTTTCACCGATGCCGGTCCGTTATTGCGAGGGCTCCGGCCTATCGATGCTCAACAGCACGCCGTCCCACCCGAACGGCAAGAGCATGTACAACCCACACGAGGTCGTGAGAGGCTCCCTGTACATGGAGTGGCGGGGCTCTAGCCGGCGCTGGGTGCGCGGCTTGAGCAATCTGCTTGCGCAGGCCGGCGAGCCAACGGCGGGCGTCTCGTTCCGTCTGCGCCTTTGGGGCTCGGAGCCATAGATTGCCCGGCGGGAGCGGCATGCGGCTAACGTGAGTCCAACCATCCACCCCCGCCATGCGGGCAGTTCCGCATCGTCGCTACCAGGTTGTTACCTCTTGCCTCTGGACTCCGCCTGTAGCTTCGCCCGCACACCTGGCGGATCGCAGTCCTTTCGCCGGTCTCCACAGCTCCTCGGAGGGCGAAGGCAGCATTGCCCGATGCGTATGGTGGCAGCAAGCGCTTTGCCAAGCCCCTTCTGATTGCAGCTCACTAAGCCCGGCCCCACCCGCCTGTGGCGCACCCGCAAGGCCGCGCGCCAACCATCCGCCGGAGCAGGGTGCGCCCATGCCGCGATCCCTCGCGCCCAGGCTTGGGGGAGGGCCGCAGGTAGAGAGCCGCCGCCCGCCACGGTTGCCCCATGCTTATGCGTACGAGTGCCGCAGCCTACCCAACCCCAAGCAGCTTGGTGTGCTCCTTGTACGGCGCGTCTTCGGGCTGGAAATGCAGAGGCTCCCGGGTGTGCGCCCTTGCCTGGTCCTCGGTGCCTAGGCCATCGTCGGGGATGACTGCGATGTGGTAGCTAACCATTGGTTGCGGTCACCTCGCGCATTGGGCTTGATGCCGGTGCCGACGGTTCGAAGCGGGAAGGAGCATCACCTCACCATCTCACAGGTGCGGAAAACGGGCACACCGGCGTGACGCACCGTTCCCGATCCCGCTGGGCAAGCAGGAAAGAATGGATCGAGGAAAGGAACACTCCCGTCGGAACTGATGCCTTTCTGGGTGGCCTGTTTCTATGCCCCTGCTGTTGCTTGGGATGGGGAGAGGCCGGGTTACACCTCACCGAGCACCTCCCCACCTATGCCGATCACAACCGCCTCCACCGGGCGGTCCCATTCCGCCTGCATCGCCGCCATCTGCGCCACCCTCACTAGGCCGGAGCAGCACGGCACCTCCATAATCGCCACCTTAAGCGACCTCGGCCTGGCCAGCCGCATTATCTCCGCCAACTTGGCAACGTACGGCTCGACGTCGTCCAGCTTGGGACAGCCAACCAGCACAGCTCGGCCCGCCAGCAGCCTCCGGTGGAAATCCGCGTACGCGAACGGCACGCAGTCCGCCGCCAGCAAGATGTCCGCCCCGCGCAGGTACGGCGCCGTCGGTGGCACCAGCGACATCTGCACAGGCCACTGCCGCAGCGCCGACTCGCTTGCGCCGTCTGCCTCTGCGTCCACCGTCTTGGCCGCCGGCCGTGGCGCGAACTGCATCACCCGCGACCCGGGGCAACCCGCAAACGGAGGCGTGGCGCGGTGTGGTGGCACAGAAGGGCCCACCGCATGCGAGGCCACCTCCTCGAACGGCGCAGCATCCCTCTCCTCTATGCTGATTGCGCCTCTCGGACAGTGGCCAAGGCACGCCCCGATGCCATCGCACAGCTTGTCTGCCACCAGCCGCGCCTTCCCGTCGATCACCTTGATTGCCCCCTCCGCGCAGCTCGGCACGCATAAGCCGCATCCGTCGCACAGCTCTTCATCAATCCGCACTATCTTCCGTACCATGGCGCTTTCCTCCACGTCGAAGGCCCATGTGTGGACCGTCGCCACCATGGTAGCAGGCAAACCTGGCCGCGGTGGATGACGGGCGTCATACAGCGGGAGTGAGCCGGTGCGGCGGCGAAGGACTGAACGAGCGGCCCATAGTCGGCACCGCAACAATGGGAGGAGACCGATGGAGCTAGGATCTGCTTGGTACCCTGAGCATTGGCCGGAGGAGCGCTGGCCCGAAGACGTTCGCCTGATGCGGGAGGCGGGCATGACCGTCAGCCGCATCGCAGAGTTCGCTTGGTCCACCATGGAGCCACGCGATGGGGTGTTCGAGTTTGGCTGGCTTGAGCGCGCCATCGATCTCTTGGCGGAGAACGGGCTGCGCGCCGTGCTCGGCACCCCCACCGCCGCGCCGCCAGCATGGTTGACGCAGGCGCATCCGGAGACCCTGGCGATGGAGCCCAACGGCAGGAGGGCCCAGCACGGCAACAGGTGCCACTACTGCGTTAACAGCCCCCGCTACCACGAGTTCTGCTACAGGATCGCTGACGAGATGGGCAGGCGGTTCGGCACGCACCCCAATGTGATGGGTTGGCAGATAGACAACGAGTACAACCGGGTGTGCTATTGCGACGTGTGCGCGGGCCGCTTTCGCGAGTTCCTGCGGGAGCGGTATGGCTCGTTGGAGGAGCTTAACAGCCGCTGGTCGACCGCCTACTGGAGCCAGACTTACACCGACTGGGATCAGATTCCGATGCCGGTGGGAGGGCACAACCCCGGCCTCATGCTCGAGATGAAGCGGTTCGTTACGGATAGCTACCGCCGTTTCCAGAAGCTCCAGATCAGCGCCCTCAGGCAGTACGTGCCAGCCGATCGCTGGATAACGCACAACTTCATGGGATGGTTCGATGGCTTCGACCATTATGAGCTGGCGCGCGACCTCGACCTGGCCTCTTGGGACTGCTACGTTGGCACTGGCCACCACGACTACCTAGGCATCGGCGCCACGCACGACCTAACCAGGGGCTTCAAGCGGCGTGGCTTCTGGCTGATGGAAACCCAGCCGGGCAGCGTCAACTGGTCGCGCATCAACAACGTGCTGGACAGAGGCGAGGTGCGCGCCATGGCGTGGACCGCCGTTGCGCACGGCGCGGAGGCGGTGCTCTACTGGCAATGGCGCTCCGCACCCGGCGGACAAGAGCAGTACCACGGGACGGTGGTGGGCCAAGATGGCGAGCCGCGGCCACTGTACGAGGAGATACAGCAGATCGGGCGCGACTTCGCGGCGGCATCTCAGGTGCTGGACGGCTCGGAGGTGAAGGCCAACGCGGCCATCCTCAACTCGTACGGCGACCGCTGGTCCATCCATTGGCAGCGACACCACGCAGAGTTCGACTACGTGGTCCACGCCGGGGCGTACTACCGGCCGCTGGCGTCGCGCAACATTCCCGTGGACATCATCTCCTCCGAGGAGGAGCTGAGCGGATACAAGCTGGTTGTGGCGCCCTGCTTGTTGATGCTCTCCAGCGCTGAGGTTGCCAATCTGGTGCGTTACGTGGAGGGCGGCGGCCACCTGGTGCTTACTATCCGCTCCGGCATGAAGGACGAATGGAACGCGCTGCTTCCATCCAAGCAGCCTGGCCCTCTGACGGTGCTGACCGGGGCCCGCGCGGAGGAGTTCTACGCCCTTGACGAGCCAGTTCCCGTTGAGGGCGAGGGACCACTGAGCTTCCACGGCACATCGGCCATATGGGCGGAGCGGCTCATGCCCATCGATGAAGGGACGCAAGTGCTGGCGCGCTTCGGCAAGTGCAACGGCTGGCTGGATGGCAGGCCCGCCATCACCATGCGCACTCACGGCATGGGCAGAGCCTATTACGTTGGCGCATGGCTGGACGACGCGTCGCAGCGCGCCCTGATGCAGTGGGTAGCCACGGAGGCCGGCGTGGCCCCGCTCATGGATTCGCCGGATGGCGTTGAGGTGGCACGGCGCGTGCGGCCCGGCGGCGACGAGGTGTACGTTGTGGTAAACCACACGCCTAACCCCGCCGTGCTCTCGTTGCCCTGGAGCGCGGTAGATCAGCTCACTGGGGCCGCGGCATCTGGTTCCTTGCAGCTGGAGGCCTACGGGGTGGCCGTCCTGGTGAAGCAGTAGCCCCCGCCACTCTCATACGCACCAACGTGAGGTTTGCGAGCGGTTGACGGTTGGCTGCCCTCCCCCATGGCCTGCCTCCCACTGCGCAAGCTTGGGGAGATCGGGGTGTGATGCCCGGCAGTCTGCAGGGAACGGCGTGCCATCAGGCGTCCTTCTCGCCGAAATGGGAGGGGCGAGGCCGGGGCGAGGGAGACAGCACACAGCTCGCGCGTCCTGTTCTGGCGCGCACGGGGCAAGAGGAAGCCGGCACGCAACGTCGTCGCCTTTACAGCCCGGCAAGCAGCGTCAGGTTGTACCCAACGGCGCCCAATCGCTGGGCGCTCGCATAGTACGGGTGGCGGTAGCGTGCGTGCGCCTCTTGCGAATCGATGGCGTTGGCGTCGCCCCACACGACCAAGGTGCCGTCGGGGTAGTAGCAGAGGACCTGCTCGCCGGGGTGGTCCATCAGCTTGGACGCGGCCGCAACCGTTCCTCCCAATCGGGCAAGTTCGCGTCCCTCACCGTCAAGAAGCGCGCCGTCTCCGCCGGGAAGCCCACGCACCAGTTCGTGGATGCCGTCGCCGTTTACATCCACGGGAACGGTCCGGTAGGCGCTGAACGGCAGCGTGCGCGGCTCCCCGGTGAACCCATCGAACACGAACTGTTCGACGCCCTGGTGGAAGCGACCGCTTGGCCCGGCGGACTTGTGCCCGATCCGGATCGCCACCGCGGTCGGGACGCCGTGAGCGTGGATGCGCGCCGCCCAGCCCATGTCGACGTGGCCCACGTCGAGCTGCCCCCAAAGGCGCGCCCCGGCCGCGTCGTAGGCAGCGACCCGGGGTGCCGAATCGCCGTCGCTTTCGCGGCACGTGTACAAAAGCCAGCGACCGGAGTCGCGCTTCAGAAGCGGCTGCACCACGTCGGAGTGGCCGCTGTAGCTATGGCGATCGGCGCAGAACAGCTCCGCGCCGGTATCCAGGCTGATGCAGCGCTCTCCCCACATCAGCTCATCCACGCCGTCGCCGTTGATGTCAACCACCGGGCACATATGGCTCCCGCGGGCCCCGGGCTCGTCGGCTCGGATGTGGCGCTGCCAGCGGGGCCTGATGCCCGGATCCCAAGTCTGCAGGTACATGTCGCCGTACGTGCCCTGCGCCGTGACCAGAACCGGCTGCCCCATCACTTGGCCGCCGATCAGGAAGTTGCGGAACGTGTGGCTTAGCGATTGCTCAGGACCGAGGTGGGGCCAGGGCCATTGACCAGTGGTGGCTCCGGTTATGGGATCAACGCGCTCCAGCACGTAATGGCTGAGGCCGAGTGGATGGTCCGCGTCGGTGTTGCCCACAAACCACAGCTCATCCGCGCCGTCGCAATCCAGGTCGAAGGGCAGAACCGGGCAGAACCAAACGCCGGGCACTACCCCAGGGCCCAAGTCGCCGCGCCAGAGCAGCTCGCCGGACGGCGACATCACAGCAAGCTTGAGCGTATCGGACGGGAAGAAGAACATCTCCACCCAGGGGTCAACGTCGAAGTCGGCGCAATAAGCCAACAGGATACCAGGCGGTTGGCGCGGCCCAAGCCGCACAGGAGCCGCCCTAAGCTGGCCCACGCGCGGCCCAAGCGAGGTCTCCAGCAGCTTGTGCATCTTCGTGGTCTTGCGGCGGCGCGTGGTTGGCATTGCGCTGGTCTCCTTATGGCCGTCGGAGCGGGTTGGCCCGCCCCAGAAGCAAGCGCTAAGTGTTACTCACCAGCCACTTCAGCGTTTCCTCGGCTTCCTTCTGGCTTCTTGCCCAGCAGTCGTAGAAGAGGAGGTTGGGCTTGAGCTCGCGGTGGTAGACGCAGATGTCGTGTGGGGTGCAGGGGACCCACACGCTTACGCCCTTTGCCTGGATCGCCTTGAGCAGATCGAGCCACTCGATGAACGGCTTGTTGCGGGCGCCGGTGGTCCACTGGATACAATCGAGCCCTGGTATGGAGCAGATGTCGTTAAGGTGGACGAGGCACTCCGGCCCGTCGAAGTGGTAGACGCAGTGACCAAGGAAGGCGGCCTCCTCCTCGAGGGCTGGCATGGCCCAGCGGCGGAAATGCTCCGGCCCGATGAGGGCGGCGAAGTCGCACTGGATGGTGTTGGTGCGCGCCGGGTGGTAGGCGGGCACCCAGCCGGAGACGCCGGTTTCGGCCATACCAGCGGCGTCGTAGAGGGCCTGGTAGATGGGCACGTAGAGCGCTCGGACGCTTTCCATCGCACGGTCAATGATGCCGGGGGAATCGATCAAGTCCATGCACAGCCTTTGGGCGCCACGCATGGCCAAGAGGGTGTCCATGTTGCTGTGCAGGTCGAGGTGAGTAACGGCCATTCTGCCGCGCATCGTGTTCCGCAGGGCGGTGCAGAAGCTCAGCATGCGCCGCCACCAATGGTTGTCTGGGTCCAACCGGAGCGGCAGGGCCTCGTTCCAGTCATCGATACAAGGGACGGCCCAGCTGGTGCCGTACTCGTCGCGGTGGAACTTGAGGTCGGCGCCAAGCCACGCTGCCATCTGGTCGGGCCCGAAGCTGGGAGTGTAGGAGGGAACGGCGTCGCCGCCCCAAAAGATGGACTCGGCCCAAGCCAGCGCCTGTTCTGCAACGGCGTCTAGGTCCTTCTTGGCGCCGGCCATGTAGCGCGGCGCTGGGACGGCAGGGGCGCCTTCGCGAGGAGAGCGGATAACGCAGCAGGGGCGGTCGATGATATCCTTGTTCCAGAAGGCAAGCCAGTGGCGGATGGCGTCATCCATGTCTGGCTTGAGGGCCAGAGAGACAGGTGGAGCTGGCATAGGCGGCATCTCCGGACGAGAGCGGTGTGGCGACAACCAAAGGATAGCATATGAGCAGCGGCTTGCTCAAGGCGAGTGTGGCGCGGCAGGAGCTCACGAACCCCGAGGAAGGCGGGCGGCGAACTCAGCATTCCTCTGCCAGTGCAACCAGCAGGTGGGCGTGAGAGCAGGAGGGGCCGGGGAACAGCGCCGTGGCGGTACGCATTGCCAGACCGGTGAGCAATCGCGCGCCGGGCATCTCAGTGCACTTTGGGAGGAGGACTTGATTGGCGAATCTGGCGCACAGGTATAAGGGCAACCCATTGCTAACACCGGCCGACGTTCGGCCAAGCCACCCTGGGCTGCGGGTGGAGTGCTTACTGAACCCGGGCGTGTTCCGGTACCAGGGCAGGGTCGGCCTGGTGCTACGCGTCGCCGAGCGCCCCGTTCAGCGGGCTGGAACGATCTGCACGCCGGTGCTGGACCCGAGCGCCGAAAACGGCATCAGGTTGCTTGAGTGCAGGCTAGACGATCCGGATGTGAGCTACACGGACCCGCGCGTGTTCACGTACAAGGGCACGGTGTACCTCACAACGCTCTCGCACTTGCGGCTGGCGTGGAGCGACGACGGGCTGAGCTTCTCCGTGGAGGACAGGCCAGCGCTTGCGGGCGAGGGGCCCCTGGAGGCGTTCGGGCTGGAGGACTGCCGGGTTACCCAGATCGGGGGCACCTACTACCTCACGTACACCGCCGTCTCCGAGTCCGGGGTGGCCGTTGGCCTCGCGTCCACCACCGATTGGCGCAGCTTCACCCGGCACGGGGTGATTCTGCCGCCGCACAACAAAGACTGCGCGCTCTTCCCGGAGCGGGTGGGAGGCCGTTACGTGGCACTGCACCGCCCAAGTGGCATTGGGATTGGCGGCAACTACATCTGGGTGGGGCGATCGCCGGACTTGCTGCACTGGGGCGATCACCAGTGTGTGGCGCGCACGAGGCCGGGCATGTGGGACGAAGAGAGGATCGGAGCGGGGGCGTCGCCGATCCGCACCGATGAAGGATGGCTTGAGATATACCACGGAGCAGACAGGAACGGCAGGTACTGCTTGGGCGCGATGCTGCTGGACGCGAACGACCCGTCCAGGGTGCTGGCCAGGTCCGCGGAGCCGATCATGGAGCCGGAGGAGGCCTACGAGCAGAAGGGCCTAGTGGGGAACGTGGTGTTCACCAACGGGCACCTGGTGGACGGCGACGAGGTGACCGTGTACTACGGCGCCTCGGACACGGTGGTGTGCATGGCGACCTTCTCCATAGGGGAGCTTCTGGCATCTTTGGGCCGCTGACGCCGCTGTAAGCCGGGGTGTGCGGTTGGCCATCCTGGTGGCCGGGGTTGGGCGCTGCTACCGCACCCCCGCAGCCATTCGGCGAATGACGGCGGCGTCTGCGGCGGTTACGCGGCCATCTGGATGGCCGACGGGGGCCACGTCCGCAGCGGCCCTCTGTCTTGGCGTCGCGTTGGCTTTACCAATGGCGATGCTAAGGCAGATCTGCGCGTCTTTCTGGGTCACTTTGCCGTCGCCATCCAGGTCGCCCTTCACAACGTGTGCCCGCCCCGCCGGCGCGATGAGGCCAGGCACGTACACAGCCGCCAGCGCCACCAGCGCAATGGCGAGAGCAATCAGGATCCCTTTTTTCACCCTTCCTCCGTTTCGTGAACCATGAGCGGTTGGGGCGCGGCGGATGTGGATGGGCCCGTCGCGCCCCGAAACCACGCGTCAGCCTGACTGCTAGCGCGGCCTGCTAGAAGGCTGGCTTTTGGGACATCTGCAACACGCTTCCATCCGCCATTAGATAGACGTTTCCGGAGGTGTGGCGCGGCGGAGAAGGTATGGTCTCGCCGGTTCCCGACTCGTTCGGCTTGCCGGTTGTGCTCTCGTACAGCAGAACGGTCCTGCCCAGGTCGGGGATGTCGCTCAGCCGCTTGCCACTCAGCTTGGCGTTCATCGCGAAGGTCACGGTGTGGTTGGGGATGGTATCACCGGGGCATTTGAGGACCCTCGCGTACTGCTTGGTGGTCACGTTTGGGTCCGGCACTGGGGGCGGCAGGTATGGAGCGATGGCGTCGGTCCAGTTGGAGGCATCCGGAAGCATGCCGTTGTTGTTCAGCGCGTACACCTGGAACGCCTGAGCGATCACCCTCACGTTGGCCTTGCAGGTTGGCCCTGTGTCTGGTGGGGGTGGTGGCGTCGCTGTGGTGGACGTGGTTGTGCTGCTCGAGGGGCTTGACGTAGTGGATGAGGTGCTGGCCGTGGTGGTGGGCTTGGCTTGCTCATCCTCTATGCCCATCGTGCGCTTGAGGTCCACCCTCCACTCGCCGTTCTCCTTCACCAACACGATGACAGATGGGATCTGGACGTACTGCTGAACCTTGACGGTGGCTTCGTTCCCCTTGATGGTGGGCTTTGCAACCTTGCTTTCGGCTGGCGTCCCTCCCCCGATGAAGAGCGCCTGGCCGGCCACGTCCAGCACGGACGGAAGGCTAGCCCGAACGCCGCGGGCCCGCTCCCGCCACTCGGAGTCGCTCATCTGCTTCTTGGATGCCTCGGAGAGCAGGGCGTATGATCTGTCGTCGTCGCCGCGGTCCCGGTAAGCTAGGTACGCCTTCACAACCTGGTCGGGGGTCATGCCCTTGGTGCTGGTGGCTGGCTTCGACTGAGGTTGTTTGGTGGCTGTTGCCTGTGCAGAGCGGGCTTGAGTTTTGGTGGCTTGGGGCTTGACGGTAGCTGCCGGTTTCTTGGGAGGTGGGGTGGGTGAGGTGGCGGCGCCTAAGGTGGGTTGGGCGCCAGCGAAGGCCGCCAGTAGGCAGGCGGAGAGCACTGCACCCGCAACGTATCTGCGCGTGAACACGGTAGCCATGTCACTCCTTTCGAGGTCTAAGCCATTCTAGCCAGGGCATTGGCCATCTGTCAACGCATGGCCGCGATGGTAAGGGCTCACAGACGCGAAGAAGCTTGGCGGCCAACTCGCCGTTGCTCTGCCAGCACAACCGCTTGGCGGGGATGGCACCCATGATGCGCGTTGAGATAAGCCAAGCGTGGCCAGCCGTGCCCCATGGGCTCGGCTTCGCCGCGACATCGCCGCGGTTGCGTTGAGAGGAGCGTTGGGCGGCCTGGTATCAGGAGCAGGTGAGCGGGGAGACGTATCCACCTGCCGATCGAGCTCGCGCAGTGCGAAAGCGGCGGGAGGGGACGTCGTGCGACGCCCCTCCCATGTGCGGCGATTACGGCCAAGGGTCCGGCGCCAGGCCGAGGGCGCGGCGTAAGATGCTCATCACATCCGCGATTGTGATGCGTCCGTCGCCACGGAGTCGCCCATCGGTGCCGGGCGATGGCGCCACGTCTGCCACGGCAAGCGCCACCAGGTTGGGCTGCGCGAGGCCAGTGGCAAAGCGCAGAGCCAGCAACGCATCCGCAAGGTCCACAATTCCGTCGGCGTTGATGTCGCCAGGCGAGGTGGTGACCGGGTTGGCGGCCCCGAGCACGGCGCGTATGCGTGCGTTGCCGGAGTCGGCGATCAGGAGCGCGCCCTCTCGGCTCACCGCAACGCCGGTGGGGGTATCCAGGAGGGCTTGGGTGGCCGGGCCGCCATCTCCAGAGAAGCCCTGCTTGCCTGCGCCCGCCACGGTGGTGATGATGCCGTTCGGGTCGACCTGGCGGACGCGGTTGTTGCCGCTATCCGCGATGAACAGCTTGCCATCCACGGACATGGCAACCGCCATGGGCTGGTTCAGCGCCGCGTTGGCTGCGGGGCCTCCGTCTCCGGAGAAGCCAGCGGAGCCCGTGCCTGCCACGGTGGTGATGATGCCATCCGGGGTTACCTTGCGCACGGTGTGGTTCCCAGGGTCGGCTATGTACAGCGTGCCGTCGGAAAGGACCACGATGCCGGTTGGCCTGGATAGGCGTGCGTTGGTGGCTGGTCCGCCGTCGCCGCTGTAGCCTATCTCGCCGTTGCCCGCGACGGTGGTTATGGTGCCGTCCGTGCCGATGCGCCTGACGCGGTGGTTGCCGGTGTCGCTAACGAACAGCACACCGGTGGCGGTGCGGGCCAGGCCTGTGGGGCTGTTGAGCCTGGCCTGTCCGGCCGGCCCACCGTCGCCGGAGAAGCCGGCATCACCAGTGCCAGCGACTGCGTAGGCCTTCTTGTCGGGGCGGATGGCCACGACTTGGTTGGTGCCGCTACTGGACACAAAGAGCCAGCCATCGGGCCCGCCGGTGACGTCCATCGGGTTGAGGACGGAGATGCTCTCCACCGGCGTTGGGGCGGCGGAGATTGGGGATGTGGCGGGTTTGCCGGTGCCGATGACGTTGTCGGTGGTGCCGCAGCATGCGATCACGCGGACGCGCTGGTCCTCCGTATCGACGAAGTAGATGCTGCCGCACATACAGGCGGCCACGCTGACGGGGCGCTTCAGCAGGGCGTAGATGGAGTTGGTGCCCTCCTGGCCCACGCTCTCCGGCGAGGTGCCAGCCACCGTGTCGATCCTGCCGTCGGTGGTGATGCATCTGACGCGGTAGTTGCCGGCATCCGCGACGTACAGCGTGCCGTCCGAAGCGAGCGCAAGGCCCTGGGGCCACCTGAGCATGGCTTTGCATGCCTGGCCCTGGTCGCCAGAGAAACCGGGCTGGCCGGTGCCACAAATGGTCTGGATCACGCCATCCGGCCCAACGCGCGCGATGCGATGGTTGCCGGTGTCCGCTATGAAAAGGTAGCCGTCCGACGTGAGGAGTGCTCTGTTCGGCGCGTTGAGCGATGCCGCGGTGGCCGGCCCACCGTCGCCGCTGAAGCCCGCCCTGCCGTTTCCCGCGACGGTGGTTATGGTTCCGTCTGGGGTAACGCGGCGGATTCGGTTGTTGCCCTTGTCAGCGATGCAGATAAAGCCACGCGGACAGGCGGAGACGCCGGTTGGGGATGAGAGGCTTGCACTGGTAGCTGGTCCGCCGTCGCCGGAGAAGCCGGGCGTGCCCGTGCCCGCCAACGTTGTGATGATGCCGTCTGGAGCAACCCGGCGGATTCGGTTGTTGCCGGTATCGGCGATGTAGAGCGAGCCATCGGGGCCAACGGAGATGCCTTCCGGCGAGGCGATCTGCGCCAGGGCTGCCGGTGCGCCGTCTCCGGAGAAGCCGGGAACGCCGGTGCCAGCAACGGTTGAGATCATGCCATCCGGAGAAACGCGGCGTATGCGATGATCCAGCTTATCTGCGATGAAGAGGCTTCCGTCTGGCCCCACCGCCAGCCCCTGTGGCACCTTGAGCGTGGCCAAAACGGCGGGCCCGGGTTCGGTGGGCGTTCCCGTTCCGCAGGCGCCGGCCACGGTGGTGAGGACTCCGTTGCGGCTCACTCGGCAAACGCGGCGGCCAACCACGTCTGACACGTAGAGCGAGCCGTCTGGCCCAATTGCCACATCGGAGGGGAGGCGCACAAGCACCGTGGTGGCCAACCTGCCCTCATCAATGCCTCCCCCCGCGATGGTCCAGATGGTGCCTGGCACCCCGCCCGGAAGCACTTGCGAACGGGCCGGCAGGGCTGTGAGGATGACGACGAGAGCCAGAGCCAGTTGCACGGCGAAACGGGCCCGGGGCGCAAGCCGCGACGGCAGGGGGGGCGCGGCGCCCCGGCTGTAGCGAAATCCCGAGGCTTTCATGGCTGTACCTCCCGCAGGGCCGCCTGCCCTCTGGCGGGGGAGAACAGCGTACATCAGGGGTATAGGCGGTACCTGCTTCGGCGCCAGTATAGCACTGCTACCTTAACCCCTCATTAAGTGGCCGTTAAATCTCTGTAATGCTAACGGCCTAAAGAGACACCTGGACTACTGCTCAGCCTCGGTGTGGGGGCAACTGAGCTTGGGATTCCTCTAGAAAACAACCGCAACATCTGCGCCCGCGGGCGAAACATCCCGGGTGCGCCGGTGTCACAATGGGTGACTCCCCCTCTCGAACGGCCCGGGGGGCGTGCATCCTGTCCGCACGCCTCCCGGGTTTTCGCCGTTTGGGGTGTTAGAGCGAGGCCAAGCGAGAGGCAGCCTCGACGGTGTTGCTGGCCAGCATGAGGTTGGTAACTGGCCCGGTGCCGCCAGGTACTGGGGTAATGGCGGACGCCACTTCCTGGGCGCTGGCGAACTCCACATCCCCCACAACCTGCCCGTCCACGCTGTTGATGCCGAAGTCCACCACAACGGCTCCTGGCTTCAACCAGTCGCCCTTGATCATGGCGGGCCGGCCAACCGCAGCTGCCACAACATCGGCTTCGCGCACCACGCTCGGGAGGTCATGCGTGCGGGAGTGGCAGATGGTGACGGTGGCGTGCTGGGCCAGCAGCAGCAGAGCCATCGGCTTGCCCACTATGTTGCTTCGGCCCACCACCACCGCGCGTTTGCCCCTGAGCTCGATGCCGTAGTGAGCCAGTATCTCCATGCCGCCAGCGGGCGTTGCCGGCACGAACGCGGTTTGGCCCAGCAGCAGTCGCCCGGCGTTGATCGGATGGATGCCGTCCACGTCCTTTTCCGGCGACAGCCCGCGCAGGGCATCTTCCAGCGAAAGGTGCTCCGGAAGCGGGAGCAGCGGGATGATGCCGTCCACGTTCGGGTCCCCGCTGAGCTTGGCGCAGGCATCCGTGAGGGCCTGGGGCGTGGTATCTGGGGGCAGCTCGACCGGCAGGTGGGTCATTCCCAGCCCCTCGTGGACGCGGGCGATTCTGCGGGCGAAGATGGAAACCGCTTCGTCTGACCCTACCATCACGGTTGCGATGCACGGGGCGCGGCCTATCGCATTGCGTATTCGCTCGATCTTGGCCGACAGCCGCGCGCGAATGGCCTCCGCAACCGGCTTGCCTTGCATAAGTGTGGCCGCCACTACGCTCGCTCCCTGATCGCAACCATGGCGTCCGAGACGAACTCGCCGCCCCGGCCGATATGCGCGTCTGCCTGCGATCTGATGGAGCGCGCGTACTCCTGGTCCTTGAGCAGGGCTAGGTTGACCCCCACGTTCGCCTCCGCGCCGCGCAGTCCAGCTTGGGCGGCGTACACTGCGACGCTTACATCCGAGATGGCGTGTTTGCTGCCCGTCTTCGCGGTGGGCACGCACAGAGAGAGGACCTCGGTGCAGGCGCGCATAATCGCGAGTGGGGGTTGGCAGGCCGCCTTCAGCGCTGCCTGCATGGCCTGGGTGCGCGCCTCTCTCTCCTCATCGGTGCCGCGCGGCATCTTCATGGCGGCGGCCACCTGAGCGTAGGCGGCAACGTCGTCGTCTATCAGGCGTGTCAGCTGTTCCCGCAGCTCCTCCGACTTGGAGTGAATTGGGCGCAGGCGAGGCCACACGTCCCGGTGGCGTTCATTGGCGAGCGTGAGGCTGCACACCATGCTCACAAGCCCAGCGGCCAAGGCGCCGATGAGGGCTGCTGTGCTGCCTCCTCCGGGGGTGGGCTGTTGACTGGCCAGCTCGTCCAGGAACTGGGCGATGGTTCTCTCTCGGTACATCAAACCCTCCAGTGGGATTGGCGGTCCGAACGCCACCTTCGCCGTGTGGGGGGCGTGCTCCTGCGATGGCCAGCGGCGGCAGATGGACCCAATGGGAGCCAGGTTCGGGCGGCCTGGAAGGCCGGGCGCGGCGGCGGTCCTTCCCGGAAACTGAATGCGTCTATTCTGTGAGCTGGTCAAGCGGCCCCGCCCTCGCCACTCGGCCCATCACCCGCGACTAGGCGTACCCAAAGACGCGGGGGGAACGCAAAACACAGGGAAGCCAGAATCAGGCTGGGCGCGCCGTTCCAAGGTTTGCGGCTTCCTACCTTGCCCGGAGGGTGCGGGTGGATGGCGCGTCGAAACTCTGCCTGTGCCCCAACATCTACGAGGCGCAGGGAGGAGTTACCCCCGGGCGCTGTGAACAAGGGGGCGAGTTACTGGCGGACCGAGGTGCCCCTTGTTCCGATTGGGCCTGCCATGCTTGTGCCCAGCCGTGCAGGCCGTCGACATATCCGAAGGAGGTTCTCCCGAATGCGGCTACGTTTGCCCCTTCTGCTCTTGTTCCTGCCGCTAGCGGCGCTCTTAGTGGGGTGCGGCGGCGGTGGCAACAGCGACCGGGACGAGATCATCCGCAGCTACGACGTTATGGCCGACGCCATCGAGCACAAGGACATCGACACGTTGATGTCGTTCGTCTCGCTTGATTACCTGCAGGGCGGCGCCGACAGAAACACATTCGAGGCCACCTACCGCGATTACTTCGCAACCCACTCCAACATCCGGGCCAGCTTCGTCGTCCACTCGATCGACTTTGAGACCGCGGATCACGAACAGATCGCCTTTGTGAACTTGGACTTCTATCTGTCCGGCTACACCACGGATTCCACCGGCAGAAGGGTGCTCGATGAGGAGACGGACAAGGGCATCGAGGGCGTTTGGATCAAGGAGCACGGCACGTGGCGGCTGTTTGGGGACCAAACCACAAGCAGCGCGCAGAGCACGGTCACCGGCAAGCGATCGGCTGGATCGCTGATCGGTGTCCAGAAGGAGGCAGGCTGGCAGTCCTCCTTCCACAGGCATCGCTAGGCAACCGGCCGAGCATCTGCATTGAAAGCCGCATGTTGAGGGGCCGCGGCATACCAACGGGGGATAGCCATGCTGTACCTAACTCGTAGTTTCCGCGTACAGTTCCGAATGCCAAGGCTGCTGCCGCTGGCCCCTTGCGCGGCGTTCTTGCTTGCGGCATTGGCGCTGCTGCCCACAGCCGCCTCTGCTGCCGGGATCCTCAGCATCGACAACCAGCAGGCGGCGCCCGGGGACACCCTGAACGTGAACGTGCTGATGGACGCGGGCGTTCAGGGCCTGGCCAGCGTCCAGCTCGTCATCGATTTCAGCCGTTCGTCGCCGCCCGACGCGTCCGGTGGGCTGCGCGGCATCCCCGCAACGTCCGGCGCCAGCCCCAGCGAAGTGACCGTGATTCCCGGTCCGGCCGTGCCGCGCAATGCACTGGTTACGGCCAGCCAGCGTTCCGGCACGCAGGTGGCGGTTGGCGTGGTTGGCGTGTCCGGCTTCTCGGGGCCTGGTGTGTTGGTAACCGTGCCGCTGCAGGTGCCCACCACGGTCCGGCCCGGCACCGTGTATCAGCTGGTGCTGACCAACGTCCTGGCGTACGACGAGCGGGGGGCCGCCGTTTCCGTCGCTACCCGCCCGGGGACCCTCACCATCGCCTCCGTCCTTGTCGGCGACGTGAACTTCGACAACGTGGTTGACTTGCGCGACGCCATGCTGGCGCTGAGGCTGGCGCTGGGGATCATCTCCGGAACGCCGGAGCAGCTGTCGGCCGCCGACGTGGACGGCAGCGGCACAGTTACGGTGTTGGATGCCCAGCTGATTTTGCGCACAGCCTTGGGCCTGCCCCCGATCGGCGGTCAGCCCACCGATGACCGCCGAGCCATCGAAACGGCCTATCAGAGGCTCGCCCAGGCCATCCGATCGGCGGACCTCAATGCCGTGATGGCGTTGGTATCAACCGACTACATCCAAGACGGCGTGGATTACCAGGGCTTCAGGGGCGTGTTCGCCGACTACTTCTCCACGCACTCCAACGTCCAGGCCTCCTTCCAAGTCACCGACGTCAGCTTCGAAGTGATCGACGGCACAGACGTCGCCTTCGTCACCTTCTCTTCGTCGATATCTGGCGTGCGGTTGGGCGACCTAGTGGTTGATCGCGAGGACAACACGGACGCGCAGATGGTGTGGATCAAGCAGGGGGGCCAGTGGCTGATGTTCGGAAACCAGCAGACGCAGCCGCAAAGCCAGGCGCAGAGCCTGTCCCCCGGGCGTATCGGTGACGTGCTTGGGCGGCCGATGAGCGACCAGGAGCGGCACGCTTTCCGCATCCCCAAGCTTTGAGCGCTTAGGAGACCACCGGCATGGCCACCGTTTCGCAGGGCGGGCCCATTGTGGAGTTCGATAGGCACAACGAGGAGGTGCGCGCGGTGTGGGAGGCCTACCGGGCGCGTAGGCCCATACGCGTGCCCGTCATCGCGGGAATCGGCACGCGCTACACCATCCTCCGCCGCGATGCCAACCCAAGCGGCGTCACCTTTGGGCGGTATATGACCGACCCGCAGGTGATGCTTGAGCACCAGGTGGCGCACCAGTGGTGGGTAAGGCATAACGTGCCGCAGGACGCCGAGATGGGCCCGCCCAAGAACGGCTGGCACGTGGGAGTCGACTTCCAGAACACCTACGAGGCCGCTTGGTTTGGATGTCCCGTGCGGTTCTACGATCGTCAGGTGCCAGATACGGCGCCAATCCTCGCCGACGACCGCCGAAAGCGCGCTATCTTTGACGCCGGCATGCCGGATCCATTCACGGGCGGCATAATGCGCCGCAACTGGGAGTTCTACGACTTCTTCCGCGCACGGCAGGAGGAGGGGTGGACGTGGCGCGGCCTGCCGATTGCAAGCGTCAGCCCCGCCGGCCTAGGCACCGATGGTCCCATGACCGTTGCCTGCAACCTCCGCGGGGCCACTCAGTTCTGCACCGACCTATTGGCGGACACCGGCTACGCTACCGAGCTGCTTGGCTTCATCACCGATGCCACCATCGCAAGAATCCAGGCCTATCGCCGCAAGCTGGGCCACCCGCCGAAAACCCCCGGCTGGGGCTTTGCGGACGACTCCATCCAGCTCATCTCCACGCGGCTGTACGAGGAGATGATCCTCCCGTTTCATAGGCGCCTGGTGGACGCGTTCTCGGAGGGAGGGCCCAACTCCGTGCACCTGTGCGGAGACGCGACCCGTCACTTCCCGTTCCTTCGCGATCAGCTCAACATCCGCTCGTTCGACACCGGCTACCCGGTTGATTTCGGATGGCTGAGGCGAGCGCTTGGCCCGGACGTTGAGGTGAACGGCGGGCCGTCCGTGGTGCTGCTGGCGTCCGCCTCGCCGCAGCAAGTGCGAGAGGAGGTCCGCCGCATACTCTCGTCCGGCATCATGGAGGGCGGGCGCTTCGTGTTGAGGGAGGGGAACAATATGCCGCCCGAGGTGCCCTTGGCCAACGTAGCAGCCATGTACGAAGCGGGCAAGGAGTTCGGCCTATACTGATGTCCACACCCCACCCGAGGTGAAGCGGATGACCTCCAAGGAACGAATGCTGGCGGCTTTCCGTAACCAGGTGCCGGACACCACGCCGGTGGCCCCAGACATCTCCAACATGATCCCCTGTCGCCTCACCGGCAGGCCGTTTTGGGATGTGTACCTGCACCAGAACCCGCCTCTTTGGCGCGCCTACCTGGACGCCGTGCGCTACTACCAGATGGACGGCTGGGTGACGTACGGCTACATCGGCCTTAAGACCCATGGGGACCAACGCCGCTGGAGCATCGACCTCGTGTCTCGTACCGAGGCGCGCATTGTGGTGAGAACCACCTGCTCGACGCCGGATGGGGACCTGTGGTCCGAGATGACCTACTACCGCGCCGACCCACCGACGCAGACGCGCAAGTGGATCAAGAGTTTCGAGGAGGATTTCCCCAAGCTGCGCCACTTCTTCCCCAGAATGGTGGGCTACGACCCCGAGCCACTTTGGGAGATGATGCGGGAGACGGGCGATCTGGGCGTGGTGGGCGCCGGGCCGGTGGTCCCCGGTATGCAGAACCTGTTCGATTGGTTCGACGGTGGGCTGGAGGCGGTTGTATACGCCTACGTGGACCATTACGACAAGCTGCGTGAGTTCGTCCACTGGCAGGAGCACCAGGCCGCCGTTGTGACTGACATGGTGTTGGATGCCAAGCCGGATTTCCTGATGCTGGGTGCTTCCGGCCTGTGGACTATGCAGTCGCCGTCCATCTTCCGCGACCTAAGCCTGCCAACCCTGAAGATGGCCACCAAGAAGGCCAAGCAAGCCGGCATACCGTCGTTCCTCCACAGCTGCGGACGTCAGCGCGATCAGGTGAAGGTACTGGTGGAGGAGACCGACTTGGACGTGGTGAACCCCCTCGAGCCGCCGCCCATGGGAGACTGCGATCTGGCCGAGATCAAGCGGCTTTACGGGCACCGCATCGCGTTGATGGGAAATCTACATACCACGGACGTGATGCTGCGTGGCACGCCGGAGCTGGTTGCCGCGGAGTCGCTGCGGGCCATAGAGGCTGCGGGGGTGAACGGCGGCTTCGTGCTATCGACCGGGGACCAGTGCGGCCGAGACACTCCGGACGATAACATTCGAGCTATGGTGCGTGCCGCCCGCGAGTACGGCCCGCCGCCGCGCTGCTAGGCAGGGCACTGAGGAGCTCACTGGCCCATCAGCTCGTCTAGCAACGACGATACGCGCGCCCGGGCGCTTTCGGTGGCGTCCTCGTCCACGGCTACGGTCACCGTAAGCACCGTGCCTTCCTTCACATCGCTCGGCAAGAAGGCCATTGGAACGGCAACCGTGTGACGCTGGTCATCGCCAAGCAGAAGGACCGCCATGTCGCCCTCCCGCCGGTCGAGGAACGCGCTGAAGGTGCGCTTGCTCATTGCTGGCTCCTTTCGGTGGCCACGCTGATCCGCCGTCCGTCGGACGTAACGGTGACCGTGCCGTTCCGGTCGGTGCGGTACACGCGGCTGCCGGCGTAGCGCAGGATATCCAGGGTCTCTTGGTGGGGATGGCCGTACTCGTTGTTCGCCCCGCAGGATATTACGGCAACTTCCGGCCGCACGGCCGCCAGCAGCTCCGGCGTGGTGCCGCTGTAGCTACCGTGGTGGGCCACCTTCAGCACCTGGGCATGCAGATCGCGACCGCTGGTGAGCAGGGCCTCGATGGCGCGCCGTTGGATGTCTCCGGGAAAGAGGACGGCGGTATCCCCGTAGCTTATCCTCAGCACGGCGGAGTTCTCGTTCACGTCGGAATCGGTGCCCCGGATGAAGGCCTGGCCCGGGGCAAGCACCTCCACGTGAGCGCCGCCCAGGTCTGTGGCGAACCCTTCGCACGCCCTCCTAGCGGGGATGCGAAGCTGTTTCACATCCCGAAGCAGGCTTTCATATAGGCGGCTGGGGTAGGGGAAGCCGGGGTCCATGTACATCCGGACCGGAAACGCCGCGAGCACGTCCCGCATTCCACCTATGTGGTCGCTGTGGGCATGGGACGCCACCACCAGGGCCAGCTCCGAGACGCCGCGATCGCGCAGGTACGAGACCACCCGCTCCCCCTCGTTGGTTTCGCCAGCATCGATGAGGATGAACTGGCCGGCAGGGGTGCGGATGAGCTCGCTATCCCCCTGGCCTACGTCTAGGAACCACACTGTCAGCTTGCCGTCCGGGGATGCGGCAGGCTGGCGGGGGCGGCTTTCAGCGGGCTGCGCCGGCAGAGCGCGCGAAGGAGGGGCAGGGACGTGCCTGACGGGACGTGCAGGGCGAACGCCGCCAACCCTGCCAACCAGTGCAGCGGCGGCAAGCAGAAGGAGCAGAAGCGAGAGGTTCGGTCTGCGGGATCTCATTGTGAGGCCTGACGTTGAGAGGCGGCGGCGCGCCATGCGGTCTCCTCCTCATCCCTGTGCTTGGGCTGAGGTGTGACGCGGGCAGCCACGGTGGCCCTCCGTACAGTGCGGCGGCGAGCTGGCTTCGTCTCAGGCGGCTTCGGCCTGTAGATGTCGGTGGAGAGCAGCTCCTTGCGCTCGATGCAGCCGTCTCGCTCCACGATGCGGTATGCCTTGGCGCGCAGCTTGTCCCCAACCTTACGAGTTTCGGTGAAAAGGCGGATCCTCCTGTCCGGCTGAGCGCCGCCGTAGATGCTGACCGTTAGGCGGCCGCCGCGAGCGACAGCTCTGATGTAGGCGGGGGTGTCGGCGTCGTTGCGCAGCTTCAGGTCGATGTTGCCGTAATCAACGGTGGCGTCTCGGCCCGGGGGCAGGTAGGCGACGGTCATCGAGTGGTGGGTGCGGCTGATGGGCGTAAGGCCAGCCAGCAGGGCAGCGTTGTACAGGGTGCCGGACACCTGGCACGTGCCGCCGCCAATCCCCTCGCTGATCTTGCCGTTGACGTACACCTTGGCCATGCGGAAGCCGCCGTCCTCGTCTCGGGGTCCAACGCGCTCGTTGAACGAGAACGTGGCACCCGGGGGAATGACGGCTCCATCCAGCTTCTTGGCGACCATCCGTAGGTTGTAGGTGCGATCGCGGTCTCCGGTGTTATAGTGGGTGGTGAAGGTGGAGAGCCGGGCGTTGATGCCCTCCAGGTCCTCGGTGGCTACCGCGGGCTTGGTCTTGGCGATGGCGACGTGGACGATTGCGTCTTCCGTAGGGTTCTGCAGGAACTCCTGGAGCTTGGCGAGCGTTCCGGGCACATCCAGCTTGCGCGCCATCTGGCTCTTGGTTATGGTGACGGTGCCATCTGGGGCGCGCAGGACGGTGGCATTGACGCCCGGGTAGGCCACAACCGGAGCCAGCCGCTCCAGGTAGCTGGACGCCAGGGCGCTACGGAACGTGTGAGTGTCGGAGTCCACCCCCAATCTCTGGGTGGAGGCGCGCCACTTTCGCACGCCGTCCGTAAGGATGATCGCGTCTGGAACGTTTCGCGCCACGCGGAGTACCGCGTCTGGGCTGGTGTCGTGTGTGGCGCGGCTCTGGTCCGGCGCTGCGACTCTGCCGGCTACAAGGGTGGCGGCCAGTGCGATGGCTGCGCTTGTGGGGACGATGAGCAATCTAGACGGCATTGGCAACCTCGCGGCACCAATACGGGTTTTCGGGCAGCCCGCACCACCGCTAAGCGGCCGGCTGGAGCACCCATGGCGCTCCTCCCCCGGCCGGTTGGTGCAGGGCCACTCGCAACGAGGGAGGTGAAAGAGCACGCCCAATCGGTTGGGAGCGGGCGCGCATGTTAGGCTGAGCTTAGCCACCGCTCACAAACCCGAGTTGGCGCGCAGTTGGCCGGGCTCGGTTACATTATAGAGGAGCCGACTGGGGATCTGCAAGTGCAACCAGGCTACTGTTGGCAGCGGGCGGGAGTCGCCGGCGCTGGTTGTGCGGCGTTCATGCCGGCACAGCTCGCTGAGAGGGCCCATCCTGCCTGAGCGCGCGCGTAGCCATCCCATCCAACGCCGCCGCGGCGCTCGGTGGGGCCATTACCCGTACGTCCCATCTGCCCGCAGCCGAAGCACCCGGTCCTCTCGCGCGGAGGCCACGGACCCTTCGATGACCGCCACCACGCGCCGCACCTCCTCCGGCTTCACGGCCAGTTCAGCGGCTCCCGTGAGTGCGTCTGCCACGTTGCGGTAATACTCCCGCCAACCGCCGCGCAGCGTGGGCACCCTCACCTCGCCGTCGTTGGTGCGCATGCGGGCGTAGTGCGCCGGATCCTCCGCCGCTGACTCAATGTGCCCTTCGCGCATGGCCGCCTCTTGTGGGTCGAGCCCCTCCTTCACCAGCGCTCCCGCATCGCCAACCACCATCCAATGTGGCTTGCCCAGCCTGGCGATGCGGTTAACCTCCACGGTGCAAAGCAGGTCGTCGGCAAACCGCATTTCGCAGCGCGCGTAGCTCTCCACGTCGGTGTCGGAATAGTCGTACTGCGAGAAGGCGTGAATGGCCTGCGGCATGTCGCCCACCAGGAGAAGCGCTTGGTCCACAAGGTGAGACCCCCAGTCGTACAGCATGCCGCCCATCTCGGTCCTCTGCGCTCGCCATCCGCGCGGGTGCCCGTGGCCCCACACGCCCAACTCAAACAAGCGCAGCCTGCCAAGCTGTCCGCTCGTCACCACGTGCTGCACGGTCAGGAAGTCGCCGTCCCACCGTCGGTTCTGGAAGACGCTGAGCAGCACGCCCGCCTCCCTCGCAGCGGCGATCATGGCGTCCGCCTCCGCCACGGTGAGGCACATGGCCTTGTCAACCACCACGTGGCGACCGGCCCGCGCCGCCTGGATTGCCATCTGGGCGTGCGTGGAGTGCGGAGTTGCGATCACCACTAGCTGGATATCGCTGTGGCTGAGCATCTCATCCAGGCTTGCGAACAGATCGATGCCGGGGTGATCTGCCGCGGCCTGGCTCTGGCGCTCCGGGCTCCGGGTGGCGACCGCGCGAAGCTTAAGGCGCGGCTCCAGCCCAATCAGATACGCGTGGAACGCCCTGCCCGCGTACCCGTACCCAACGATTCCGACATTGATGGGCAGTCTCATTGAGGAACGCAACCTCCTGCGCCGCCCGCGCTTGGGATGCGGAGTCGGGCGGCGAACCCGTGAGAACGGAGAAGGAGAGCCAGCAGCTCCGTCCGACGGCAGCTCTACGTGGATCGGCGTCAACGGGCGCGACCGAACGCCTGGGGCAAAGCGGCCTCACCACGCCCGTTCCGTCACTTCGACGCCTTCAGCAGGTCCATCAGCTCCATGCGGGTCCTTGGGTCATCCCTGAAGGAGCCAGAGAGGTGGCTGGTGATCATGCGGGAGCTCTGCTTCTGAACGCCGCGGATCATCATGCACAGGTGCTGGGCCTCCACCACCACGGCAACGCCTTTGGGGGAGATGGCGGTTTCGAGGGCGTGGGCGATCTCATGGGTCATGCGCTCTTGGACCTGAAGCCGCCTCGCGAACATGTTCACCAACCGCGCCACCTTGCTGAGGCCCACTATCTTGCCGTTGGGGAGATACGCCACGTGGGCAATCCCGAAGAAGGGGAGCAGATGGTGTTCGCAGAGGCTGTAGAACTCGATGTCGCGGACGAGCACCAAGTCGTCGTAATCCTCCTCGAAGATGGCGCCGTTCAGAACGCGGTCCACAGTCTCCCGGTAACCCTGGGTCATGAATCTCATCGACTCCCAAGCGCGGGACGGCGTTTTCAGAAGGCCCTCGCGGTCGGGGTCCTCGCCCAGCCCCTCTATGATGGCCCTGTAATACTGCTCGGCATCGGTTATCTTCATGGGTGCTCTATGTGCCTCGCTCATGTGTACCCCCAAGCAGGGATATTGTACCAAGGCGGCGGCAGATGTAGCAAACGCGGCCGGCTTGCTGCAAGGGGTTGCAGGCGCGGAGAAGCCTGGCGGCCAACTCGCCACTGCCCTGCCGACACAGCCAGCAGACGCCGATGGGATCGGTCATACGCGCCGGGATAGGCCAAGCGTGCTGTCCGTGTTTCGGGCTTCCCGCCTTCACCTTCCCTTCTCGCTGCGCGGAGGCAGGACGCTTGGTGGCTATGGGCTAGCTGCTGCAGGCCGCGAAGGTGCGCATGTCCATTCTCCAAGCTTGGGAAGCTGGGGGGTACATCGGGATGGGGGCAATTGTCCGGCAACAGGTCGCCAACCTCATGTTAGCGCATGAGGCCGCTGTTCCCTTGTGCGATGGAGGAGGCGGTTAGGGGAGGCTCATTGGAGCGGTCGCCCTCACCCCTATCCTTCGATAATGCAAGAAGCGGTCTGGCGAGGCTCGTGATTGCCCTCACCCCGGCTTCGCCGCCCTTGTATGATGGTAGAGGTGGTTAGGGCAGGCGGCTGCCCTCACCCCTGCTCCCTTGCATGATCGAACAGGTCGTTAGGCAAGCCTTGTGGTTCCCCTCACCCCGGCTTCGCCACCCCTCTCCCACTTGCGGGGAGAGGGGAGCTGGGAGGAATGGGTGAGGTTGTGGCTGGTTGTGTAAGCTATTGGGACGCCGGAGGCTCCCCCTCTCCCCAAGCTTGCGCCGTGGGGGAGGGGGCCGAAGGGGGAGGGGA
>Ga0078972_1001120_pt1 | contig 104455 bp, 91 predicted proteins | sample YelNatPaOPGAMG01_FD_67568 | JGI IMG/M metagenome (GOLD analysis project Ga0078972, IMG submission 67568) | Hot spring thermophilic microbial communities from Obsidian Pool, Yellowstone National Park, USA - OP-RAMG-01 (SPADES assembly) (version 2) | ecosystem: Environmental > Aquatic > Thermal... | reverse complement strand
TGCACCCTAGTCCAGCGTTTCTCAACCATGAGAGTTCTGTGGTATGAGTGACCTGAAGAAAGAATGCAGTACACCTTGCACTGTTCAGAAACGATATATACCCTACAGGCAACTCATCTATGATCTATAGAACGCATTATACAGTGACGTCGAAGACCTTCTGCAATACATCGCCTCCGGGGTGGAGCACAATGCAGTTGCAAGGTCATAAACGAATCCACTCTGCGCGCAATGCGGAGGCGTTTCCGAAGTTGTATATGTAGCGACATAGTTATTCCGTTTTCGATCGTACCCTGTTTACGATTCTTTCCCGGAACCGAAAATTGTCGGCCTGCTACGTCCTAGACGGGTGCCACAAGTATATGTCCGTAGACCAGTCCACAGCCGAGCCTGGTGAGAAAGCTAATTTAGAAGAGTGGGCGGCATCTCGTGTGGAGGAGTTGCGGAAAGTGGTCGCAAGCGGCCAGGCCGCTGGTGTGTTTACGGCCGCCGAAGTCCTTCCCGCGCTCGACGTTGACAGGGCAGTTCGCGAACTGGAGCGCGTGCATGCCCGAACTCTGCGTCTGGAACAGGCAAAACACGCCGTTAGGGCTCAACGTGAAAGTCTTGCACTTTTGAAAGCAGAGTTCGCCCTCGAAGATATAAGAAGGACGGTTGAAAACCTGCACGGAAAATCTGAGCGTTTACAACGGTGTTACCATTTTATCGAACAAGGCTGGCATAATTAGAAGCCGCACAACAGCAAACTAAGTTGCAGTTTAAGTGCGGAGATCCTTGGCACTCTTTGAAGAGGCTCGCTTTGACAACGCGGGGCCTGGTGATGCTTTGCTTTACGATATAGAGGCTACACTGGGTCATCATGCGAATAATGTATTGGGGAACGTGAAAGCGAGCCGCATCTGATCTGGTTTCGTGCTGGAGGAGCCTCGTATTCGTTTGTTTGACTGTTTCTCGTCTGCTGGTGCCGTATCTCGCTCATGGACTTTTGCCGGAATAACGCGTGGATACTCTCGTTTGTTTTGCAAAGTCTTTAGCACACAGATTTTGCCTCAGGGTGCTGTGGTCACGCCTTAAAGTCTTTCATAAGCCTACTATCACAGAAGACGAGGTTTTGCATTTGGAGCTCGTAGCACACGAGATGTAGCTGCCCAACAGCGTTGTCGCACAGCTGATCTGGTGCAAAACATTGCCGGACAGCATTGCAACTGGAGTGTGTGTGTGGGGGAGAGGGAGGTTCCACTTGGGCATCAGCGTGGCTGCGCATGCGGAAAGCATCTTCTTCACGGTTGCGTCACGAAACGCAATATCAAAGCATCGTGCTTGAAAGCACCCTGTCTGCTGACACATCGGCTCGATTTCCTGGAACGAGTTATTTTGTGCACGAACAGGACTGGCCGGGGTGCTAGATGATGAACTGTTTGGGATAAGGCAGAGCACAGCAGATTATCACTCGAGTGCAGCAGCGCTGCTGGAGCTTGCATCCCAGATGGCGACTCGATTGGTCCTCGCCTTCATGGAGCTGCGCTTTGAGCGCCTCCAAAGCGTACATGGAAAGGAGCATACAAATATAGAGGTACACGGGCACTCAGGTACATTTTCATGCAAGAGCCGTCGTCGAGCGCGTTTCGGCTATTGTGTTTAGACAACCATTCCAAAGCCCAGCGACTGTGCCACCGGCCTCACGCAAACAGTGCTAGCGAGAGCGCGCCGTGCTCCACTGCTAGGCCAGATGAACGCGACAACTCTCAGAGAGCTTGCACCTGAGATCGGACGGCTACGCAGTGGGCAATGCACTTGGAGACTACAGGTACACAGGTGAGATCACTCGAGATCGCTCTGCTGCGTGCCTGGAGCTCGGCCTTCGAACAGGAGCGGTTTCGTTTCGGGGAACTTTCGCGTGCGCTATGTGAGTTCTAGGGCTCCTATGCTCGACTGAGGGTACGCTGACGGTATTTCGAGACGTCATGTATGCGAGTGCTCCTCAGGCGCAGCCGCGGTGGTATATATGCTGCAGCTTGGGTTGGCGCCGGCGCCCAGCTCAGCTAGGACGCCATGTTGGGAGAGATGCTGCGCCGAAGCGACACAGGATATGCTTTGTACAGTTTTGAGCAGAGGCAGAATGCCGTGTTGCAACAGACGCTTTACAGCAGCGAGGCGCAGTAGTCACCAGAAAACTGCGGCGCGCCCGCTGTTGTCTCTGGGCTGTGTTACCGGCCTGTGCGTTATCGCACCCGTGTGGTAACTGGCCCTTCCAAAGGGCACCTCGCGCTGGCCCTAATGAATCCAGACGTCCACGAGCGACTACGTATGCTCCAGAGAGACCAAGCTGTCCCGAAGAGATGGGATGGCGACGCTCGCTCCCCGCGAACCTATCATCATATCACTCTGGTGCATGGAAGGCCTGCTGTCTCAGTGGCGTACTCCTTGACTGCGCACTTGGCCTGCTCAAGCCGTCGGATGCCTGTAAAACCTAATGGAATATTCGACGCTGTGCTTTGGAAAGGCAGCGCTGGCGTCCAATAGACCTCCGGCAGGGAGCTGGCGGTGCTGCTGATATTGATGCTGGTGTCGTTGTCTCGTGCAATAAACGCAGGCCGGGTAATGCTCTTTTTCTTGAACGAGCCATTTTCCGAGATACTTACCAGCAGTTTGAAATCCAGTTGCTCTCAAAATAGGTACAAGTGTCGAAACAGGTATCCGAGCAAGAGATGTTTTGTACGTGTTGAAGCTCATGCGGGAGATACTGATCATGACAATGTAAACGGCGTGTCTCACGAATAATCTGACAGTTTCCTTGCTGCTGTCAATTGCTGTTCAAAAGAGCTTCGTTCTTCCTCAGCAAAAAATTGTAGCCCTCAGGAAGCTCCTTCCAGACGTAACCACATAATAGCACTTCCCACAGCAGGACGATAAGTCCCCAGGGAAGAGAGTTGCAGAACGGTGCCTTTTTGGCGTACGCTCCGGGACGCCTGCAGCGTACGAAACGAGGCGCGAAATGGCAGGGAAACAGACATGGGTCCCGAGAAAAGAGTTTTTTAGGAGAGCAGACCTGCTTCTTCATAGGCTGCGTTACGATCGAGTGAAGCTTCTGAATGAAATACCCTGGCAGCCTTACAATCCGGACTACCAGCCGCGGAGGGATTGGCTCACCGTTGCTGCTCTGCTCCCATGTGCGCTCCTGGGCCGCTACGTTCTCGAGAGGCTAATTCTGAAACCTTTTTTTGCAAAGTTCAGTGAAAGGGGTCGCAAATCTCCTCGTTTAGCGTCAAAGATGGCCGAGAACTGCTTTTACGCTCTTTTCTATATCTGCAGCCTGTGCGCGGGGTTGTATGTATATCGCTCGGAAAACTGGAGAGTATCTTTCTTTGATGGAGCCTGCATAAGCGCATTCTGGGAGCTGTATCCACCAATATCAACAGTTTTTCGACTCTACTACCTTTCAGAGCTCTGCTACTACATCTCCAGTGCCATTTTTCTTCTGACGCACGATACGAAGAGGAAAGATTTTACTGAAATGGTTGTACACCACTTGGCAACAATATCGCTTATCACATTGTCCTATATGTGGGGCTGGATGCGTCTAGGTTTGGTCATTCTCATGCTGCATGATGCGGGCGATATTCTACTGTACACTGCGAAAGTAGTGCATTATCTTGGCTTGTGGCCCTCGAATATAGTGCTTTTCGTGTGCTTTGCCATTGTATTCTATATTACAAGGCTATTCCTCTTCCCGCGAATCATTCTGTCGGTATCTACGGAGCCGTGGATTGAGGTTACCAGAGAGCCGCTCGCCAACAGAATTTGGGTTGCCTACTGGGGGTTCTATATCGTGCAATTGATTGGTTTCGCCCTTTTCCTGAATATACTTTTGTATCTTCACTGTTTTTGGTTCACACTCATTCTGAAGATGATGTACCGTGAAGTACTGCACCCCGGAAACGCCAAGTACTCGAAAGGCGATATTCGCTCCGATGATGAAGCCGAGTAGTCGAGTTTCACCGGGCAGACCTTGTTCTCACCCGAAGAGTATCAGTTTTTGCATCTCGCAAAGAACATGCGGGGGACAGAACGATTGCTTCTCTTCGTCAGTATCAAGAATTTGCGATTTCTACGTGTCGTCGACATGCCAATCGTCTGCTGTTTCCTTAAAAAACAAAGCATTCTGCGCGTTAAAAATTGTGCGCATACGCTGGGGAAATATCTTAGCATCACAATACGATTCATGCTTGCACCGATGCAAGATCTTTTTTCATCTTGAAAGCTGTTCTGAGATGAAAAGGTTATTCAACGAGGACCGAGCGATCCCATGTAGTAACGCCACCCGTGCGCTTCGCTTGCTCTTCTCCACAAGATGACCGCATACTGTGTAATCGGAAAGATGCCTGCAGTATGTGCAAGGCCAATCTAATCATTGCATTATGAACCATGAGCGCTGTCGAGCCGCATGCATATCAACACCCTGTACGTCTGGAAGGCCAATCTGATCACAATGCAAAATCATCCAAATGCGCTTTTGGGCCGTATGCACATCAACAGGCACCCAGAGAATGCAGCAACAGATTGGTTCCATTAGCTGGGAACGTTTCGAGTCTAGCTGGAGAAGGTGCGCATGTAGAAATTAAATGACTGCAGAGCAACGACGCTCATGATTATTGATCCAGTTCAGACGTTGTTAGGCCTGATTTGGGTCTCCTCTCAGGTTGGAACCCACCCTACCATGTAGACGACCTGGAAAGTTGCCCCGATCCAGTCATTGTAGTGATCTGAAACGGAAACCTGTCCGTCACCGCGAGCATTTTCTATTTGCATGTTCGGGAGAGAGAATCGTTCGCGATATATTTTTGATGCCTGTTGTAAGACTTTGCGACTGAGCCATGATTGCCGCCCCGCTAGTGCATTGCTCTCAGCCATTTTTTGCAAATGTTTTATCAATGTCATCATATCTGGGTACGGTACAATCATCGTGTCGACGTCAATCGTGATCATTTCGAAACCAACCCGCGTGAGAAGTCGGGCTGTATCCTGAAATTCTACCATGGGGCTGGTATGGATCCCGACGCCGCCGAGGAGTGAGTCCTCAGCAAGTTGCAAGGAGACTCGGAGTTCGTGTAGAGTTTCACCACCGAGCATCGCGCCCAGAAAGACCCCTCCTGGTAGCAGTGCTGCACGAACCTGAGCGAGCATACCTGGCAAATCATTGATCCAATGCATTGCCATGCATGAGATAGCAAGATCAAACGGCGCTTTCTCGAGATAACCTCCCTGCCATAGCGCCGGCAAGAATAATTCTTCATCCGCAGTTAGCTGTGTAGTGCGAAACGGTGTTTCTGACAGCGGAAGACGCTCTAGACCATGCTCCAACATAGCTGATGACAGCTCTACCTCTAGGAGCAGCTCGAGACCAGAAACGATCTTGTTTCCAACCAAGGAACGCCGAACATATGACGCTCCAGCTCCCACGTCCAATACTCGCCGAAACGAGCAGCGAAAGTCTAGCAGTCTTTCACACAGACGTTTCGCTACTTCACTGCGTAGGTATTCATATTCTGAAAAGTCTGCCTCTTTAGCCGCCCACTGGCGCTGAAGGTATTTAACCTGACGATCGAAAACGCACGTCCCGGTACTCGCACAACGAAGAGTGCCCCAGCGGTGCAATAACGACTTGGCCCGACTTGCCAAGCCCAGCGCTAATAGACCGCGTTGAAGGCGCGCCCCAAGCGACTTGTTCACCAACCTCGCACTCGCGCTGAGGCAAAACAGCATTCCTAAACGTGAGTGGCATATTCCTTGCGCACTCAACAACAACAAAAAATTCACGTTCCATGCGTCGTTCCGAGAACCAAGCATGCTGTGGCCAACTGCGATTCAGTGCATTCGGTTCTGGAGATGGTTGCCTTCGTGCGTTAGTTCGGCAAATTCTGTTCCCTGAATATCGAAGCGACTCTTTCTAGATGCCTCTAGAGCAATAATCCACAATGTCCGTCTTTGCCGCCGACTTTATTCATGAGGATTCCCCAGGTGTCTGACACTGAGCGCCGTTCCAGAGACGCAAAGTGGCACCTCGGCTAGCGCGTCTCTCATGGATCCGCGAAGGCGCTGCCCTGCTGTTCGTCCACATGATTTTTAGTATTAGATACGAACGAATTGGATGGTGCTTGCGCTTGAAGTCACTGTGCTGGTAGACGTTGCGCTGAAACCCGTGTGGTCCTAAAACGGAACGTGTTTACCAAGGTAACGCTGGCATGCGTCCAAACATTCGGGTCTAGAGCCATTTGCACCAACACCAGCATTTGCGACCTTTTTCACTGACTGCTTCTTCCTCCACTCTCTATAGCTCGCACCTCCGGTTTTGAACGCGCGAGTCTCCCTTGTTCCTCTACCTCTGTTGTAAGCAGTCGAAGGACGTTGATGGCAGCGTTCAAGTCTCGATTTGGCTGCACCCGGCTTCTGTCAGAGCATTTCATGCACAGACGGAAGTAGCGATCTACGTTTCGGTTGCTATGTTCATCTCCTGTATTTTCAGCCTCGATGTGCGATTCGCAGCAGTAACATTTGGCTATTGTTAGGTGTTCCCATATGTCCAACAAAACTCCTTTTCCGGGTGCAGCCCTGTCGGACGTGACGGTCCGCTTCATCGCTCGATATAATCTCATGACTGGTACAGAATGATCCCCCGGATGCCCTCCTTTGTTTCCACGCGGGTTGCTGTGCACGAGGATCGCGGATTTGTTCTGGGCAAAATTCTCAGTGAGTAGCCCTTCCTTTCTACGCAAACGGGCAAGCGGATCCATTCGAGAGAGGACTTTTTGGAATGATATGTTGTCCGTGATGAATCGGGTATCGAAAGGAAAACCAATGTCGAAGTACAAGCTCAGAAATTTCGGTCCTTCTGTACACAGGTCATGTCAAATGGTCACGTATTCTTGAAGTGAAGCGAAAGCTCCAATGACCGAAGTCCGCTTCCATGATTCTTTACCCTAAAAACAAAAAATACTCTAGCGCCGTGGACCAAATCACATGAGTGGAACCATGCTATTGTGAAATGCCTTTTCTTTTTCGTCAAAGAGAATGGAAGATCTGTTCTTCGCATGGAATCGATAAATCTTACAGCTGAATTCCAGGGATCTTCCGGCATCAGCAGCTGAACAGGTCCTCAGGGAACGACGTTCAGTTTTCCCTTCCTACTATTCAGGGGGCGCGTTTCAGTGTCCACGATTTGCCTTGAAACGGAAAGAGCCATGCTTGAACAATTTGCGATTTGAGCATACCACGCGTGAGGAGAAGAAAAGATTGAAGGTTTTTACATATGCGTTGGAGGATGCTATCGCTTCTTTTACGAATTCTTGCCCGAGCGCTTCGCAACTCACATTGATAAAGGTGAGGTGACGAACTCGAGAGAGGAAGCGTCGAAGGAGCCACTTCGAAAAGATGACCTGGAATCCTCAGAGTACTTGTGAACCCGTGAGTCCTTAGTGCTGCACATCCAATGTCGAGGATGCACATCGAAAAAGTGCGGAAAAAATAAGATGGCATAAACAAAGCGAGCGATCTAATGTTCGATTTACCTCTGACACGGACATCGCCATGTGCTCGCTGCGCGAATCTCAAGCGACGTCTTACAAAGCTCGGAAGCTCTTATCTGTCCAGAACATTGCACTCACAGCGCTTCCTCACTATAGTCGACAGTGCCGCTGCTCGTTTAGCGAGAGAGCGAGAGGAAAATCCTCCCGAAAACATATCACTTCCTAATTTCGGTCTGAAGCAACCGTTTTCGGACTGGTCTGGCAGTTTTTCAAAGAACACGCCATACTTGTCCCCGGAAATAGTCCGTTGGCTGCCATGTTTACGCTCCAGTACTTGAACCCAGTGCGCGTCAAAGCATCTGTGCGGCAGGGGGGTGTAGCGGTTTGCCGCAGGGACCAGAGACGCGTGCGGCTTGTGCCTGCGATACATGCGCAACTCTTGCGGAACTTGAAGTATGCGATTCCTGACGAGAAATTCAAACAGTTTGCTACCCGCTCCGGCGGGGAGTTTATCGGCTTTGAGGCGTATTTCGATGCGACGACTGGAGAACCGCTCGAAGTACCAGAGCGTTTTGTTCCTCAGGAGTACCGCGACTGGCACGTTCGTGTGTTCGGTCTCGATGAAAACTACTCAGAGGCTATTGATGGGGCCACGCTTTTTGGCAAAAGGCAGCTTATAGACGTGAAGGTTGGTTGCCAAGAAGATGCTGTGAGTGCAGAGGCAAAGCATATCACTATAGATCTCAGCAGAACGGATATGCATGCAGTATTCCCATGTGGATGCTTCTCAGCACGTCTATCAGCGACCTCAGCACACGATGAGAAAGTTTTGTTCTCTTTAATATTTCGCGATTTGAAAGAGCTGCGTCGCATCCAAATCGAATTCACCGCGTTTCCGCTGGAGTCGAAGCACCCGTTTGGTCGGGAGATTGTCGTTCGGCGCGAAATGTATGATCAGCCGTTTAACGGGGGGGTTCAGCTCATCGGTTGCGGCGGCAAAGTTGAGAGCTTCGTTACATTTGAACGCCGGCTAGGTTCACCCCGCGGCCTGCGTCGTCGCATTTGCTCGCTAGACGATCACGTGTCTATGGAAACGATTCGGGATCTTGCAGGAGATACTCGACAAGAATTTAGAGAGGTACACTTTCTGAGCTTGCCGGCAAACATCAGCGTGCGTCGTTATGCGACGCGCGATGCAAGTACACTCGTCTATGAGGCTGCTGCTATGATCAGTGATCTCTCGACTGGGCCTGGTCCAGCGCTAGCGCTGGCAAGGAACTACGATGCAAGCACTGGCCAATACAAGGGCTCAGAGCTTTTCATCGAATTCTTTGAGAACTAAGCGTTGCGAGGTAATGCACAAGAATGTTCCAGATCCAAGCTGCGATAAAGTCGCCGCTCAGGAGAGCGAAAACAAGCCAACGAGCTTGCCAACTAGGCAACGCTGCGAGCTCCATGTACTGATTCAGTTCGGGCGACACTTCCAGACATGCAGCAAGCATTAGAAAAGCGCAAGCTAGAAGCGAATATAGCAGGGCCTTGTTCTTCGTTATGCTCTGCATGAATGGTTCGCCCTTGTAATTGACCAGAAAGACCGAGACCTGCTGCATCGTTGACAGAAGAAAAACGATCGTATTGAGGATATTTGGCGCAAATTCCCCCTTGAGATCCACTTCAAAGTCTGGAGGAAGGTATGCCTGCGACAGCGCTGTGCAGCATGCAAGCGCGAAGAGGTGAATCGCGAACTGACCCACAAGCGATATGAACAGACTTGGTGTAAACATGGAGCGAGGGGGACGCTGTGGCGCCAGCCGAGCAAGCGGTTTGCCGCGCGATACAAAATAAAATGCAATTGCGATCAGAATACCGGTAACCGTCATCTGCCGATCACCAAATTTGACTCCCTCCAAATAAAGCACACTGAGGCTGTACGCAGATATCAGGCAATTCAGAGCAAGAATTTGATACATTTGCAACGTTGTCACCAGCGTGCAGCGACCTTGTCGGATTATGTCCACACAACTAGCAATGCTCGCTCGCTTAGACGTAAAGGGCGAGGCGATTGATGCATCTCCCAACCGCACAATTGGCATCTCGTTATCCAGTTCCAACAGAGAGCCCGACCTAGGTCCATGCGAGGATTCAGAACGTCTGTGGTCCCCATTGTGAGATCTTGTCGAAGTGCTTGCATGCGCTCGCAAACTGGCATTTGCGGCAGTGGACCCGAGCTGCGGATCCAATGACGGGCGACTCTGTGCAGAGGGCGATCCTAGAGTATCCTGCTTGGCGACGGATTGTAGCAGCGCCACGCCGACGTGCGCCTGCTTGAGGGCGCCCACGTCATTGGTCCCATCACCACACATTAGGCAGTACATTCCGGCATCCTTCAAGCTAGTGATAACGAGTTCTTTTTGCGAAGGGGTCATTCGGGCGAAAACTTGGACATATTGAAGCAGCTCCTTCAAGCTCGCGCCACGCATCCGATACTCGTTCAGCACGTCACCAGTCATCGCCAAATTGTATTCAGAGCCAAGCTTGGGCAACTCAGCAGCCTCAAATTTCCGACTATTTTCGATTTTCCCATGAATGGCGCGTGACGGCTTCACCCACACAAAATCGCTCGTTGCTGCTTCTCCCGGCCTCGTGCAGAGAATAAGATTCTTCTTCCTACGAGAGCAAATTCCAGTTTCAAGCGCGACATACAACGCGGTCATGAGCGAGTCACCTGTAATCATCGCCACTAGATGATTTGACTTGCGAAGGGCCTTAATTGCGCCACGGGAATCTGGTCTCGCAGGACACCGAAAGGCAGCAAAACCTGCAAATTGAAGCTCGCACTCGATCGCACCCCTGCTGAGCCGCCGTATCTCCGCATGGGTCATTTCGGCCGACAACTCTTTCGTTGCGAGTGCAATCACGCGCATACCGTCCATCGCGAGTTGGCGATACTGCGCATCATAATCAGGGGGAACCTCCCTCAGGCAACCACGAACTGACTCGGGAGATCCCTTGACGAGACTGAGAAGGTACGGTGTCCTGGTAGATTCTCCATCTGATACGGATACGGCTACACTCATCCGCTGAATGGTAGCATCGAAACCGTGCCGCTGCAGTATCTGTATACGTGTTCCCCGACATGATCCCTCCCGCGCGTAGACTGTATTGTTGGCACCGAGGGTCCAACCGATTGCCCTGAAGGCAGCTGACTCGATGGGGTCACCGGAAACCTCTCCGCTCAGGGAAACCAGCGAGTTACAAGCAGCCAAAACCAGTATCGCATGTTTCGGCATGTTTTCCGCTGGGGTCAGCGAGTCCTGGCCAGTACACAAAAGTCCAGCAAAGTCAAGTCTGTCGACGGTTAGGGTTCCCGTCTTATCAAAAAGGCACACGTCGAGCATACCGGCGTACGGGATCCGGAACGGTTCTGTGCAGAAAATCCCCATCTTTGCGAGATCCGCAAGCGAGCCCTGAACTGCGAGAGAAAGCTGCATTGGGAGCTCAGGCGGGATCACCGACGTGATAATCAGCACGCAGTGCAACAACAGTTCATACCGAGATCTTGAAGGATCGCGCAGACCGTGGTGAAGCACGTACGCCGAGGCTACTACCGCGAATACCAAAAGAAAAAGAATACAGAGAAAGCTCTCTCGGTTGTTCGCCGAAGCTGTCTGGCTGGAATACATAATCGTGCGCAACAGTTTTCCCTGTGCAGATCCGAACCCCGTGCGGAGAACGCAACCAACACAGTAATTGCCCGGTGGTGGAGGAATCGAGCCCCAGTCATTTCCTGGGGTTTCAGTTTGCAAGAGCATTGTCCCGCCGAAAAGGACATGCATCTTGTCCTTGGTTCGCGGTTGAAGTTCCGATCCATTGCTTCCAGCACTTCTGGCCGCTTCTGATTCCTCTATTCTAAGGGCTTCTTTCATCAGAGGAACAGATTCTCCAGTTAGCAGCGATTCGTTCACAACAACCTTTCCTGCCAGCAAAAGAATATCGCAAGGCACTGCTAAACCCTGGGGACTTGTGCCTAGGGCCACAAGGTCGAGCGGTACTAGCTTATCGGAGAGCACCCGCTTCCATTTGGCGTCCCTGTATGCGAGCAACGGGTACGGCTGGATGCGCATGTCGCGCAACTCTCGGAGGCTGCGCTGTCGTGATCGGACGACTGTTGCCTCGAAACTAAGCATCATACCGAGCGTCATGAGAGAGTACTTCCACATTTCATCGAGACACCACAGAATGACACAGAAAACTTGGAAAGCGAAAAGCGGTGCTGTAAGCTGCTCCTTATAGAGCTCCCAGAAACTGGGCATAGGAATTTGCAACCTATTCTGGCCGTACTGTTCGAGCTTTGTAGAGACCTCCGCTGTGCTCAAGCCTTTCACACCCTCATGGAGATAGAAGCTCAAGGGAAACTCATCCGGGTACCGCAGCTTGCAGAACCTATGCTCACCATCATCAAAGTAATAACGACGACACTGAAACTCGAAAAAAAACTTGTCATGCTCTTTTCGAAGTGCTACAATTTCTGGACGGCCACGATGAACCCGCGGCTCGACTAAGAGATGCGTACTTTGAACTAGGTCGCTCGTGACAAAATAGCCTATTCGACGATCAAAGTGCGCTGACCAAAAGCGGGCCAACCAGCACAAGATCTGTAGGATCACCGCCGCTCCCAGGCACAGAAGCGTGCTGAACGCACTCCATTGTTTTACCGCGAACAAAACTCCGAGTGTTACGTAGGCGACAAGAAAAGGTTGCACATCAAGACGTTGCCAAAAGCCGCGTTTTTTTAGCAGGGTAACGCGTGTGATCACTTTTCCGTCCGTTCTCATCGGGTGCAGTACAAGTACCGGGTCACGTTCTGCGAGGGATATACGCCGAGCGCCGTGTTTGTTGTTTACGAACTGTATTGCGCTTTGAGGGACGCGCCTGCAGCTGTTCCCGAACAACTCGGTATATCTGACAGTGTGCGCTTCTCATGGGAAACTGGTCAGTTTTGCTTGGAAAAGCAGCTCGTTTGGGTGAGTTTGTTCTTGTGCCCTCTGCTTTTCTTGCAGGCAGCCTGCTTTTATGGTCAAGAAGGAGCCCTAGTGAACGTACGGAAAAAACTGCAAATACGACGAGGACCTGAATGCGAGACAGCCGAGTTGCCAACACGCGACGCTGTGCAATCTTTTTGACGTTGATCACGTGATAGAAACCTCATGTCTGGAGCTGACGGCTGCTCTGAGGGCTGAGCAGCGGCTACGGGGTCGCTCGGCAACCTAACGTAGAAAACACGCCGTGCGGAGCCGTTCTGAGAACTCTTGGCGTCCTACTGAAGGCTCACAGCTTGTAAAGCATTAGAATGATTAGATGAAAATAGTTTTTATGTGGAAGCCCCTGAGGGATCGTTCGAAACGACGTTGCTGATTGGGAAACGAAAGTCCTCGCTTACCCCCATACTCCACATAAACTTTTCCTGTAGCGCGCGAGGGAATATTCGCTCAATAGGAACCTCATGTCTTTTGCACCAAGCAACTGTTATTCGCGGATCTAAATAGTTGATCTTAGAGGTGCTCAACGACACCGTAGCGAGCGAATCCCTCGTTTTCAGGTCAGCCTCTAGGCGCCTGATTTTTTCCTGTGTTTGCGCTATTCCTCGTGTGATAGACGCGAGCCCCATGTTCACTACCTGTTTTTCTTTCGGTCGCTTTTCGGCCTCCTCGCGAATGCGCTTTCGCTCAGCGAGGGAGCAGTCCTCGGGAATCTCAACTACTGGCCGTCGCCAGCGTGTTACTTGTGCGCGGCTGTCTGGAGATGCCTGAGCCTTTCCTCGAGCCATTTTGAGCGCCTCAAGATACGCTCTGCTCTCCTCTAGCTTATCGCGCAGTCTTTCAAGCATTAACGAATGAGTCTTTGGAAGGGATCGCTGATGGTTACATAATACAGCTACATCTTTGTTCGCCTCATTGTAGAACAGAAGGCGCGAATGAATATCCGGTCCAGGGGTTTTCACGCTGTGCAAAAGCTTATCAAGGGTGTAAGATGCATTGTAGGTGCGAAAAACTTTCGCAGATAGGCCCGGCATTAGGCTTTTCAAATAGTCATTAAGTTCCTCGACTTTCAGTTCGTCGAATACATTATCTGATACTCGTTTTCCTTTCAAGAACTCTCGCAGGCGATGAAAAACTAGCGCTTCGACTCGCACTCTGTTAAAGTATCGCATCGAATCCTTGCCGAGAAAGTCGAGCTGCACTATATTAGGCTCTTGAAGGGTTATGTGTTCTACCCGCAGGGAGCAGCAACCAACAGTGTCCGCTTCGTCTTCTCCTTTCTCGTTCCCGACTCGGAGTGCAAGCTTATCAATAAGATACAGTGCGACGGATCTCTGCTGCGTGTGCCTATCAGCAGATTCTAATCCTTTCGTGTACTCATTGCGTATCTTCGTGATATGCTTGCTCAGCTGCTGCGCCTTCTCAAATTTTTCTTGATCGCTCATCGCCTTGAAGTGCGAAGACGCACTCAGCCAGACGTACTTGTACTCATCGGAGATTGGATCTCGCCAGCAAGCCAGCCACGTGACCCTCTGGTTGTGCACGATGGATCCCCAGTCATGGCCTTTAAATGGACACGGCGGAATAGGTGCGTCACGACCAAGATTCAGTGTGACATCCTCTGGGAATATGCGACGTTTGACTCGGCCCATTAGCGGATGGTCACCGCGCCCCAGGAAGAGACCCGGAGGCTCGACACGATAATTGGCCACTTTCTCCTTGCGTCCATCAACGATTGCAACCGTGTAATGCGCAACTCTTTGCGCTTCCGCTTCTCGTAACTCTTTCCGTTTGCTTGGAGGCATGCTTTGTTTTCGTTCTTTCAGCTCGTCGAGATACTCCCGGATACGGCTGAAGTCACAGTGTTCGAGTTTCACGATGCGCTTCCGTAAATCAACGGGCAAGGTCTTCCGAAAGTCGTCAAAAAAGTTTTTCCGAAATGTTTCCTTTTCTAAATAAACAGTTCCCAACTTCGACGCATAAAAGGTGGCCACTTCTTCGGCCTCGGGCGGGAGCGCTATTTCGCAGCCATCGTAGAGTAGAGGCCGTCCGTGCGGTTCATATTCCGGAGGGAATAAGACTCCGTTATGTTCGAGGCTGCACCACTTGATCGATTCATCTTCCGCTCTATGTTTAGTACTTGTTGCCTGCAACTTTTTCGCCTTGCGGTGCTTTTCGGCTTTCATTCGTTCGCATTTCCTTTTCGGCGCTTTTCGACATGGTTCGACTTTGCCCTTCCTTCTACTGCACTCCTTCTTTCTTTCCGTACCAATAAGTAGAGCTAGAGGCAGTTCATCTTCCGAAAGTGCAGCTGAGGAAGACTTCTTGGCAACCTGTACCGACGGTGCGCCGAAGCCACCTTGTCTGGCAACTGAAACAACTCTCGGCACCGATTCTCCAGAGTTCCCAAGGAGTTCAGAAAGCGGTATCTCGTCAGGGTCCTGCTGATGCATAAACAGAGCACTCACTGCCAGCAACGAACACTTTAAAAGACAAACGCTGCAGTCTGCAGTGTACACTAGTGACGAGAAACCCGCCCCAGACAAGAACTCTACACCTGATGTGCAGACGCCTCCCAGTCTTTTCGGACCGGCCACCCATTGCTACTTCAAATTTTTCTCAGATAGTTCCACTTTGAGGAATTCTCTTACAAAATTCTTTCGTGTCCACTTTGGATGTCTTCTTTCCATCACCGCACAACTGATGTTAATCGGGGCGTTCAAGTCTGGGTTCACAAACTTCACACGATTCCTCCCGTTGGTTCTACTCACTAATGCGAGTAGCCCTCGAACTTTCGCCATCCTTTCCATTCGCTCTTCTATAAGCTCTCCGTACTTTTTTATATCCTCAGGGCTCCGCTGGCACTTTTCCATCTCGACTTTCTGAAGTGTAGACCCCTGCTCATGGTGCGTATAGGACGTTCGGAACTCATCTATCGGTATCGTAACGAAACGCCTTGTGCACTCCTTGTACGTTGTTGTTGACGGAGCTGGCGAAGTCCCTTTTTTCGACACCCAGCGCCCTGCTCCGTATGCTACTACGAGCCTCTGACTTTCATCCTCCTTCAGGGCGCTTAACTAATTGAAAAAGTTCGCGAACACATGCTGCTTCCCGCAGTATAGATTCATTCGCAGACAGGCCCATCGAAACTTTGTATACTCTTTCCACAGCGCCTCGCAACGGGCAACGAGAACCCCCATGAACTCCCGAAAAGCTTTCAAGTCCGCTCCGCGGCTGGTCACCTCGCTCAAAACTTCCAGGTGATACTTCATTCCTGCATTCCACGTCTCGAATTTCTTACTTGTATTCATGATTCCCGATTCTCGATAGTATCTTGCTCTCGAGATTCTCAAAAGACGCATATCTTTCTGATGCAAGTTACCGTGAATGCCATCTTCCGCACGCTTGGATACAGCGATGGTTATGATATTCGTGTTCCCTGGGTCTGCGCCAACGATAAAGACGTCATCCTGCACTTTCCGCGTTCCAAGATCCTCCCCCTTCTTTTCTACATCCTTCATCATGGGCGATTCCGAACGCATGATAGGACGATACGCCCTCAAGCGCTTGTAGTGTACACACATGGATATTCCATCGGTTTCGATCATCCCCGTGAATATTTTTTGCTCGCTCGTTTTGAGACGTTTCAAACCGAAGATATTCTTTCAATGAAATATCCGGTTTTCGCCCGTAAACTCGTTCTTGCTGTCATCGAACTCCCGACTGATCATTTCATGATGCTGTAAAGGACTCTGGAGTCGATTGTTACAAAATGCCACTTGATGTTGCACACCGGAACGACGTTGAAACAGTTCCCTTGAAGCGCAGCCTCCCATTCTACGACACTGCATTTGCTTCCACACCCTGCTCCATATCGGACTTGCGTTCCATTTCTCGATGCAGGAACACGAAATAGCGCATGAAGGGGGAAAAATATCTTCCTCTCATCTTTTTTCATGTCTGATACTTTTTTGCTGGATTGACAAGTCCCCAAATGGCATGGTGCTCTTGAATATCCTCACGGATTACAGAACCTCCATTCCTGCTCCTTCAGAAATCGTTCGAAGTCCATGATCATGTGGTTCTTCGGGTCCGTGAGGTTCTTGGTCGCCCCGTAGAAGCAAATGCGCGAGTCACCCTATGTTGAACGGCATTCAAGCATTCAAAAGGGGCTATTTACATGCAGGACGAGCACTCGAGAGTTTTCCTCGGCATTTCCCTGTACCAAGCATCAGGTGGCGAATGAAGCTCACCCTGTAAAATCCTCCGAAGTCTCGCTGTGTTGATGTCCTTGACTTAGTGGTATGTCTCTCTCACAATATGCATCAGTTTTAAAGAAGCGTAAGGAACACTACTGGAGCACGACTCGACACGGTTTCTGATGAACACTTGCATCTGTAGCTTCTGCGGACCCTTTTTATGTCCAAGAAGACTGGCTTTCGCAACGATCTCATCCTTGCGTCGCCTTTCGTGTAGCTTTTGGCGTCCGGCCTCCAGTTTCTGCTTCTTACTCTTCACTTGCTGCTCTGGTCTCGGCACTGTTTTCCGTTTCTTGTCGAACTCGGCGGCTCCAGGTCCCCGGGATCCGCGACTTGCATCTCCATATCATTTCTTAGATTATTTATTTCTTCAAATGAACATATTTCGAACATATCTGCGATAAACCGTGAAAAAGCATTTGATTACATTTACCTAGGGGTAGAACAGAATTGAGTCGATAGCGATGAATGCGTTCCAGGCACGTCAATGAAGCACACCGTATCAAACTTATTTACTCTGCACAAGGCGCATGAATATCGTTCGCTTCTCACTCACTAACTCAAAGTTCGTTTGGACCCCGTATGCGATCCAATCGTTTCCGCGTCTCCTCAGACTACGCAAGAAAAGGCGACAGCGTCCTGTCGTGGAGGTTCTTGGCACTCCGCCAGACTTCCGATGGAAGCCGGATATCTACCAGCAGCGTATCGGAGTGGGATTTAGAAAGGTTTCCCACTCGAATACAACACTTAACGAACTGCATTTTATTTCAGAGACGCTCTGATGAAGCATGCCGTTATCCAAAATTGTCGGAGCGCTCCCACAAACGTCGGTGTGCAGATCGCGGAAACGTGACATACATCCAGTCGCTTTGCAGTGAAAGAAAACGGAGCTTGCTAGAGGTGCACATGGTAAGCCACGCTCGAGAGAGCATAGCAACGCACCGTCATGCCTCAATATACAAACCATGCTTTTATTGCTATATGCAACTCTGGCGCTCGCTGCTGTCTCGCCCGAGCCGCAGCAACTGCTGGCTGGCACCAATCTTGAGCGTGAATCTCCTGGTGGAACGTCATGCGGACTGGACGCAGCCGTCCAGCCAGTGTCCTTTTTACCGAAGCAATATCGGGTTTTGGCTGCGAAGTCTCCGCAGATCGACTGTCATATGCTCCTTATACAAAGACGAGGGAGCCTGCCTTTGGGCTTTCGCGATCGTCGCCCCGCTCCTCCAGAATGTACTTTGGAGCAGCTTTCGCCAGCTTGCACAGCCTGCTAGACCAAGACGGACGAAGAGTTCCACGTCCGTAGTTCGGGCCCGTACAATATGAACTGTGGCCTCGAACAGACGCCATTAAAAGAAGAAAAAGACCATTCGGGTCTCCATGCGATATCACATACGTCGCTGGGTCGGTGCAGTCTCTTTTTCAGAAGGGAATGCTGGTTTGCGGTTGACGATAAACCATAGCGTCTTTTCGAGAACCGAGGTTTCTCTCATTGATACAGGCTTCGTTGCTGCGTTCGAGAGCAGCTCATAGGTAAATTGATCCTCGCTTGGAGAAAATTTTCCAAACGAAATCCGTCCGCGAAAAGCTTGCGAGCGATCTGTGATGTACTTTGCTATTCACTCCCCAAAATCTGCAATTCAGAAAAGAGATACAAGCTTGGCTTACATACGACTCAATGCCAACCATCTCCGCAATCAATCAGCTATCGCGATATCCGCGAAACAAACCAATAGACGCTACCGCCATTCAACTTGCATGCAGTCTCAAACTTGAGCTATAGCACAGCCATCTGCGCGGGGATCGCTGCCTCCCCAAAAGACGCCTGCATCTGCATCCCGCATTATGACCTGGCCGCGGCCAAAAGCCATCCGAGCAGGTCCTTGAACATCACTCATTTTGATAGGATGCCCCAAATGCTGCAATTCAGAAGCCACATGCGGCAATATGCCCTGCTCCAGCAGAAGGGGAGCGTGCGCAATGTTCTCCGGCCGGAAGTTTCGGGACTCGATGAAAAAACGAGGCGCATCGAGGGCAGCTTGCGCATCCATTTTGCGATCCATCATATTCACGATGACCTGAAGATGACCTTGCGGTTGCATCATACCCCCCATGACCCCGAAAGCTGAGAACAGGCATCCAGACGAGGCATGCACTGCCATTCCTGGCATGAGCGTGTGATATGGACGACGGCATGGCCCCAGAACGTTCGGGCTCCGTGAATCAAGACTGAAACCGAGACCGCGATTTTGGAGCGAGAAACCAAAACCTTCCGGAACAATGCCGGTACCGAATCCCTTGCAAGTTGAGTTAACGAAGGAACATGCGTTTCCTTGTTCATCCACAACACAGAATTGGACAGTATCGGATCCAGCGAATCCGGCAGCGGATGACGATTGTTGGCTGAGTTGGGCACGACCTTCGCGGAATATACGTCGCCAGGTTCTCATGGAATCGTCGGTAAAAAGTCTGCACACTGCTCCACAGTCTACTTGACCGCAACAACGACACGAGTCCGGTGCGTGTGATCGATCCGCTATGTAGGTGTCGGCCACTAGGAACCCGACGCGCATCGCCCGTATCAGCGCATCCAACAAGGCAGCGTCTTGCCCGGCCGTGTGAAGGCTCTCGAGATCAATGCCATCCAAAATCTTAAGTGCTATCAATGTTGCGAGGCCTTGCGTTGGTGGCGGCATCTCGTAGATCCGAACACCCCGGTATTCCGCCTGAAGCGGCTCTGCCTCTTCCGTGCGATGCGAACGCAAATCCTCATGGAGCATGGGCACCGAAGCTAAACTCGAAACGATCGCATCTGCTACTGGACCTTCGTAAAAGCCCGCTTTACCACGTTCCGCGATAAGTCGCAACGCTCGGCCTAAACCGGGGTTTCGGAAAACTTCACCGGCTCGCGGTGCTCTGCAGCGTTCCACGAGCAGCGCAGACCCGCCCGGGGACCTTTTCAGCAAGTCCACGCTGCTCCGCCACTGCAGCGCTGTCAGCGGGGACACTGGGAAACCGAACTCTGCAAGCTGTATAGCCGGGTCAAGAACTGACCTTATCGGAACAGATCCGCTACTGAAGCGATCAATCGCGTCACACCATAAAGCCGGTGCACCGGGTACGGTGACAGTTAGTGGTGACGCTGGGGCAAGCTCCTTCAGACCTGCTCTCTGCACGGCTTCCAGTGTTAAGGCTGCTGGCGAGCGTCCACAACCTAACAGTGCGGACACTTTCTTCTCTTTAGCGTCAAAATACAAAAGCAGGGCATCGCCGCCTATGCCTGTGGAGCACGGCTCCGTCACGGCGAGCGTCGCCGCAACGGCCACAGCCGCGTCTACCGCGGTCCCGCCTGCTGTGAGCACCTGAATCCCAGCCTGTGAGGCCAGCGGTTGAGAAGCGGCACACAAACCTCTCAAACTCAAGACGGGAGAACGCCGAGAGTGGAACTCCATGCAGAGGCCCGCCGGTCTCGCCTAATCAACGTAAAAAAGCGAACTCCGATCGCCACCCTTGCGATATTGGCGCAGCGTGTTACGACCGAGGTCGCTCAAAAGATCGTGCGGTATGATGTCCAGGTCATCAAATGTGCCCAGTGCTTCACGCTCCTCCCCTGATGATAATATGGAGCTGGCTATCACATCAGACGCCTCTCTGACGGCATCGCTCTCCGTAAAAAGCGGTGAAGGGTTCACCAAAGGTAGCCGCATTCCCGTGAGGCGCATGACGACTTTGGCAATAGGGAGGGGTAAGTTCAAAAGATTAAGCTCCCTTTTCGTAGAGTCTGCGACAAATTCTACTACTTCACGGCGGGTAAGCACCCGGGGACCGAATAGTTCGTACGTCTTCCCCGCAGTGGACTCGGGATTGCGCACACTCGATACAATTGCTCGGGCGACATCGTCTACCCAAACTGGTTGAGTCCGGCTTTTCCCGCCTTGGACGACGGGAACAAACCCTAGCCTACTGAGCGAAGTAGCTATCCTCGCAAGAAAGCGATCTTCCATGCCCCAAATATCTGCTGGGCGGAAAATCGTCGCTCGCGGGAAAGCTTGTCGAACAAGCCGTTCGCCCTCGATCTTAGAGCGAGACCAGCGATCTTCTGGATACTCCGAGTTCGCCTTACTGTAAGCAGGTAGAGCGGACACATGGATAAAGTGCTCTACCTGTTCGAGGCTTGCAAGACGCGCGATAGTCTCCGCAACACCAATATTCACGTCCTCGAGGGAGTAGTACCTCGTATCGTACCATTTTCCGATAAGGTTGATTACGACGTTCGAGCCCGCAATTGATCGACGCAGGGAATTGATGTCCCGAGCTTCAATCTGAATAGGATTGATCTGACCTAGATCGCCCATAACCTTCAGATGTCGATTGTCCAGTTCGTCACCTCTCCAGGCAACAAAAACTGTGCTCCCAATGCGCCCCAACTGACTAACAACGTACCGTCCCAGAAAGCCCGTTGAACCAAAAACAGTAGCAATAATCCCGGAGACCGAGGAGCGTCCTCCAGTGCCCTCGGCTCGCAACACAGGCGAAACAAGTCGAGCTTTCTCGCTTAAGTTCGTTGGAGAGCTCAAGTACCGCACTGCGCTACCATTACGCTGCAGGCTGAGCCGCAGCAGCCGGACGGACGCAGCCCCACAGCTGTCCATGAGGCTTGAAACGCAGCAAACGAAGGTGTTTTCAGTATGGACCGCCGCAACGACTGTAAAGTTTAGTCAGTTGGCACGTTGGTACGCTCTCTGCCAATGGCATACGGCGCCGCGGCTGGGATCACAGCTGCTCCTCGAGCATCTGGGCGGCATTGTTTCCGGCCCGAACACCCATGAGCCAGCAATGCTGGTTGCGACAATAACCTTTGGAGATATATATAACAGAACTGCTCTAATGTGAGGCAGACAGTAAGATCTGGACCAACTATTGAAATAATCCTGCAGTGCCCAATTCGTTCGCCGGTAAGCTCTTCGGATGAGAACTATGAGTTGAAGCAGCTCTCCGAAACTTTCGGTAACATGTAGAACGGCTGGATGGAGAGGATGGATCACAGTCGTTGTACAGACTGTTATCGAATGGGTCCGAGAAATCCCAATCACACAAATTCGCACCAAGGCTGTTAGAGAACAAGAGAACAGCAGCTCGCTTCCACAGTGATGCACAGCAAAAATTCAAGATCGATTAGCGTACGGAAAGCGAACAGAACTTGTACACTCTAAAAGGAAGCTATCGATCAGGTTGCATCCTCTACTAAGTGAATTCACGCTTCACTTAAATGATTTCGCTATATACTGCTCAGCTGTTGGCATCATCCAGACAAGTTCTTTCAATTCGAAGTGAGCTCAAGCGCCTCTTCATTTGATGCTACAAGACGAGTTTGTGGTTCAAAGTTGGATTGTGAGACCTGTCGCCGTCGGGCTCCCCAACTACTTTGCAGCATTGAGTTGAGATTCTGTGATGAACCGTGGGCACAGATAAAATAACGGGCTTTTCATACGAGAGTCTTCAGCCGAGAACGGTCAGCACGACGAAGACTGTGCGAACGTTTACCAGGTACATCGATTCCCGCCGCATACATGGTCTGTCTCTATAAATCGGAGTTGGAGCGGTTTCGTTTCGGGGAACTTTCGCGTGCGCTATGTGAGTTCTAGGGCTCCTATGCTCGACTGAGGGTGCGCTGACGGTATTTCGAGACGTCATGTATGCGAGTGCTCCTCAGGCGCAGCCGCGGTGGTATATATGCTGCAGCTTGGGTTGGCGCCGGCGCCCAGCTCAGCTAGGACGCCATGTTGGGAGAGATGCTGCGCCGAAGCGACACAGGATATGCTTTGTACAGTTTTGAGCAGAGGCAGAATGCCGTGTTGCAACAGACGCTTTACAGCAGCGAGGCGCAGTAGTCACCAGAAAACTGCGGCGCGCCCGCTGTTGTCTCTGGGCTGTGTTACCGGCCTGTGCGTTATCGCACCCGTGTGGTAACTGGCCCTTCCAAAGGGCACCTCGCGCTGGCCCTAATGAATCCAGACGTCCACGAGCGACTACGTATGCTCCAGAGAGACCAAGCTGTCCCGAAGAGATGGGATGGCGACGCTCGCTCCCCGCGAACCTATCATCATATCACTCTGGTGCATGGAAGGCCTGCTGTCTCAGTGGCGTACTCCTTGACTGCGCACTTGGCCTGCTCAAGCCGTCGGATGCCTGTAAAACCTAATGGAATATTCGACGCTGTGCTTTGGAAAGGCAGCGCTGGCGTCCAATAGACCTCCGGCAGGGAGCTGGCGGTGCTGCTGATATTGATGCTGGTGTCGTTGTCTCGTGCAATAAACGCAGGCCGGGTAATGCTCTTTTTCTTGAACGAGCCATTTTCCGAGATACTTTCGAAAGCACGCACGCGGGCAGGACACCGGCGAACTCTATTCGGCTGTATAGCAGATCAAATCTGATCTCCTGAGGACAGATAAGGTGCGAGGAAAGTGCGATGATGCCGATTTCGCTAGGGTTTCATTCCACTGAAAGAGCCTCCAAAATCTTTGAAAATCGTTGCACTCTGTGTTAATATAAAATTCGATTCAGGAAAAAAATGCGAACACAAAGGTACCAGTTGCTCCTGTTAACAGAAAATTGTGTGCACCTGAGCTACGAGAAACTGAGGTGTTTAGTTCTGAGCCGATTTTTCATGCAAACGAAGAAGAAATATCCTAGAAACGGTGTCTATAGCTCCTTAGATGCTCTCCTCAAGGATATCCTCCATACTGTTTTAAGGGCTAGCTAAATAAAGACTATCATTTCGATCTCTTGTAGATGCTCTGCAACAGAAATCTGAGGGCCTCCACCGGGAAGTCCGCATCCAGGGCTTCAAGTTTGCGTTGAATTCGGGCATAACTTTCCTGATCATAGGTTTGAAATCGTTGCGGTAAACCAAGCTCGCGGTAGAGCGCCTTGATGCGAGCCACGCTATCGGAATCCTGTTTGCCATACGAACAGCGCAGCATTTCCCGCTGGGCAGGAGAGCAGCACTTTAGTGCTTCGACGATCAGCCAAGTACACTTTCTTTCTTCAATGTCTGTTCCAACCTTTCCTGTCACCACAGGATCCCCAAAGCAGTCCAGAAAATCATCCTGTGCCTGAAAGTAAGCACCCATCTCGAGCAGGATTTCCTTCGCTTGCTGGTAATACAACGAGTTCCGGATGCCCGCCAGACGCATTCCAAGTGCCACGGGAAGATAAAAACTGTAAATTGCGGTCTTGAAGCGATAGATTCGGAGAAGGTTCTGCTCAGTAAACTTTTCGAGCATAGCGTCGGATCCGGTGCTCGATTCGAGGTCTAACATCTGTCCGACTTCTGTGCTGTATGTCGTATCGAGAAAGAGTTCAACAAGGTCCAGATAAAGTTCGGGATCACTTTCACGGGCCCGAAACCTCCTGCGGAGCAGACGATAGATTTGTGCCTCTATCAGCAGGCAGTCGTTCACGGAACTTAAACCAATATGGTCCAACAAATAGTAGCACGGACGGCCGCGGCGGGTCTTGCTCCCGTCCATAACGTCATCAGCGACCAGAAAAAAAGCTTGGAGCCACTCGACGCACCAGCCAAGTAGCAACGCATCCTGACGCTCCTGTTCCGAGAGCGCTTCGAAGGTCTCGCAGCGGCGTGCTGCTCGATACGCTTCCAGAACCGCGAGACCTCGGTTCAGCTTACCGTGCGGAACATTGTAGTCCAAGCAAAACTTCACTCTTTCAAGGATGTTATCCGGGAGCTGAAAGTCCCCTGAACTGAGATCAGAAAGAATCTCTTCACGTATCTTTGCATAAGCTGCCAAGAACGCCTCCCGCTTCTCCATAGGAACTGCAGTCTCAAGGGCGGCACCGGGAGTGCGCTGCATCCGCCGCACGGCGCTTCCGAACAGCGGTTGAACTTCCGAGGCTCCACACCGAAATGTCGCACTGTTTCGTACCATCCACTTTTCTGTGGACTGTAAACGTGCGAAATTGCAAAACTGTTCCTCAAAGACAAACTTTGCAGAAAGCGTTCGGCAGCCGTGTTTTCCGACTACGGCCGGGAGCGTTAGCAAGGCTGCGCTGCCTGGACACAGTCCCTGTGACGTTGAACACAATATCAACCCCTGAAGACGGAGATGCAACCCCTCGGGATTCCATACGGGAGACTTTTCCCCTTGTGGCCGTCGTCGGCCATGACTTAGTTAAGCTGGCCTTGCTGCTTGCGGCTGTGAACCCAAAGGTTGGAGGTGTCCTGATATCCGGTGGACGGGGCACTGCCAAGTCAGTGCTGGCCAGAGCAGTGCAAGCGCTGCTTCCTCCGATAGAGGTTGTCTTGGGATCACCGTACAATGAGGTGCCCCGTGGAGACTTGCCTGAAAGCAAAAGAGCAATCATTCCAGCACCATTTGTACAAGTGCCCCTAAATGCAACGGAGGATCGACTGGTGGGGTCCATCGACATAGAGCGCTCTATGAAACTGGGGGAATCTGTTTTCCAACCTGGTGTCCTAGCTAGGGCCCACCGAGGTATCCTCTATGTTGATGACATCAATCTGCTGGATGAGAGCATTGCTAACCTGCTGCTTTCGGTTGTATCTGAAGGTCGCGTGCTGGTGGAAAGAGAAGGCATCTCTCTCGGCTATCCCTGTGAACCTCTTCTGATAGCAACTTTTAACCCAGATGAAGGCCCTATCCGTCCACACTTGGCAGATCGCATGGCAGCTATTGTGAACGCAGATTCTCCACCGCTCTCTATCGAGGAACGCATACGGGCTGTAGATGCCGTTACCGAGTTTTACCGTAACCCTCGTGAATTTGTACGCAAGTACGAACAGGAGATGGATGAGCTCCGACAGCGCATTATATTCGCACGGGAAGAGTATCGCGACGTGGTCATCGCTCGTAAGCAGGTAGAATATCTATGTGAAGAGTCCATTCGAGGTGCCGTCCAGGGCCATCGGGCCGAAATCTTCGCCGCCGAACTGGCTCGTGCGAATGCTGCCTTCGAAGGACGCCTCCGTGTCAATGAACAAGACCTTCGTATCGCAGTTCGCCTAGCCATATTCCCCCGAGCAAAGGTCTTCTATCGCGACAACAATGATGAGGAAAATGTATCCCAGAAGCGCCCGCCTCCACCACCCCCACCGCCATCAAATGAGCAGGATGGTGAAGAGAAGGAAGATGAATCGGAGCAAGAACAAGAAGAGGAGGATGAGAATGAGATCGAAGAGGCTCCGCAGGTACCCGAAGAGTTCATGTTTGATCCCGAAGGCGTCCCCATCGATCCGGAGCTGTTGAATATTGCACAGGGGCAGCAGAAGCAGGGCCGCAGCGGCGGTCGAGGTATCATATTTTCCGACGAGCGAGGGCGCTACGTCAAGGCGATGTTTCCGCGCGGGAAAGTGAAGCGTGTGGCTATCGATGCTACCATACGCTCTGCGGCCCCCTACCAAAGAATGAGGCGCGCACGCCATGCTCAGGAAAATGGAAGAAGGGTCTTCATTGAGCCTCCAGATCTTCGAGCCAAGCGTATGGCCAGGAAAGCGGGAGCTTTGGTCCTTTTCGTGGTGGATGCTTCGGGGTCCATGGCCTTGAATCGAATGAGCTCCGCCAAAGGAGCAGCGATTCGACTGCTCGCAGAGGCGTACCAGTCCAGGGATCAAATCGCCTTGATAACCTTTGGAGGGGAGTGTGCAAGCGTGCTGCTACCACCGACGCGCTCGGTTAGCATGGCAAAACGACGTCTGGAGACCATGCCATGTGGCGGAGGCTCACCGTTGGCACACGCGCTGACTGTCGCGGCTCGCGTAGGCGTTAACGCGATGAAAAGTGGAGATATCGGACGTTGTGTGCTAGTGCTCGTTTCCGACGGTCGGGCAAACATTCCCTTGAAAGTTTCTTTGGGCGAAAAGCTTGAACAGAAACCCACAAAAGAGGAACTGAAGAATGAAGTACTGGACTTGGCGAAGAAGATACGCGGTATTAACGGTTTCAGCATTCTGGTCATTGATAGCGAGAACAAATTTGTGAGCACGGGTCTCGCAAAGGAACTGGCACAAGCAGCGGGAGGCACCTATCACTACATCCCACGAGCAACAGATGCTGCTGTCGCTGGTGTCGCCGCAGACGCAATCAAACAGATGCGGCAGCTGTAGCGCTTGTCAATCGTCTAACGAGCGGAACGCCTAGGAAGAGCTAAATGTGCAGTGCACACAGGAATCCACCTTCAGAAATCGGGTGCTTTGCACCGGCTACAGTACTGTAAGCAATGTTCCTGTACATGCGATCATTAACGCCTGAGTCGAATCCCTATAAACCGCGTCAAAAACAAAGACTTGGCAAGATACGCTCGTCCAGAATTGATCCGCATCGCCGGTTGGGAAGCATTTGTTTCGGAATGCTAGGCATAGCCCAGTTTCTTTGAAGCACTGCACTTTAGGGCGGAGCGCTATCGAGAGAATAGATACATTTCGAGAGAAAGGTTCAAGAGTTTCTCGTTACCGGCTTGGGAAGCTACAGGTAAGTGCGTGGTGAGTAAGAGCTGAATCATGCGTCAAAGATCCATCTGGTTGTTTGCTTTCATGAACAGATGCTCCAGTCAGCGCTCTGTTTCTTCATAGAACCGTGAAACCCCTGAGCAAACGAGACCAGCACAAATAAGTGTTCGATGCAAGGAGGGCAGCTTGATGCATCTTGATCGTCCTGATAGCGCCTTTTGACTAAACCATTTGTGCTGAAGCCATCCCGGCGCGCCAGATGAATTGTGCTCGAGTTCATTATCATTCTTCCTGGATCAGAGAGTTGTGGGTGGAAACCACCCCTGTAGGCTGCGGCTCAGCGGTGTAGTGGTAACTCGAGACCCTAGCGAGCTTACAGCTGTTGTTTATCAACCAAAGTTTCGCTAAGGGGGTGCATCACTGGGGCTATCAAGTAGCTAACTGGAGAAAGGCGAAGATCGGGTAAGTTATTTCCGCAAAAAAATTCTACACCCGTGTCGTAGTGAAACGGAGCACCGAGTTGCTCGTAATGTTCGAGCAATTCGAGATTGTACGAACTTTTATAAACGCTCGAATTCGACATTCGAAATGCAGCAATTAGGGCTTACGGATTCAAACCTCTTTTAGGAATGTTCTCTCATCTTTAGAGAGCAACTACCACAATCCTTTAACGCTGGTATTCGTTACGTAGATGTCTTCGAGATGATTCGCGACGCCCTCTAACAATGGTACGTAAACTAACCGATACCATTGCTTAAATCGTAAGTACATGCCTCCACTCTTCACCTTTCCTTACATGCACGATGTTGTTATCTCGCATACTTCAGTTTTCCGATCTTTCTATTCCAAGCCAACTTGTTGGCTCAACGGTACGTCTATCTGGATTCAATGCGAAATCTATCAACGTTGTCGTTTGACAGCATTTTCACATGCTCAAGCCAAAAGTTTACTGAACGTACATATGAAGCAATATTTTCTATTCGAGAGATGAATCATCCTCTCTGTCCAGCCATTGACGAAATACCGCTCGAATGCAGCAGCATGATACCTCTTACGGGTATAACTCCAAGGGCTCCCATCTCTTCAGATTGCTTGGAAGCGTTTCGGACCTTGACTTCACTCATTGCATAGATTCGTTTCCAGTGAAGAGTGCATCATCGCTTTGCAGTCCGGGAGCTTCGATGACCTGGTGTATCTCAAAAAATGTCCTCCATTCGGGTTTGCAATTCGGTACTCGTTTCACCATGCGCAACAATGTGTTACGCAAAATCTCCCATCGAATTTTTTTCAGATAACAAAACGATTACATTGACCATGGATCCCAGAATTCGGAATGGATAATGGCTTTCGGGAAAGCGTCCATCATAAAGCACCCACAGTTAAGTTCCATTACTCATAATTCTTCTATGATATACTGGTCGTTTCGAATGTTATATAGTGCACGAGTGCCTGTTTTGAGCACACGCCATAACGCTTATGCCACTGAAGCAGATGCTACACGTAGACAGAACGGCTTTGGCATACCAGTGAGGGCGTCGGCTTGAGGCGTGGTTCATCGGACACGGAGTCGGAGTACTTAATCATCCTGGGAGCCTGCGATAGCGCGAAGCGATATACTAGGCGTCCACTGCGACCAGGGCGACGCCCAGGCGCAGAATCCTTCTCCTAGTCCCAGAATGAATTGCGGTGCGGACGAGTTGCACAGGTCTCGCCACAGCACCTGCCACTGGAGGAAACATGAAGCACTAGCCCGGCAGACTCGTCCGGCTAGCGGACCTTCCGCCTAGAAGGTAAACTTTTGAAGATACGTAAACTTCCCGCTTTTGAATGATTACTATCAAGGTCGAAAGAAACTGTTATCGAGTTGCTAGCTAGTGGTTAGTTTCTGTTCTTTCATCCTCCAGCGAATGGAACAGCATGCGGTTTCGTGCACAGCGGACGATGCTCACGTCGTGGGGATTGATCAGCAGAGGACCCATAGTCGTAGTTCAAGATACTGGGAGGGAAAACGGAGAAGGACTTCAAGGGTAGCATTATATACTTGTCAAAGACGTGTACCATGCGAAGAAGAAAGTGTTTGCGCGAATAGTGCGGCGCTCTGATGGGGAAGTGCGGTGCGAGTTGGAGAACACCTAACCATAAAAAAGTCTCACCACCGGGAGGGGCACGGCGAGGCTGTATGCAAAGAGAACGAAGATAGAGCGTGAGAGTTAAGTAAGGACACCCGCTTGTGCTTGAAATGCGGGGAACGCAACGAGAAGCAGCGAAACCAGGACGTTGATGCGACCATGTTCAACCTTTGACTGCTGAAACGGAGCTGAGGGGACAGAATAGAACTCCATGTTTTAAAGCCGGAGAACGGGGGCAGTAGAATGGGAAGCGGTTGATAAGAAAGCCAGCAAAGTATGAGGTTGGATTACTTCGGAAAGAGGTCCCGATACATGTACGCAGCCCGTGCCACGTTAGCGTACCCGTTCCATGTTATTCCCACCCAGGTCTAGATAGCGGTGTCCAAGAAGAGTCCAGCATAGCTAGACTATGTGAATATTCTGATATTGTAGCGTGCATGGTGTACAATTTACAGGACTGTTTCATCAATGGATTTCAGTCAGTCGCATACAGCTTCAGATACGCAGTTTCTGGCCGCGGATGAACAGCCGCTCGGAAGCGCTTCACAAATGAAAGCGCAGAAGTCTCAAAGGAACAGGATAATCTTTGAACAGCCGTAACTTCCACGCGAGGGGCCGTCTTTTCACATTGGATTAGTCCTTGAATGAGGAGGGGCTCCGGAAGCGCAACCTGCTTCCGCCTTGTGCAGTGACTCATGCACACACGAAGACTACACCGATTGCATCGGCCGAAAGGGAGATCTTTCCCTACTACGAGAGGTCGAATCCGAAATTTTGGGTAATAGCATACTTCAGCTTCTCCCGCATGGCCTCTCGAGTCGAATATGGGGGGAGTTTGAGCAGATTCATGCACGTGGAGGCCGTGGGATACCGTGATGCGTCGTCACCAGCCTTTTGAATGCAAAACGGGGGGTTCAGATACTGAAACCCGAGCAGGGGTGCTCTTGGCGAGCTTGTCACGAATTGGAGAAGGGCTGCTCGCTCTGAGTCCGATAGATCTTCTTGCACAACTTGCCAAAACAGTTCAACCGTTCCCGAGTTCTCGGAGTATCCACCTGAGTATGTTACGTTGCTGCGCAAGTTGTCAATGTCAATCTTGCCAGAGCAATCGCCTGAGATCAACTCACGAAGCTCCCATTCATTGAACATCTGAATCCATTCTCTCTCGATGACATCGAAGAAACCGCTCATAAAGGCTGTCGTCTGTGCTTTGATCTGCCGATTCAGCCTATAGTCAGCTACGCGATGCATGTACTCCAGCCGATTGTCCCAAGTCACTGGAATGGAACTCCCTCCAGGAATCAGCTCCTTCTCAACTGCTTCCCCGAATTCATTGTCGACAACAGTAAATGTCAGACAAAGGTCTCCAAACGAGTTAGGATCAGCATGCCGAAGAAATTTCAGATTTCGATGCAGCTCCGGATCCAGAGAACGCAAATCGTTAAGATCATTACTTATACCCAACAGTTTGCGTAAGAAGAATGATGCTATCGGGAGATCTACCAAGATCGCATCGTAGAGCGCCTTGCCCAGAATACGCCCAAGAAAAGAAAACTGTTCCAAATGATTCGACGGTGCGATGACACTCGAGGCCGGATTAGGGAAAAGCTCCCCACCATCTGTTGCCTTAAATAGACCATAATGGGTCGGCGAGAATGCGAATCGAATCAGTTGATGCATGAACTCTTTGAAGACACCACCTCCATCAACACCGGCCTCCTCAAGGCCGTACTCGTCCACGAATTTAACTCGAATATTCTCACGAAGTCTGGATCCCAGAGAGTTCAGTTGCGCAAAAGCATCCTCGACGATAAAGTTACGCCGTATAGTGATCCAAATCCCATTCATACCGAAGAAAGACTGACCTCCGCCGGCTCGCGCCTTTTCCTGTGCTATGCATCCGTGGAAGATGCGCACGCGCGTCTCAAAAGAGATGGAGAAGGGAGCCATTCGCAGCAGCGGCATACCGCTATTTTTCCGAACAGATTCACGCACGAACAGCTCCGGTGCCTTGCGTGCAGCCTGAACTTCCCAGAGCGACTCACGTTGTACTGTAAAGGGTCGCCTTGCATCCCTTGCCCATAGCGCTAGCAACAAGCGACTAGACGCCTGTAGAACGTCAGCCGCGGCCAAGTCCCATTTGTTCCGGCCAGTCGGGCGGGCACCTGTGCTTGTTGTGTAGAGTCTCCAAAACAGCTGTTCTTTCAACTCATTGATTATCTCCAGAACAAAGGACAGATTGGTCGCAGAGTAAAAGTCATCGTCGTCCATCACTAAGGTTGATACGCGGAAGGACTCACAGAAGAGTCGAAGCAAGGCCCCCGATGAAGAAATCATGAGCGAATGCCACATTTGACGGAGGTAGTCTCGGGAATGAGAGAATGCAAGGACAGCGCATACGCGGTGGTTCATAGCATCGTGCTTCTCCAATAGTTCCGCAAAACGCCTCCAGTTTTCCGGATCCCATTCGAGTGCGTGCATCAAACTTTTGAGGAAAACGTCGCTCTGAGTTAGTTTTGAAGCGAGCTCGTCCAACGGACCGACCCGATCGACGACAAAGCTCAGCAAGAAAACGTGGTGTTTCGAGGATGGAAGCGACAGAGTGAGATCGCATATTCTGCGTATTGCACTCTTGCTAAGCGTAACTCCATGTTCTGCAATCAGTTTCGCTAAGCTTTCGCTGAACAAGTGCGCAGTGGCTGGCATGTCTATGTCATCACTAGTCATCACCAGTGTCGGTGCATCTATGAGGAACCTCCCGAACTCAGCGGATGGTCCACATATACGGCATATTTCCTTTGCAGATTCGCCAGTTGTGCGGCCTCGCATAAGCGCAAGGATGGTATTAGCGAACCGCTGCACGGCTGTAGCACAGCGTCGAGCATTTTCAAGAAGGAAGGCTTCATCGCCGAGCGCAGCAGCCGATATGAAAATATGGCCTTTTAAAGCTATCGAAACATAAGTACTGCGCACGAGTTCGCCGATAAGGCCTCGGTGTTCGTACCAGTGTAGCCGTGCCTTGTCATGCTGAGCTTTCGAAAGCTGGACAAGGAAACAGAGCGCACGCACAAATCGTACCGCCGGGTGCGTGTCGTATGGCAGCGGCCCCTCACTCTGAGCAAGATTCGCGACGCGTTCCACCAACTCCGCTTCTATTATTTTAGAAAGCCGTCTGCACTCGAAGTACTGCCGTGCCAGTGATTGGATGGCCACAGCTGACCTCTCTTGAGCGCGCTGGGCAGCCCGACGTTCACGCTCCAGACGGGCCTTTAAAAGAATGCTCTCTCTCGAGGGAGCAACGTTAGATGCGCCACGGAGCGAGATAGCGCTTCTTCCCCCTGTGTCAAACAGCTTCGAAGCAGTGGCTCTCCTCGACGAGAACTCACTCTGCATCATACAACACAGCAAACAAAGCGTGTACGTTTACGAAAACGGTCGTTGAAATACAGAACGCAGGCAGAAAGATTGATGTCATTCGGCCGCAACGCCAGAGTTTTCCGGATCTATCTCGACACCGTAAAACTTGCAGACCTCACCGTAGGCTCCCCGAGAGCTGCATACTCGTCAGAGACAGCTCCGAGGACATGTAGACATAAGCCTGGTGTATAAGTCCACCTGCCGTAGCGCTTATTTTAAGTGATTTGAGAGCTTCACTCTCGTTTGGCAAGGCTTCGTTGACAAGTTAGCATAAACCTTTTGCTGACCACGACGTTTCAGAGCGAAAGCCCGGGCGGCTACAGGGTTGCAGCCTCTTTAGTGAATGCTTCGCTGACTTTTTGTCATAAAGCTCTTGATTTGAGCTGCTTTTCTGAGGACGCGGTTGAAGTAGGCAGCGGTTAAGCAGCAGCAGCAGCCCAGATGGGCCTTTACATCTAACTTATGGTTCGAGCACGCTTTTTGAGTGCGTTATTCTAGCCACCAGCGGCGTTCTTCCGCAAAGTTTCCGCAAAACGAAGAAAATTTAGAGCTGCTGTTACTCGACCAAGTGTTACCTCTCTTTTAAGCTACGATATTTGCGGCTTTCAGTGCACAGTGCACACTACATCAGTCTCAGACTGGAATGAAACACTGAACTGAACGCTCTGATCCTGCGTATCGATTTTCAGAACTTTGTTTAGGTGTCCAAACTCCATTTTCGAATTGCGGCAGTAAGTGCTTTTGTATTCACATGTAGTTTCACAGTTCTCTGTCCTATTTTCGACTTTACTCGGTCGAGTCCTTGCTGTCGAAATTTGTTAGGTCACTGGTATCAAGAAGAGTCGCGACGCCCTCGAACACCTGGTTCGTAACGCGATCAGTATAGGTATTCAATTCTCACATATAGGCCTCGACTGTTCTTCTTTCCTTCTAGCATACGTAAAAGTCTTAATCGTAATTTTTTTTCGATCCTTCTTCTCCATGTCGACTCGTGAGCTCGGCAACTCTCGCTGCTTGATTTAAAAGTAAAAGTACTTTAGACCGTCGGATTAAGATTGTTCACAAACTCGTGCCTTACGCTCACAGAACTCGGCTTGTCAGTTGATCATTTCCATTCGAAAGAAAATCTTCCGCATTCTGCGGCCATCAGTTATACGCTATTCCACAGTACCACAATAACTCGTAGACGATGTGCTCCCGGAGGCTCCCTTTTCTCCTGTTTGCAAGGAAAGGGGCAATGTCTTCGGGCTTTCACCATCGTAGAGATCGCTTCCAGTAGAGTGCGTCTCCGCATTTTCACGACGCGTGCGTACATCGACGGAAATTGCTTGACTTGTTCTGAAGCTTGGTTTTCCTTCCGGTGCATGTTGCATCATTGACTGCACCGCGTTCCTACAGATTCTTTGTCGAATGGAACAGAACGCACAGGTGTGTGCAGCGGGCAGAGTAGGCGCCGAGGAGATCGCCCAGAGCATGCCCCACGGCCGATAGGTCCGACACTACGGCCAAATATATTGGAGTGCATTGAGTAGAGCCTTCCGAGCCCGTCACAGTCATGTTCCGAGAGATGGTGCGATCTTTCAGACGCCATATGAGGGCGCCCGGAAGGGACTGCTTGATTGGTATATTCGTACAGCTAACCACAGTCAAGCATCACAGCTGCGAAAGGCGCACCGAGATCGTATGCGAAGAAGATGGAAATTGCACGCGAGGCGTCGAACGCGACTTCCGCATGCTCATGAAATGGGCAGAAAACACCATGAAGCGCTGGACTCTGGTATTCAACTCCGCCCCTAGCATCCCTGAACTGCTACCGAGGAAGCTGAAGTGACTGGAGAAACCGTATTATTTGAAGCATGAGCAAAAATAGAGCAAAAGGAAGCACTCAAAGTTAATGTCTGCAAAGTGGGCGTCGATGACGGTGGGAAGACACCCAAACTTAAGACGCACGCCCATGTTAGGGGAACGCTGCCATTCAATCCGGAAACCGGTGTAAATGATATATTCGCCGTCAATTGAAGAAGGCATATCATGAATGGCGCAAAACACTCTTTAGTCAGTTTTCCGGATCTTGGCGCGCAATCCGCGTTTGTGACACAGAACAATAAATTGAATTGGCGATATTAAATTGTTCAGATAATGGCAGTGAAATTCGGATGCCTAATTTTAATTTTGAGATAGTTGCGCTCATTATCGAATACATTTTATGTTATTCACTGAATGAAGCGCATCTTCTTGACATCAAAGTGCAATTTATGCAGCGTTTTCAAGATGACCTTGCGGCGAAGTGTGCAACAAAGGGCACAGGGCTTTTAAATCATTCAGTAGAGATTTCCTTCTACGTTCGGTTTTAAAAGCGTCGTAGTCGGTTCAGTGTAGAAATCTTCAGCTGCGCTGCATATTATCGAACAAGTCCTTTCTAAGCTTCATTACATCTTCAGATAGCATCAGAGCGATCTTTCTTACTTACAACATCTGCGCCTCGGAACTTTTCCCGGTTGGTGACGAAACAAACAAGTGAGTTTCCGAGTTTGCCTGATATTCACTTCGGCGGGAGACGGCTCTTCATTTACTTTTGGCTGTATAGGCAGATATCGCTGTCTTGGAAGTATCCTTTCCAAGATCGTGCACCGAACACTTCGACAGCTGAAGTTCGATTCAAGAATATCTTTGAAAGGGGTGAAACATGTATTTCCCTAGCGCACTGATCGTATTTTGCCGGACTTCCATGCCCACGCTTATACGATCCCCTTGTCAAGAGAGCGTTGATCCTGTGAAGTGGTCCGAAGAGATAGCACTTGCCGTTTTACCCACAGGCGAATTTGCTAGGAAATTTCACATCTTCGGTCCACAGAAAATATCAAACTCGCCTAAGGCTGCTTTCACCTTTCGGGACCACCTCGCTCTATCCGAGAGATATTGCACTCAGGAGATATTGGTCGCCATAAAACGTTGCTTCGAGTACTGAAAGTCCCGTCATCCACGCTTTTCTAATCTTTGATTGAACGACATTTTTTTCTTTCTGTCTCTTATCGAAACGCAGAAAAACTGCTGTTTACAATGGTCACCTATGCAGGTTGGAGCTTTTTGGGAGCTTCTCTCTGTCTCAATACTGAGCCCTCCACGAAAGCTCTGCGTTTCAAACGGTCCTGGAGCTGTGCGGTGCCGTGCGCGAATCGTAGGCTCAAGCCGACGCCCTCTGTGGAACGGCAACGCGGTTCTGTCTCCGTTCAGCGACCGCACCGGCGCTACGGCGCAATTGCGGTCGCTCTCGGCAGGTTCGGCACACGATAGGACGTATCAAACGACCAGAATATCCGAGAAGAAGTATAGGAAATGTAAATTGGAGGTAGGGGTTTGATGGATACTTCACCGCGCACTGAAAAAACACACAAAAAAAGTAAGCAAAGAAAAAGCGCACAGTCGGAGAATTCTTGCCTACCTAAACATTTTGTCACTTTAAAAATCTGCGCGAATCGCACGGCACCTTCGCACGGTCTAAAATTGGATGTATCGACTTTCGCCAGAGTGCAGGGAATAGCAACAAAATGATCATTGTTGGATAGCCTGCAGGGAGTTGTGGACTTTCTACTGTTGAAACGAGTAAATGATACGGCCTATCGGCATGTCGATGATGGTCCGCATGACGCTGCAATTTGAACAAGATATAATTTGTTAGGCGATGTGAGGAATTCCAACTGTGACAGTTGGAAACAGGCTCATAAATCTTCTCTCCATTCGGAAGGACGTTAATGACAGCTCTCTCGAGCCCGTAATGCTCAATGTAGTTGACCATTTCAAGAAGGGTTATAGCCGTGAAACAATGGAGCAAGAAAAGGCAACATGCTCGGAGGCCGTAGAGGAAAAATATTGTCAGAAACCAAAGAACAGAGCAAGCGAAATATCTAAGTATCCGATTCTCAACGCAGAAAGTTTGAAAGCCTCTCTTCGCTAATCTCTCTCTTTCTATTTTCCAAGCGCTGCGAAAGGATCCGACGACTGTACGGGGGAAGAACGCATAGAATGATTCGCCATAGCGGGCCGTTGCGGGATCCTCTGGCGTTGCAACTCGCCTGTGGTGTCCGTAAAGATGCTCAATATAAAAATGTCCATAACACACAGAAACCAAGATTGCCTTCCCAAGCGCTACTTCAGCAGCGTTTCGTTTGTGAAAAAGTTCGTGGCTCACATTCACCCCTTGCGCAGCCAAAAGGCCCGCAGTTAGACCAAGGCCAATAAAAGATGAAACGCTCAGATCCACTCCTTCGCTTGCTAGCCTTGCTGCCCAGAAGAGAAAGGACCATTGCACGGCCGGCCATACGTACAGCACAACCCTGTACGCCAACTTATGGCGTCCACTATGTAGTTCGGCATCACACGGGTTCTCTTCGTCGAGGCCAAGAACAGCATCTAAAGCCGGTATGAGCACAAAAGCGAGGAATATCGACGCGAACGCTGTTGACCACTTCTTGAAAATGAAACTCGTAAAAGAAACAAGGGGCACAATGTAAGCAACACTATACACTAAGGCTGTTGCTGTCATAGGAACGTCTGCCGAAAACTACGCTTACAGCGGCGAACGCTTCGGCGTCCGTGACGTGTACAAATCGGTTCTGACGCTTTATTTTCTTTCATCTCAATTGTATTCCACCGCAGCAGGGTAATGCATGTTTTTTCGTGGTTTATGGCAGATGTGTTCAATGTACTTTCATTTGGAGAGAAAAAATCAAAGTGTAAGTTATGGTCACGGAAGTCGGTGATCCTGGCGGACCGCCATCACCAGCTGCCGAAATGATAACGAAAAATCTTCTTCTTACTCGCTACACAGCGGAGAAGAGCAAGTGGGGAGGCAGAAGAAGAGGAGATAGATAAGAAAACTGTTTGCCCCACGTGACGAAAACGAGACTGAAGTAGTGCAGAGGGTGCTATTGCTAGGAATTCGTTAGAAGGTGAGCTCCACCTTCGTCAATGGACGCAAGGAGTCCTTGAACCGAGTCTTCAACGCTTCCATAAATATGCGACAGCGCTCGGTGCTGAATACGAGACCCGCGTAGCTGGTGCGAGCCATCTTTGTGGAGGCAGCCGCTCACGGTCGAATTTTACGAGAAGAAGCTGGAACCGATAGTAGGGAGCCAGCAAAAAGGCCGGGAGGCGGCCGTGATTGGCTATTATTTTACCCTACGACGTTGTGACGCTCTTTCGCTCCGTGAGCACTTGCAGGAACTTCAGCCAAGAGCCGCGATTCACACAGCCCGTAGCCACCCACAAACCCTCTCTCAGAATAGAAAAGGAATGGGTCCCCGAACTTGGGGCGTAAAGCTCAAGTTTGGGGATTTCCAATACTATTAACATCATCTTTTGCTGGCTTTTTCGGCGACTGCTCCTCTTTCCTACGCTCTCCATTGTAAGCAGTCGAACGATGTTGAGAGCAGCGTAGAGTGCATACATGGCCTTTAGCGGCTGTTGTTCACGCATTTTATGTATGAGCAAATTTTACGATCTACGCTTCGTGTGTCATTGTCATTTGTTTATGTAACAGGTCTGTGCGGCCTTCGCATTGGTGACATTTGGCCGTGGTCATATTTTTCCGCATGACCATAACACCCAATCGAACGCTGAGGGCCAGCCAGTGGCACATGAACGCATGCTGCATCGCTCGGCAGATGCCCTTGACGAGTGCAGAAGGCTCGGCTCGATGTTCTCCTCCGATTCAGCGTGCGCTGCTGTACCCTACGTCCACGGGCCTCTTGTAGGCGATCCCCTGGTACATGCTCTGTTGGCTGCGCGCGCAAACGCACGCTGTTCCACTCGTTGAGGAGTTTGTCGAACGCGAGTTTTCTAGAATGAAACATTTTCGTGAAACAAAATCCAGGCTCGAGATCAAGTCGGGAAATTTCGATTCGTCGCCTTCCGCTTCGTGCACAGAAATGACGCCCTCTCTACGAGAGGCGATTGTTGCGGCAACTAAAGTCCGAGTCCAAGGCACTTTTCGTTGCAAAAAAAGACGGAGAGCCGATGGGAACTAATTCCTTAGGGATATTATGACGCCGGCGAACGCCAGGTCGCCGATGACTGCGAAATGAGGAGAATATGTCTTTTGGACGAAATCGACTATTTGGCGTGTTACATAGAGTGAACGTTGGGCATGGGCTTGTTAACAAGTTTTCAATCGTCGACGTCGTGTTTCTCTTGTCGGAAAGCCAGTAGCGTAAATGCTGCACCTACGAGTCGACATAAAGAAGAATGATCAAAGAACTGAAGCATGCATAACGTGAATACGCTGTATATAAGGAATGCAGAAGACTGGAGGCTCGCACGTAAGCATTGAATAACGAAACTGGTTATTTTACGAATACCTCCTTGGGGGCGTCGGGAATTAGCATGGTGTCAGTGAGGTGACGGGTTCCCCGGCAAAATTTTGGAACGGCCGCTCGGAAACGACATCCGAGAATCCTAGGCCTACCTAAGATTCTGTATACCCTTATTGCTTTGCTCTTAATGTCGAGGCTGTACATCATAAAAATTCGATAAAGGAATAAGAAAAAGGAACAGACCGTCCAGTCCAGTGTTCTGTTTTAATTTGACACGCATGCGGCCGTCCCAAGCGCAGCGTAACCACGTTGCTGGACCTCGGGCAGTATTTTTGCACATAGTCATAACAAGAGGAACACTATGGAACTGAGCTCAGGGAACACGATCGAAACGGTGACGAGTGATCAGGATCTCAGGAATGAGACAGTGGGCTCGGATGATGGATCTGTCTTGAGCAAAAACGAGCTAAAGCGGCGTATGAAGGCGCAGCGCCTTGCTGCAGAGCGCGAACTGCGGCAGTCGAGCCGAGTTCAGCAACATCAGGCGGCTGCACGCGATGCTTCCTCAGGAAACCAGGAAGCGGACGAAGAACTGATGACGTCCCAGCAGTATTTTAGCCACCGATGTCGAGTTGTCGAGCACTTTCGCTCCAGCGGAGAGGATCCCTACCCCCATAAGTTCTACGTGACGTGCAGCGTACCGCAGTTCATCGCCAAGTACTCATACTTGGGTGTAGGTGAGCGCCTCGATGGGGAAGAGGCTTTGGCAGGTCGCATTCGCTCGCGGCGCTTGTCTGGTTCGCGATTATTTTTTTACGATATTTTCGCTGATGGAACTAAAGTGCAAGTCATGGCCGACGCACGGTTGGATACTGCAGGCAATTTTGCCACTGTGCACAGTGCACTTCGCCGCGGGGACATCATAGGTGTCCGCGGCTATCCGGGCCGAACGAAAACAGGTGAACTTAGTATCTTTCCCGTCGAGACGAGGCTGCTGTCACCGTGTCTACACATGCTGCCGAAACCGCACCAGATGCTAAGCGATCCAGAAACACGCTATCGCCAACGTTATTTGGACCTCATCGTGAACCGCGAGGTTCGCCCGATATTTGAACTCAGAGCAAATGTCATTCGCTTCATCCGCAAATTCCTGGACGAACGTGGTTTTCTCGAAGTCGAGACGCCGATCATGAATGCTGTTGCAGGTGGCGCGAACGCGAGGCCGTTTGTGACCTTTCATAACGAGCTTGGGGTCAATATGTATCTTCGCGTTGCACCAGAGCTCTACCTGAAAGAGCTCGTGATCGGCGGCCTGGATCGAGTTTATGAGTTGGGCCGAAACTTTCGAAATGAGGGTATCGATATGACGCACAATCCGGAGTTTACAGCCTGTGAATTTTACGCTGCATATCTGGACTATAAGGATTTGATGGATCTGACAGAAGCGATGTTGAGCTTGTTAGTGAAGGAGCTGACTGGGCATCTGAAAATCAAGTATCATCCCGAAGGGAGGCATGCTCTGGAGAACGAGGTCGAGATCGATTTTACCCCACCGTTCAAACGGATCTCCGTCATGGATGCTCTGCGCGAAGCGCTTCCGAGCGAGCTGCGACCGCTATTTCCGGAATCTGAGCAACTCGGCACGGACGAGTCGCGCTTTCGTTTGGAGACTATTTGCGAGCGAGTGGGTGTAGTCTGCCCGCCTCCGGTCACAGAAGCACGCCTGCTAGATAAGCTTTTCGGGGCGCTCGTGGAGCCGAAGTGCGTTTCGCCCACGTTCGTTTGCGACCATCCGGAAATCATGAGCCCACTCGCAAAATGGCACCGGAATCGACCCGGCCTCACGGAACGGTTTGAACTTTTCGTGAATGGGCGCGAACTCTGCAATGCATACACAGAACTTAACGATCCCTTTGTGCAGAGGGAACGATTCCTGAGCTCACAACGGGACGCGGACAAAGGCGACGCGGAAGCAATGGCGAAAGATGAAGATTTCTGTACGGCGCTGGAATATGCACTTCCGCCAACTGCTGGCTGGGGCATTGGTATCGACAGACTCGTGATGCTGCTCGCCGATCAGAACAACATCAAGGAGGTCGTGCTTTTCCCGGCACTGCGACCGCGCCCTAACTCTGACGGCGATGAGGCAGCAGAACTGCGAGATCGCGTTCAAGACCTGAAAGTTAAAGAATAAAGATCAACTTTTGGAATGCAGGTCAGTGAAGTAATTACACCCAAATAAGAATAAAAAGGGACAGGTGCCATCTCACGGGCGCATAATTTAAAGTTTGGGTCTTTTCCTTATCCCATCGGACTCAGAATTTGCGGACTCTTTCTGCAATTGCTTCCTTTTCCACTCACACATCTCAGGCTCTAGATACGAAGGTCGTTCCTGTCCGTCCAGCTCATTCGCCGACAATCTAAAGATGTTAATGGAAGCTTTAGAGTCGTGATTTCGTTGCTCCCAAATGTTTTCAACGTATTTCATGCATCGTTGGAAATAATGTTCCACGGTTCGCTTGGCAGTGTGCATCCTATTTGTATATGTCCTCAGTGCGCGCTTCGCAACAGTGACTCTTTACTCTGATCGGGTATTCCCATACGTCCATGAAATCTCCCCTGTGTCCGAAGGCTAACCAGTAGCGCGTGAAAGGTTGCTCCATCACTCGGTAGTTGCCTTTGACAGTCACGGAAGGCTTCAATCGATGACCTCTTCCATTTCTATACAGAGTGCCGTACCGTGTGGTTACTGGCTCTCGCCCGGCAATCCCCTCGATCAGTATGCTATCCGCCTTACGCGAAAGCGCAAGCTGTTCGGTTCAAGAATTCACCAACTGCTTCTTTTCATGCCCTGGTGGCGTCCTTGATCGTGTTTAAACGCGAAGAATAAAATTAAAGTGTGCAAGTTAGCTCGTCCCCCGCCCTATGCTGTTTTCCGATCAGAACGCAAGAGGATTTATAAAATGCGACGTTATCCGTGATGAAACAAATGCCTTAGGGAAAATAGACATAGGAGAAAATCTCGAGAAATTTCGATCCGTAAATGATTCCTTCGTGGTAAGCGACATCGACTGTGAATCAAATCCGGATCTGAGGCCCTGTTCAATGTGAAACGATCAGACAAAAGCGAGTAGGGTGCATATCCGGGGAGATATCCTGTTGTTGTGGAATGTAGTTTCGGCGATGTTCACAAAGAGCAGCGGATTCGTCGTTCGGACGTATCTGACTATTTGGCGTGAGAATTTCGCTCATGTTTCAGCATGGTCTTGTGAGGAAGCCATCGTAAACCGACTTCGGATGCTTTTACTCGTCCGCGTGGTTGCGCGAGGCCCTACGTCCATAAGTTACCTTGAAACAGAAAAATCGAGAGCTTGAGGAATGCGTAATTTGAACATGCTACACGTCTGGAAAGGAGAAGACTGGAGGCTTGTTCGTTTGAATATGGATCATGATATCGGTTCTTTGCCGAATTTTGCTCGAGTGTGTCGCCAATCATTTTGATTACATTGATGGCAAGCATTCCAACTGCGCAGCATTGAAGAAGTCGATCCCAAAACGAGGCCCGAGAACCCCAATTTGCTAATGCATCAGGAATAACTTATCGCAGCAAATTGTATGCCACGTCTGTACATGTAAAAAAGTTTGAAAACGAGATCGAAAGGTAGGAATAGATCGTGCAGCTCAAAGTCTTTCAATTCAGTTTTATTCAACATTCACTGCAGTGTGTGGCAGGGATTTGACGCCTGGAAGCAAGGTACCCTATAGACTGTTGACGAATTGCCTTTAGGATATACATTCTTTACTGAACAGTGAAAGGAGGACTGCATTCCCCCTTAAGGTCAGTCAAACCACAATATTCAGATGGGTGAGGAATGCGGAATCAAAGGAATGAATGCTGTCCGCGCCAAAAACTGGTATTCTCGAAGACTGCTTGCAGTCAATAGTAGAAAACGACACTTTGGACTCGCTACGGTAAGCAAAAGCGACGTTGGTAGCGGCAAATGGCTTTTCAGTTTCTCAACAACGCGTTCGTGTGGCCCTGAAAAAAACTGGATACTGTCGCAAAAAGAAAGTCTTAGTTTATGCACGGCCATTTCCCACCGAGGTCGCAGCTAATTCAGCGTTCCAGGAACGTCGCTATCCGTATGAAGCACAGGGACAAGGACGTCGGTTTGCTCTTTCAGTCGATGAGAATTGCTTCGGACGAAACGGTCAGAACGCATTCGGGTATTCGCGGAACGGGAGCCCGTTGTACGAAAGACCGAACTGGAAGAGAACGACGACATACCACCTGGCCTAGCTGCAGGGGATGTATTTAACGGCCTCAGTTCGCTCGTAGGGAAGGTTCATACAACAACACCGTATTTGCCAAATTATTGAAGTCTTTTCCTTGACGTCTGGTGACGTCCTTCTGTTGGACGACGTAGTGTTTCACCATTCCACTTGCAACTGAGCTTCTGCGGATTCTCTCTGGCCAGAACTGCTTTTCATTCCGCGGTGTACTTCGTGGTCGAACCCAGTCCAGCAAGTGTTTTCTGTTGTGAAACATAATGATAGCTCCACTGGGCGAATGTTTTTGTTTGGAAAACCGTTTACATTGACGACGGATCCGAGGTTGCGGGACGAATACCGCCTTCCGGGAAAGCGTCCACCATGCCGCACACTACCTCCAAGTGCCAATACCTGTACTCGGTTGTACCGGTCGTTTCGTAGGTACTAACGCTCGCCAACCCTGTCGTTATAATCAGCATCAAACGTCTATATCGCTTGTACAGATGCTGCACCGATACAGAAAGCCCTTGCCATATCTATGAGCGCGTCGGCTCGAGACGTGGTTCACTCGACATGAGGTCGGGACTCTTCAACTTTCTGGGAGCCTGCAAACTGCGCAGACAGACCTACAACCTGCGGCAGCACGAAGCGATATCCTAGGAGCCCATCGCAACCAGAGCGACGCCCGGATGCAACCTACACGCTCCATTTCGCATAATAAACTGTGTTGCGGACGAGTTGCTCAGACCTCGCTGTAGCACCCGGCACCGAAGAGACATACGCTTCGCAAGCCCGGCAGACTCGTCCAGTTCGCCGGACCTCCCGCCTAGGAGGTAAACATTCTAGAATACGACAGTGTTTTCCCGTCAACGCTGGCCGTAAAGAAAGAAAGATATTTTTCTATTTGTTTGTTAAAGATTACTTGTGTTCCCTGATCAAGAAATTGCGATTGCGCGATACACATGAGTAGGACCGCACCTGCGACATGCGCTGGGTGCGTCGCATCGCTGGCAGTGCAAATTTGTCGCAAATAGTCCCCGAGATCGTTGCTCGTGTGTCGGCACCGCAGATGCATGGAGAAGCAATGGCGCTCCAGGCGCGCTTCGATGCTGGCGGCGGAATCCGAACCATCTGGACCATTCAATCATGTATGGATGGTCATCGTGCGCCGTTGCACGAGCGACGGCACATCATATGGCACCTGCGGGTAGGCAGGAATGCAATTTGGACGGTATTGGTGCTCTTAAGCAAGCGCCCAAGCACGCAACCTTCAGGATAAACGTCATGAACTCTGCGTTTATTCAACCCTCGGCACACTTATCGAGAACAACAAGTTCGGGTCAGCTAAACTTGCTGACTTCTCAAAGTCAGACGTTGGGTACGAACTCTGGCTCACAGAGTGCGTGCCCAGCATCACCGAACTTGGGCACGGGGCCCAGCTATGCGCAGTGGACCCCTGGTTTGGTGACGCCGCCTCTGCAAGGACCCCCTAACCGAATTCACGCTGCATATTATCACGTGTACCATCATAGCAACCACTTGGCGAACAACATTGTCGCCCGATTGGGAACCCCGACGGCCACTGCGCTCAATTACTGGCAGCAACCGAGTTGTCCGTTTCTGAGCGGTCAGGAGCGACCGGCGGTACAGAGTGATCTCAGCTTTCTCAGCGGCAGCAACTGCGAGGATGAGAACGGAGCGGGGTATCGATTGTTTGAGTCTGTTCTGGACCAGTTGGAAAACACGACTCAGCAAGCGCGAAACGCCTCAACGTTCTGGCTAACTAGTACCGACGCTGAGCATCCAGATCGAATGGACACTTTCGGAGCCGAAGAGCTCGAAGAACTGGAACAGCAACTTTATCAAGTACCACTAGCAGAGAGTGAGTACGGAGGGCTAGCTGCCCCAAGCGATAATTTCCTCAGTGCGAATCGTCGCGAGCTTTCACACCAAGAAAGGAGCGCCAGCGCGCCAGAGACGATCCAGTGCTCCTCGGACATATACAGTTCAGATGAAGAAGCAACGAGCAGCGAGCATGACAGCGACATCTGCTATGCACAGTTTATGCCAGCTGGAGGCGCGACTGCAGCGCAAACGCTGAGCCCGCTCTCCGGGAGTAGTGCGGTCGGGACACTTGCCCAACAAGCTCTGCGTGAACACTCCACCGATAACCACCTGGGCGAGAGACATCTTTTCATAAGAGACAGTGATGTCGCTTTCTACATTGCTCTCACTTCACCGAATATTTCGAAGGCGAGATACACGGATATAATTGCTAACATGAAACGTCGAGGGGTTATCGACACGGGGAACACTGACTGGGAGAAAAAGCTAGTTCAAGTGCGTGCCTCCCGGCCAGTTCCAAAGCACCTGGCACGCGCAATGAGCGGGGAAAACGCCATCGCATGCGCAGAGCGTGCTGTTTTGGTGGCGAGCGCGCGAGAGAAGGATATTGAAGGGAAATCTGTTGTAACCGAGTGTGAGAAACTGAGCGCATGCATGACCGTTCCAACGGAGTGGATCGTGCCAGTGGACGCGTCTCGACGAAGAAAAAGTATATCGCTTGATCAGCTGCTGCCGAGTTTGAACCGAAAGGTCCATCAGTCTAATAACGTGTTGCTCTTCGTGCTACTGAAGAAGCAAGATGCCTAAAAATCGTGTAAATTCTACCGAACGGAGTCTAACCGCATGAATCCTCTGTGATTTCCATATACAATCCGAGCTGCGGGCTCCGGAGGCCAGCAGCTAAGAAGCGGACACCGGAGCGGGTACACTGGCAGATTGAATCGTTCCGGGCAAAGCATACCGCGCTCTGACATAGACGCTCTTTACAAATGTAGGCTGCACGGTTGACGCGAATGCTTTAAAGACCGCAGACGTAAGCGGGTCGATTGTTGCTCATCTTCGCCGGATGCAAAGCAAGTCACTTTTTCAGAGCGAAGATATACGCTGGAAACGGAGACGCGGAGATATCATGACTATGCTCGAATCAGTTTACTGCAGCCTGATCTCCGGTGGTGAACGTGAGTGTGAAATACTCATGGGAGCTGGTTGGGCGCAGCGAACGCGGCACACAGTCGCAGCTTGCTGAAATACTCGGCGCTCTGCACGGTTTGAATTGATGCGTGCCGCGCCCCGGTGTTTCGTCGAAATCGCTGTGCTGCATACAGAAAGATCAGCAGATTTGGTTGACAGGTTCACTGGGAAGAATGCGTTCGTCTCCAACATATGCTGTCGAGCACTGAATGTCGCGGCTGCCTTGTCGAAGCGGAAATGGAAAGATGGGAAACCCCCAAAATGGCACTCGCAGTTCGATGATCTACTCAATCCAGAGAGGGGGATCATCTTTTGCAGGGCCGCCTGCTCTGGAGCTTGCGTTCTGCGATCCGCAACATACAAATGTTGTGAAACGAGGTCGGCATGCCGGTTTTGGAGACTGCTGGCAGACTTGTGCATGAAAGCGCTGCATTTTGTGGCATTCTCTGCATTCCCTTGAGCGTCGCCGCGATTCATCGGTTCAACAAGAGAACAGGTCGCTCGCCTGACCCTTTTCAAGAAACATCTTGGAGAAGAACATACATTAGACGTTGTCATTCGTCAGTTCTGGATGCGGCAGGCGGGCACTACTGCATATTTGCTCGGTGCACCAGTGGCCAGCAGCCCCACCAACTGATTTAGGGCAAGTTTGCCAGGTCATATAGTGATCCTCGCGCGAAGGCAAGAGTGCCGCCGCCGCGTGGGACTCTGCAGTTCCCAACTCGTTTTCCAGCAGCGTCTGAAAAAAATCCGTATTCTTCTCAGTCATCTTTCTTTCCTCGCATGGATTTTTGCTCATCATCGCTCGCACTGTCCTGGGCAATTGCCTCATCTGCGCTCGAGTCGCTGACGTTGCCCACGTCGCCGACGGGAGTCACATGCTGCGTCTCACCAGGCTGACTCCGGCTCTGAACTGCGGTGTCATCGATATGAGAGTCAGATCCTTGTCTCGCTGATGCCTGGTTTCGACTCGGGTCGAGCCCTAGAAGCTTGAGGAGAGGGTTCGGCTCCGATTTGAACGGCCGCTCCAGGGCACCGGTATCACGATGCCCAAGAAGATGTATCTTGATGAGAGGGTCATCCAGCTGTCGAACAAAGCCCATAATAGCCTGAAGAATGAGCGGTGCAACAGAGCCCATCTTCCAGTGAAGAAAAACCAGCAACGCCGTCTGGAGGAACAGCTGCGAGCGCGTAGCGTCCAACAACGAAATGTCATATTCTTGTACCGTCAACCGTTGACGCACATTCGGGTCTGGAGTCGGGTTCTGCAACGTCGGCTTCAACGGAACCTCCAGCAGCCTACCATCTGCCTTCTTGATGACAAGTCTTCGTACAAAAGCGTTCAGCAGCAGCGCTGTGAGCAGAAAAGTTGCGTAGGCTGTTCGTGCGCCCAGAATAACGCGTTCATCTTTTTGATCAAGCTTATTCACCAGATGCATCACGACGAAAAGCAACGCTATGTTTCGTATTTGTGCGTTCATCTTGCCAGGGAATAAAGTTCGGTGACAGGAGTACAGTATACAAATGTTTAACTTATATTCGTCCCCGCCCGCTGATCAACACCGGGACGGCGATGATGCTGCGGGTGGCGGCGCGTGTGGTGCGCGGGGCTGCATATGCGGCTGCTGTAAAAGCGCAAGCTTGATGCTCCGGCACCGTGCTCCACGTGCTTCTGCAAACGTTTTCTTCTCATGTGTGCGTGTGAATCATTCAGCGAACGCGTGGATGCGTAGAAGCGTCTTGCTATCGGGGCGGTGTCTTCTGGCATACCTTTGCCAGCAGATACGCTTTTTTTGTTCTGCCTCGGAATCACGAGCCAAAGGAATAAATCTCGCAAATTGGGGACAGACTATGAAGGAACTTGATGCTGTCCGTACTAGATTGCGAACATGTGGCTTTGCTCGTAGAAATCAGTTACCCTACAGTGATCAAGTGAATGAACTACCTGTCTCGTTGTCCAAATGATGGACGTTGTGTACTTAAACCTGAACTTATCAAACTCTGTCTACACCAGTGCCTTCTCGTCAGCGCATTTCCCACTATAGGTTCTCTAAGAGTTACCACCAAAGAGGCCACAGGATGCGAAGATTCCCCATCTTTGACATGAGCGGTGAGAAAGAGACACGGATCGGCCAGGGGCAAAGCTTGCATCGATGGGAGACCGCTGCGCGTTGAGCGTTGCGCTACGGATTTCGTTGTAAAAAGCGTACGCTTTTCTTTAAAGGGAAGCACGTTCGTCTTACTTGATGGGAGGTCATGCGAGGGAAATCGTAGAAGCGCATACGGATACTCAAAGGGAAGTAAACGGGTATTGATAAAGAACAGATATGCGAGAATTACGAAGACTGCAGCCGCAGCGCCGATGCTGTCGATTTGCCAACGAAAACATCGCCAGACGGACAGAGTCGTTCAAAAAAACAGCCGTCGAAAGAGCACTTTGTAGCTTCTAAATCCCATTTTTTGTCCTGCTGTCAGACGATATCGCTCTGATTATTCAAAAGCGGTCACGGAGTATGCGGCTGAGACAAGCTTTCAGCTGCACTTTGTGCCAGCGTACTACCCCTGGTTCAATCCATTCGAAGTCGTCTTCTCTGTTGTCACACGCAAATTTTGTTACACGCTTCCATGAAAGAGCCGTTGGCGTCTTGACGCTGTTCTTCGGTAATAAGTTGTTCAACGAGACTTTCTTTACCTAAACACGTTTTGAAATGCCCTAGTGCCTCCCTGTTTGTGCACGGGATGGAGCGGCAAATTGCATCTCGGTACAAGGGCGTGACCATAGCCGAATAAGTAACCAAGACGCTCTTATGGAATAGTCTATGTATGTACGGCTCGAGGATTTTCATTCCCATTGTTCACCCATTATGTCCAGTTTCCGATGCAACAACGTGTGCATTATATAAAGAAAACATCCATGCGAATGTGCCTACTAAAAGAGAAACAGAAGATACCAAATGAAATAGGAGAGAAAGTCCCTTATGAAAAGAGGACGAACATGGAACGGAAGCGGAATCTCTAGGAGCGGAAGCATCAGTCTAAAATCATTGTCAATGCCTCCTTACGAAAACACAGCGGTGAGAATATGCGGAAAGTATGTTGGAGAACCCCATTAAGGATCGCGTGGGTTTTTCAAAGAGAAATTCTCGCCCAGTTCTCATCTTCTTGGCGCATTTTATCAACTTGCTGTTTGCGAGAGTTCCGGATGCAGTGTTACCAGCCGTCCACATTTCTCTGGAAATTTCGATCGTACCCTGGAGCGACAATACAGCTGATGCCTGGGACAAAGGGTTCAATACGGCCTGATCGCATGATAGGAGATTACACACAGGCTTCCCGAAATACCTCGACAAGACGGCGAGCCACGTTGGCGAGAGCGACATCTACAGCGCAATTTCAAAAGCATGCCAGACCAGTCTCAAAACCCATACGCGGATCTGCCTAGAGCGCTTCATGAGGCGCCCCTTTAGGCATTGTAACTGTTGCAACTTCACCTTACCTACCCAGAAAACTGGAGACTGATCGAAGAAGTTCTTCGGGTGTCGATGGAGGCAAGCAATGAGGTGGAGATAACGGAAGAGATCGGAATGGCAGCAAGTCCGGAAGCAATGTTGAACCCAGAACGAGACGTGCTTCACTTCGTACCAGTCAATCTTGTTGCTCTAGGTCTCGAACAGACGTTCGTCATAACCAAAGAATGGTTGCAAAGTGATGTCTTCTTTTCCTCCATCTGGCGCGACAATCCTCAGCAGCGCCCTCGAGTGCAGAGCAGAATCCCTCCCAGAGTCCGAGCGCCATCGCTGTCTCAAGCCTCTATTGGATGTAGTGCCCGTAGACCAGATCAGGACGGATTATATCGCCTTAGACACTATTGGATTGTATGGCCTCCTTAGTGTGCTACATATGGTCTCTGCGCGCACGTGCGAAGCATTCGGAAAACGCTGCAATGGGCATTGACTTGTTCGATCAAGATATCTCGTTCACTGGGATGAAATGGAGTGAAGTTTATAGGTACGCTTGAGGCCCGCGGAATATCATTCTTCGTGCAGTTTGAGAAACTTATACCTTAACCGAGAAACGAGTATCGTTCCCAAACTTTTGAGGTCGATAGAGAGAAAAATCTCTTGATGAGTTTGGATCCCGGATTAACGAACAGTGTGGCTGTCGACGTACTTCTAAACCAAGAGGACGGAGCGAGAGTTTTGAACGATATGCAGATGAAGCTGGCCAAGTATTTTGAGGGCTCGCTATCACCGGAAGTCATGCATGGCAGGCACGAGGAGGCACACCAACGGACGGATTGAAGGCACCAGTACCAATCATGACGCTCCGAGTACCTTATTGAACAGAACAAGATGATTTGCACGCTTCATCAAGAGCGTGCGTGTGCGTCCCAACGGTTGATGCGGACGACTCTGGAGGGCGCACGTGAGAGTGCGCTGGGGTCAGCAACACTTCGCGTTCAATGGAAGCAAGAAGCGTGCGTTCACCAACGTGTTCAATCGTTTGGAATTGTGGTTACCAGTCCGCTGTGTCGTGTAGTTGTAGAATGTGGCGCTGGAAGTGCTGTAACGTTCATATTCTGTACTCCTGCTCCTTTTGACGAGCGCGTAAAACAATTGCATCAATCGGTTCTGTACGATTCCTGTCGAAGCGTTCGGGGCGACATGTGCGCATCACGGGTTGGGATTCGGGTACAGAGTAAACGAGGTATAGAAGCAGGTGACGATCAGCAGTAAGACGCACGAGATGGTGCATGGTAAGAAGACCGAACGCCGGATGCCGAAGCAATCGACAATGAGAGGCTTCCTCCGACGTGACCGTACCATCAAGAATTCGTTCATGCACTTTCTAAAATAGGATTTGAGGGCCTCAATCAATATACCGCAATGTCTCCTGCATCCGGAGCGTCCAGAGGCTTGCTGTTGAACGAGCTTTCGAGCGAGTTGCTTAGTACACAGCTTGGACATCAATCTGTAGTGATGAACAGCTCGCACCGGAAGAAATCAGCAGCAAGGAGAGAGGGTTGAACTTCCTCTGGAGCAGGGCTTTGGTATGTCGTGGTCAACAATCCGACAAGGCTGGAGCACAGCATCTATGCGCCCGGTATGATTTTCCCAGGAAATTGGTGAGCCATAATGGCATCCAATGAGTCTATATTACTCTATTTATCGCAGCATGAACGTAACCATTTCCGTGAATGCTTCCGCGCGGCACAAAGGCGGGCAGCGCCGCCGATGCTTCTCGCACTTCTGTGCGGACAGTGATCCCGATATCGCCGAATGCGCTGCTCGAAGCTTCCGGACTGGGACCAGTGCTTCCAGTTGCGAAAGCACGCTCATCTGTGCCTTCTGGGTCTACTCCGGGACCGTAGATTCCGGCGTTAAACTATTTGCCTCATAAATGCGTAGCATTTCGAGTGGCAATAAAATGACAAGCCAGTTGTAGCTTTTTCCACACTTTCAGCGTCCTCCTCGCACGCGAGGACGGTTGCCTTCTGCTGCACCTCCTGCCAAGGTGCACGCTTGCGAGTGCGTCGCTTGTTTTAACGTCGTCGGAACAAAGTCGAGCAGGATTTTCATCAGACCAGCACCGAAAGAATACAGGGCTATTTAAGAACAATTCCGGGAACTGGTCTTTTGGCAAACCGTGGTCGGAATGCCCGCCAGCTGCAAAAGTGTCCCGTGTTGAGGAAAGGATGGCACGCAGAATGCCACTTCGCCTTGACAGTGCGTTGTTTCGTTGTGCCAGGTGGATGCATTTTATTGGATACCACTGGATATACGACTGTTGTCGGAAGTTGGCCAAAATAATACCCCACTTCTTCTCCAAATATGATAACTTTCAGGCGCCGGAGACACATCTTCGTATTCCTTATACGGGTTTTACCCAACGACACAGGTTCTCTGGATGTCGAAGCTACACTGGATGCTGCTGGCGACGCCGGACGCCCTGTCGCGTTCGTTGCACGTCGACATAATAGGCTACAATCATGTCTTAGGGATGCCCGAAAGACGTTCGCTCTTCGCGCCTCGCTGCGAAGGCCGTTTCAGCATCAGTGCGGATCGAGTCCGCATTGGTGAAAGGCACGAACAAGTATTGTCCAGTTTTGGCCCAAGCTTTCCCTGCGCTCGATTCCCCGTCGAGCGGTGGACAGCGAATGCGCGCATACTACGCTCTGAGTGGCCGCAATTTGGAAAACGTGTGTCGCTTCTGCGTCGCTGAGTTTCCCTAGTTGCCTTCTTGAACAGTTTGAAGTGAATCAATGTGGCTCTACGCATGGTTTGAACGATTTTGGCTCCACTTTACGACGTCTTTCTCGCCGTTCACGCTTCACACTCTCTTTACGTTCGCGATTCATGAGTTTGCGTACTGGGGCGTGTACCTGCCGTACGCGCTCATGGACAGAAGCAAGTTTTTCCGCCGCTGGAAGTTGCAGGAAAATACTTACGGGTATTCTAGCTCAAGCAAACAGTCACAGAAGCTACCGAAAGAAGACGCGCAGAAGTTTTGGCGCTGTGTATTGTACGTAGCTGCGAACCACGTGTTCCTTGTGTTGCCGCTGATTCTGGTAACGCACCCATTGTTCGAGAAGCTCGGCACAACGCACGGTTTGCCGCTGCCGTCTCTAAGGGAGTTTATCGTGCAGATTCTCTTTTGCCTCTTTGTTGAGGATATGTGCTTCTACTGGGGTCATCGCGCGTTACATACTCCTTGGCTTTATCGATACATTCATGCTATTCATCACCAGTACACAGCACCGTTCGGTGCGGTCGCGGAATTCGCCCATCCCATCGAAGTTATATTCCTCGGTATGTCCACTGTCGCCGGACCGCTCATTATAGGCCCGCACCTGCTCACGCTATGGGGCTATCTAATGGTGCGTTGCTGGCAGACGGTAGACTGCCACTCTGGGTACGATCTTCCATGGTCGCTGAATCGATGGTTTCCGCTGTACGGCGGTGCGCGTCAGCACGACCATCACCATAAGACTTATTCTGGCAATTATGCTTCAATGTTTATCCACATGGACTGGTTATTCGGAACTGATAAGGCATGGAGGCTCTCGTTACAGAAGGCGAAAGCGAAACACGTTCGAACTGTCGCTCAGGAGTTGGCTGTGAGTTTCAGTGCTGAGCGATAACTATAGGAGAGCAGACGAGTGATTAGTACGCAAGGCACTCGCTTGAATGCGGTTGGAGGTTGGTCTTCTTGTACATTATATTGGAGCGAACAACTCTGCCGAGGTGACACCAAGCATCAAATACGAAAGTATCACCGTTGAGCTTCCGGGCAGATACTGCTGAATCGGAAGATTGCATAAAGTAGGGACTCGTATCCAAGTGCACCCAGACAGGTGATCAGCGTTACTGCCCAAGCGCCAACACGACCCAGCAACGAAAGCAGGAGCCCTCATTACGGGCCACTGGGGAAACGAATGTCAGCGAGGCACCGGTCCGCGCTTTCCAGACGCCTTGCGTGAACAATATCGACGGCATCCATCGCTTCGCGACGAGCGCCGACGTAGGCCCGGTGCGGTTAAGCATGCAGCGCGGATACCCAGGGGCCAGCCCAGCACGCGTGATCAGTTCGTAAACTATATCTTTGCACCTGGAAATGTAACGTGCATTTGACCTGAAGTCGATTTATCGACAGTCTCTGCACCACGCGTCCAATGATCTTCGAATAGTATGCAAACGGAGCTTCTGAGATAGTTCTCCAACGCCAGAGCCTGGAGAGTGGTGCATTGGCATTAGAAGCAGGATCGCATTTGCTTGGCTTCGAGAGAGAAGTAGCCGTTTAGCTTCGCTGTTGTGCACAGGTTTGTGTGGTTACACCTTTCCACGTAAGAGCGTAGTGTCCAGCAATAAGGTTACGTTTCCTCGCGCAGTCCTAGTGCGGTGGAAGCTGGGGTATCTGCGTGTAAATTAGACACCGAGTTAAGGACCCAACAGTCGTATGCGGAGCGCTAGCTTCACCATGCCTCCGCGAAGGCTTTCCGAACCTTTCTTGCACAAAGAATTGTAAGGTTCAGCGTGAACTGTCGTAAAATGCAGCGATTGGCAGGAAAGCGAAAGCGGTTCACGCTTTGATGTTGTCTGCTGCTCGTCGCCAGAGCAGAGAGCGCTATAATTTGCATTAGCGCGCACTGACAAACTCTGCTCGAAATATCAAACAAGTATGTGCTCCGGTTTAAGGTACAGCGCTCTGTTGCGAGACGCAAGACGCAAATTATAGGCTGCTTGTTGCAGCATGGTCACTGAATAGCGCGCTTTGGTGGTGGCCTCCCTCGTGAAAGCCGGCTCTGTTGTACAGGCGCGGCGTCAGTGCATTGGCGTTAGACAGCGCTCGGGGAGTGTCAGAGTGATATCGAGTGCTCGCCAACGGTTCTCCTCGGATGCATCAAGGTAACTGCATGAGCCAGGCGAAGCGACTTGCACTTCTCGCTACAGGCTCATACCTAGATCGACTTCTGGGACGCGATGTGGTAGGCGTACGCGACGTACCACAGGTTCGAGAAGGAATCCCGCCAAGCGAGGCACATATAGCCACGTCTATCGTGCCGCTGTCGCACCTCAGCCCCATACTTGCAACACTTACAGGTAAGTAAAGATGCAGCCTCCTTCAGCATACCGCGGCGAATTCCACCAACGTGCGACTATAATGGAACTGTTTCCGCCAAGCTTGCTCGACATACAAAGTCAATGTTCGGGTCGTTTCCGACTATCATGACCACTAGTCCTCGCATGATCTTGCAGCGACTGCTTGATTCTTTCTCTCTTCTTTACGCTCATAAGCACGTCCGTCCCTCAATGCCCTCATGTTTCGTTACCAGCAGCTGAGGATGTTCGTCGCAGCTTGCAAGCCCCGATTCCGCTGCTCGCAGCGGTTGTCAACGTATTCCATGCACACGCTGAGGTTGCCATGGACGCTCCGCTTGCCCCAAGGATCGTCTTGGCCCTCGGCCTCGGCGCACCTCTCGCAGCGGCGACACGTTACTATGGGTAGGTGTTCCCCAGCGTCCGCGATACCTCCTCCAGCTCCGAACGCCGCACATTTGCGTACGGAGACTCGCCTCGTCGCGCGGCACACAACCATGACATGTACAGAAGGCTCTTCTCGATGCTATGCGACGTTTTCGCACCCGGTGCCGTACTCCGTGATCAGGGACTTTGTCTGAACTTTCTCCTCGACATGTGCGTTGGCCGCTGCACGCGCAATCGCACGCTGCCTTGTTCGAGAACTCACCAGGTGATACGCGTCACGGCCCTGGTGACGTTCCAAATCGGTTTGCCCCATGGAGAAGACGTTCGAATGTATCACAAGACTCCTCCACCGTTCTCCGCTGCTTCCGGCAAAGAGGCGGTTTTGTGCAACCGATGGTGTCCATGGAAGAAAACCAGTGCGGGAAGGAAGGGCCAGGCTGGCGATCGCGTCGAGCGATACCGACTCCGCTGCGCTGCGGTTGTTCAAAGCGCTGCCGGAGTCTCGGCTCTGACAGACCACTGCCACGACTCAGGTTCGAGTCCAAGACCGTTTTCCGTGCAAGCAGAAGAGATGGGAGCCTTGGCGGGCCCCCGCCCAGGGTGGCTGCACGCGGCTGCTATTGAATGCCGTTTCGTCGATGGCGCCAAAGCGAGGACGCTTTATCTGTTGGACGGGATCGACCTTGTAAGGTGACGAGTGCAGGGAGCTCTCGGCGCGAGCCCGTGGAGAGGCTGACAACAAGCGGCGTCGCATTTCTCCTTGTCAACCCAGCTGTGCAGAACGCTGCGCCCTCCAGTCGTCCCGAAACACAAAGATGAGATATGTGAAGCACGCGTGATTTGAGCTTTCCATACGTAAGGACGGGGAAGAGCGGAGGCTGGTTCGTATGAGCTGGCTCGTGATGTCGGTTCCTATACGATGCCGTGCTCGAGGGCGTCGCGAACCATCGTCTTGATTCTCGTGATGCAACGAGCGCTAGCGACAAAAGGTTGGCGGAGCCGCTCCGAAGCGACAACCGAGCATCCAAAACCTGGTCATGAATCCATACGCGCCCATTGCTACATTTAGGATGTCGAGTCTGTACATGTAGAGAAAGTCCAGGGAGAATCGAAATGTAAACAGAGCAGGTAGGTCAGTGTTCTTTTTTGTTATGATACGGATATTGGCGGCGTTTCCAGAAAGACTCAGAGACCAAACGTTCAGGCACGCTGGAAACCATCAGTACATGCATCTCATCCCAGAACTTGGCACCTAGGGTGTGCTGAGGCCCGCCTATTATCTTTCCTTGCAGGTCTGAACCCGCGATCGGCGAACTACTCGGTTTCGGAATGCAGGATACGATTATGCGTGGCGCCAGGGTGGCATTTTGTCCCGCTCGCGAAAGCACTGTATCCTCCTCGACGAGTTTCGAGCTAGTATCGCACAAATGCTGTCCAATTTCATCCCGAATCTTCATCAAAAGCGCCATGGTCCCTGGCGAGGCGTCGACCAGCGATTCCTTGGTTCGGTGCAGCGGGCATTGATGAGTGGCGAGCACGCGTGCCCTTCCCTCCCAACAGGCACGCGTGTAGTTTGCTCGTACGGCGGGTTCGCTGAACACCCAGCGGTACCTTCGAGCAGACTCGAGCTCTGTTTTAAGGACCACGAAGTCTCGGAAATGCTTCAATGATACAAATGAAAAAGTTAAAACATTTCGCAACCATGATCAGTTACTTGCCCGAAGCGGCCTTGCTGGGAAAGGGAAAGCACGTCGATTTGGAAGCGGTTCCACTCGGTACGACATTCGCGGAAACCAGCGCTGTCTCGAAACGATGCCGCTGATGAACACTGCGTTCTATTGGCCGCATTCGTTCATGTCATCGAGGCGCAGCTCTTCTTTTCCCAAGCAGATCGTAGGAACGCTATGAGTAGTCCAGTGCGTTACTCTCACGCTGGAATCCTCAGCAACCGTTGCTGCATTCAAGTCACTGGTGTGCGCCGATCGTTAGTACTTCATCTATATGAAACCTAGCACACAAGCAAAATGCAGCACTACGAGGAACGAACATAACGCAAAACGCTCCACGAAATCCTTGGGTCGCGCAGCACCGACAAACGCTAGCTGCTCGCGCCCGACTCATGTCAGTAGCGCGACTCGCGTTCGCGTGCCCTGTTCTAAGCCATGCTCCTGAGACAGAACGACGTTGCTTCACCATGAGCCCTCATGATTTTTCATTTGTTCCTGAGAAAACAAAACCCGCAGAGTATCCGACTGCAAGGGTTCCCAGAATCACGGACAGCGAGATTGTCGTGCTAGCCTCGTACCCAAAGTATCCCAAGGCTAGTTTGGACCCAATGAAACCCAGTACCACAGCTAGGGTCTGTTCAATGTATCGGAAATTGCGGATGGCTTCCTGTATCACAAAGTACCAGCTTCTCAGGCCCACAATCGCCATCAAATTCGAAACATACACAACAAGCGGATCCCGTGAGATACCCAGGCACGCAGGTACCGAGTCCAGGGCGAATATGACATCCGTTAGCTCAACGCAGACCAGAACCAGCAAGAGCGGTGTCGCAGTGGTGGCACCATTCTTCAAACTAGTAAAAAATCGATCACCATCGTAGTCGTCTGAAACTGGAAGCAGTGCGGTCACTGCGCGGACGATGAAATTCTCGCGAATGCCCTCCTCGTTAGATTCATCGTCGGCCTCGGAGTCCTGGAAGCTGGACCAGAGCATACGTCCCGAAGAAATGAGCAAAATTGCAGCAAAAACGAGACTGATTGTCCGAAAACGCTCCATCAGCGCAACACCTGTGAACACGAATATCGCTCGAAACACGGCCGCTCCGAGAATTCCATAGCTTAGAACTTTCTCCTGCAGGTTTTTCGGTACACGGAAGAAACGAAACAAGAGTAGAAATACGAACAGATTGTCGACTGATAGACTTTGTTCGACAACATATGCTGCCACGTATTCCATTCCTCGATCAGTGCCCTTCGTTCCGAAAAAAATGAGGCCAACAAGCAGACCTGCTGCCACAGAGATCGCGGTGCGCTGACGATCCCAGCTGGTCACTTGGCGCTCTGAGGAACTGAGTTCATCTTTGAATTCTCCCCCTAGTGTCTTTTCATTCGGTGCTGTATGTTTGCTATTTTCACCGGAGCTAGATCGTCCAAGTGAGCCCCCGCGGTGCCTCTCCTTTTGCCTTACAAGCTGCAGCGCGGCGAGCCCCCTTCGTCGCATAGTTCCCGGTACACGCCCAGAGGTGCACAGCGTTCGCAAATTGCTTTTGTACGTCTGCGTCCATGTGAAGCATTTACAACCCACAGGCACGAAGCATTGACGTTCACCTGCTTGATAAGGCATTCACGAGTCCGCACCGTGGAGACCGTATTAAACGTGCATCGTACGACGCCCATCGTGAATGAGACGCACGCCCTGAATTTGAAATGGGATATTCTGGACATGGTATGTGTTGGATATCCCATGTGCGACTATAATGGAACTGTTTCCGCCAAGCTTGCTCGACATACAAAGTCAATGTTCGGGTCGTTTCCGACTATCATGACCACTAGTCCTCGCATGATCTTGCAGCGACTGCTTGATTCTTTCTCTCTTCTTTACGCTCATAAGCACGTCCGTCCCTCAATGCCCTCATGTTTCGTTACCAGCAGCTGAGGATGTTCGTCGCAGCTTGCAAGCCCCGATTCCGCTGCTCGCAGCGGTTGTCAACGTATTCCATGCACACGCTGAGGTTGCCATGGACGCTCCGCTTGCCCCAAGGATCGTCTTGGCCCTCGGCCTCGGCGCACCTCTCGCAGCGGCGACACGTTACTATGGGTAGGTGTTCCCCAGCGTCCGCGATACCTCCTCCAGCTCCGAACGCCGCACATTTGCGTACGGAGACTCGCCTCGTCGCGCGGCACACAACCATGACATGTACAGAAGGCTCTTCTCGATGCTATGCGACGTTTTCGCACCCGGTGCCGTACTCCGTGATCAGGGACTTTGTCTGAACTTTCTCCTCGACATGTGCGTTGGCCGCTGCACGCGCAATCGCACGCTGCCTTGTTCGAGAACTCACCAGGTGATACGCGTCACGGCCCTGGTGACGTTCCAAATCGGTTTGCCCCATGGAGAAGACGTTCGAATGTATCACAAGACTCCTCCACCGTTCTCCGCTGCTTCCGGCAAAGAGGCGGTTTTGTGCAACCGATGGTGTCCATGGAAGAAAACCAGTGCGGGAAGGAAGGGCCAGGCTGGCGATCGCGTCGAGCGATACCGACTCCGCTGCGCTGCGGTTGTTCAAAGCGCTGCCGGAGTCTCGGCTCTGACAGACCACTGCCACGACTCAGGTTCGAGTCCAAGACCGTTTTCCGTGCAAGCAGAAGAGATGGGAGCCTTGGCGGGCCCCCGCCCAGGGTGGCTGCACGCGGCTGCTATTGAATGCCGTTTCGTCGATGGCGCCAAAGCGAGGACGCTTTATCTGTTGGACGGGATCGACCTTGTAAGGTGACGAGTGCAGGGAGCTCTCGGCGCGAGCCCGTGGAGAGGCTGACAACAAGCGGCGTCGCATTTCTCCTTGTCAACCCAGCTGTGCAGAACGCTGCGCCCTCCAGTCGTCCCGAAACACAAAGATGAGATATGTGAAGCACGCGTGATTTGAGCTTTCCATACGTAAGGACGGGGAAGAGCGGAGGCTGGTTCGTATGAGCTGGCTCGTGATGTCGGTTCCTATACGATGCCGTGCTCGAGGGCGTCGCGAACCATCGTCTTGATTCTCGTGATGCAACGAGCGCTAGCGACAAAAGGTTGGCGGAGCCGCTCCGAAGCGACAACCGAGCATCCAAAACCTGGTCATGAATCCATACGCGCCCATTGCTACATTTAGGATGTCGAGTCTGTACATGTAGAGAAAGTCCAGGGAGAATCGAAATGTAAACAGAGCAGGTAGGTCAGTGTTCTTTTTTGTTATGATACGGATATTGACACATAAAAACTTTCTACGACTATGGAGGGGAAATGTATGCACTTGTGCAGACGCCTCCAAACCTTTTTAAGTGGCCCCTGCCATCGGCTTCAGCCTCTCCCCGTCTACTTTGTCCCTCAGGGGCTGCCTCAAGAAATTCTCTTGTGTCAGATCCTAGGGTCTCATCTTTAGCACCACACATCTCCTGATATTGATAGCAGCGTCAAAGTCTAGGTTCACCAACTCCATACTTTTCTTGCCGCTGGTTCAGCGCACCAGTGCCAGGAGTTGTCGAGCGCGCGCCCTCTGTGCGAACACCCGTATACCATCCGACCGTTTCGTCCGGAAGAAGTCCCACCGTCTGAGAAAAGAAACCGGTGTTCCTGTGCCTCAGACTGATTGCGAGGTTCCAGGAACGTTGTCGTTGCGATAACGGTGGAAGATGGCCGTGTGTGGACTAGAACTCTTTTTTCGCGGCTGTATCCAGCTTTTTCAAGTTCAAACGAGTGAACTGGTGGGAAAAGAGACGCCCCTGGAGGCTGCTATCGCCGCTTTTGCTTCCCGTACGGTAATCAACGCGTCGTATCCTAAGATTTTCCTCAAGAAGTTTTTAAGAATATAGGTTTATGGCGCGGATTGCATGTTCTTGGTTTCTTTTGCGTTCCTCATCCATCAGAGTACTGTGGAATGACTGACCCGAAAAGGGGATGCAGCCCTCCTTGCACAGTTCAGTAAAGAATATATCCTACATTCAATTGGTCTACGATATATACAGTACATTCCATTCTGAAGTCCTTCTCCTAGTATACACCGCTGCGGGATGGAACAGATGTGAGTTGGAAGAATACACCACAACGTTGGTGTAGTGCCCTTGGCGGCAGTGCGAACCCTCTGCGAATAACAAGGTGGCGTGGAAACGCGTCAGCCTGCGTTCAAAGATTCAAGTGTTTCTCAGGTGTTCTGGTTAGAGTCTGCAACCTGTTTCCAACACAGCTGTGATCCCTTTCGTGCACCGGTACAGGTGCTGCTGGCCTCCGGGTGGCATGGCGGTGGACCGAACAGCAGAGCTTCGAGCACTTTGCCGCGAGCGAGACACTCGTTTTTCCAAAATTGGAGGTGCACAAGCTGACAAACAGCTCTCACCAAAGGTTCGCTTCAAGAGCGGGACTGGCGAGGCCTTCCGCTTGCTCTCTGAGCAGCTGCTCGAGAACCTGAGACACTTTGCGCTCTTGTTACACGCAAACACTGGCTGGCTTCTTGACGCTCGCAACTACGACTATTCGCCGAAGCAGCGTGTCGAGTTTGAGGCTTCCTGCACAAAACTACTCCAGGGACTTCTCGCGAACTTGGTTGCTCTACGAGATCTGGCCGAGTGGCCTCGGGGCAGCCATCATTCGGCGCAGCGCGTCCAGCACCGTCTCGTAGTGGTAGAGACTCTCTCTAGCCAGATCGAGACGCTCAACCAGTACCTGCGTACGCTCCTCAGCACGAGCAGCGAGCGCACGTGCAGCGCCAAAAGCCACCGCTGCATTACGAAACACGCTCAACGTGGCACGAGCAGTGAAAGCGTCCACGTATGCAATCATGCATCCATTCCGTTAAGAGAAATCGCTGCCTCAAATGTTTCTCTCGAAAAGAAATTCCAGGAGGAGACATCACGTGAGCCCAGCGAGCGGGAAGGCATCCCAGCCGAGGCCCATGGTGCACAGGCGATGCTGTTAATGCAGCCTCCAATTTTCACGTGGGAGCAGGAACTCACCGAACGGGACCGAATCGTGCGAGATGTTGAACGGAATTTAATACAAGTCTCTGAGCTCTTGCATGACTTCAGCGTGCAGGTAGCCCAACAGGATCACGTCGTTGAAAGCCTACTCGAGGATGCGTTCAGCTCTACGGAGTTTGCGGAACGCGCGAATCGAGAGCTGGATCGGATGCGCGGCGCCGATCACTCGTGGCACATCGTCTTGACCGTCATCTTTCTAGTCATGGCGTTGAGCCTCTTAGCATTGGACCGGCTTCGATAAACTTTTCTGGAACATGATTGGTCAGCGGCACTCGAGGACATTTTCCTTTGTTTATTTGACGTTACCGAGTTGGACCATGCTTAGCCATAGTAGAGAGCTCGTTGGGTCAGGTCGCTGTAGTTTGCGGTGTGTGCGAACTCGGCCTCTTCACGTCTTAGAGACGACGTGGGCGCGAAAACGAAAGCAAAAGGCTGGCACATCGGGACAGGGCGGAGATAATGAGGCAGGGGAAGATGCTTCCCCCAACCGCAGGTTTAGTCGTAAAATGTCTCTGAAGCAGCAGCTGCTGTTGCTGCGAGAACGAGCGGCCCAGGAAAAGCGAGCCGCTGGTGCTGCGGCGTCTGCAGCGCCCGCGCGAACCTCCTACCGCCGGCGTTTGGTCCGAACTCCGCCCGAAGAGGACAACCAGGAGGAAACTGAAACCGCTGAGTCGCTAGAAGCTCAGAAGCCTGAAGTCGCTGCAAGCGAAGGACTGCCCAAGGTGAACGCTACGAAAGAGCGGGCGCGACAAAAATGGTTTATCGTTGACGGCTATAACGTTATCGGCGCCGCGCCAGAGCTCAATGCATACGTTCGGGATGGTGACCTCGAGACTGCCCGCCGACTACTTATCGAAGACGTAACGAATTTGTCGGCAATTCGCGGATGGCACTTTAGCATCGTGTTCGATGCGACCACGAATCCACAGGATGGTTACCCGCGTACGAAGGATACCACCGAAAAGATCACAACAGCCCTGATACATCCGGATGTGAACGCGAAGGCTGCATCTGGAACCCAGCATCAGTCTCGAGCGAGAAAGTCTGCCAAAGGCGAGGAGGCGTCAACAGAGTCGGTTGAAATAATCTATCCAGCCTGCAAGAGTGCTGACTCATATATTATCTCACGCGTGCGCGGGGCTGCTCGAGACCACAACATGGAAGTTTGGGCAGCAACTGGTGATAGTATAGTGCAGAGTCTTGTTCGTGCGAGCGGAGCCTTTGTTATCAGCTCAGAACTGTTTCTGCGCGAGGTCGAGAACGCCAAAACTGAAATGCGAGTCATCCATCGTCTCGCTACCAACGAGCCAGGCCTGGCGCTGATCGATTGTCTGGACCAGGAATCGCGCGATAGACTGCTTAGCTTGAAAGAGAGCAACGTTGAGAACACTTCCTGATGCTGTCGATTGGGCCTCGTCGTCGAGCGGCCTTGTGCGCGTGGCCGCTTTTCGAAGATGCACTTCCCCAGTTAGCGGGCAGCGACTCGTCGTGCCGTCCCGTACACGTTGCCAACTCCCGGGGACACTCGCAAATAGGACAGACACGAGCAGACCCAGCAGCAGGAAGATTGCACAGGGCAATAGACCATCCAATGGGCATCTTACTCGGCTGACGCCATCAGTTCTTTAATGGTTTAGGATTGTCGAATCTAATTGGCGATCCCAAAGTGTGGAATTTTGATCTGCATTTGGGCGACTCTGTCGTTGCCGCTTGCACGCAGAGCCGCCAAGCTGATGCTCCTCTCCGAGTGCACCGATGGTGCCGCACATATTCTGTGCGAGAGCGCGCCCAAGCGGGTAGATGCAGCTCGTCATTTTGTATGCGAACATCGCAGGGAGCGATTGCACCCCAAACACTTTTCGTTCAAGTTTCGTGATTTCGACTGTGCATCGTGTACGCGTCTTCGGGAAAGCCGCACCAGCGACGCATCTAGTCCAGTTGCATCTGCGCCATCGATGGGGCAAGGTGTAGGCTCTCTACATGAAAACTGCTAGGTCTCTGGATAACACACTGAACTGCATAGAGCATTCTCCCGTTATCGTACGCCAGGAAAGAGAGCTTGTAAAAGGCGGCGCTTCCGCCGTGAACGCTTGCTTACAGTTCGCATACGCACGTGCACGCCGGCACGTGCTGCGACGCCCTGAAACGACGGCGCTTCGGTCAAGCGCGACTCGAACGTTTCACACCAGTGAATAAGAGACATCACTGGTGATCTATATGAACAGAGCCAGGCACCGCTTAAACCGTCAGAAACGAACGTTGCACTGTCGTGGGCAGCGCCAGCGTCTTGCGCCAAAAATCTTCTATGCACCTTGGCTCTTTTTTGAGGCAGAAGTCCTACAACCAAAAAGTGTTTTTGGAATAAGTCCGGAACCGATTCCGTCGCACTGGGTTTCAGTTGTCTCGCTGCACACCATTACTGTGGTGGTCGTAGGGACGCCGTGCGGGAGCAGGGCATCATGACGCAACGCGTTGCGGGGGACGCACTCGCATGCTTTGTTTTCGGGCGTAGTGGTCGATGCTGCTCTCGAATGGAGATTCAGGCGCTCGCCTTGCGCTCTCACGACGCATCAGCTCGTTAGGTGAGAAACAAATGCAACGTCTTGCAGGTTCGAGTGTCGGTATCTGTTACGGATAGCACGACTTGATCGGGAACTTTCGGATGACTGTCAGAAATGAAGATATCGCTCAACGGCCGCTCGAGATTCGGGCTTGTTGCTGCTTTGAGGCTTTGAGGTACGCTCATGTATACGGGTCGATAATCCCAGACAATTGTGGGACTGCGACAGTGGAGCACAGGATGCCTTTCTAGGAGTTCTATGAGCTCCTTGACAAGCATGTTTTTCGATACGCTTATGGCAACAGCGGAACCTGGACCACATACAGGACACGATAGTCGTCTCTCGATGAAAATCGAGTCGATGTAGAGGCCATCGCTTCCATGAAAACTTGTCCAGGGGCACTGTGCATGAGAGCCGCCCCATACGAGCCTCGTCACTGCGAGTGCACAGGCGGCACCGGTAACTGCACTCGTTGTCGCCAATGCCGGCACACTGCGGTGCAGGACAGCTTTCACGAGAGCCGTGGTCATACCTTCGATACCGAACGCTGCAGCACGCTCCTGTGCTCTGGTATAAATCCATTCAAGATGCTCCGGGTTCTCCGGGTCTATGGACCGCACCGCCTGGTCGTCACGTGCAGGCCAAAGAACCGCCTGTGCGTAATGAATACAGTGCTCTGGCCGCAATGGTGTACCGGCGATCGTGCAAAGCGGTTGCCGACCTGCTTCATCTGGAAACAGATCAAGTATGCACTCGATGCAGGGCGTTTCATACGGGCGAATCGTTCGGACTTGGCCTGCGAGACCCTCCAGGCCCCCGTCGATGAGCACGGGCAAGTATTTCGACTGAACTGCACAGTTGGGAGAGGTAACAGGACGTACCACGTGGAACACGACTGTGTTTAACCAGCGGCGAGCCTCAACGGTATCCACACCCGACACGATGACATCAAACGCACGGTAGAAGGCAACAGGCATCTGTTCCGCGCTCGCCCAATATCCGCGTATTGTGCAGCCTGGAAAGCGCTCTTTAATTGCCTGGGCAGCTCTCAGCGCTTTGCTGGCACCAACGTCGGCGGAGCTGTAGAGCGTCTGGCGGTTGAGGTTGCTCTCGGCGACCGTGTCCCGGTCGAGCACCACCAGGTTTCGGAAACCACACAAGGCAAGCGCCCTCAGCGCTTCGCAACCGATCGCCCCCGCACCAACCACCAGAATTTGTAGGTTTGACTTGGCATGCTTCATTCGTACGTCAGTGGTGCATCGAGTCAGTGCTTCCGGTGCAAGAGCCGCTGGACCGGCGTCATCGGCGTGCGCCAAGAGCTCCGGGGCCGAGTGAGCTGAGCTTGCGTGCATGAAACGACAACCCACGCTGGTGCATAGTTGGAAGTATAGGCGCACTAGCCTAATACTTTCATATGCATATAACGGCCTGAACTTGGTATGAAGACGTCACTTGGTAAGCAACGCCAGGAAGAGAGCACTTGAGACTTTCTTGGACCGCGGTTCAGCCTCAGCGGTCAATGACTGGGCAATTACTCGAACGGCATACATCGCCCAGCGTTCTGTGCTGCAAGAGCGGTTAGGCCGGGCCCATCGCCGGTTGTTTTACAGAGAGCATGCGAATTTTTCATTCACAAGGGTCTCTTCTGCTTCGGTTTCGTAAGTTATATACGAGCATTCTCTGCTTGAATTTTGGACGGGTTGTTCTCCTTAAAACGACTGCCTTCGCTGCCCTTCGACCCGATCACGAAAAAGCCATCCAGAGTGCGAAGCAATCAGCGTTTGCGTTTGCTTCCATCGTGGACCGCCCTTACAAAGCACTTTTACGTCGGAACTGCTCACCGTCTCGATTCCCATTGAGCAATCGCATCCTTGAAGCATACTTCGCAGCGCGTTAGCACCGACGTGTTCCAGACATCGCAAAGGAATGGGGGAGACATTTTTCCGCCGTGAAGCACCAGTCGCTTGCTTGTCGGAAGTTTTCCCCGATCATGCTGGGAATGTCGCCATGCTGATTTCCGTCTGGACGGCAACTCGCCACCGGCGAGTCCAAAATCCCGCGTTTCAGCCAACCTGAGCCTCATGCGCAAAGAGCTGGAGGCGAATTCCGGCTAAATGCAGATGCGCCTCTCGAATTGGCCCAAGGCAAGAGGAGCCCAAACCGACTGGCGAGCGTATGTCAAGCCCTGTTCAGCGGGTATTCTCCGTCGATCCCATGGCTGCGCATGAGGCGGTGTCGCCACAGTCGCTCTGTAGCAGAGCAGCGTAAATCGAATCGTACTAGTGTAAACTAGCGACAGCGCTGAAAGCATGCCGCACAATTTTGGATCCTTTTCCATATACCAATGCGTATTCGTCGAAATCGATTGAAACGCTATCGTCTAAATGCCCCGTTCGAGACCGGATACCGGGGCCAGCGGCTTTACGCAACAATCGCATGGAACTGAGCACACGAGAATTGAATCGCCAGCCCCAGCATACAGTCTGAGGCCTCGAGCCTCCTACCAGACAGACTGTCATGTTCGAGAGCCTCTATAAGGGCGTGCCTGTCAGCCTAAGCGCTAGACGCCAGCGGACAACATCTCAATGCAGCATGCACGCCATTTCGCATCACATCTGTGCTGGATGCGATCGCTTCGAAGCGGCATCTATCCGTACACCGTATTTTATACACAATCCGTGGCCTCCATTTCCAGATTCCGCTCCCAGATCATACTCTGTTCGCGTATGTGTTCAAGCATGCACACACACAAAACGCCGTTCTAAAGTTGAGCGTCGCCGGCAGTGCACAGTCGTGGCGGTGAACACGCCCTAGACATAGCGTCTTCAACTGACGTGCAGACGCCTCGCAGCCGTTCTGGACCGGCCGTCTAGTACTGCCTTCAACTTTCTCTCATATAATTCCACCTTGAGAGGCTGCCCCAGTATATGCGCTCTTGTAAACTCTTACGGTCTTCTTTCCATCACTGCACATCTTCTTATATTGATAGCGGCAATAAAGTTCGGTTCACTAATCCCATCCGTTTCTTGCCGTCGGTAGTTGTACTCACCAGCGCAAGTAGTCCTCGAACTTTCGCTCTCCTTTCCATTTGCTCTTCTGTCAACGCTCCGTACTTTGCTATATCCTCAGGGCTCCGCTAGCACTTTTCCATCTCGACCCTCTGAGGTGTGCCCCCCAACTCGTAAGGCGTATAGGACGTTCAGATCCCATCTATCGGTATCGTAACAAAACGCTTTGCACACTCCTTGTACGTTCTTGTCGTTGGAGCTGGCGTAGTCCCTTTTTTGGTCATCCAGCGCCCTGCTCCGTATGCTACTACGAGCCTCTGACTCTCGTCCTCTTTGAGTGCGCTCAACTAATTGAAAATTTTCGCAAACGTGCGCTTTTTCCCACTGTACAAGTTCATACGCAGACGTGCCCACTGGGGCTTTGTATATTCTTTCTACAGCGCCTCCCAATGAGCAACGCGAACTTTCATGAATTTCAGAAAAGCTTGAAAGTCCGTTCCTCGGCTCGTCACCTCGCTCAAAGCTTCCACGTGCTCTTTCACTCCTGCATTCCATCTCTCAATTTTCTTCCTTGCATTCATGATTCCCGATTCTCGGTAGTATCTCGCTCTCGAGAACCTCAACAGACGCATGTCTTTCTGACGTAATTTGCCGTCAGTACCATCTTCAGCACGCTTCGGTACAGCGATGATTATGATATTCGTGATTCCGGGGTCAGCGCTAACGATAAAGTCGTTCTCATGCACTTTCTGCGTCATAGGAACCGCCTTCTTCTTATCTTCATGCTCCGCTGAAGGCAATTTCGAAGATGAAACAGGACGATCTGCCTCCAACCGACGAGAATTAACACACTTGGGTACCCCATCGGTTTCGAACATCCACGCAAATACCTTTTGCTTGCTCACTCTCAGACGTTTGAAATCGAAGATATTCTTCCAGTGCGTCTCCCGGTTTTAACCGGTGAACTCCTCCCTGCTGACATTGAACTCAGGACTGATCTCCTTAATGATGCCATGAAGGACTCTGGAGTCGATAGTCACAGATGTGACTCAATGTTGCACATTGCAACCGCGTTGAAGCGCTTCCCCATTAGGGCGGCCTTCCGTCTCTCCCAGTCTTCATTTTTTTCCTCACTCAGCTTCATGTCTGCTTTGCATTCGAGCTCTCGATCCAGGAATACGAAATACTGCAGGAGAAGCCGATAGTATCTTTCCTTATCTTTTTTCAACTCTGATTTCTTTTCTGCAGGATTCGCCAGCCCCAAGACTGCACGATGCTCTTGTATAGCTGCGCGGATGACGGAATCCTCATTTGTGCTCCTGCGTGACGCCTTCTTGTCGAAGAATTCGATCTCACCTTCATACTGTCGATTGTTCGTAATGGCATTGATAATCGTCCATATCCCTTTGCGAGAGAAGCCCCGATAGAGTGCAAAGACAGAGCGTATTATGGAGCGTTCGAGTTTCACGATCACGTGGTTCTTCAAGTTCGTCAGGTACATCTTCGCCCCGTCCAAATTTATTCTGAGACTAGAAGCGGGTGTGCTGTGTCTGGGCATAGCCCTGGTCGGGTTGGAATCCCAGTATATGGCTTCGCGTTGCCGCAGGCAGTGCGTCTGTATGCACAGCTGGAGGCTCCCAGGTTGATTATGCGCTACGGCCCCGTGTTGAATGAACCACGGCTCGAAAAGACGCCCCCACTGGTATGGCAAAGCTTCTCTGTCTCCGTCCTGCATCCGCACCGGCGGTTTAGGCTCCATTGCGCATGCTCACTCCGGGCTCGGCGCACGATAGAACATATGAAACGACCACTAGTTCCGAAAGAAAGTTTATGAAACGGAACTTGAAAGTAGGTGCATCGTGATGGACGCTTTTTCGTTTACCGTTACCCTTCCATCCCGAAATCCGGTATCGATGGTCCATGGAAACGTTTTCTCATCGGAAAAATCATCGGTGCCAAGTCCATTTGAAAAGTTTTGAATGGAGCCGCGGTTCCGCTGCATATCGAAGCGAAGGCCGCACGTGATCTGGAGGCGCTCATACTTTTCTCAACTTTTTCTTGTCGAGACAACGGACCAGAGAAGTGAAGGATCCACGTTTGTTCGTCCTTTGCTTCGCGGTCGTGGTTCTGAAAGGCACCTGTTGTTGCCTCGTTCCGAGTGCGCTGGGTAGGAGCCAAAGCTTGTGCACAGTTCGCTAGACTGAGGGAGCACGCTACTCGTTGTTCTCGGTTAAAAAGCGGATTGGATTCGGTTTCTAGGTGCAATGGCAGCGGTTACCGATACTTTGGGCTCACGACTCGAACTTGAGCGGCGTATTGTGGTTCATATAGATATGGACTGCTTCTACGCTCAGGTCGAACGGAAACGCCTCGATTTAGCTGAGGACGTCCCGCTTTGTGTCGTCCAGTGGAACAGCATTCTTGCTGTGAGCTACGCAGCTCGAGCAGCAGGGATCAAGCGAGGTGCAACACCGCAGGAGGCCAAATCCATGTGCCCCGAGTGTGTGCTTGTACACGTAGAAACCGTTGATGCTGCCGGAAGGAAACCACAAGTCTCTGAACTTGACCTGTCTGAGGAAGCCTCTATAGTGCGAGCCGCGAACACCGTCTGCTTAGATCGATATCGGTTGGAGTCCGAGAAGATTTTTGGGATTCTCTCCCGCTTTAGTGACGCCGTTGAGCGCTGCTCAATTGACGAAGCTTTCATAGAGCTTACGGACGTGGTCGATGATTTCGACGAGGCAGTCCGTTTGGTACAGCGCATGCGAGACGCTATCCTTGATGAGCTTAGATACACCTGCAGCGCTGGGGTTGCTTGCAACAAAATGCTCGCTAAGTTCGCTAGCTCTACGAACAAACCGAACAAACTGACCGCCATACCTTGGAGCGAGACGAACTCCATTCTCGCCAGGATTCCGCTTTCACGGGTTCGCGGGCTTGGTGGCAAATTCGGAGCTGAGCTGCAGCGGAACTTTAAGGCCGAAACGCTCGCTGACTTGTCGCAGCTGTCGATAGCAGCGCTGCAGGCCGCATACGAGCCCTGCACAGCGGAATGGCTCTTCTGGCTGGCTCGGGGTTATGATCCCAGTCGAGTGGAGCCACGTGATCGTCCGCGGAGTCTGCTAGCGGCGAAATCCTTTGCCCCGGTAGATACCTGGCAGGATGCGCGCCGCATCCTCTTCCTGCTGGCAACTCGCCTAGAGCAGCGTATTGAACGCGATACCAGTATGCATCATCGTCGACCGAGAACATTGTGCGTATCTTTTACTTCTGCGCAAGCGGGACTCCAAGGTCAACGGCATCATCATGCAAGTCGTTCTGGGCCGTTTCCAACCTGCGCGAAAGAGGACGCAGCCGCAAGCATTGCAGAAGGTGCTGAGAAGCTGCTGCGGTCGATACGGTCTGGTTTTCGATTCCCATGCAAGCGCTTTATGCTGGAAGCGACGAACTTTCAACCCATCGCAAGCGGCGCCTATTCCATACGTTCTTACATGGGCAAACCGGGTAAGCGCGCGCTCAAAGCTGACGTGCCCTCGGGCGGCATCGCAGAATGCGAGCGCGAGCAGAACCCCATATCTGGGTACGCACCGGCAGCGAGAAATGAATGCAGTTTCGCGGGTGCCACGCCGACACCCGAGCGCGAGCACCAAGGCATCGCAAATGCGAAACTAGTTCTTCGGGCTGGCAGTAGCGTTAGCGGTAACGAGGCGCTCGTGAGTCACTGGAAGCGTCACTGCAGAGGTGCGACCAGACGCATTCATGACGGCTGTATTACTTGCTACTTTTCGCAGCCGAAGCGCTCTGAAACTCGTTGAACATTCGCATAGATCTTGATTCTTGCAAATCTAAACTTTTTTGTATGTAGTTGAGTAGCGATACGAGATGCTGCATGGATCGCGCGGGGGCGAGCGTTTCAGTGAATTCCGTCGTGGGCATTGCCAAATGAGCAGCTAAAAACCAACGATATGGCGATAGGTGCAGACTTAGCGCCCATGATAGAGCCGGCGCCACAGAAACTAGACTGGAACGCTAGTGAAGCACGAGGTTGTCGGCGGGGCTACGGACGAAGAACGAACAGCGCTCCGCGCGGGTATAGCTCGGCATCTTGCAATGTCATCTGATCCAACTCGTGCTCCAGAAATTTCCGCCTAGGATAGGTACGCATCAGCGAGATCCGCTCTCCCAAGCTCGGGTACTTGTTGAGTACGTAATTTGCCACATCACGAAGGCGTGTTTCATTGGTGAAGTCCGCTTCAACATTCGTACCGTCGGGCAACCGCAATTGCAGACGTGTGGGTCTGGTTTCCAATTCTGATTTTTCTACCGCCTTTGGTTGGTTTGTGTTCGGATCGGGTGGCTGTTCCACGAGGCGTACCGGAGTCGGACCCCGCTGGAGCTCGAGTCGACGCTGACGATCGTCTTCAAGCAGCCTCCGGAGCCGCTCTCGTTCCATTTGCTGCTCTCGTTGTTCACGGAGACGTTCTCGAATGTCCCGCTTACGACGCTCTTCTTCTGCTTTGCGCTTGGCCTCCGCTATCTCCTTCCCACTTCGAATCCGATTCTTTTCCTGTTCAATAGCGAGTTTCTTCTCTTCGGCCTCTCGCCGTTTCCGCGCTTCCTCTTGGAGCCGTTTCAACATAAGCTGCTTCTCCTCTTTGGATTTAGAAAGGAGATCTTCGGCGCCAGTGACTCGGACATCCAGGGCTGGGTCCAGCTTATCGATATTTGGATCCTCGTCGTGCGCGAAAATCCACTCCATCGCCTTCTCCAAGGATTCATTGTCAGTTGCAATGCAAGCGTTCAAAGCGCGAGTGCGGGGAAATCCCATTGCTTGAAGCTCCTCAAGTATTTTTTCGGATACAAAGGTCGGCATCGTCTCGCTTGCTGATACAGGAAGCTGTCCCTCGCCCTGGCTCGCCCTGGCTCCAGCGGAACCAGCGGATCCCGTCGTGGTCTGCAAGCCGTCGGCAACTGCATTCGGACGGGCTATTGGTGTACCCGACGGCGTGCTGTTTGTCGTTGTGGCGGCTTTCGTGTCCTCACTCGTTGCTCTGGTGCCCAGCGTATGACCCGGCCCAGCAAACGCCACTGGCTGCGCCTGAGCGGCTACTGAACGCTCGAGCGCTGCAACATCCGCTCCCACAATTTCGTCCACCTTGTTCCCGTTGAGAAAGAGCTGAAAAGTTGGCATAGCATGCACCCGGCAGAGCTGCGCAACATCTTGAACCTCATCAACGTTCACTTTCACAAAGAGAACCTGGTGAAACTTCGTTGCGAGCGAGTCTATGAACGGAGCCACCATTCGGCAGGGGCCACACCAGTCGGCGTAAAAGTCCACAACAACCAGTTGCTCTCTGGAACCATCAATGACGACGCGTCGAAATTCAGTCGCACTATAGATCTGTAACACCATCCTCGGGGCAGCACGTCACAAGGCAGAGCACAGCGCACGAGGTAGAGGTCTTGCGTTCGATGAACGAACATCGTTCTTCGCTGCCATGCCCACGCTGGGATGATGCAGACGCGATACCGCCAGGCGGCACAAGCCCCGGTTTCTCGCCAGGCACCTCAGGTCTCTATCTTTATCCGAGTAAGATAGAACCCTGAACCGCTTGCTCTGTTTATGTATTTCTACTTCTTTTAAAACTTTTTTAGATATACAGCATCGAAACTGCGAGTGACGCATAGAGGGCTCGCGAGTTCATTCGCAGTTTTAAGATGATCTTGCGTGTTTTCGTCTTGCTTCCATCGATTCTCTGCCGCTGGAATGTTTAACGTCACCCTCATCAAGAACATTCGCGACGTTCTCGAACACGAGTTCGTGAAATAGACGATATCATGATCCAATGTACATGCGAAAGCCTCGGCGCTTTTCGTTTTCTTACGTGAAGAATGCTCGGGTCATGCATGCTCAAAGTTTTCCGAATTTCTCTTTTGAGGCAACTCCTGGACGCTGCAAGTTGCGACACTGGATTGCTGACGATAAATACATAGCATCCTCTCATGATAACTTTTGCTTAAGCTCAAGCCGAAGTTTCACTGAACATTTCACGTCGAATAACCGTTTCTGATTGGAAGAAAAATTCTCCTCGCTTTGAGACCATCAGCGACACGACATATAACCGTAGTATGCCACCTCAAATGGTATATGCCCCAAGGGGCTCCCGTCTCTTCTGTTTCCATGGAAGAAGGCCTTGGACTCGGATTTCAGTTATCCAAGGAATCGTTTCCGGAGGGACGCGTGTCCCCGGCTCGCAAGCATGGAGCGTAGACGGATCGAAATTTCTCGCATTGTTCTCCGGCCAGGATTTGCCTTCCAGTACTTTTCCATCATGAAGAACATCGCAATCGACAAATGCGCTACCGAGTGGTACAACATGTGCTTGCGGGTGGAGCGGACATATTACGCACCGAGAGATTCTCCCATTAGAACCTCCTGATCGCCGGGTACGGTACCAGGCACGAAAGCGGAGGACGGCATCGAGAGGAGCTTTCTGGATACGTCTAGGGCACGAACCGAACGATGAAGTAGGAGTGCACGCGTCACAGCGTGGAGCTCGCAAGAAAATGAGGAACTGTTGTAGTCGTGTGGCAATACGTGATCAAAGCCAATTGTTACCGCTGCAAAAGGCGCACCGAGCATAGACAGAGAGCAGATTCAAAAATTGCAACCTCCGCCTGTGCATGCAATGCGTAGAAAACAGCCGGAAACAGCGGAATCGGGATTTGAACGCTGGCTTCAACCTCTATCGACTGCGGACAACAGATCAGGAGAGAAAGGAGCGACTAGCGTTTTTAGAACCGGATATAAGAAAAAAAGAACGTTATGGAAGAAATAACCCGCAAAGACTGATATTGGTAATAGAGGGAAGCGACCCAAACGTGAGTATATATGCCCGTGTCAAAAAACCTGCTCCACATCAGTAGGAAACGCCCGTCCCATGCTGCCCAGCACTGTTGTCTTTGAATCGCTCATCACCATCGTCAAGCTTCCTGGTGTTGCATAACTGAATCGAATCCAGTTTTTCGATCTAGAATCACAGCATCGAACTACATGAACCCCCGTACGCAGGCGCTACATTGTGGCATCCAGGGGAGCTACCAAGGCTTCCGCCCAGATCCTCACAATCCCGTGTACCACAAACCAGATTCCCCTTCAATGCGAAGGGTTCGTTTAAAAGATCCCATACACGCCGAGCCAACTGCGGACCTCGTTCGTAGACAGAACAGGTTTGCTTCACCGATGCGGGGAGCAGGTTAAAGGCCGACTCTTCCACCCGAAGATGCGTCAGCGCTTCAGAGGACTAGACAATCGTCGACCACCGTAACTTTTTGGTCGCTTCCCTGGAAGTAGCTCCTGGGTCAGACTCGTGTGTGGCCTGAGCGCCCAAGCGTACGCCGCTAGGGCCTCTGCGCCCGCGGCGTCTTATCGACGACGCCGCATCGGCTGCAGGGACGGTTTCCCGCTTCCGAGTTCTGCTTCTTGCACGTCATCCAACGGGTAAAACATTCTGTGGAGATGTTTGCGGGCGCACCTGTTTACTCTGATATAAGTTCGAGCAGTTTCTTAGGCATCAGGGGCGCAGAGAAGAGACGTTTTCGCCTCGATGAAAAACCGTACGCGGCACCAGGTAGCGCCTCGGCGCGTCGGGTGCAGCGACTGTCTCCGCTGACAGTGCAACTGGCAATAGCCGCCGGCACCAAAGGCCTCTACCGAGACATGCCGGACAACACAAGCAGAAAGCGTGTTGTCGTAACTGGAGTAGGTATTGTGTCCTGTTTCGGCAGTGACGTGGACCTCTTTTACCAGAAGCTACTTAAAGGAGAAAGCGGCGTTCGTCCCATTGACAAGTTCGAGTGCTCGAACTGGGAGACGCGCATTGCTGCCTGGATCGCTCCGGAACAGTTCCAAACCGAGGGTTATATCGCACCGAAACTTGCTAGGAGACTGGACAGCGTGCTGAAGTACACAATCGTTGCGGGAAAGAGGGCCTTGGAACACGCCGGCCTCGGCATCGGCTCCGATCCATACAATGCACTGCGGAAGGATCGCGTCGGGGTCATTGTCGGGAGTGGCATGGGCGGCCTCGAGACCTTCGCAGAAGGTTGTGAAAAGCTTTCCACGGGTGGTGTTCGGAGGATGTCCCCGTTTTTCATCCCGTATTCGATCACCAACATGGGCTCAGCTTTGCTTGCGATAGAAACTGACTTCCACGGACCGAACTACTCCTTGTCAACAGCTTGTGCGACCAGCAACTACGCGATTCATAACGCTTACATGCATATCGCACGGGGAGACGCCGACATGATGCTCTGTGGCGGTAGCGAGGCTGCAGTGCTTCCGATCGGGCTCGGTGGCTTCATTGCTTGTCGGGCGCTCAGCAAGCGCAACGATGAGCCGCACCGCGCCAGCCGCCCCTGGGACAAGCACCGTGATGGTTTTGTCATGGGCGAGGGATCTGGTGTTCTAGTTCTCGAGTCGCTCGAGCACGCCAGGGCACGCGGAGCGCCCATTCTCTGCGAATATCTCGGTGGTGCCTACACCAATGACGCTTTCAGTGTGACGGAGCCCGTTCCCGAAGGTACTGAAGTGGCGAGATGCATTCGACTGGCGCTGGCTGATGCCAGTGTCGAGCCTGCCCAGGTCAGTTATGTCAACGCTCACGCAACGTCAACGCCCCTTGGTGATATTGCAGAGTATCGTGCCATGTCTTCTGTTCTGGATATGAAGCGGATAACGATGAATTCAACCAAGTCACTCATTGGACATGCGCTGGGAGCGGCTGGCGCTCTCGAAGCAACGGCAACCATCATGGCTATTCGCACCGGGGAGGTGCACCCTACCGCCAACGTCGAGGAACCGGAGCCCGAGATTGAAGCGGACCTCGTTCGTAACCAGAAGAAAAGCCTCAACATAGAGGTAGCGATTTCGACTAGTTTCGGTTTCGGGGGGCACAATAGTGTCTGTGTATTTGCTCCGTTCGTCGAGTAGGACTGGAGGATTGCGAGAGCGGGGTACTCTTGGGACGCCATTGGATCTCGCTCTGGGCAGCGATCTTTAAAAGCATAGGTTTCGTTTTGGAAGCACTTTGGTTGAGGTATCGAGTCAAAAATTGTGAGAAAGTCCTGGGGCGGGTAATCTGCCGCCTGAAAGCCTACATCGCCGAGCAACCACGACCCTGCTGCCCCGGCTCTGTTTTCTCGCAAAGTTTACGGCTTTTGCGCCCAGAGGCCCTGCAAGTCAATGTGCAGCGCGCGCCTGCGACGGTCTCCAGGCGTTGCGGGTATATCGCCGATCGACTCAGAAAAGGTTCGTCTTGATCGTTCATAGCGTGGTCACCGGGGAAGCGCGACGGACGCTAGCAGCGGCAATGAGGTACGCGGCTGAAGGTTGCGGACAACTTGTGACGCGAACCATACGGATTTGAGCCGATGCCTCAGTTTAGTGTATTCCTTGGGCCAGGCTGTGACACCATCCAAGGAGACCGGTTTGTCCTCGCTAGCGGGCAGTCCAGTTAGAATCTACCCGTGGATCAGAATCCACGCTTGCCGAGGGACCACACTCGCTGCTAATCGATCCGCACTGGGGAGGTATCCAGTGTCAGCGCCTCCATCGATTGCATGACGCGCTCTAGAGCCCGTACGCAAACGATACATAGAATCATCCAGGTCCTGCCTCAAGTCGCAGAGTTATGCAGCATCAGGCTTTCTGGATACGCTGAGAAACGCTCACATGGGATAGAAGAACCGCGCCAGTACCTGGGAATGCGGATATGAAGCATCGACCCACCCCCCAGAATAAACAACGCGTGCTTGGTGTTCAGAAGACGCGCTGAGCAGGCATGGTGCATCCTGAGCATCCACGGAACGCAGCATGCGCTCGTGTGATGCATGCCGTGCATGTACGGCATGCATCTTACAAACGCACTTGGTCGAGAATTTTATGAAAATATGCGGGTTCAGGCGATTTGCATCTTGAATGAGGACCTCTTTTGACTACGTTTGTTGATCGCGTCGACTTTCTCTCGACGACATAACCTGATCGAAGAGAATACGTACGCAAACTGGCGATACCTGCGATAACAATGTCTTTTCAGGAATGAGGCGATCGTCGAAGTGTACGCCCCGACTTGAACCTGCATGCCCCGATCAATTGTCTACGACGCGAGGAAGAGCGTGATGCGTCCCTCGTTTCCAAGCTGATACGTGTGGCCAATGACGACCGTTGCATGGCTGAACTGAGGTGGACCTCGTGTGCTTTGCTCACGAATGGTTGGATGGATGCTTTGCGACCGGCCAAGAAGGCGCAGGTCGTTTTCTCCAGGAAAGTACTCCAAATAGGAGTCCCTTTCTCGAAAGAAAAATCACAAAACATCCGAGAAAGACCGTTGCCAGAGCCGTCGTGCCGAGAACAGTCCCCAGCCAAGGCGCCAACGAGTCTGTAATATTGTACCAGGGACAATTCAGGTTCATGCCGAAGATATCTGCGATGAAGTTCATCGCAAAAAACATTGCTGTACACAAGTGCTGCAGTAAGTTGAATGCGAGCATGCGGTTCTGCACGGCGTCTAGCTTGATATCCATTGTTGCCTCCGAGTCGTTGACTTTTTCATCCAGAAGCTCAGCGCGATTTGAAAGCGCCTGAAACAGCTGGTAATAGCTTTCCAGTAGCGTTTCTACGTATTCATGATCTAGTGGATGGCGCGGTGTTTCCGGATGGTAGTACTTGTCAGTCAAATACATGTTGGACATATCATCGTCTTCACCGAGGACGCGATCGAATAGCTGCGAGAGTCGTCTGATGCGCGACAAGAACAACGTCAAGTGGCGCATATGCAGACGCATGTTCTCGATTCGGCTCGAGCTCAAGGTCCGATTCAAGTCACGCAAGTCTCGATCTATCTGCTGCTCGATCACGAAATAGAATTCCTCGAGTTCAAAGTAGGCTGCGATGAACATGCTTTCTAGCACGATAAATTCGAATGCATTGTAGATGTCCAGGCTCGCACTCTGCAATCTTTCCGTGATAATACGGATAGCACGCTGCACCCTTTCGGCCTCGTGGTTAAAAAGCAACAAACGATGTGATTGGATGACTGCGCGGAGGTAATCATCAAGCACCAGGATTATGGCATTGTCGCGCACAAGTAGCACCTGCTCTGAACGAAAAGTTGGATCCACAAGGCGAAGGTCACGCAGCTGTACCGGTTCGCATTTGCTTATGATTCCATCCCTCTCTCTGTGAGTCAATCCGGTGTTCACCGGGTGAATATCGAGGTCCAGCGCATCCGCCAGCGGAGTTTCCTGTTCAACCAGTACCTTCGAACGACGGCGCGGTGAGGATGCCTCTGCAGCCGGATATACGGGGCGTCGCAGCTCATCGATGAGATCCTCTTTGGACATCGCTCGCAAGACGCTTCGACCGAAAGTGTCGAATTCGAGGAACTGGATAAGACTATCCCGCCGCCACATTTTTTCTTTCACGTTTCTCGTGATTGATGTTCGTCGCGACGTCACCATCTCCAGATACTCATGCGCGACGGCAGCCGCAAAAGTAAGGCCATTCCGACGCAATGTCTGCTCATCGAGCCGAAGATCGGGGCCAAACTTTGCATCCGCTATTTTGTTGACTAGTCTATTACTTGCAAAGGCTGCAGCTGATGTCAGGACTTTGCCCAGGGTTCCCGGACGTTCCGGTCTCTTCCCTGCGAGCGGGGTGTTGCTGGTTAGCTTCGGTGTCCAGTCGCCAGCTGCGAGCGTGTCCGGGCCATCACGAGTAGTGCTGCCTCCCGAGAAGGTCCCAACCGCTGGCAACACCGGCAGCGTTCTTTGTCCAGACGCGATTCGTCTCGCTTGGTGAGAGACACTCTCAGGTGCGGCTGTAAGCGGCGGTGTCGCGCTCCTTGGGCGCTGAAGTTGTTCGAGTTCCGCTGCCGAGACCCTGTGAGGCGCGTTACGCCTTGTCGTGCTCAGACTGCCCCTACGCATGGCGAGAGCCTGTCAAACAAAAAGCGGCCTGTAATCTTTGGAGAGCAACAGCACCAAATACCATTACCTTTCACGAAGAATAAACCACGAAGCGTGTTGCAGGCCTCGTATACACAAGTATCCGAGTATACGCCAAGAAATGCACCTGACGATAAAATGAGCCACGAGTTGACCCGATGCGCTTTTTCTTCTCTCTCCGTCAGTTTACCACGAGCAGCAGTCTGTTTTTCACTCGGTCCGCAAACGTTACCGTCAGAGGCCCACAAGTCAGTCACACACAAACACCGACACACCTATCCGCACCAACGTCACCGAATATTGTAATCTAAAATGTGTTCAGTGTCACGAGGCGCCGAAGCGACGACGGCTCGGGCGGCGTTCAAGACGTCCGGTCCGGTGCCTTCAGGTCCGCCTCCGGGGCGTATCAAGCGAATCCGCGGCGGGCGCCTTGCGCGCAGCGAATCGCTGCAGGCGCAGATTAACCCGGATGCATGCTCGTCGATCGAGCGCTCTTCAGCGTGTACCCGGGATACTCCATTGCGTATGAATGAGATGCGCAAGCGTCGAATGCATGCTCGTCGATCGAGCGCTCTTCAGCGTGTACCCGGGATACTCCATTGCGTATGAATGAGATGCGCAAGCGTCGAATGCATGCTCGTCGATCGAGCGCTCTTCAGCGTGTACCCGGGATACTCCATTGCGTATGAATGAGATGCGCAAGCGTCGAATGCATGCCGCCCTGCTCAGCGTATGACGAGACGAATCATTCACGGTAGTGGTGCTGCATCCGCCGGAGACGCGTGGAATGTATGCACACCCCAATGCTAGGGTGGCTGACTATGCGCTGGTCTAGTGGGAACCCAACTTTGTCGATTGTGTGATCTCATCAGGCAAGGATCAACGTCCGGTAGCGAGATTCAGCCAACTGTGTAGCAGACTGGCGACATTCGCACGCCGTGTGTTCGTTCCAGTGTGATGCATCCAAGGATTCCATGTCTATCCGAATTACTGGGCCCGATACGTGCAGGTCCCGGCGGAACGAAACTCGTAGTGAACTTGCCAACAGCGTCCAATATATTCTGGAACTAGCTCATGAAACGATTTTTCGAAACACCCCTTGGCGGTCGCAATCGCGCTCGTTTCATCGCCGATGTTCATAACAGCGCACGGTTGGTGCCCTGTATTTCGCTTGTCGGACATGCGATTTCGGGAAAAGATTCCGTTCGCTTTGCTGCACAATATTGCGATACCTTTGGCATTGGCGTCGAGCAAGCAGCTGTTGCGTCTCTCTCCCGAGAGCATTGTGGTACAAAAAAGTCCCAGCGGCACTTGTGAAACGTCCTATAGTAATCGAGGGAGCCTGGGCTCAATCGAAGCAGCAGCGACTGCGTTTGGGACTGCAGCGACGCGACGAGCGATCAACCACAAACGCTGCAAAGCACATCATACGCCTTGCATTGTGTACGAGACTAGCCTCGTGCCGTAACAGACCACAAATGGGTGTATCGCTTTTTTATAACTGCACACTGGCATTTGTACTGAAGAACGATTTAGCGCTCATTCGTGTTTTCGCTGGAATCTTCTTCGACTTGTTGCGTATGGAACGCGTGCAATAAACTAGAATTGAAAACATACACGTACTTCAACGACCAGTCTGGCGAGAACGCTGGCGAGAGCAGCATGCCATGAACCCAGATGAACACGCTCGCAAACTGTCGCAGAATTACCGGCGATACTGTTAGGTTTTATTGGTTCTCTCGTGCTGTCAATTCGAAGCGTCGGACCATGTGTCCACTAGTCCAGCAGCAAACATCGATAGCGTATCGCATCAGCGAGTCATCCAGATCGATACGTTAACGCATTCTGGATTGATTGCAGCAGCGCTGCGTACAACGCACTGCTAGTCTTTACGCTGCGCTGCGTACTTCTCCGGTAGTCAGCACGATACCCTTGGGTGAAAGTTTACCTGTACTGCGGGACGTGAACGCTGTCCTAGCTTGGATTTTTCCTCTGGATTGCAATGAGTGTGGCGGGAACGCCTCAGTTCAGCGAACTGAGCGAGGAGAACCAGAACAGCGGTGATGGTTTGGCAAAAAAGTCGCCGAATGGTCTAGAAATGACCAAAACGAGCTTTGCGTCAGAGAAGGATACCGGAGCGAGTTGGATGAGCAGCACTGGCTCGCGGGCAACGACCCACCTTGAGTGTTTCGAGTTTTTCGTTGACGGAAATAGGAAACTTCGAAGCATAAGCCGCTTAGAGCTTCTCCGACGGGCGCGGGAGGCGAGCGCTGACCAACAAGTGGTCGCTGACGTCACTGGTCTATCCGGAATGTCTGAAGCAGCAGTGCTGGCTGCTGTCGGTATTGATGCTCAGCGGCCGGGCGAGGAGCCTCTCGGCAAGAAGGAGCGGAAGCGCATTCGCCGCTATTTGAAGGGGTTTCTACAACCACGCGACATCCGCCAGGTCGATCCCGCGTTTGATGCGAAACCAGCGATCTGGGTGCGGCGAAACGTCATCGTCTTTAGTTTGGAACATCTGCGGGCGTTGATATTTGCCGATGGGCTTCTCTTGTTCAATCCCTCGGAGCAGCGAGTTCAAGCAGCAGCGGAGTCACTGGAGAAGCGGCTGACTCTGAGCATCAGAAACGAGGACGCAGATCAGGAACCGTTCGAGTTCTGCGCTCTAGATGCGTTGTTGAGTCTCGTTCATGAATACATCGAGAGCGACCTGAGTGATTTCGAACCCAGCATGTACACGCTGCTGAACGAGCTCACCCATAAGCTGAGCGCGAAACGTCTCGAGCGCCTACGTGTCCTGAAACAGGACCTCATGGCTCTTGTTACCCGAATGGATGGTGTGCGTGACGTGCTGCAGGCATTGCTTGAAGAAGACGAAGACATGTCCAGAATGTATCTGACGGATATTGCCAGACATCCGAGCGTCACCCGATCACCACTTGATCACGAAGATGTCGAGCAACTGCTGGAATCCCATCTCTATCAGATCGAGGACGCACTGCGACGAACGGATTTACTGGCTGCAGCGGTGGACCACACCGAGGATCTGGTGAATATCCAACTGGGGACTTTGCGAAACCGCTTACTCATGGTTGACGTGACACTAAATATCATGGAGGCAGTGTTCACGGCAGTCGGTTTTCTGACCGGGCTCTTCACGATGAATCTACAGGCCCCATTTTTCAAGCTGGATAACGGAGGGACGCGCTGGTTTATCGTTGTGGTTGTGCTGAACTCCTCGTTTGCAATCGTAGCCGTGTTTCTGCTCATTCAATGGGCCCGCAGAGCGCGCTACCTAAATGGTTGAAGCGGCTCGTTGGCTACCAACTGCACCTTGGATCTGTCCTTGCGTGCTCTTTCATGCGCCACCGAACGACGTGTCAACTGTTTTTCGTGGAACCAGTGCGGTTTCTGCATGGCTCGCCCATGTGTACTGCTGTGAACTCCGGAAGGCGGCGCGAACGCTCCTGCGTCGAGGCCAGGCCAGAACATAGCCATGCCAAAATAAAAATGAACGGATCCTCTAACCAGGGCGCACATACTGAAGTTTACGTCTCTGCTGAAAATCATCAGAACCAGCATTTGCGGGCTTCTGCCGCACCTGCTTTCTTTTCCTTTCGCATATCTGGGGCTCTCAATATACCGATGTCGATGACTGCTCTCCGTATAGCTCGCTTGTTGGTAGGCAAAGAATGTGTGACGGTGGCAACGTGCAAGTCGAGATTCGGTAGCCTTCGGCTGTTGTTGACACATTACATGCGAAGACGGAAATTTTCTACAGCTACGCTTCTCGTTCCATTTTCAGCTTCTTTACATTCGGCCTCGGTGCGGCGTTCGCTGCGGTGAAACCTGACCTTGGTCAGAGGTTCCCATAAATGTCAAGGACATTCCCTCCACCGAGCGCCTCCATATCGCCTGTGAACGCGTGCTCTATCGCTCGACATATACCTCTTATGGAGACAGAAGGCTCCCGTTGGTGCCCATCTTCGTTTCTGGCTTCGGCAGCGTTTCCTTGGATCACGAGCTCGTTCCTGAGACTCCCTGGGCGAGTGCCCTTTCCGTTGCACACGGAAGCAGACGTTGTTCCCATTCATCTGCGGATTTCTAGAACGCGATATTCCCCATGATGAAGCGAGTACCGGAAAGAGAATCCAGGGTGGAATTCGATATGAGCAATTTCGCTCCGTCTACGTGCCGTTCGTGCAAAGCGCTACGTACGCATCAATGGAAGGTATCGGTGGGATTATTGGCGTGCGGGTCCAGGACCCTTTTACATGCACACATTAGAGAGAAAAGCCTCTCAGAGCAGATTGCGTAAGCGGTATCATGTTGCTGCCGAATGCAACTCCGTCGATTGCCACAAGGAGGCGATGATTTTTCTTTCAGAGAGAAATGAATAGTGGACGTGACAACTTCAGTGAACTTCAAGCATGAGCTTTTCAACAAGTCGTCAAGGGACGATCTCGAGTTTCTTGCTTCTTCATCAATCCAGCGGTGCGTATTGCTGCGCCCACGGTTTGCTTTGAAACAGAAACATCGAAAGCTTGAATTATGCATGGATTAGGCTCGCCACGCCTAAGGCTCAGAGCAGAATGGATGCTGATACATATGCATTGGATCATGATATCGGTTATTTTAGGAAATCTTGTTCGAGAATAGCAAGAATCATCATGATTCCCGTTCCCTAACGAATTCCAGCGCTAAGTATTCGAAGGCGCCACACGGCAAACACCATCGAGAATCCTGATTTTTTTGTGGAATCATAAACCCTTATTGATACATTCCAATGCTAGATGCTGTACAATTAAAAAATTGTGAAAAACTCGAAAGACAGGAACAGAAAGAGCGGTTCAAGTTTCCATTTTCGTCTGTTGCAGTAGAGCACGGAACGCGCACCGCATGCTTCCACCCGCAACACACGCCAGCTTCATGCAAAGAGCATTGCGCTTTATCAGCCGTTTATGATGTACGCGCTTCCAAATTACAAGGAAAATCCAGAGGTGTAGCTCAGAAGAGCGCTTGGCCGTCAGACTGGTATATTTCTGGATAGAAAGTTTCCGCAAGGCACCAAAATTTCCAGTATCCATGCGTCTATCCATGAGTATTCCTGGCACGCATACCAGCACCGTTGGTAACGGATCTCGTTTGATGGCACTCGAACAAGGCTTTCCACTGGGATCAGGTTTTCGATACCGATGACCCGCTTCTCCACGAGAGATCAGCAACACGGCGCGTCCACTAAACAGCTATCATCGGGGCGTTCGGCGCCGCTCTTCGAGACACTGGTCGGTTAGGTACTTCCGCCAGGAGGCTCACATTGGGCGAGCTGGGACGGCACTGCCGCATCACCTCGAGTCTGCGAGGTGACGTTCGCCCGGGAGCCGTCAGCGCTCTGCTGGAGCCGGACAAGTGCCTCCATACCACCGGGAATATCTTCGACGTGCGTGTCAGGCCAGCTCAGGGCCTCGAGCATCCGCACCGCCCGGCGAGATTGAATACCCCTTCTGCAAACGATTCGAATCCGCTGACCCTGCAACTTCTCTCGTTGGTTCTCAATTGCTTCGGGCCATGAATGCATGGGAAAGTTCAGTGCACCGCGAATATGACAGAGAGCGAACTGGTTAGCAGGACGAACGTCCACAACGACTGTTTCAGTCACGGACTGCTTGGACTGGGGTTCGCGTGCATCCCAACTCGGCCCCGAATGATTGCTCGTTTCGTTTCTTTGATGCCGATGCCGGTACTCTAGTCTCGAATCAGCGGCTTCTCCAACGCTCTTTGTTCCTGTTTCGGCCGTCGCGCTGCGGCACAGCTCACATGCGCCTCGGTCGCCATGAAACGTATTGCGCTGCGGTGGAGTCGTTCGGCAAGCGTTTGACTCCAGCGTTTCGGATATGGAATGCGGCGCCGTGTTCAGCGGCGTCTCTGGCGAAACCATTTCGCTCTTCGTTCCCTGTTGCGCTAGCCATATTTCATCTCGCGTATGCGGGGAAGACTCGCTGGTGTCGTCTCCACGCAAGGCATCGATAGATGAAGAAGTTTTCGAGCGCATACCTGTATCATGCACCATTCGCGAGAGTTTCGGCGCAAATGTCGCACATACAGAACATTTAGCAGTCTGCCTCGGACGAAGCTGCACAAGCCGAAAGCGGTAGCTCAGAGCGTCAAATAGCAGCATCCGACCAGCGAGCGGAAGACCTAGCGCGCCTATCTGTGACTGTACCAAAAGTACCCGAACGGCCTCTAGCGCTTGCAAGGTTCCGATCATCCCTGGCACCATGCCTAGCACGCCGTCTGTATCACAACTTCCCTGACACTCTGGTGGCGGGCATTCCGGAAAAATACAGCGGTAACACGGCCCATCGAGCCCGTAGTTTAATAGTGCAAGTTGTGCTTCGAGACCAACCGCTGCTGCACTGACCAAAGGTCGCTGTTCAGCAACGCAAGCATCGCTCACGGTATAACGCGTTTCGGCATTGTCTGAGCAGTCTAAGACAACGTCGTATTGTCTCACAACTTGCCTCGCGTTTTCGGTATCAATGCCGCAATCATGGAGCTGCACGTTCACGAGTGGATTCAGAGCTGCGATTGTCTTTGCCAGTGACGCTGTCTTTCGCTCCCCGACACGTTCTGTTGTATGCCCAATCTGACGGTGAAGGTTCGTGACATCCACAGTGTCTCGATCTGCAAGGCCAAGCGTGCCAATGCCGGCACCCGCGAGATAGAGCGCCGCTGGGCACCCGAGTCCTCCACAACCGACCACAAGCACCCTGGCGTCCTGCAACCGACGTTGTGCGAGCGGTCCACCGAACTCGGGTAGGATGAGCTGCCTCGCGTACCGAGACACGGTTGCCTCGTCGGGATGAAAGACCAGAGGAGGCACCCCAAAAGATTCGATGAAGGCGTTCATTCCGCAAACCTCCCACCTATTCCGGACGTCTTCGTCTCAGAGCTCGTCCCTGTGCTTGAGCAATGGCAAGGTCGCGTTCCTGTAAGCGGTAGAGCGTCGGTGCGACTGGCGCCGTTTGCGCAGTTGCGGGCTCTGCAGGCGACAATGCGGTGCCTCGCACTGTATCGGTTTCTCTGGACCGCATCTATGTCTCGTGGCTCGCTAGGTTGCATGATTGACCGATACCCGAGTCTGACTTGAGCACCAACTATGTATAGAATACATAATTCAGCAACAGGATGTGCCGTACGGGCCACATTTCATGGTACACGCGAACATTAAGTCGGCAGAGATCTGTGGATAAGCACCCGCGGCTACGCATAGAGCGATCGTCTCTTGAAGCGTGCATCGCTGGGGTCCGGAGTCAGCGCATAGCAAGTCGAGAGCGCACAGCGCAGCAGCTTCGACCGCCACGAAAGCCGGCAGGTACACGAAGCGACTCCATGGTGCACGGGCTCGATGGCAGGCTCCCAGGCTCAACCGGTTAGCTGCCCAACTCGGACCTCATGAGAGCAACGGATAGGTTGGGCGTAGGTTGGTTGTGAGCGCATGCGCAGAGTACGGTACCCGCAAGAGCAGGGGAAACCAGCACCACTTGTATCCGTTCTGCACCCGGTCGGGAGCGATGGACCGCTGCGGATAGCGCTCGCTCTGATGCCGACGCCCTGCAACGGAGCATATGCTTCGCAGCGAGCCGCGGAGTACAGACGGGTTTCGCTGCGGGTGCACTGTGGTGGCGGTTCAGTTGCGGATGTATGCATCCGGTAAGCAGGCGACATGTAGCCACTGGAGTATGCATTAATGGACTGGCTAGTCTTTAACCTGATTTTTGAGAGGACTGGTATGTTCTAGAAAGGTCTTCGAATGCTCACAGACACGCATTGATTGAATTCAGTTCATAAACCTGGTACCTCGAAAAAATTGACCCAAACAGAATACCGACATAGTGCGTGCGGGCGTGTTCCAAGAATGGTTATGGAATAGGCCGGCGCTCTTCCGTGAGATGACAATCACCACTGGGCCTAAGACAGGTTTCCGTTTCTTTCCGGTTGCAGAGGGACACGTGGCTGGATTCCCCTGGCTCCATACCGACATCCGCTCTCCGTCTGTTCTTTGGTGCACAGCGCGTGAGCCGCTACACAACGCGCGCCGTCGTTCACTTGCGGTCGATGCATGCGTCGGCGCTGCTGCTGTGGATCCTCTGAGCTCTGGCCTGGACTCGTCATGCTGCGTAGAGCTGCCTTGAAGCGTAAGCCTGACGAATGAAGTCCATTGCGGTTGCAGACGCTTGCAGGCGCTTTTGCTGTGAAACTATCGGGTCTCGTTCACACGGAACATCGACGCAAGCTTGCCCGACTGTCACAGGCGTCCGGAATAGCGTCCATTATTCCGCACCGCACCACACCGCACCACACTGCATTGCACTTTGGAGATCCTCCTACTCACTAAAGCTGGCTGGACGCTTCTACATCCAGTCAGCGACTTGGGTGCAGATCACGCATGCTGATAGACGAGCACATCGTGCGCACGAGGTGTGGCTTCTCGGGATCCAAACCGCCAGACGATTGAAACATCTCCAAGTATCAGCGAAACACAGCACGACATCACGTTGCTTTACGTCATCATCTACGTCATAGCAATATACATGTCTGGAACACAGGCGCTGGAAAGCGGCTGCTGATGCCGCCCGGTGCTGTGCAGAGGCGCTGCGGGCGCCTCTCAGGCACCTCAAGGTGCAGGCGGCGACACGGGACTGACGCACAGCAACTCGCCACGCGTCAACGGTGCTCGTGCGCTCGGAGGCCGTTGCGGCTCGTATGGTATAGAAAAGCGTCTATGCCGCGGCCGGGTAGCAAGCGAACTCACGGTAGACAATTGACAGCTAAACAAGAGTCCTTGTCGCATGATTATGAGCCAGTTCAGGTTCAAGCACAGCCAGAGGAGCGATACCGGGAACTAGACGCTTACGAAGCCGCGGAGTCGACGAGCCACGGCCTGCTCGCGTCCGCGGTGGCGACGTGTACGCTTTCCGACGACAGTGACGACGTTGCCGAACAACAGGAGTTTCGACTCACGGAGGATGAAGTTGTAGAACAAGGTTTGGAGGAGCCCTCTGTCCAGAACTTTGACTACTGGTGGTGGTTGGCGGGGCTGCTTCCCTTGTTGGCGGAGGCTGGGCACCAGCCCCAGACGCCCGGCAACGTAAACTTCCGGCACCTCGGCGAGCGAGCCTGTCATGTCCTCAGCACACTGGCCGCAGATGAAGAGATAGAGAACTGTACGCTTTCACGTATTCTCGCACAGAGAACTGCCCGCGGGGCTGAGGAATCCTCCTCGCTGGATGCGTGGCTCGGAATCTGACCAAAGCAACACACTGGGTACACTCAGGGAATGTAGCGATAGACGGTGAGTTCGTCACTCTCTCGCGCAATGTACTCCCGTTCGAGAAGAGCTTCGATCTCCCTCTTGACCTCGGCAACCGTCGGTACGAATCGGTTGTGCAACTCATCGATAACTTGGGCGACCAGCTGACTGTGCTCAAGTTCCTGTCGACGCTTGAGGATGCGCATGACGCATGCGGTGATCTCGGGACGGCGATCCCGCTCCAGCAGCTCCGATGAGCGCGCTGCTCGCTCGACGCCCGCATTCTCATCGACATGGTCGGTGTCGGTGAGGTCTATGTCAAGCGTCGTACTTTGGAATGCTTTGTTCACTCGAAATACGTCGCGGTTGCAGATAACTGGACCGTTTGCAGCCCTTACCAAGATTGCATGTCTACTGTCGCAAAGTGCCCTCAAAGCTCGCATTAACTCTGGGGATAGGCCCGGGAACTGCAGCAGTCGGAGCATCTCTTGTACAGTCAATGCCTCTGCATTGTTAAATAGGAGTAGAATGAGCATCTGCAACGAGGTCACTTTCAGTGAGAGCGCTGGACCCTCGTCGCTGAGCCGCATGCAGAGCTCGGCGCTCCCCTGATGGAGGAGCCACTGGAGCCGACGTTTCGCATGCCGCTCATGGTAGAATTTCTCGTATTCTTGCGTAATCTCGACCAACTCGGGATGGCAAGCGGGTATCTGGGCAGTGGGTGCCTCAGCCACGGGCCAAATACCGTTCGTAATGACGCATACTTGGAGCATGGGTCGCGCGCGCGAACCATAGAGCTGGATCATCTCCTGGTGTCGGCGATATGCGGCATTCAGTTCGTCACTGGTGCGCATGTCTTGCAGGATCGCCTCGAGTTTTGCAGTGTACACGGCGCCGCACTCTTCCCGCAATTTGCTGATAAAATGCTGCTCTGCGTCATCGTTCGCCGACGGGGGCACCACGGTGTTGCTCGCGAATCGTCGCAAAAGACGCCGCGAGAGATGCACCTTGTAATGCTGCTCAAAAACGTCCTTATTCCGCAACAAACGAAACAGGCCTGAGGCATGCTCGAGTGCAGCGCGTGTTGCCTCCCGAGAAATCGACGGAGACTCCCGCAGCGCCTTATCGATATAGAGGGATAGAAACTCCTGGGCACAGGGACATTCGTTCAGAGCCTCTTCGAAACCCTCCTGAACGGCGCGAACAAACTTTGGATCCATCTGGAGCGCGGCGAGCAGATTGTAGAACTCGTCCTTGAGATGCATTGCTCGCGCAACCCATTCAAGCGGCTGCTCCAATGCGCTCGCACCTCTGACCAAGTCAGCGCGTACTTTTTCACGAACGTAGGGTGCGAGTCGGCCACGCATCGCATCCACACCTTCGGGAATACGTATCAAGAGATCGTACATCATTTGCAGGTCTTCTAAGCGCTGAGATTGCAGGAGTTGAAGAAACCCCGTATCCGTCGTGTCGAGAATTTCATTCAGGTGCTCGCTGAGCAAGATTTCACCCAAAAGCGTCTGTAATCCAGTTCGAGTCGTGCGTACTGCTAGACATTCGTTCGCTAATTTTTCCTCGAAGAGGAACCACTCTCGAACATGTTGTAAATACGACCGGCCAGAACAGGTCTGGAGCACGCGGGCCGCTGCGAGGGTGTAGAACTCACGCGAGACTCGCAAGAAGCGTCCTTCGAAAGCTTCAGCATACATGTCAAGCTCTATATACATATCAAGTGTATCACGGAGCAGTGTCAGAGGCGGTTGCTCCCCGAGGCGGCTGCGCGTGACCACGTCCAGCATCGCGTCGACGAGCTGGGTCGCAAACGTTTGGTCGCGGAGAACGTCGTCCCTAAACGCGCTCATTCCGAGTTCGTACACAGGTGTCCTGCCAGTAGAGCGGATGAAACTACGATCAGCGTACATGAAAACGTCCCGAACGGTGCGCACCGCGTTCTTATACAGTTGCCAGCGCGTTCGCAGCGACTCGAGCAGCGCTTCGCTTCTGTGGGCTCGCGACTGCACCGTGCTGCGTACCAGCTGCGCCTGATAGTGAAACCCTCGCTCAAGTCCTTCATACAGCAGCTCTCCATAGCGGTGTAGCACGAGGTTGTACGCGGTTCGGTAGAGCTCCTCGAAAGAGAGGTCCTGGTGCTCACGAGCGAAGATGCGCACGAGAGCTTTCTCCAGTTTCTCCCAGCTTTTTTGAGCCTGCTCCAAAGTAACCTCCGACATGGACACGTACTTGAACGGTTGAATAGTCAGGCGAGTCTTCCGGGAAGTCATTTGAGCTGGAAACGCTTTCCAACGCCCAAAAGACGCAGCCCAAGTCCCTTTATCGAGCAGTTGTGTTCCAGGAGCAGGTCTGCGATGCAGGCGAGTCGAGTCGACACCAGCGCACGACGCCCTGGCATCGACCACGTCAACGACAACGGTAGCGCTGCAGAAGCGCTGCGCTTGGAAAGCGGAGGCGTCCAGGTGCCGGCACTTGCACACGCATTGGGCGCTCGTCCAGGCGCTAGGTCAGTGACTTGTGTCGAGCAAGTACGACACGAACGCTCGGAAGTTTGAGGGAACCTGCCCTGCCTCGTGCTAAGTATGATCGGTTCAGTTACCTCGGAGCAGTCGTTGAGCACGGGTTGGGTGCTCTGGCTACTCAGCTGGGCATCCGTCTTGGCAGGTCGCCTGCTGGGAGCCCTGATACAGAACCCAGTTGCAGGTGTCGGGCACGGTTTTGAGCGGAATCCGGAGGTAGCTGCCCTCACAGCCGAGATCGGACGCCTCGAACGAGAAGCCAAAGCGCTCTGTCGACCGGACTCTTTCGTGGCATATGCGAAGCTCGAGCGCGAGCTCGATGATAAAAAGCAACGTCTCCAAGAACTTCAGCTACGGGAGCAGCAACGATTGCTCGCTGAAAGAGCGGTCGGGCTCCGGCACTGGAGACGTCGGCTCAGTGGCTGGGTGGCCCTGCTGTCGACACTGTCCTGGCTTGTTGTTCCGAGCGCGCTCTGGTTCATTTACCGCAATCACATCGTACTATACTTCCCTTGCTCAAGTCGGCTCTGGCGTCTGTTTCGTATCTTGCATATCGACTCTCCGACGGACCAAAATGGGAAGGCACCGAGTCTGTGTGCACTTCGCGGCGGGCCGTGGCTCTGGTTGTCGACCTTGGCAGCGCGCTACTTTCTGGGTCGCGGTGCACGCAACCTTGTGCAGACTCGAGGTATTGCGAGCAGATCGTGACCATGGCAGCGAGTTTACGCGAGCTGCTTCCACTTGAGCAGAGTGCATAGTCTCCGTGGCACTGGAGCTCGGGATGATCGGGCAAACGCTGAGAATGCCGTGAACGCAGGCTACGTCTGAGAGCGGCATTCATGAGGGCGCACTCCTGCAAGCTGCAGTTTGGTGCTTAGTGAACACTGACCCAATGAGCGCTGACTCGAGTTGTATACGGTCGCACGCATCTGCGACGACACTGTCGCCGACAGAATTTCGCAGTCGATAAAGACTGACCAGTGGACCTATCTCTAGCGGAGAAGTCGCTCTTGCGTGCATGTTTCTCACGCGGATTACCGTCGTTGGTGCAAGTGGCGTACGTATCCCGCCCTAGGCGCTTTGCGCCGTTGGTGCTATACTATGATCTAGGTGCTCGCTGTGCTTCTGCAGTTATCGCTGAGTTTGCGATGGCGAGTCGTTGCACGTCTGGTACTGGAATTCAGTTTCTATTTTTGTGTGGAGAAAGTGCTACACAAATAGGACTCTCTAGATGTTGTTGTTGCTGCTGCTGCTGCTGCTGGTGGTGGTGGTGGTGGTGATGGTGTTGCCTCCAAACGCACGGAACCGGACACGTCAACTGCTGCCTTTTATCGTATGCGACGGAGCAACATTCACGAACTTGACACTATTTGACGAGATTGTGGCTGCGGCTTCGACCATGACGTCATGAAAGGTCATACGCCCGTGTACTCGAATAGATGGACGATGGGAATTCCTCGTTACCATCACGCATAGGTCTGAGCTCTCACACGGTTTCCGAATGCCATGGCACGGTTTTCGCTGCACCAGCGCTGTGCTGCATATCGGCGACGAGAGGCGTAAATATCCCCTGGAAACCAACTTGCCACAGCAAATTCGACTGCACTCACCACAAAGCAATAAAATAGCTCTGCCGCAGTGTACTCAACCTGCATTTGAGGTCGCTTGCGTTGCGTGTTCAGTGACGGGATTGGATGCTTTACGGTTCATCGGTGACGTGGCGGAGCCCAGTGCGCCGGCCGCGACGAGGTGCCCGTCGCGAGGGCGAGCGGCCCTCTGCTTCCGCCTCTTCTGTTGGCTCTTCTTTCGTCTGGTCTGACTGCTTCGCTTTGGATGACACATCGGCAGCAGCAGAGGCCTCAGCGCGTTCGCTCTGTTCAGCGAGGCGGCGCACTTCGGCCATGGAAATCTGATCGACCTCGGAAACCTCCTCTTCACACCGAATCGATCGATCCGAGGGAATACAATGCTGCGTCAAGATCTCCGCTGTGCATCGCCGGGAAGTCTCGGTCTCAACAACGACTAATTCTTCGTAGTCCAGGTGAAAGCGCATGAAAACGCCCTCAAATTTGCTGACAAGTTCCGCCAAATGGGCGAGATTGCGAACCTCGATATCGTTAAAGCGTAAGAGCTGCAGATTGTTCAGGGACTGATAACCGGTCGTTATTTCATGATGGATGACATGTGACAGGATAACGACCTGCTCGTTCGGGAATTTTTTCTCACCGTGCATGAGTTTGTTCAAAAGTTTCACCGGCGCCTCAAACTCAAATCGCTCACCGTACTCGCTGCGGAGGTACGGCTCGGTGAGCACCACGAACACCAAGCCCGCGACGACAAGGTACTCCGGCTGACGCCGTTTTTCATGCACGGGCACAAGCTGGGAAGAAGAGCTCTCATCCAATTTGTATCGTACGTCGAGACGTGTTTTGCCTCGCAAAATGCGCAGATCGCACTCGTCTCCGACATATTTCTCTTTCACGAGAAAGTTGAAGTTGATCCGCTCATTCTTTCGAAACTGCACCGTGCCGTCATTCCCGATCCGATTTCCTTCGAATTCGAGCAAGACATCGTTCTTCTGTAAAACTGCCGTAGCACCTGATAACGGATGAATGCGACGCAGGAGAACCCCGGTTTCAGAGGCGTCCATGCCGAGAAATCGACGCAGTGCTGAGTTCTCCAATGCCTGCCAATCGATGCCGGCTGAGCAGAATCCGGTGTACCGGCCGTTCCGCTGCACGTCCGTTAGAAAGTGATTCACCACCGGCGTCGGTATGACGTAGCCAACGTTTTCGGCCTCACGAGCGCTGAGGCTCTGAAACGCTATCCCGATGCACTCGAGGCGAGCGTTAAGAGCGGGCCCGCCGCTATTCCCCGGGTTAATGGCCGCATCGATCTGGACGCTCAGAAGTTCAGTAGCGCCGTGCGCATACTGCTGTATTTCGATACGCGAGACGACCCCCTCGGTCACTGAGATCGATTCACCCCCTATCGGGTATCCGACAACGGTAACACGGTCCTGCAACTGAGGCAAACTTCCTAACGATAACGGGCATGTATCTTCGAAGAACGTGGGGTCGTCCACGGTAAGCAGCGCGATATCGCACTCGTCGCCGATAGCGACGACACGCGCAGTGACCTTTTCCGCAGAGCCGCGCTTCTTTACGCGAACTACCGTAAAGTTCTCCACAGAGTGCGCGTTGGTTAGAATGCGATTTCCGTCGATGATGAACCCAGACGATGTCGAATATTCCTGCTTCCGCATCTGCCACGGTAGGGAGTAGTTAGGAGTGCAGTGCGTCGAAAATACCTTCAAGATAGAGTCTAGCACAAACGACGGGAGGTGCGAGTTCTCTTCGTCGCTCTCCTGGGGTCGGACGATCGGCGTCGCCGCGTCTGCATCGCTGCTCTCATCGTATCCAGGTGAGCGCAGCGCACCAGTTGAGCCTCGTTTTTTGGATCCGACCTCGCCTCTTCGTCTCTTTTTCATAAGCCGAGACCGTTGCTCACCCTTGCGGGATTGATCTCCGTACTGCGCACTGAAGACTCGACGCTGCAGTTGCAACCTGCAGTCCAGTTGACGAGACTTCGAATGGCGACGACTCGGCTATGGCGGATCAATGCGCCGATGGGCGCGGCGCTCGACGGCCGCGCTAGACCGCCTCTTCTTCCAGGTGCTGCAGCAGCAGTGAAGATGCCTTGAGAGCGATCAAGCAGAACTCGGCACACGAGGGCATCGGGGTCGATGCACTGGTCCCTCTACGCAGTAACATTGAACCATGAAGCTCCTGCAGCAGCAGTGAAGATGCCTTGAGAGCGATCAAGCAGAACTCGGCACACGAGGGCATCGAGGTCGATGCACTGGTCCCTCTACGCAGTAACATTGAATCATGAAGCTCTGGCATCGCTGGCCGACTGCGGCGGATGCAGGTTGCCAGTGGTATGGGTGGCGCTCGAGCCTTTTTGGAATGCGGACCGCTCTACATATCAGTGGATTGTACAGGGGTGGGGAGTTTTTTGCGCCCTCATTGCGCTGGCCACTGGTTTTTTCATCGCTTGTTTTCAGCGTTTCAAAAAAATGCCGATACTGAGTACGAGATATTTCACGCGAAAGCGTGTTTGACACAGCGTCGATCGACGTTTCGTAGGTACGATCCGTTTCCGGGTATTGCTCGAGGCGGGCGAGTCTCTGTAAAGAAAGCTCTTGCGTGTACTGGTGGCTGTCAGATCAGACCATGGCGAGCCTGACGCCTTCGATTGTCCCGACGTATGACGTTTGGTCAACTTAACTTATACCATGTCGTGTGTCCGGCTGTGGATCGCGCTCTCCTATTCAACCGGTTTCAACGCGCATCCGCGCCCGTCATTCATGCAAGATATACAGAGCGCATCAATAGAAAGCGCGACGATTTGATTCCTGCATTCGTGATAAGGTCCTGGTCTGATCAGGAACACCGCCTGTGTGCGCTGCAGCATTTGCATTTCTGTCTGGGTATCATCAAACGGTGCGAATCATTGGTGATCCGCTTTTCTACAACACATCCAATTCTTTTGCGAATGCTCGCTAGTTACTACAGGATAATCGGAAACGTTTGCCAACTCAGCGCGCTCTCACGTAAGCTTGACCAATATCATTCGTACAAATGTCACCGCTGCGAAAGGCACACCGAGGCTGTCCAGAAACACGATAGAGATCACAAGCAAAGCGCAGATTGCAGTTTTTTCCTCGGCATGAATGGCTCAGATTGTAGCTGGAAGCAGCGAATTGGCGACATGAACGCTACCATCAACATCCGTCGTCTGCCTACGACGGCGGTGGATGGAAAGCAGAGACCAGCATACTCAACGCCGGATGCAAGAGAGTGTGGACAGGGAAGCAGCCGCGAAGGATGCATATAAATTCTGATGTTGAAACATGCTGGGAAGGGATGCGAGCATCGGTGTGTGTACGCACGTCTTCGATAAGTGGACCGTTTCCATTTCATGCTGACATGGGTCTCGAGACACCTCTCCGCGAGTCCGTGGAACGTCTGGCATGGTTGTTTCCACGCTTGTGGCTGATATGCAGCGGCAATTATCGTGGACAAAATGGTACTTTCATGCGAAAGCCGGTGGATCAGGTTTCTTTTCTCTGACAGAGCGTTTTACACAGACCAGCGATCCCCGAACGCACGTTCGTTCTTAGCGCCCGGCAAAGCATCCAGCGTTCCAACTAGTTCTAAGTTCAACTACGCGTACCTATCCTCAAAGCTGCTTTTTATTTCTCTCCTTCTGTCGTGTGCCGAGTGCATGTCATGAGCGTCCGCAATGGCGCCTATAGCGCAGGTGCGGTCCGAGCACAGAGACCGAACTGCTTCGCCATACCAATACGGGCGTCGGCTCGAAGCATGATTCGGTTCTGCACGCGTTGAAAAACGAAACCGCGCTCGCTCGCATACCGCCATCCAACGTACGCTGGAGGTCTGTCGCTCCCACTGTCCGCGTGTTCCATGTCCTCAGGTAACTTGCTGCCCGCCCGGTTGCACCGTCTATGTACTAGAGCAGCGATGGCGGATCTTAAGGCTTGCTTCAAAGAAGCGCTGGATCCCCTTCCCCATGAACCAAGGAATGCACCATAAATCGTTTCCGTGAAAGTTAAATGCACGCCAGTAGTCTGCTTCTGTCGCTGGCTTGCTCTTAAAGTAAGGAAGCAGGCTTCGCGCGTCGTGAGTTTTATCGATCGGCAGCGACTGTAACTCTACGCATTGATACCCGAGCGAGTACAAAAGCTGTACAGCTTTGCTGTAGAGCGGCTCAGGTTGCAGCTCCATGACCAAGTTGAGAACCTTTCGCCGCTTCAGTAGACCCAGCATTCCAAGGAGCGTCTCATACTCGCTACCTTCGACGTCCAATTTCATAAACCGAATCGTACTTTGTAGCGGTACGCAGTCGGCGATACGAACCGTCCGCAGCTGCACCGCATGATCCGAGGCTGCGTCCGGCGACAACGGGATCGCGTGCGTCCCGCCCATATTGTCCGTTCGAGGGTAATACATCAGCGTGTGGTTGCTTTCGCTCCAGACCGGATGTGGCACAATCTGCAGACGTTCGGAGAATCCGTTCAAATGCGAAGCGAGCAGCACGGCTACTGCCACATTCGGCTGCATCTCGAATGCGATGACGTGGCAACCTCGATTTACTGCATAGAGGGCAAAGGCGCCAAAGTTCATGCCGACGTCCAGCACGAGCTCTCTACCTTGTCTGCAGCGCTCTAGCACACCTTTCTCTCGAAACAATAATAAATCAAACAGACGATGAATGTGCGCATCAAACAGTCCGCCGTTCGCCCGCATTGCCGGCGACACGAGGCCATCCCAGTCGCTGTGGAAAGTTACATAAAAGTATGGCGGAGTGGTTTGAGTTCTGTTCAGCACCATTTTGGAGAATTCTGTTTCCAGAGGTAAGTTATAACGCGAGAGATCTTCGACAGCAGCAGCCAGTGTAGTTGCGCAGCCACTTGTACTGGCACGTTGTTCCCGAAGCCAACCTCTGCTTTTGCTGCCGATCAAAGCCCATACAGTGAAAATGAAACAAAGCAATGTGAGAAGCAAAAGAAGCAACCGAGAGCTTTCTCGAACCAGCCGAGTGCGGTCTCCGCGCTGCAACGCAAAAACCATGAGCTTCCGCCAGGTCTCTTGTCGACGAAGATTAACCTAGATGGACCCCTTCGGAACCGGATAATTCGCACGCTACTGGGGATTTCCGGTGCTTCGGTAACCGAAACTGTACCCCCAACAACAATGCAAACCTAGGAAGCGGTTTCGTAGAGCGGCGGTGCAGCGTTTTGCCGCCAACGCCGGACAGCAAGTTTGGGATCGGATCACGAGCGACGCACTTTACGGGAGAAATTCCAGTGCCTGGCGAAAAGCGTTCGAGTACCGGGACGGTGTGGTCCACGGTGGTGGCACTCTCTATGTGCAGGCTATTTACTGGGAAGCAGCTGGTGTCCAAGAAGAGGTGAAAACCCTGGTCCGACCTATACCAGAGGCAGGACCTCTTCACTGTTTCTGGTTTTAACCGCGGACACTTGGACGCGATGCGTGTGGGTGTCGTTGGCGCGGGACCTGCCGGCTTCTATACTGTCCAGTCTCTGTTGCGACACGCGGAACTTCAGCATAGGTTGCGACGTATAGACGTGTTTGAATCACTACCGGTACCGTTTGGACTCGTGCGGTACGGGGTTGCACCTGATCACCCCGAGGTTAAGCGTGTCACGAACTCTTGGACCCAGCTCATGGATCGCTACCGAGCGATCGTCCGCTTTTACGGAAACGTTCACGTCAATGGAAGGCTCTCACTCGAGCTTCTAAAGAAGCGATACGCCGACGGGGTCCAAGGCGCTGGCTTATTTCTCTGCATGGGTGCTCAGGGTGGCGATCGGAAACTCGGTATTCCTGGCGAGACACCATGTATAGAGAGTGCACGGGCATTTGTCGCTTGGTATAATGGTCACCCGGACTATGCTGACCGGGTATTTCTGTCCCAACGCGACGGTTGTGTTGCTGGCGGTGGCGAGGCAGTCATCATTGGGAACGGGAACGTTGCCCTGGATGTTGCGCGAATGCTGCTGCAAGCACCTGCGCGGCTGCACGTGACGGACTGCAATCCAGTCGCTGTTGACGCACTGGCTGCCTTTGGCGCGCAAACGCTTCACATTATCGGACGCCGCGATGCATCCAATGCGAGCTGGACAGCGAGGGAGCTTCGCGAGTTGATGACACTCGCGCCTGATCTCAAGGTCATCGTCCACGAGGCGATGCGTTGGGCACCGACGCCACCGGGCCTGCAGCCTGCGCAACCTTCGCGCACACAACGGCGCGCGCTGGAAGTCCTGCGGCGGTATGCCGGCTCGGCTGCGATCGACGAGGTTGGAACGCGTGCGCAGGTGACCCCAAGAACGATCCATTTTTGGTTCGGATTGAGTCCGGTTCGGGCTTTGCTGGGCGACGACCAGAGGGTGCATCTCATTTGCGCCCCGAATGAGCTTTTCTACGACTCGCTTGGCCAAGTTCAGTGCCGCACGATACAGGATGCAGAGCCGGTGCGGATTACAGCGTCTGCTGGGGCAGTCTTTCGCAGTATTGGGTACGTTGTGAGTGCGCCTCGGGGCTTGCCTCTGGATTCGAATCAGAACTGTATCCGGAATAATGCTGGGCGAGTTGTTGGCCTCGAGGATGCGGTTTACGTTGCGGGCTGGCTGAAGCACGGTCCACGCGGAGTCATTGCGAACACGCTGGTCGATGCGCAAGAGACTGTCGCGCAGTTCGTCTCTGATCTACGTCAAGCTGAGCGAGCCACGCAAGCGAGAGCGGATGGCTCACGCACCCATGAGCCTGAGGTCGAGGATCTTTTGAAGCAGGCCGGTCACTCGTTCGTCGACTGGGACGGATGGTTACGCATTGACGCCGAGGAGCAACATCGCGGTCGCCTCTGCGGTGCTGATCGCCGAAAAATTCTAACGCGCTCCGATATGCTGCGTCTGGCTGGCGGGGCCAGCGTCGCGGATTACCAGCAAAACTCCGGGGAAGGGTTAGGGAACCGTTCTCATCGCACTCCGGCGGATGTTGCATTCTAGAAAAGTCTTTATCATGTAAGGTACGAGCGCTTGTAATTGAGGATTCCAGCCCGACGCAAGTGCCTCCCGTACGCAGCTCAGTTAGCGCGCGCTACGGCAGAATGTCGCGAGAAGAGCGTCTTATGTGCAGAACGAATTTGAGACAGGGCTTGCAGGCGTCTTTCACTGGTCTGAAATCGTCTGACGGGAGGCGATCAGCATCGGGACCGGCGGCAGCATCGTATCCGCTTTCATCGACGTATCCGCAACGGCCTGCGTCTTTGAGAAAGCATGCCTGAAGTGCGCATCGGTTCAGCGTCGCAGCTGCGACACCGCACCATTTCCCGCCTATCTGCTGCTTCCACTGGTGATGCTTGTGTGGCGAGTGCGTTTTCCGCGAGCTCCGATGCGCGTTCTGCGTCCTGCGCGACTCTCGTTACTAGTGTTTGCGTTACAGGCGAGTTAGAGAACCGAAACGATTGCTCGATCTTCCAAATAAAGAAGAATGCAATACTACCTACAATTCCTGCCGATCTATCGCAGAAAAACGCGGACACGTTTATGATAACGTCGAACTGACTATTGCGGCTTTGCGCTGTTGAGCGAGGAGCGCATGCAGCGACTAAAGTGCTCGCCACATCGATGAACTGGAGACAGCTCTATCGTCCATACACCCCGGATGCGCTCTGCGCTCAATATGGTCAATGCGGTCGACAGGATACCTGCTAGACTCGTCTTGACTCGATATGCCAATAACTGCGAGACAGGTATCCTATCTAAAAAATACGATATTCGCGGTGGAGGTCCACGCTTGCCAGGATACCTGCTAGATTCGTCTTGACTCGATATGCCAGTGACTGCGAGACAGGTATTCAATCTAAAAAATACGATATTCGCGGTGGAGGTCCACGCTTGCCAGGATACCTGCTAGATTCGTCTTGACTCGATATGCCAGTGACTGCGAGACAGGTATTCAATCTAAAGAATACGATGCTCGCGACGGGGCCCTGCCCTTGAAATCTCCTCAGACTCAGTATCTACTCCACTCACGGAGACTGGGCCAAAGCCAGCATAGCGCTGAAACGCCAGTCTATAGTGTGGAATCCCTGATTTGATGACCCGTAGCGTTCAAGTATTCCGGGAAACCGAATCGATGCATCAACCCTGCGTCTTCCAAGAGGCTTGGCGACCGCTTCATCTTGCCAATGACGCTTTGATGCTGCTGCCTGCATGCGCCTGTTGACGTTGCGTACACGCGTGATGCACCCAGGCCGTCTACAACCACTGACAGACGAACAGGGAACCCGAATCGCGCAACGCGTACGGGTATCACGCGAGTCACCCACCGTGCCGCACCCTGTGCCGAAGCTCCGCCAGTCACCACTAGTGCGCTCCATCGGGGGTTTCGGATCGTTCGTTTCAGCACCCTGACGCCGATCGCCAGCCACGGCGCCTGTAGCGCCGCGACGGACGCCACCCGGAGACAAGGATCCGCTTTCCCGTAGCCAAGTGAGCATCCTCAGCGATACCGTAAGCAGGTGCACTCCATCTGTTCAATCAATACATCATGGGTACGATCCAAGGAGTCCCCGCCAGCCCGCGCCTCGTCAGTGTTCGCAGAGGCGTCCGGCATACCCGGGATGTTTTTCATGGACAAAACGTTTACCCAGGCCAGCGTTCTCCGATTATGCGCATTTTGCTTCTCTTACTTTTTTGTGAGTGTTTTTTCAGTGCGAGGTGAAGTATCTATCAAACCCCCTACCTCCATGTTACATTACCTATACGGCATACCAGGGATACCCATCGCATGCAACGCGTTCGACGGGAAGTGCGCTGAGATTGCAGCGCCAGACGCTGGGCGACAATGAAGGAACGTGTGGCTCCGCGCTGCTGCGCTTCACGGGGCTCTACGAGCAGCGCTCGCAAACCAAACACCCATGACGCAGGCCAGTCACCAACCGTTGTTCTATGGACTCTCCGATGGGAATCGGATCCCATCTCTTGGACTCGGTACGTGGAAAGCAGAACCTGGCCAGATTGGGGAAGTCGTGCAGAAAGCGATCGAGCTTGGTTATCGTCATATTGACTGCGCCGCGGTCTACATGAACGAGAAGGAGATCGGCGGAGCCTTTCGTCGTGTATTCTCCAGTGGATACGTCAAAAGGGAGGAGCTATTCGTAACATCGAAACTGTGGAACACGTGTCACCGTCCAGAACACGTCGTTGAGGCCTGTAAACAGACGTTGGCAGACTTGCAGCTGGAATATCTCGACCTGTACTTGATTCACTGGCCATTTGCATGGGAGTTCTGCGGCTCACCGCTGAATGAGAATACATGGAAAGGTGTCGACGGTGCTGGGAATATTCGTTTTGACCACGGTGTGACCTTGCAGCAGACCTGGGCTGCGATGGAATCACTTGTGGAGCAGGGGCTCGTTCGGAGTATCGGCGTCAGCAACTATGGCCTGGCGGAGCTGCATGATCTGCTGTCCTATGCGCGCATCAAGCCCGTGGTGAATCAGATTGAAGCACATCCATACAACTCCCGAGCCGAGCACGTCCAGGAAGCGAAAAGGATGGGGCTTCTCGTCGAAGCGTACGCACCGCTCGGATCCGGAACGCTCGGGATGTTGCGGGATCCAGCAATCCAGAACCTGGCGAAGAAGTATCAGGCAACGCCAGCTCAGATATGCTTGGCATGGAACATACAGCGTGGGTGTGTTGTCCTGCCCAAGTCTGTCTCTCCGGATCGCTTGCGGGAGAATCTGGATGCCGTTCGCATTCTACTCGACGCTGCCGACATGGACACGTTGAACGGAATGGATCGGGCCCTGTTGGCCTGCGATATGCGCGTCTACTGGCCGTATCCGGTTCCAGAAGAGGCTGTTCGCCCGGAGCGCTTCCAAAACACATCTTCGAATGGACACTCGTGAGGTGGCTGGTTCGCTTCTGGAGCAAGTTGTACGTCTACATAAAGTACGGGATCGAAGACTGGTTGCGGATTCGTGGAGGGTCTGGTGTGACGGCCCCGGGAGCCGCCTCAGCCGGATGCAGGACGCAGTGCAAAGCACTCGGGAACACTGCATGTTGACGGCTTCGATCTTGAGCATCTCTCGTGCCAGGCATTGACCGCTGATCACTGCAGGCTTTTGGACGTCCAGCGTTGCTGCATTCATCGGGGAGAACGTAGAACGAGAGTTACAGTGATGTGGATCATGTGTAAATGTGTGGCCCGGGCGCCAACGAGCTACGTCATGATGCTCCGCGAACTTGCTCGACGTGCAGCAACCGGCATACGAGAACCGTGTCGTCGCTCTGCCGCAGCTGGCAGCGCTGAGTTTGGCGAATGACGTTCCGATAGAGAATGCCACCGGAGGCAGTCAAGCAGAGCGCTGCATCCTCCAATTGTCATCGGCATACGCTGCGGAGAACGTACCGTCCTTTTCCTTGGAGCACAGAACAAACCGGCAAGAACGTGGTGAGCGCTGAGGTGCAGCCGCTGTTTACTCAGCACCGTACACGAATCTGCTTCAAACAGAACACTAAACTGGTTGCGCTGTGCTTGCCTGTCGAGTCTTTTTTTCGGAACATGCTTCAGGTGTGCAGTTTCGACGTTCTTCATGCAGCTATGAGGGCTTAGGTAGTCGAGAATAGTTTTGAGAGTCTTTGTCGTCGTTTGGCAGTGGCCTCGTCGACGCTTCTTCTGTGGTGATTCGTCAGCTCACCGGAGTCAAGATGTTTCACGACGCCATGGAACAAGGGTTTGATACATAAACGGTATCATGAACCTATTCATGCGCAGAGGAGTCCATGCTTCTGGATTCCTTACTTGTAGCATGCGCAAATCACCCTTTTTTTAAAATCGTGATCTTTATGGTTCACGGCAACTCGTGGATGCAACAGGTCATACCGCCGGACAGACGCGAAAAAATAATCGACATCATCACTTGTCGCCTATTGCACAGGTCCATCGCAAGCGTTTCCCGGACATGTCATGGTGAATCATCGATTGCGTACGAAAGACGGAATCGCCCCTCTTTGTTGACATTGACAAAACGGCATTCCACGGAAGCAAGAACCGTCTCATGGGATACGAGCCCAGAGGGTCCCTTCTCTTCCGTTTGCAAGCAAAAAAAGTCCTGGAATCGGACTTGAGTCATCAAAGTCGTGAATGCCCGCTGCGCGTGCATCTACGTTTGGTAACGAGGGAGCGGAAAACGACCGATATTTCATGACCTGATCTGCAGACT
>Ga0078972_1001119_pt1 | contig 104505 bp, 87 predicted proteins | sample YelNatPaOPGAMG01_FD_67568 | JGI IMG/M metagenome (GOLD analysis project Ga0078972, IMG submission 67568) | Hot spring thermophilic microbial communities from Obsidian Pool, Yellowstone National Park, USA - OP-RAMG-01 (SPADES assembly) (version 2) | ecosystem: Environmental > Aquatic > Thermal... | reverse complement strand
TGCGCGTCGCGAGCCGCAAGGAGCAGGCACGCGTGCTCTCGGAGATTCGAATGCGGGTGCTGGCGCGCTTCCGCGCCGAGGGCGTCCCGCTACCGCGCGCCGAAGCCGGCCGCGGCCAGCCGGCCTGACTTACCCCACCAGCGGCTGCTTGTCCAGATGATCTTCGTCGAACGGCTCGTGGTGCGGCAGCCAGCGCAGGAGCGCGATGTTGAGTCCCAGCAGGAGCAGTGCTCCGGCGAAGGCGGGGTACATGCCTTCCATCGCAAAGCCGGGCACCAGCAGCGCGATCAGGCGGAACAGGAAGGCGTCCACCAGGAACAGAAACGCCCCCGACATCGCCAGTGTCACCACCCCGGCTACCTGCTTCAGAAGCATGCCGATCAGAGCGCTGATCAGTCCCACCATGCCGGTGGCCAGAACCGCCGCCTGCACCTCCAGGATTCGGAAGCCTGGCAGGATGCTGGCCAGAACCAGAAGACTCGCCGCGCTCAGAACCCAGTTGATTATCAGGTAAACCATGTCGCCGTACCCCGTCGTACTCCTTTGCGTGAAGCATGTGCGTTGCCAAGCGACATTGATGTCTTTTAATTTGTATGTAGTTGAAACACAGACTCATTTCCCGATGCTGCATTGCAGAAATTCCCGCCTCGCCGGGTAAAAAGTATTTGGTCCTCGCCAAAGCGGGTAATGATGAAATGGTGGATTGCAAATTCTGCGAGATCGTGGCGGCGGCGCGACCGGCTGCGATCGTGTACGAGAACACCAGCGTTGTTGCATTCCTTGACAGCCGGCCGCTGTTCCCCGGACACATGCTGCTGATCCCCAGGCGGCACATCGAAACATTGGGCGATCTTCCGGACGATCTGCTCGCGCCTTTATTCGGGGCCGCCAGGCTGCTTTCGCGGGCGGTGGAAACAGGCCTTCGGGCCGAGGGCTCGTTCGTGGCGATCAACAACCGGGTCAGCCAAAGCGTGCCCCACCTGCACGTGCACATTGTGCCGCGGCGCCGGAAGGATGGGCTGAAGGGATTCTTCTGGCCGCGGCAGGGATACCGGGACGAGGGCGAGATGGCGGAGGTGCGCGATACGCTGCGCCGGGCCGTGGCGCTCCTCGATAATGGAGGCAGCAGGGGGGGAAGCTGAGGTGAAGCGCGCACGGTCGGCTGAGCCGGAATGGATCGACCCGATGCTCGCCACGCTCACGCACACGGTCTTCTCGCGCGAGGGCTGGATCTTCGAGCCGAAGTTCGACGGCGAGCGCTGCCTGGCATTTCGCGACGGCCGCAAGCTGCGCATGTACTCGCGCAACATCAGGCCGCTGAACGAGACCTACCCGGAAATCGCGGAGGCGCTCGCGGCCCAGCGCCAGGATTCCTTCATCGTGGACGGCGAGGTGGTCACGTTCGACGAGCGCGGCGTCAGCAGTTTCGCGCGCCTGCAGCAGCGCATGCAGATCCACGACGCGCGTGCGGCGCTGAGCACGGGCGTGCCGGTCTGGTATTACATATTCGACCTGCTGTACTTCGAGGGCGAAAACCTCATGTCGGTTCCGCTCCGGCGGCGCAAGGAGCTGTTGGCTCGCGCGCTCGAGTTCCGCGACCCGGTGCGCCTCACTACGTATCGCGAGACCGAGGGCGAACGCTACTTCGAGGAAGCGTGCCGCCAGCGCTGGGAAGGGCTGATCGCCAAGCGGCTCGACAGCATCTACGAAGCGGGCCGGCGCTCGCGCGAGTGGCTGAAATTCAAGTGCGTCAACCGGCAGGAGTTCGTGATCGGCGGCTATACCGAGCCGCGCGGGCACCGGGTGGGCTTCGGCGCGCTGCTGGCCGGCTACTACGATCACGGCAAGCTGAGGTACGCGGGCAAGGTCGGCACGGGCTTCGACGATGCGGTGCTGGCGGGGCTCCACCGCCGCATGGCCGCGCTCGAGATTTCCTCGCCGCCGTTCGCCGCGACCGCGGACCTGCCGCGGCGGGACGTGCACTGGGTGAAGCCGGAACTGGTCGCCGAGATCGGCTTCACCGAGTGGACCGGCGACGGCAAGCTGCGCCACCCGCGATTCCTGGGTCTTCGCGAGGACAAGGCGCCCGAACAGGTGACCCGTGAAGCCTGAGCGCATCGAAGCCGAAGAGGTGATACTCGTGGCGGGCCGCGAGATCCGGATCACGCGGCCCGGGAAAATCCTGTTCCCCGGCGACGGCATCGCCAAGCGCGAGCTGGTCGAGTATTATCGCCGCGTCTCGGGCAAGATGGTGCCGCTGTTGCGCGGGCGCCCGCTCAGCTTCCAGCGCTATCCCGACGGCATTGAGGGGAAGAGCTTTTTCCAGCAGGCCGCGCCGTGGTACACGCCGCCGTGGATTCACACCGTCACCGTGCCGAAGAAGGGCGGGCGCATCAGGCATATTCTGTGCGACGACGGCGCCACGCTCGTGTACCTGGCGAACCAGGCCTGCATTACGATCCATGCGTGGCTCAGCCGCGTGGATCATCTCGAGTTTCCCGACATGATGGTCTTCGACCTCGACCCCTCGGCGGACGACTTCGGCTCGGTGAAGCAGGCCGCGCGCATTATGAAAGCGCTGCTCGATGAGCTCGCGCTGCCCGCCTTCCTGAAAACGACGGGCTCGCGCGGGCTGCACGTCGTGGTGCCGCTGAAGCCGCAGGAGGATTTCGACGCCGTCCGCGCGTTCGCGCGTGCCGTCGCGACGGCCGCGGCCGAACGCGATCCGGGGCTGCTCACCACCGAGCAGCGCAAGGACAAGCGCGAGGGGCGCGTGTTCCTCGACACAAACCGGAACTCGCAGGCGCAGACCGCCGCGCCCGCATACACCGTGCGCGCGCGAAAAGGCGCGCCCGTCTCGGCGCCGCTCGACTGGGACGAACTCGACCACGCGGACCTTCGCCCCGACGGCTACACTATTCGTAACCTCTTCGAGCGCATCGAGAGCAGGCCGGACCCGTGGCGGGATTTCCGCGAACACGCGGCGACGCTGGCGGGTGCGCGCCGCAAACTGGAGCCGCATCATGCCGCTTAAGGAATACCGCGAGAAACGAAAGTTCGATAAGACGCCGGAGCCGGCCGGCGCGGAGAAGCCGAAGCACGGCGCGAAGGGCAGATTCGTCGTGCAGATGCACGATGCTTCGCACCTGCACTACGACTTTCGCCTGGAGATCGGCGGCGTGCTGGTGTCCTGGGCCGTGCCGAAAGGGCCCTCGCTCAACCCGGCCGAAAAGCGGCTCGCGATGATGACCGAGGATCATCCGCTCGAGTACGCGGATTTCGAGGGCACGATTCCCGAAGGCAACTACGGCGCGGGCACCGTGATGGTCTGGGATACGGGCACGTTCGAGCCGGAGGGCGGCGAGCCGGCCGCGGTCCAGCTTGCGCGCGGCGACCTGAAGTTCACACTCCAGGGCCGGAAGCTGTGCGGCAGCTTCGTGCTGGTGCACAGCGGCGCGCGCTCGGCGGATCCGCGGCGCGCGAAACAGTGGCTGCTCATCAAGCATCGCGACGAATGCGCGCGCCGCGACTGGAACCTCGACGAGCAGGCGTGGTCCGTCCTCACCGGCCGCACGATGGAGGAGATCGCCCAAGGACGGCCCGCGAAAAAGCGCGCCGGCGGGTAATGCGCGATGGCGCTCGACGAATACCGCAAGAAGCGCAAGTTCGACGAGACGCCGGAACCGCCTCCCCGGCCCGCCGCCGCAAGCGGCAACAGCTTCGTGGTGCAGCAGCACGACGCCACGCGCATGCACTGGGACCTGCGCCTGGAAGTGAACGGCGCGCTCGCGTCCTGGGCCGTGCCCAAGGGGCCGTCGCTCAATCCCGAAGACAAGCGGCTCGCCGTGCGGACCGAAGATCACCCGCTCGACTACGCTGGTTTCGAGGGCGTGATTCCCGAAGGCAACTACGGCGCCGGCCCCGTGATGGTGTGGGACCGCGGAACGTACGAGGTCGAGGGCCAGGGCTCGGCGGCGGAGCAGATCGAGCGCGGCGAGATCAAGTTCCGCCTGCACGGGCGCAAGCTGCGCGGCGGGTTCGTGCTGGTGCACAGCGGCAAGCGCGCCGAGAATCCCAATGACCGCAAGAACTGGCTGTTGATCAAGCATGGCGACGAGGCCGCGGATCCGAACTTCGACATCGAGCGGCTGGACTGGTCCGTGCTGAGCGGGCGCACGCTCGCCGAAATCGCCGAAGGCCGGCCGGGGCACGCGGGCTCCGCGGGCGAACTTCCCGGCGCTCGCCCGGCGCCGATGCCGGCGCTGCCCGAGCCGATGCTCGCCACGCTGATCGAAGAACCGTTCTCCGATCCCGAGTGGCTGTTCGAATTGAAGTGGGACGGCATGCGCCTGCTCGCGTGCGTTCGGGAAGGCGTCTGCGAGCTGCGCTCGCGCCGCGGCCGCGTCGTCACCTCGCAGTTCCCGGAGCTGGAGCGCCTGCCCGAGCGCCTCGCGGTGAAGGAGGCGATTGTGGATGGCGAGGCGGTGGTGCTCGACGAGCGCGGCCATCCCGATTTCAACCGCATGCAGCAGCGGATGAACGTGCAGCGGCCGTCGCGCGAGCTGCTCGAACGCGAGCCCATCGTCTATTACGTGTTCGATATTCTCTACTGCGACGGTTACGATCTGCGGGCCGTGCCGCTGATCGAGCGCAAAGGCTATCTGAAGCGCGTGCTGCTGCCCGAGCCGCCGGTGCGGTTCTCCGATCACGTGGTGGGGCAGGGCGAGGAGTTGTACCGGCTCGCGAAGCGGGAGGGACTCGAAGGCATTGTCGGCAAGCACGCCCGCAGCCGGTACGAGGCGCGGCGCAGCCCGCAGTGGGTGAAGCTGAAAACCACGCAGGAGCTCGATGCCGTGGTCGGCGGCTATACCGCGCCGCGCGGCGCGCGCGAGCATTTCGGCGCGCTCCTCCTGGGGCTCTACGACGATCAGGACGGCCTTCAGTTCATCGGCGGCTGCGGGACCGGCTTCGACGAGGCTTCCGCGCGAGCGCTGTTCTCGAGGCTTGAGAGCCTCGCCGCGCCCGCGTGCCCTTTTGCGCGGAAGCCGGCCACGCGCGAGAAGGCCGTGTGGGTGAAGCCGGAGATCGTCGCGCGCGTGCGCTTCACGGAATGGACGCGCGACCGCCATCTGCGCGCGCCCGTGTTCCTGGGCCTGCGCGCCGACATCGATCCGAAGGACTGCCGGTTCGAAACCCCACGGCAAGCGCCCGCGGAAGTGTTGCCCGAGTTGTGCCGCAGCAAGGCCGAGACCGTGTCGCTCGAGATCGAAGGCCGGCCGCTGCGTTTCACGCATCTCGACAAGGTGTACTTTCCGGAGCCGGGCCTGACGAAGCGCGACTTACTCTGTTACTACGCGCGCATCGCGCCGCTGATCCTGCCGTTCCTGCGCGAACGCCCGCTCGTGCTGCGGCGCATGCCCGAAGGCCTGAAAGGCGAGCTGTTCTATCAGAAGGACTCGGGCGAGTATGCGCCGGAGTGGATGCCCACCGTGCCGATCCGCGACGAGACGGCCCGCAGGGATGTGCGCTATTTCGTGTGCAACGATCTCGCGGGACTGCTGTATCTGACCAATCTCGGCTGCATCGATCACAACCCGTGGGCCAGCCGCGTCGATGACTTACAGCGGCCGGATTACCTGTTCCTCGATCTCGATCCGACGGAGAAAACGCCGTTCTCGACGGTTGTCGAGGTGGCGCGCGCGGCTTACGACGTGTTCAGCGAGGCCGGGCTTAAGGCGTACCTGAAGACCTCGGGCGCGACCGGCTTCCACATCTACGTGCCGGTAGAGCGCGTGTACGGTTTCGAACAGGTTACGCGCTTCACCGAGATCGTGGCGCGCGTTGCCGCCGCGCGCGTGCCGGATAAGATCACGTTCGAGCGCATCGTGGCGCGCCGCCCGCCGGGGCGCGTGCTGCTCGATTATGCGCAGCTTGCGTACTCGCGCCCGCTCGCCTGCGTCTACAGCGTGCGGCCCGAGCCTGCCGCAACAGTCTCCGCGCCGGTGAGGGCCGAAGAGCTGCGGCCGTCGCTCGATCCGCGCAGCTTCACGATGAAAACGTTGCCCGCGCGTTTGGAGAAGGTGGGCGACCTCTGGGCCGATTTCTGGGACGCGCGCCAGCGGCTGGAGCCGGCGCTGGAACGCCTACGCGCGAAAGTTGCAGAGGTGCGGCCCTGAGTTTGGACAGGCGAAAGCGCCTGTCCCCACCGAATGCAGCACAGCGTTGGTGGGACAGGCGCTTTCGCCTGTCGGTAATCACGCGGCCCCGCGCTTCCGCGGCGCGCGCTTCCGCGGCGCGTGCTCGGCCACCGGGTGCAACTCCTCCGCCGCCGCGGGCGGTTTCTTCGCGCCCGCCGCAGCCAGGCTCTTTTGCAATGCTTCCATCAGATCGACCACCGGCGCGAGCTTCTGCGGCTTCGGCGCCGCGATCTCTTTGCCCTCGCGTTTCGCTTCGATGAGCTCGGCGACCCGCTTCTGATACTCGTCCTCGAACTTCTGCGGCTCGAACGGTCCGGCCAGGTTCTCGATCAGCCGCTGGGCGAGCTCGACCTCCTGCGGGCTGACCTGAACGTTCGCCGGCCGGCCGTACTCGGCGGGCTGGTGAATCTCGTTCGCGTAGTACATCGTGTGTACCGTGAGCCCGCCCGCGCGCGGCCGCACGATGACGAGGTACTCGTGCTCGTGCATGGCGACCTTTGCCAGCGCGGCGTAGCCGGCCTTTTCGAGCGTCTCGACCAGGAGCGTGTACGGCTTCTGCCCCGCCTCGTCCGGCAATGCGTAATACGACGCGTCGTAATACAGCGGATCCACGTCCTCCAGCTTCACGAACTGTATGATGTTCATGTTTCGCTCCGAGGGCGGGGCGATTTTCTTCAACTCCTCGGGATCGACGATGACGTAAGTATCCTTGGATACCTCGTAGCCCTTCACGATCTCCGAGCGCTCCACGACGCGTTCGTCGAGTGGGCAGAAGAGCTGCTGCCGGACCCGGACGCCGTCCTTGGCGTGGATCATGTGAAAGCTGATATGCTCGCGCCGGGCGGCGGCAAACAGGCGAATAGGCACAGAAATAAGGCCGAACGTGAGATAACCTTTCCAGACGGTTTGCGCCATGGAGCCCTCCGAATTACTAACTGCATGTTAACGCAAAAGGCGCGCTCGCGCCGGCGTATCAAGGCGTCGCGGCAAATGCGCTCCCGCCGGCCGCGTTGGTTCGTCTCGCCGCGGTAATCGAGGCGTTTGGCCCGCCGCAGAAATTTCGCGGTGCTATGATGAGCGTGACTGCTGCCGCCCGGCAGCGTGGCCTTGGCGCTTCACCAACAGACGGCGGAGGGTCGTGCCAATGGGATCGGAAGGGGGGCTCACTCCTGAAGTCGTATCCGTCGGCGTCCAGATACGCGAAGGCAGATTTCAGCGCGGGCTGGCGCTGATTGCGGGCCTGTCCAGCATTCTCAGCGGGCTCGAGGTCGCGTACGAACACTACCGCGGCAGTTACAGCCGCCGCGTCATGTATACACCCGTCGTGTTGAGCGGCGCGCTGCTCGGCGCGGGGCTCTGGGCATTCAAGAGCCCTCGCGCGGCGAAGACCGTGCTGCCCGTGGTTTCGGCGCTGACCCTCGCCGATGGCGCGCTGGGCTTCTACTTTCACATCCAAGGGATTCGCCGTAAGCCCGGCGGCTGGCGCGTGCCGGTCGCCAACATCATCATGGGGCCGCCGCTGTTCGCGCCGCTGTTGTTCGGCGTGAGCGCGTATCTGGGAATGGTGGCCTGCTACATGCGGCGCAGCGGGCAGGCTGAGGAGGCCGGATTTCCGCGCCACGCGCATCCGCGGCACTGGGCGCGGCTGCTGGGCTCGACGCACGAGCCGATCAGTTGGGAGCAGGATCTGCGCGAGGGGCGGTTCCAGAAGCACATGGCTGTCGCGACGATTCTCTCGGCGGGCTTCAGCGGATTCGAAGCGCTGTACTCGCACTACAAGAACAATTTCCGCTTCGGCGTGCAATGGACGCCGGTCGTGATGACGCCGGTGCTGATGGGCGCGGCCGGCGCCGCACTGGCGAGCCGCGAGGCCGCGCGCACACTGCTGCCGGCGGCCTCGGGGCTCGCGATGCTCAACGGCGGCGCGGGCTTCTGGTATCACGCCCGCGGAGTGCTGCGCAGGCCCGGCGGAATCAGGAAGCTGCTCTACAACATCATCTACGGGCCGCCGCTGTTCGCTCCGCTGCTGTTCGCGGCGAGCGGATTCCTGGGCCTGCTTTCAAGCCTGCTTCGGAGGGAGCGCCATGGCGATACAGAACAACCCTCCCGACCGGCGGCCGGTTGATCCCCGCACCGGCAAGCCCATCGGGCCTCTGGCACAGCCGGGTTATTATCCGGATTACAGCACGCTGGGCCAGCAGGCGTTCTGGGACGCGCATACGCGCGAGGTCGTCCTCGATCGCGTCGAAAAGATTCCGCCGATCCAGTTTTTCACGGCCGAAGAAGCGCGCCTGATGAACGCCGTCTGCGACCACATCATCCCGCAGGACGACCGCGACGAGGCGCACCGCATTCCGATCGTGCCGCGTATCGACCGGCGGCTGTACGAGAACAAGCTCGACGGCTATCGCTTCGAGAGCATGCCGCCGGACCAGGATGCTTATCGCATGGGCCTGAAGGGCATCGAGACGATGGCGCGGCACGTATACGGGCGCGGTTTCCTCGAGATCGGCCCGCGCGAGCAGGATGAGCTGCTGCGGTCGCTCCACGATAACAAGCCCGCCGCCGCACGGGACATCTGGAAACGCATGCCCGCGCACCGCTTCTGGATGCTGCTCGTGCAGGACTGCGCCGAGGCTTACTACGCGCACCCCTGGGCGTGGGACGAAATCGGCTTCGGCGGGCCTGCGTATCCGCGCGCCTATTTTCGCCTGGAGCGCGGCGAGCCGGAGCCATGGGAATGCCCGGAAAGGCGTTACGAATGGGTTGCGCCGCCCACGTCCGTCTCGGACATTTATGAGTTCATCGCAGGCGAGGAAGAGCACTTCGGAGCGCCCGGCGGAGGGGGCACGCATTGAAGACGCCGGTGTTCGGAGCATTCGGCCCGCCGGAAAAAGACGGGCACATCCTCGGCCCGATGCAGCGGATTAAAGCGCCGATGCGCCGGTTCCGCGAGGGCGAGGAAGTCGATTACGTGATCGTCGGAGTCGGCGCGGGCGGCGGCGTGTTGTTGCAGCGCCTGGCGCGCGCGGGATTTCGCGTCATCGGTTTCGACGCGGGGCCGTTCTGGGATTCCGAGCGCGACTGGGTGAGCGACGAAGCCGGCTCGCATCCGCTTTACTGGGAGGACCTGCGCATCACGGGCGGCGCGCATCCGTTGACGCTGGGTTCGAACAACAGCGGGAGGGGCGTGGGGGGCAGCACGGTGCACTGGGCCGCGTTCACGCCGCGCCTGCATCCGTCCGATTTCCGCACCCATTCCGAAGACGGCGTCGGCGTGGACTGGCCGATCACCTACGAAACGCTGAAGCCGTATTACGAGCTGATGGAGCTCGAACTCCCCGTGGCGGGCCCGGCATATTTCCCATGGGGCGACCCGCACGGCTATCCGTACGGCCCGCATCCGATGGGCGGCGCCGGCGACGTGCTCATCAAGGGATGCACGAAGCTCGGCATCCGCGTCAGCGCGGGCGGCCCGGTGGCGATCCTCTCGGGATCGCGCGCCGACCGGCCGCATTGCATCTACCGCGGTTTCTGCATACAGGCCTGCAAGGTCGGCGCGAAAGCGAGCACCCTTATCACGCACGTGCCCGACGCCATCGTGAACGGCGCGGAAATCCGCCCGATGTCGATGGTGTCGCGCGTTCACATCGACAAAAAGCGGCGCGCCGCCGGCGTCTCGTATTTCGACGAGGACGGCCGCGAGCATTTCCAGAAAGCACGGGCCGTGGTGGTGGCCGGCTACTCGATCGAGACGCCGCGGCTGCTTTTCAATTCCGCCTGCCCCGGCTTCGAGAACGGGCTCGCCAACTCGAGCGACTGCGTCGGGCGGTACCTCATGGCGCAGGCCGGCAACGTCGTGCTCGGCCGCTTCGCGGAGCTGATCCGCATGTATAAAGCGCCGCCCGCGCACGCGATGACCGAGGAATTCTACGAGACCGATCCGAAGCGCGGCTTCGCGCGCGGCTTCGCGATCCAGACCGTGGGCCCGCTGCCGATCCAGTTCGCAAAACAGATGATGAAGGCCAAGGGCGCGTGGGGCTGGGGCCTGCGGCGCGTAATGATGGACTACAATCACTGGGCCGCGATCGCGCTGCTCGGCGAAATTCTTCCGCACGCCGGCAACCGCGTGACGCTTGCGAAAGAGAAGGACCGGTTCGGTCTTCCGGTTGCGAAGGTCACCTTCAGCCTCGGCGAGAACGACAGGAAACTGATCCGGTTCGGCAAAGAGAAGGTGATGGAGGTGATGCGGGCGGCGGGCGCTGAGGAGATCGTGCAGGAGGCGCGTTTCGCGCACCTGGTCGGCGCGGCGCGGATGGGCAACGATCCGAAGACATCGGTGGTGGACAAGTTCGGGCGCACGCACGACATCGCGAACCTGTTCATTTGCGACGGCAGCATCCTGCCGACGCAGGGTTCGGCGAACCCCGGACTCACCATACAGGCGCTGGCCGCTCGCATCGGCGACTACCTGATCGCACAGGGCGAGTCGATCTTCACGTCCGACCGGCGCGATCCCTCCGAGCCGCCGTTCCGAAAGGAGCTCGCCCCGCCGGACACCTGGGGTCACGGCGTGCCGCGCTTGAAATAGAACGAGGCGAGGCCCTCTGCGGGCGACTCGCAGGCCCGGCGGCCGTGAACGCCGCCGATCATCGCTTGATCCGCTGCGACCCGCCGCTCGCCAGGGCGCGCACTTCGTCGAGAGTCGCCATTGTGGTGTCGCCGGGGTACGTGGTGAGCAGCGCGCCGTGCGCCCAGCCGAGCTTGAGCGCCTCGGCGGGCGGCTCTCCTGCGAGCAGTCCGTAGAAGAAGCCGGCAGCGAAGCCGTCGCCGCCGCCCACGCGGTCGTAGACGTCGAGCTCGATCGCCGGCGCCACATGGCTCTCGCCATCCACCCAGGCCACCGCGCTCCAACTGTGCCGGTTCGCCGAGTGCACTTCGCGCAGCGTCGTCGCCGCGGCGCGAATGCGCGGGAAACGCTCCACCACGCGGCCGATCATTCCCAGAAACGCGCCCGGATCGAGCTTCGACGCCGATTCGGCTTCCGGCCCGCGCACGCCGAGCCCCTTCTGCAGGTCCTCTTCGTTGCCCACCAGCACATCCACGTTATCGACGATGCGCCCGAGGACCTCCGCCGCGCGGCCCGCCCCGCCCCAGACGTTCCAGAGCTTCTCGCGATAGTTGAGGTCGAAGGACACGACCGCGCCCGCGGCCCGCGCCGCCCGCATGCCCTCGATGATCAGCTCGCCCGTGGTTTCCGAAAGCGCGGCGAAAATGCCTCCGCTGTGAAACCAGCGCACGCCTTCGGAGAAGATGGCGTTCCAATCGAAGTCGCCGGGCTTGAGCAAGGCGCCGGCCTCGTTCGCGCGGTTATAGAAGACGACGGGCGCGCGCACGCCGTAGCCGCGGTCGCTGTACACCGCGGCCATGTTCGGTCCCGTCACCCCGTCGTGCGCGAACCGCCTGTAGAGGCCTTTTACGCCCATCGCGCGCACTCGCTCCTCGATCAGCCCGCCTACCGGGTAGTCCACCATGGCGGCGGCGATCGCCGTCTTCGCGCCGAAGCAGTCGGAGAGATTCGCCGCCACATTGTACTCGCCGCCGCTGACGTGAATCCGGCACTCGCGCGCCTTGCGGAACGGAATCATGCCGGGATCGAGCCTGTGCACCAGCGCCCCAAGCGCCAGAAAATCCAGCGCGCCCCGTTCGGGAATCTTGAGACCGCGATCCATCTTTCGCCCCCTACTCCAACCATCGCGCATAACTGAATCCTTGTTCATGGCCTCCGCGAGAGTTAGACTTAAAGGTCCGCTTTGCTGAAATGTCGTCAGCGTCTTTTGAGCTGCGGGCCGGCAGAATAATATGACCTTACGTGTCCGGCTTCTTCTTTCCTTCATTGCTGTCGTGCTTCTGGTCGGGAGTCTGTCTGCATTGCTCGGCGTTGTCCTGATTCACAGGACGCTGCCGCGGCTGCAGGACGTCGTCGCGGTGGATTTGAGCGCGGCGCGGGAAGTCTACCGGCAGTACGTGTCCCACATCGCGGATGCGAGCCGGCGGATGGCCGAACGCCGCAGCTTTCGTGAAGCCATCCAAAACGGCGCCGTCGAAAACCTCACCGCTCCGATGCAGGCCCTGCGGCAGAGCGAGGATCTGGATGTGCTGATCCTGGCCGATGTGCACGGCGCGGTGCTGTATCCGGAAAAAGACAGCCGCCGGCAGATTCCCGCCTCCGGTCTCGCGATGATCGCGCATCAGGCGCTTCGCGACCGGAAAGAGGTTTCCGCGACGCTCGCTTTGTCCGAGGCCGACCTGGTGGCGCAACGTCCGGAACTGGCTGAACGCGCGCGTATCGACGCCGTGGCGACACCGCACGCTTCCGCCCGCGAGGACAGTCATGCGGCCGGAGGCCTGGTGGCCGCGGTAGCCATTCCCGTGGTGAGCGATGACGGCGAACTGCTCGGCGTGCTTTGCGCGGCCCAGCTTATGAACCGGCGCACGACCGTGGTTGACAGAATCCGCAATGCGCTCTATCGCGAAGAGACTTTCGATCAGCGCGATGTGGCGGTCGTCTCGCTGTTCATCGGGAACAAGCGGATCGCCACCACGGCGGCCACCCCATCCGGAGAGCGCGCCCTCGGCACGCTCATGTCCGAAGCCGTCTATAAGCGCGTGATCGGCGCGGGCGAGCGCTGGCTGCAACCCGGCTATATCGTGGACGACTGGTACCTGAGCGCCTACGAGCCGCTTCGCGACCCGGCCGGCCGCGTCATCGGCGCCATCGGCATCGGGCTGCTCGAGCGGAAATTCCAGGAAACCGAGCGGCGCGCCATCGAGGCGCTCTTCGGCCTGACCATCGCCGCCATTCTGCTGGCCATCGCGCTCAGCTATCTGCTCTCCAATTCCATCATGAAGCCGGTGCACTCGCTCATCCGCGCCACCGAGAAGATCGCCGCCGGCAAATCGCCGCAGGAAATCAAGCTCGACTCCGCGCCGCCGGAAATCGACGCGCTCGGGAAATCCTTCAACAGCATGGTTGCCGCCATACGCGCGCGCGACCAGCAACTGCAGCGCCAGACCAGCCAGAAGCTCATGCGGTCGGACCGCCTGGCCATGATCGGCCAGCTTGCCGCCGGCGTCGCGCACGAGATCAACAACCCGCTCGGCAGCATCCTGCTGTTCAGCCGTCTCATCATCCAGCAGGTGCCGCAGGAAGGCCGGATCCGGGAGAACCTCGATCGCATCGAAAAAGAAACCAAGCGCTGCCATACCATTGTTAAGGGCCTGCTCGATTTCGCGCGCGAGCGCAAGCCGCTGGTGGAATCGCTCGACATCAACAAGGTGCTCGATGCCACGCTGCAGTTGTTCGAGGGGCAGTTCCTGTTTCAGAACGTTCATCTCGTCCGCGAGTACAAGCAGGGGCTCCCGCCGATCGAGGGCGACCAGTCGCAGCTCCAGCAGGTGTTCATGAACATCGTGCTGAATGCCGTCGATGCCATGAACGGAAAAGGGACACTCAAGATCGAAACCCGCGAGAGCGAGCCGGCCGGCTTCGTCGAAGTCGTCATCACCGATACCGGCTGCGGAATCGCGCCCGAGAACCTGGACCGCATCTTCGACCCGTTTTTCACCACCAAGGGCGTGGGGCACGGAACCGGCCTCGGCCTTTCCGTGAGCTACGGCATCGTGCAGGGGCACGGTGGAGACATCTCGGTGAGCAGCACTCCCGGAAACGGCGCCGCGTTCACCGTCTCGCTGCCGTTGGCGAAGGTGGCGCGCTGATGCCGTCCCGCGGCAAAGTCCTGATCGTCGACGACGACGAGTCGATGCGGATCGCCTGCCAACAGGCGCTCGAAGCGGCCGGCTTCGCCGCCACCCTTGCGGCAAACGGCGCCGAGGCGCTCGAAAAGGCCGCGCGCGAATCGTTCGACGTAGCGCTGCTCGATCTGCGAATGCCCGGCCTGCCCGGCATGGAAGTGCTCGCGAGACTAAAGCAGGATGCGCCCAACCTGATGGTGATCATCATCACCGCGTACGCCACCATCGAATCCGCGGTCGAAGCGATCCAGCGCGGCGCTTACAACTATCTGCCCAAGCCGTTCACGCCCGAGCAGCTCGCTGCGATGGTGCGAAAAGCCGCCGCCGCGGGCAGAAGGGTGATCGAATCCGCGTGCGTCCACCAGGAGCTCGAACGGCAGATGCTGTCCGGCGGAATTATCGGCCGCTCCGAAGCGATGACGCGCGTGCTGCGCCTGATCCAAAAGGCCGCGCCCGCCGATTCCACGGTGCTCATTACGGGCGAGACCGGCTCCGGCAAGGAAGTCGTGGCGCGCGCCATTCACCGGCTGAGCGCCAGGTCCGCCAGGCCCTTCGTGACGGTCGATTGCGGAACGCTGGTGGAAACCCTGTTCGAGAGCGAGTTGTTCGGCCACACCAAGGGCGCCTATTCGGGCGCGGTCGAATCGGCGCCCGGCAAGATCGAGCTCGCCGAGGGCGGCACGCTGTTTCTGGACGAGATCGCCAACATCTCGGTGCAGATGCAGGCCAGGCTGCTGCGCGTGGTGCAGGAGCGCGAGATTTCGCGCGTCGGCAGCACGCAGAGGAAGAAGATCGACGTGCGCATCGTCTCCGCCACGAACCGCGACCTGCAGCAGGCCGTGCGCGACGGGAATTTCCGCGAGGACCTGTTCTACCGCCTCAACGTGATTCACATCGAAGTGCCGCCGCTGCGCGACCGCATCGAGGACATTCCGGCGCTCGCGGCGCATTACGTGAAAAAGCTGGCGGCCGAGAGGCGCCGGCCCGCGCCGGCGATCTCCGACGAAGCGATGCGGTTCCTGAAGACGCACGAGTGGCCCGGCAACGTGCGCGAGCTGATCAATGCGCTGGAGTACGCGGTGGTGACATGCGAAGGCGACAGGATCGGGCTCCGCGATTTGCCTTACGGAACGGATGCCGACCCGCGGCCCGCGATGCTGGCCGGGAACCCCGCCGACGCAGGCCACCTCGCCCGCATGGAGCAGGCGGAAATCCTGCGCGCCCTCGAGCAGTTCGGCGGCAACCGCACCAAGGCGGCGGAATACCTGGGCATCCACCGGAAGACCCTGCGCGAAAAGATCCGCAAGTACGACCTGGAGCCTGGCCGGTAACCGTTGGTTAGCGGCACACGTCTTCGCTCGGGCATTTCGTTGGATATAACACCAAGACACAAAGACACAAAGAACACAAAGAAATTCAAAGGCCTAAAGGTTTTCTTTGTGTCTTTGTGTCCTTCGTGTCTTTGTGAGAACCAGTCAACGAAATGCTCGGGCGAAGACGGCCCCGCACCGGCCGAGCGCTCGCCGGCACATTTCGTGCCGCCACCCCGGCGCCTGCCACAAAAAGTGCCGGGCCCTTACTGCTGCTTTCCGTAATTTCAGACGCTTGCCTCTGGAACTCCACGTGCCCTGAATCGAATTCCGAGAAGGGAGACCATGATGGAGACAAAAGCCGAGCGCCCACCGCTGCTGGACGTGGTGGTCATCGACGACGAAGAAGTTTTCACCGAAGGATGCCGGCAGACGCTCGAAATGGGCGGCTACCGCGCCGCCGTGGCCCGCGACGGCCCGCGCGGTCTGGATCTTGTGAAGGCGGCGCGTCCCGGCGTCGTGCTCGTGGATTTGAAAATGCCGGGCATGGACGGCATCGAGGTGCTCACGCACCTTTCCAAGGACGCCCCGGGGGTCGTGCCGATCGTTGTCACCGGGCACGGTACGGTGGATTCCGCGGTCGAGTCGATGAAGATCGGCGCGTTTGATTTCCTGAGCAAGCCGTTCGAGCCGGAGAAGCTGCTCGAATCCGTGCGCCGCGGCATGAGCCTCAGCGGGCTCCGCAAGACGAAAGAGCCCGAGCCCGAACCCGAAGTGCTTTTCGAAGAGGTGGAAGCGCCGGTTGCCCCGCCGCAGGACAAGAACGACATCGTGCTGCGCGGCCTCGGCGTGCTCGGCGAGGCGTACTCGCTTGGCCTCGAGAAGAGCGAGCTGCTCCAGGAGCTTGCCTATCTCGAAGCCGAGGCCAAATATCACGCCGAGAGCCTCGGGCAGATCAAGCGCAAAGAGGCGGCCATCCTCGACATCCGCCAGGACCTGCTCGAAGCCGACGCCATCATGGAGAAGTACAACTTCGAGAAAGGCGCGCTCATCCAGGTGCTGCTCGACGTACAGGAGAAATTCCACTGGCTGCCGCGCCACGTGCTGCACTGGATCACCACGCGGCTGAACGTGCCCGCCGCCGACGTTCTCACCATCGCGAATTTCTACGAGGCCTTCAGCCTCGAGCCGCGCGGCAAGCACCGCGTCCAGGTCTGCGACGGCACCGCCTGCCACGTGCGCGGCTCCTCGGAGCTGCTGGCGCGCCTCGAAACCGCCCTCAACCTCAAGGCCGGCCAGACCGACAGCAAGCTGCAGTTCACGCTCGAGACCGTGCACTGCCTGGGCTGCTGCGCGCTGGCGCCGGTGGTCCAGATCGACAACCAGTACCACCACGATCCGAGCCGCAAGAAGCTCGAAAAGTTCATCGAGTCCGTTGAGCAGGAGGGAAAATAAAATGCCGCGACTGAACAAGCCCGCCGACCTTGAAGATCTGAAACTGAAAGTCATGTACGAGCGCCAGGCCAAGCCGGCCTGGATCAACATCTGCGCCGGCACCGGCTGCTGCGCCTACGGCGCGGAGTCCCTCGCCGACGGCTTCGAACAGGAGATCCAGAAGCGGGGGCTCGGCAACATGATCGGTGTCCGCCGCACCGGCTGCCACGGCTTCTGCGAGCGCGGGCCGCTCGTGGTCATCGAGCCCAAGGACATCTGCTATCTCAGGGCGCAGGTGAAGGACGTTCCCGAGATCATCGACAAAACCGTGCTCGGGGACAAGCTGATCGATCGCCTCCTGTACGTGGACGAGCAGACCGGCAAGCGCATCGCTCACGCCGCCGATATTCCTTTCTACAAGCACCAGCAGCGCATCGTGCTGGCCAACAACGTACTCATCGATTCCACCAGCATCCTGGACTACATCGCCGTGGGCGGCTACGAGGCGCTGGTGAAAGCCCTGACCCGCATGACGCCGGTCGCGATCATCGACGAAGTGAAGAAGGCGAACCTGCGCGGGCGCGGCGGCGGCGGCTTCCCGGCCGGCACGAAGTGGGAATCCACGCGCAAGGCCGAGGGCACGCCGAAATACGTCATCGTCAACGGCGACGAAGGCGATCCCGGCGCGTACATGGACCGCAGCGTGCTCGAAGGCAATCCGCACAGCGTGCTCGAGGGCCTGATCATCGGCGGCTACGCGATCGGCGCCTCGGAAGGCTACATCTACGTGCGAGCGGAATACCCGCTCGCCTACAGGCACGCGCTGCGCGCGGTCGAGCAGGCGCGCGAGTACGGGCTGCTGGGCAAGAACATCTTCGGCACGAACTTCTCGTTTGACGTGAAGATCCACCGCGGCGCCGGCGCGTTTGTCTCCGGCGAATCCACGGCGCTCATGAACGCGATCGAAGGGCACGTCGGCGAGCCGCGGCCAAAGTACATCCACACCTCGGAAAAAGGGCTGTTCGGAAAGCCGAGTTGCCTGAACAACGTCGAGACCTGGGCCAACGTTCCGTTCATCATCAACCGCGGCTCGGCCTGGTATCGCACGATGGGCACCGAGGGCAGCAAAGGCACCAAGATCTTCTCGCTGGTCGGCAAGGTGAAGAACAGCGGGCTGGTCGAAGTGCCGATGGGCGTCACGCTGCGCGACATCATTTTCAAGATCGGCGGCGGCGTGCCGAAGGGAAAGAAGTTCAAGGGCGTGCAAACGGGCGGCCCGTCCGGCGGCGTGCTGCCGGAATCCCTGCTGGACCTGCCGGTGGATTTCGACGAGCTCGACAAGGCCGGCTCCATGATGGGCTCGGGCGGAATGATCGTGATGGACGAAGACACCTGCATGGTGGATACCGCCCGCTACTACGTCAATCTCCTGGCGCACGAATCCTGCGGCAAGTGCGTGCCGTGCCGCGAAGGATTGCGGCAGATGTTGCGCATTCTTGACCGCATCGTCGCGGGCGAGGGGCGCGAGGGCGACATCGAGCTGCTCGAAGAGCTCTCCGACTTCATGGAAATGGCCTCGCTCTGCGCGCTGGGACGCACGGCGTCCTTCCCGGTTCGCAGCACGATCCGCTACTTCCGCCACGAGTACGAAGCGCACATCCGCGAGAAGCGCTGCCCGGCGCACGCCTGCCAGGCGCTGATTCAGTACGAAATCGACCAGGAGAAGTGCTCGCACCCGCCGTGCGGAGCCTGCGCGCGCGCGTGCGCGACCGACGCGGTGCAGAAGGTGGACGGCGGCTCGTACGTCATCGTGCAGGAGAACTGCATCAAGTGCGGCGCGTGCTACACGGCCTGTCCGGACCGCTTCGGCGCCGTCCACAAGGTGGACGTCAAGCCGGGCGCATGGCAATTTCCGAAGCCGCCGGCGAAGTCCGACGAGCTGAGGGCGTAAGGGAGGTCATCATGGGACTCGTAAATATCCAGATCAACGGTCAATCGGTGCAGGCTCCGCAGGGAGCCACGATCCTTCAAGCCGCGCAGGCCGCCGGAGTCGATATTCCGACCTTCTGCCACGACGACCGGCTCGAGCCGTACGGCGCCTGCCGCATGTGCATGGTCGAGATCGAGAAGCGCGGGCGCAAGCGGCTGGTCGCCTCCTGCCTCTACCAGGTGGAGGAAGGCCTCAGCGTCGAGACGGAGACCGAGAAGACGACGCGCATCCGCAAGATGATCATCGAGCTTCTCTGGCCCTCCACGCAGCGCTACGCCAGGCGCTACGGCATCACCAAATCGCGCTTCGCGGGCAGCCTGCCCGATTGCAGCCTGTGCGGGCTCTGCGTGCGGTACTGCGCCGAAGTGAAGAAGCAGAACGCGCTCTACTTCAAGGGGCGCGGCATCGACCGCAAGCCGGCGCTGGTGGCGGGCACTCCGCTCGCCTGCGGCAACTGCGGCGAGTGCTTCAACCTGTGCGGCAGCGGCTGGGTGGTGGCCTCCCGCGCCTGAAATCTGCCACCGCGGAGGCGGGAACGCCTCCGCGGCGAGGATTCAGCCGTTGGCCTCTTGCTTGCACTGCCCCCAGAGGGGAGATCTGGGATGAGCAAGCAAATCACGCATGCGATCGCCGTGCTGGCCGGCTCCGGCCTGCTGTTCACGGCATCCGCGCAGCCGCCGGCTCAGGCCGGCACGATGCCGGGTTGTATGGGAATGATGCAAGGCCGCATGGGCGCGGCGCGAGGGTTTCGCGGGCAGGCCATGATGCAGAATGCGCTTGCCCGCGACACCATGACCGTGTTCCTGCTGCCCGACCTGCAAACCGAACTTGCACTCACGCCCGCGCAGACCGCGCAACTCTCAAAGCTCAAGACGCAATTCATCGACCAGCAGCAGAAGAACTCAGCCGATATCATCGCCGCACGAAATAACCTGAACAGCGTCGTCAGTTCGGGAACCGCCACCGACGCGCAGGTCCGCAGCGCCATCGCCGGCGTCACGAACCTGCAGGGCCAGCGGATGCTGGATGCCTATCAAACGGCCACGCAAATGAAAGCGGCGCTCACGCCGCAGCAGCAGGCGCGCCTGCAAGCGATGACCCCCGCCGAGTTGCGCGCCGCCGCGATGTCGCACCTGACCATGGACCAGATGGCGCAGATGATGCAGGTGACCCGCAGTACGGCCGGTCCTATGATGCCGGCCGGAATGATGGGCCCCGCGATGATGGGAGCGGGTACGCGTGCCGGCATGGGCCCGGGGATGGCGCAGTGCCCGTGCATGACCGCGCCCGCGGCTCCGCAACCGGGCTTGTAATCGCCGCAGTTCGGGAAAGAAATTCCTGAGGCTACGAAAATATTGCCCGGCAGGCCCGGCCCGCTTTCGTTCTAAGTGAAACGAACCAAAGAGGCTCACCCTCTCTGGATCGAGAATTGCTATCATTCGAATCCGGTTCATGTCGATCGGATCTCGGATGCGAACGAACAGCGCAATTCTCCTGGCGGCGCCCCTGTCCCTGCTGATGTTCGGATGCACGGTGGCGGCGCCTCCGGCCGACGCTTCCGGGCGCGCAGACGATGTCGTCAGGCACCTCGAGCAGGCCATTGCCTGGTATCGAAGCATGGGTGCGGCGGAGCGCTCCGAGGCGCTCGCGGACGACGTCGTCGAGCGGGATGCCGCCCGCCGCATGTCCACCCAAGCCTTGCAGCTCGCGTTTGCATTTGCGCGCGCCGAGGCGGCGCTGCTCGGGCCGGAGCAAACGTCCGCTCCCGCGGCCGCGCAAACCGGATCCGGCCGCAACATGGATCAGGTTGCCGCCCGCGCGAAGCAGAGGGTGGCCGGGCTCGAGCAGCAGCTTGCGGCCCTTGACATAGCAGTAGCGAAGGCCCCGCGTTCCGCGCGCCCGCTCATGGAGGCCCGCCGCCAGCAGCTTGCCGACGAGTTGGACCTCGCGAAACAGCTCCAAAAATCGGTGAACGACATGGCCGCGTTCATCGGCTCGGTGGGCGCAGGCAATACCGGGCTCGCCAGCCGCGTTGACGAGCTCGAGCGATCGGTCCCCGAAATCATGCGCGCCGCGAACCAGTCGCCCCCGCCGGGCGCCGCCGCGGCAACCGCAACCCCGTTTCATGCCGAGTCGGCCGGCATCTTCGCCTTGAGCTCGGAACTCGTCACAATGGTGCGCGCCCGGCACCAGTTGAAACATCTGATCGAGGACACGGATGCGCTGCTCAAGAGCGCCAACAGCCTCAGGACGCCTCTGTCGGACGAATTCCGCGCCGCCATCCGCCGCAGCGATGCGATCGGGGCCGAATCCGCGTCCGACAGCAACGCGGAGGAGCTGGCGAACGGGCACAAGGAAATCGAAGCGCTGGCCGCCCGCGTCAGGCAACTCTCGGCCGCTGTGGTTCCGCTGCGCGAGGAAAGCGTTCTGATCGAAGCCAGCCGCGGAAATTTGGCGGAATGGCAAAATTCGCTCGAAGCGCGCTACAACACGGTGGGCGGATACCTGCTGATGCGTTCCGTGGTGCTTGCCGTCGTCATCTGCATCCTGCTGGTGATTTCCGAGTTCTGGCGGCGCATGACGTTCCGCTATGCGAAGGACGCGCGGCGCCGCAGGCAGTTCCTCGTGCTGCGCCGCGTCGTCGTCGGCTCCGCCATCGCGCTGGTGGTGATTTTGGGATTCGTCTCCGAGGTCGGCTCGCTCGCCACCTACGCCGGTTTTCTTACCGCCGGCCTCGCCGTCGCCCTGCAGAACCCGATCCTTTCCGTCGTCGCGTATTTCTTTCTGATCGGCCGCTACGGGCTGCGCGTCGGTGATCGCGTCACGATCTCGGGCGTCACCGGCGACGTCATCGAGATCGGGCTGGTGCGGATGTACATCATGGAACTGGAGGGCAAGGATGCGGACCTCCGTCCCACCGGCCGCGTCGTCGCGTTTGCAAACGCCGTCCTGTTCCAGCCGGCGGCGCTTTTCAAGCGGATGCCGGGAGCCGATTACGTCTGGCGGACGGCGAGCATAACGCTTGCCGGCGAATGCGACGCCCAGGCCGCGGAAACAAAATTGATGGCGGCCGTTTCGGCGGTGTACGAGGAGTACCGCGAGAAGATCGAGGAGCAGCACGCGCTGTTCGAGCGGTCGGTGGACATGAAAGTGGCGCCGCCCGCGCCGCAGGGCCACATTCGGATGACGGATTCAGGTCTCGAGTTTTCGGTTCGCTACCCGGTCGAGCTGCGGCGCGGTCCGGCCATCGACGAGCGGATCCTGCGGGCGCTGCACGAGACGGTCGCGAACGATCCGGCGCTGGCGCTGGCCCGGCAGGGCGAGCCGCGGCTGCAGGAAGCGCGTTAGCGGCCGCGGAGCGCCGTCGCCGCTTCCAGGCTTTGCCGCGCGCCCGGGTAATCCGGGCTCAGCCGCAGGGTCTCGGAAAACTCCCGAATCGCGCCATCCAGGTCGCCCGAGATCGCCAGCGCGCTTCCCAGGTTGAAATGCGCCCTGGCGTAATCGGGCTTCAATCGGATCGCGGTCCGAAACTCCCGGATGGCCTCGCCCATCCGGTTCTGGTGCGCGAGCGCAACGCCCAGGTCGTACCGGAACGCCGCGTACTCCGGCCGCAGGCGGACGGCTTCCGCCAGCCGCGCTGAGGCATCGCTCCAGCGCCCCGCCGTTCCCAGCACCAGGCCCAGGTTATGCTGCGCGTCCGCCGAATCGGGCGATAGCCGGACCGCTTCCTCGGCCTGCTCCACCGCCTCGGCCGGCTTGCCCTGCGCATCCAGCTCCATCGCCAGCCAGGAATGCGCCATGGCGTTGTCCGGCTGCAGCCGCAGCGCCGCCCGGTATTCCTTCTCCGCTTCCGCGTGCCTTTTCAAATTGCCGTATGCCGCCGCCAGATTGGTGTGAGCGTCCACCGCGTCCGGCCTGAGGCGAACCGCCCTGAGCGATTCTGACAGCGCCTCCTCCGTGCGCCCCTGAGTTACGTAATAGGCGGCCAGGTTGATCGAGGCGATATAGTTACTGCCGTTCACCCGGAGCGCATGTTGAAACAGCGCTTCGCTGTTGGCCCACGTTCGCGCCTGCGCCCAGGTCGCCATGGACAAAGCGGCGCAGACGGCCGCCGCCGCGAGCCCCACCGCGAGTTTCGCGCGCGGAAACCGCTTCAGGAGATCGGCCGTCCCCCAGGCGAGCATGATCGAGATTCCGGTCAGGGGTATGTAGGTGTACCGGTCTGCCCGGGCCTGCGACCCGATCTGCACCAGCCCGATTACCGGGACCAGCGTGCCGAGATACCAGAACCAGCCGGCTGCCAGGTAAGGATAGCCGCGGATCAGGCGCACCGCCAGAACGGATACGCTCCCCAGCAAGATCAGGGCTGCCGCCACCTGCCAGGCCGGGATCCTCGGCGGGTACGGATAAAACATCGTCAGGCCCGCGGGCCAGAAAGCTTTCGCAAGGTAGATTACATACGAAACGATGGCGTTTTGAATCCGCAGCCCAAGCGGGATGATCGACAGGGAAACCACGGCTTTGCCGCTGCCTTGCGCCAGGTACGCCACCGCCGACGCCGCGGCGGACAGCGCGAACAACGGAATCTTCTCGCGAATCAGCTTCAGCGCGCCGCGCGGGCCTGCCATGCGCTGCAGCGGCCACAAATCCATCAGCAGCAGCACGAACGGCAGCGTCACCAGCATCGATTTCGACATCAGCCCCAAGCAGAAGGCCGCCAACAGAAGCGCGTAGCGCATCCGGCCGGGCCTCTCGACGTACCACACGTAACACAACAGCGTCAGGAACCAGAACAGGGCGCTCAGCGTGTCCTTCCTTTCGGCCACCCAGGCGACCGATTCCACGTGAAGCGGATGCAGCGCGAAGAGAAACGCCGCGAGCGCGCTCGGCCAGCGCGCCCCGCTCGCGCGCTTGAGGAACAGGAACAGCGCCAGCGCGGCCAGGACGTGCAGCGCGAGATTCGCCAGGTGATGCATCCCGCTGTCGAGTCCGAAAAACTGAGCGACGGCCATGTGGGACAGCCACGTGAGCGGAAACCAGTTCGCGTCCTCGCGCGTGGTGAAAGCCCAGCCGGCGTTCGCCCAGCTCAATCCGGCTTTGACGTGCGCATTTTCGGTGACGTAAATCGCGTCGTCGTAATCGACAAAGGCGAACGTGCCCACCTGCGCATAAACCGCGAGCGTGACCGCGGCGAGCGCCGCGCAGATGCACAGGTCCCACCGCCGCCGGGACGTCGCCCTCGGCTTGAGCGTCGGTTTCGTCTCGATTTTCGGATGCTTCCTGGCCAACTGCCAGTTTATCCGGAAATTTGCCCGCGCTCGAACCGGCAATCGCCGGCAAGCGATTACGCCAATGCCTTGTCGCTGGTATGGAGCTGGCGGTGAGGGTGGGATTCGGGCGCACGGCTTGTACTAATCATAGGTGAGTTATTGCAAATGCGATTCGCCGATTTCGCGCAGCACATTCGCCCGGACCTCCTTGTTTACCTTCCGCTATGTCGATTCGCGGGCGTTTTATTTGTTTGAAGGAATTTCGCAAGGCGCTCCAGAAGGTTCGGGTTTGCTATCTCGCATTCCCATACGACCAAGACTTGCCAGCCCTGATCCTGCAACTGGCCCCGGACCTTCTCATCTCGGCGGCGGTTGCGCTCGATCTTGGTCTGCCAGTATCGTGCATGGGCCTTTGGCATCCTGGAACCCCGGACGCAGTCATGGCCATGCCAGAAACAACCGTTGACGAAAACGACTTTGCGCATTCCTGGGAAGACCAGGTCGGGGGATCCCGGCAGGGTGCGCTGATGGAGGCGGTAGCGGAAGCCGTGTGCGTGCAAGAGTCGGCGAACGACCATCTCCGGACCGGTATCCTTGCTCTTGACCGCCCGCATGGTTCGCCTTCGAACTTCAGGCGATTCCATCCCAGTTCACGACCTCCTGATGGCAGTCAGTTCAGACTCCCGAACGACCTCGCCGTTTCTACGGACACGGGTCCGACGGACGGTGTCGGAGCCGCGATGCCCTACCTGGAAATCGACGTAGTTTATTTCCTCTTCCCGGCCCCCAAAACAGTCATGGAAGGCTTTGAGGATTTGGACCTCTTCGAGCGATTGCGCGACCGGATGGGGATTGTTGCGCGGGCTGGCTATGGTCGAGGGCATCACGTATATGCAGGGCGGGACAAGCTCATAGTGCGAGACGTGCGTGATGCGGGTTCTTGCCTGGTCCACCTTCGGACAGGGCCGCGCCACAGTTCCGCAGACCATATCCCAGATGATGAGGCCGTCCACCCGCTGCTGGCGGGAGATGATCTCGGCGCTCAGGCGCGTGTGGAGTCCGGACCAGGCGTTCAATTTCGGGTCTGCTCCCGTGTTTGTGCAGATGCTCCAAATGATAAATTCCTGAGCGTGCGGAGGGCGCTCGAAAATGTTTGTGTTGTTGCCGTCCAGACAGCCTTTCAACTCGATGGAGGCGACTCGGCCGGAGGAAAGGCGAACCGTGTAGTCGTGCCGGTTGGCTTCTCCGGAGGACTCCCACTCCGAGATGAGGCCGCGATCCTGCACAAAGTTCAGAACGTGTCTGGCAAACTCACGTTTCTCCCGCATCGTTGCGGAGAACTGGCCTCGAACGCGCTCGATCGCGCCTCGAAAGAGCCCGCTGTTATAGAAGTCGTTTTCAGTGAGTCCGTGGTCACCCAGTAGGTGCCCTTTGGTCTTCAGTGTCTCCGCATATTCTCGGATCAGCTTGCGGAGATTCTTGTTTTGGGAACAGGGAATGACGCTCATGCCGCCTTCGTCGTGCCAGACTTAACGGAATCGATTATGGGCTCGAAAAGGTGCTCCGCAAGGTGACGAACGACAGGAACCACAACGCCATCACCGGTGAGGTGGTAAGTCTCGTTGTATTTCTCAGGAAGCTTGTAGGTTTCGGGAAGTCCCATAAGCCGGGCGGTTTCGCGTCCCGAAATAAGCCTAGCCTTCACGGAATCGCCGTGAACGAACAAGAGGGTTTGCCGGCTCGATCCACCAGCCGGAGTGCGCAAGCAGCCGGAAACGTCATCGAACCGAATCTCGGCCCGCTGCACGCTGCGACCGTACTCGTCGCGCCTAGTGCGCCGGTACAGCCCGCCGATCACGAGGCGGTTCTGCCGTTGCGCTTTGGCTAGCTTCTCGCGATTTATACTGCTCATCATCGCCAACAAACGGTTCGTCTCCGCATGGGTGAACCAGTCTACATCCGGCGGGTTTTCTTCGATGATATCCGTAAAGGAAGTTTTGCGCTTGGGCGGGAGCGGAAGGGACCACCAGATCCAATTGCGCCGGGCCTCCACCGAAAGCTTTTTGAACGCGGTACACAAGGCCTTCGTATGCCACGGTTGCTCCGGACCCGGAGCGATAAGCGACTGCGGCAACTCCACATCTACCCGCGGACAGATTATGAACAGCCGGGGGCGCGACTGCGGCACGAAAAGCGCGGCATCCACGACGAGAGCGCCTACTGAGTAACCGGCGGCTCCCACCGCGTTGCAGATCGCGGCGAAATCCTTACCATCATGCGAATTGAGAGTTCCGCAGACGTTTTCCAGGACGATGAGTTGGGGGGCGCGATTCTCTCGGATAAGCCCTTGCATGAGCTTCCAGAAAGGCCAGAACGTGCCCGACCGATCTCCTTTGAGGCCTGCGCCCGCACCGGCCAGAGAGAGATCTTGGCAAGGGAATGACGCCCAAGCGAGTTGGGCGACCGAAGGAATGTCCGCGGTGGTGAGGGAGTTCACGTCGGCAGTCTTTAGCTCACCGTCTCCCCAGTTCTCGCGGTAGGCGCGGCTCTTCTTGTGATCAAAGTCGTTGGAAAATAGGCATTTCCAGTTCTGTCCCAGCCCGGCGCGGACCATCCCTCCACCGGCAAAGAACTCATAGAAATCACGTCTCACACAGTCCTCGCGCCTTCAGAAGGCTTAGTGTACCGTTTTTGCAGACGTACGCAAAGAGAAAAACAACGAAGACTAAAAATGTTGCATCGAAAGGGCATGCGCCTCCTGCCTCGCATTCCGCAACGGGTTCGGCTCGGCAGAACCCATAGGTGAATATTCCTTCAAGAATGCGGATGTCCGCAGCATCACCCAAAGGATCGGCGGAAGGTTAAAAAACTTGAGGCCTGGCCGGAAATCTCACGGTTGCGGTTTTGAGTGAGGCCCGGAAGGTCTACCCCCTCGATAGCGCCCGCCAACAGGGACGCGCGTGCGGGAGATCCGGTCCGCGCACTCCGGGCACTTGCGACGATGCCGGCGATGTACGGTGAGCATTTCAGAGCTTCGAACCCGATCATTGTTCAAAATCGTGCATGTGGAGGGGAAGAAGAGCTATTCACTGAAAGGATACATTCTGGCGGTGAGGGTGGGATTCGAACCCACGGACGAGTTACCCCGTCAACGGTTTTCGAGACCGCCCGATTCAACCACTCTCGCACCTCACCGCGTAGGGGTGTTTCGGGTCGCCTCTCATTTTAGCAAAGCGGACGGCGTTGCCGTTTCGCTGCGCTCGCGACGGCGGCGCGCACCGCACAACCGGCTACTCCGCTGCTATTCTGGATCTTCTATGACGCGCCGCTTCTTTGTCCTGATTTCGCTGGCCGCCGCGCTCGCCGGCCCGCTCGCTCCCCAGGCCGCACGGCCCCGGGTCGCGCCCGCGCCGGCCCGGCCCAAGCTCGTCTTGGCTATCGTCGTCGATCAGTTCCGCTACGACTACACCACGCGCTTCCGCGCCGATTACACCGGCGGCATCGCCCGCCTGCTCAGCCAGGGCGCCGTCTTCACCAACGCGCGCTACCAGCACTTCCCGACCGTAACCGGCGTCGGCCACGCGGTCTTCATGACCGGCGCCCCGCCGGTCACCAGCGGGATCGTCGACAACGATTGGTATGACCGGGCAACCGGCAAAACCGTGTACTGCGTGGCGGATCCCGAAACGAAGCTGCTCGGCGGAAACGGCCCGGGCTTCTCGCCGCGCCGCCTCGTCGCGAGCACGCTCGGCGACGAGATGAAGATGGCCTGGCGCGGCAAGCCGCGCGTCATCGGCATATCGCTCAAGGACCGGGCGGCCATCCTGCCCGCCGGCCACATGGCCGACGGTGCTTACTGGTTCGATACGCAAACCGGCGCATTCGTCAGCAGCACCTTCTACTTCGACGCGCTGCCAAAGTGGGTCGCCGACTTCAACGCCTCGCACCCCGCCGACCGCTACATCGGCGCCGAGTGGAAGCCGCTCGTCCCCAGCCCCGATTATCCTGCCTTCAGCAAGGTGTTCAACGGGCCCGCCGGGCAACGGTTTTACAGCTCGCTCGACGCCAGCCCGTACGGCAACGAACTGGTGGAGGCCTTAGCCGAGCGCGCCATCGAGGGCGAGCAGTTGGGCGCCCACGGCGTGACGGACCTGCTGACGGTGAGCTTCTCGGCGAACGATTACGTCGGGCACGCGGCCGGACCCGACTCCCCGGAAGTTCGCGACATGGCGCTTCGCGTTGACCGGCTGATCGGCAAGCTGCTCGATTATGCCAACGCGAAAGTGGGCGCGGGGAATGTGCTCGTCGTGCTTACCGGCGACCACGGCGTCGCGCCCCTGCCCGAACTGATGGCGCGATATAAGATGCCCAATGGCCGGTTCTCCGCCAAGCCGCTGGTCGACGCCATCGAGAACAGCCTGACCGCGAAGTACGGCGAGGCGAAATGGGTGCTCTCCACCGCGGGGGATGGCATCACGCTGAACCACGAGCCCGTGATTGCGAAGAAACTCGAGGAGGCCGAGGTGGAACGCACCGCCGCCGCGGCGATCGAACGCATGCCGTTTATCTACCGCGTGTACACGCGCGAGGAACTGCTGAACGGGATTCCGGCGAGCGACCCGGTGAGCCGGTGCGTCGTGAACGGATTCTACCCCAGCCGCTCGGCCGATCTGATCGTCATCCAGGATGCCTTCTCGCTCGAATCCCGGAGCGGGACCAGCCACAGCACCGTGTGGGGCTACGACCGGCACGTGCCGCTGATTTTCATGGGCCCGGGAATCAAAGCGGGCCGCTACGACGAGAACGCGACGCCTTACGACATCGCCTCGACCCTCGCCACCATGCTGAATGTGGAAACGCCCAGCGGCTCCATCGGCCGCGTGCTGGCGGAGATGCTTCTGAAGCAGTAGTTTGGACAGGCTGAAGCCTGCCCCACCAACCCCGACAAGCAGCAGGTGGGGCAGGCGCTTTCGCCTGCCGGGCTAATCCGCTTCGGGCTTCACGCCCACCACCGCGACGCCCGCCTTGTCCGCCTCGCGAAGCATCTCCTCACGGTCCAGCAGCAGCGTGCGCCCCGCATCGACGGCCAGCGCCGTCGTGCCGGTCTCGACCATGGTGCGGATCGTGGCCGGGCCCGCGACGGGAACGTCGAACAGCAGATGCGCGCGGCGCCGCGCCACCTTTACCAGCGTGAGCGGCCGGCCGTTCACCAGCCCGGCCGCGCGCCGCAGCATCGCGTCCGTGCCCTCCATCGCTTCCACCGCCACGCAGGCGCGCTCCGAGATCGCCACGCTCTGCCCGATGTCGAAGCGCGCAAGCGCGTTCGCCACCGCGCGCCCGTATTCGATGTCGGCCAGCTCGTCTTTCGTCGGCTTGCGCTTCGCGATCGGACCCTCCGCCGCCAGCAGCGGCTTCAGCAGCGCCGTCGAATCGCCCAGCCGGATGCCTTCCTCGTTCAGGATTTTCACCACGCCCCCGATGAGCGAATCGGTGTTCTTGCGCGGCAGCGTGGCCAGCATCCTGATGAGCCGCCAGTCGGGGCGAATGGACGAGAAAATCTTGTTGTGCATCACCTGCCCGGCCATCATTACCTCGGTGATGCCTTCCTTCTTCAGAATCTCGATCAGCTTTCCGAGTTGCCCGAGCGAGACCCAGTAACAGCGCGACGCGAGCGCCTCCACTTCCTTCGGCGCCTCTTCCTGGATGGCGACGACCACCACCTCGTGGCCCAGCTTGCGCGCCTCTTCCAGCGCCAGAATCGGGAACCGGCCGTTGCCGGCAATCAGACCGTACTTCATTTGATGACGCCGCGTTCCGACGACCGGATGAACTCGATCAGTTCATCCACCTCCGCGCACGCCGGAACCTCCGCGCGGATCCGCTCGATCGCCTGGGACGTGTTCAGCCCGGCGTTCGCCAGCAGCCGGAACGATTTGTGCAACCCTTCGACCGCTTCGTTCGAAAACCCGCGCCGCTTCAGCCCCACCTTATTTTCACCGTACACCTTCGTCTCGCGCGGCGTCACGGTTTGCGAGTACGGCAGCACGTCCTGCGTGATGACGCTGTAGCCCCCGATAAACGCGTGCGCGCCGATGCGGCAGAACTGGTGCACGCCGGAGAACGCTTCGATGATGGCCCAATCGCCGATGGTGACGTGCCCGGCGAGCGTGGTCGCGTTGCCCAGAATGCAGTGGCTGCCGATCTTCGCATCGTGCGCCACGTGGACATACGCCATCAGCAGGTTGTCATCGCCGATCGCGGTCACCATGCCGCCGCCCTCGGTGCCGCGGTGTATGGTGACGAACTCGCGGATGCGGTTCCGGCTGCCGATGCGCGTTTCGGAGCGCTCGCCGTGGTACTTCAGATCCTGCGGCGCCACGCCGACGCTCGCGTACGGGAAGAAGATATTGTCCTCGCCGATCGTGAGCGGCCCTTCCATGTAAACGTGCGCCATCACGCGCGTGCGCGCGCCGATTGCCACGTCCGGCCCGATGATCGAATAAGGTCCTATCTCCGCCGTGTCCGCGATGCGCGCGCCCGCGTCCACGATGGCTGTGGGATGAATTGCCATGCGCGGATCAGGACTCCTGAACGGCGGCTTGCGGCTCGGCTGCCGGCGCGGGCTCCGGCTCCATCAGCTTGCACATGATCTCGGCCTCGGCCACTACTTTGCCGTCCACCGTCGCCGTGCCGAACACCTTCGCCACCGTCGCCTTGCGCCGGCCCACTTTCATCTCGATGCGAAGCTGATCGCCGGGCACCACCGGGCGCCGGAATTTCGCCTGGTCGATCGAGGCGAGGAACACGCCGCGCTGGCGCTCGCCCAGTTGACGCAGGACCAGCACGCCCGCCACCTGCGCCATCGCTTCCACGATGAGCACGCCCGGCATCACCGGGAATTCGGGAAAGTGCCCGGTGAAGAAGGGCTCGTTCACCGTGACGTTCTTGATGCCGACGATCCGGTCGGGCTCCAGTTCCTCGATCCGGTCCACCAGCAGCATCGGGTACCTGTGCGGCAATATCTTCTGGATAGCTTGAATGTCCAAAATGGGCATGGGGATTCGTATTATAGCAATCATGGATTCCCTCCTTGCGTACGCCCAATCAAAAAGAGACGAAATCGTCGCGCTCTGCCGGCGGCTGGTGGAATGCGAATCGCCCAGCGGTGACGCCGCCGCGGTGGCTTGCTTCACCGATCTGGTGTCGGAAGCCGTCTCCGGCATCGCGCGGGTGCGCCGCTTCCCCGGCGGGCGCTTCGGCCCGCACCTGCAGTGCGAGTTCGATTTGCCCGGCGCGGAAAAGGAGGGGCAGATTCTGGCGCTCGGCCATTCCGATACCGTGTGGCCGGTGGGCACCCTCCGCACCATGCCGTGCCGCGAAGGCGACGGCCGCCTGTGGGGCCCGGGCGTGTTCGACATGAAGGCGGGCATCGCGCTCGCCATCTTCGCCGCGCGCGGCTTGCGCGAACTGGGCCTGCCCGTCCGGCGCAAGGTGCTGCTGCAACTGAACTCGGACGAGGAAGCCGGCAGCGAATCCTCGCGCGCGCTCACGGAGGAAGAGGCGCGGCGCAGCGCGGCCGTGCTGGTGCTCGAGCCCAGCGCCGGCCTCGACGGCAAAGCGAAGACGGCGCGCAAGGGCGTCGGGCGCTACACAGTCACGGTGCACGGCAAGGCCTCCCATTCCGGCCTCGATTTCGCCGGCGGCGCCAGCGCCATCGTTGAGCTCTCGAAGCAGATCCAGCGCATTGCGCGCTTCACCAGGCTCGACCGCGGCCTGACCGTGAACCCGGGCGTCATCTCGGGCGGCACGCGCGCGAACGTGGTCGCGGCCGAGGCCACGGCGGAGATCGACGTGCGTGTCGAGCGGCTGAAGGACGCCGCCGCGCTCGACCGCAAGTTCCGCGCGCTCCGCGCGGCGGACGAGCGCTGCACCGTGGTCGTCGAAGGCGGCCTCAACCGGCCGCCGCTCGAGCGCACTCCGGGCGTGGCCGCATTGTTCGCGAAAGCGCAGGCGCTGGCCGCCGAGCTCGGCGTGAAGCTCGGCGAAACCTCCGTCGGCGGCGGCTCGGACGGCAACTTCACCGCCGCGCTCGGCATTCCGACGCTCGACGGCATCGGCGCCGTCGGCGAGGGCGCCCACGCCGCGCACGAAAGCATCCTGATCGACCGCCTCGCGGACCGCGCCGCGCTGATTGCCAGGCTGTTTGAGACCATCTAAGCCCGGTGGGGCAGGCGCTTTCGCCTGCCCCGCCTCTGAACCTCCGCTACCTGATGTTGTACGTAAACGTGAATTGCAGCCGTACCTGGTTGCCGTGAAAGTCGTCGGGCAGTGGCGGGAACGGGTTCGACATGCTGATGCCGGCGACGGCGGCGCGGTCCAGCGCGTCGGTGCCGGAAGACGAGGCGATCACCAGTTTCGGCACCGAGCCGTCGCGGTCGATGGCGAACTGGATCTCCACCCGGCCCACGCGGCCCATGCGGGCGGCTTCCGGGATTACCGTGAGCCAGTTCCGCTTCACAGTCGCCAGAATCCGGATCAGGTACGGCTTGAAATCGGCGCTGCCGGGGTCGCTCAGCATTTCGAGCGCGGTGGCGGTCTTGCCCATCGCGGGCGGCAGGTCGAGACCGGTTCCGAGCCCGCCCTGGCCGATCGTATCCACGTCGCCGACCGCCAGGCCGGTGCGCCCGGGGCGAGCGGCCGCGCGCGTGGCCGCGGCAACGGACGTGTCCGGCGGCGCAATCGTGCGCGGCGGCGCGATGCCGCGCGGCGCCGCCGGGGGCAGCGCGCTCACGGCAGTCGGTTTCTCGAAGGCGAGCTTCGGCTTTTGTTCGGTGGCCTGGATTTGCGGGGGCGGCGCGGCGATCTTATCCGCCGGCATGGCGGGAAGCGCCTGCGCCATTTCCCGCGTCGTGGCCTCCATCTTCGGGGGTTCCGGAATCGCGGGCTGGGGCCGGGGCGGCGCCGCTGCCCGGGTGGTCGAGATCGCGCCGGGCGGCACGAAGACCCGGGGCCGCGGCAGCAGATTTTCGAGCGTGAACTCCTTGCCGACTTTCGCCTGGTTCGGCGCCTTTTGCGTCAGTTCGGCGGGCGGGGCCACCAGCGGGGTCGCGACGCGCCAGATCGGAGCCGGCTTGTGCGCCACGAAAATCGAACGCGGCGCGAGCATCAGCGCGGCAATTGCTGCGGCGTGTAACGCAACAGACCCGGCCCAGGCACGCGGACGGCGCCCGCCGGCCTGCCACTCCAACAGGAGCCGTGGCTCGGCCTGGCTTCGGTCGGGTGGAGAATACGCTACTTCCATTCACGAATTCCACGCCGCGAGGGATTGCTCCACGCGGCGAGAGTGTTCTTCAATCTTATCAAGGATATCGAGCGCGACCGCCAAGGCGCGGTAGGCGTCCCGTCCGCTCACCGGAGGCTCCGCGCGCCTGCGCACCGCGTTCGTAAATGCTTCCAGCTCCAGTTTCAGGGGTTCGGCCTTTTCCGCGGGCAGCATTCGGAATCCGATCTGGCGGTTGCCGGCGACAGCGAACGCAGCGGCCTCCTGCCGCGCATAATCCAGTGAAATGTATTGACGTGGCTGGAACAGGCGGAGTTTCCGGACGCGCTCGGTGGAGACCCGGCTGGCGGTGAGGTTGGCGACGCACCCGCCGGCGAAGGCCAGGCGCACGTTGGCGATGTCCACCTTTTCGGAAAGCACGGAGATGCCGGCCGCGCGGATCTCCTCGGGCATCTCGCCCACCAGGGTCAGCACGATGTCGAGGTCGTGGATCATCAGGTCCAGGACCACATCCACATCGAGGCTCCGCGGCGTGAAGACGCTCATGCGGTGGATCTCGAAAAACAGCGGCAGCGTGAGCGCGCTCCGGAGCGCCGTCACGGCCGGGTTGAACCGCTCCAGATGCCCTACCTGCAGCGCGCGTGAATTGGCGCGGGCCGCATCGATCAGCCGCTGCGCCGCCTCGAGCGAGGGCGCGATCGGCTTTTCCACCAGTACGTCGAGCCCCGCCTCCATCAGCGCGCAGCCCACCTCGGCGTGCGCGACCGTAGGCACGGCGACCACGGCCGCATCCGCCATTGCGGGCAACTCCGCAAGCTGCGCGGCGGGGCACCCGAAAGCGGCGGCGGCTTCCGCGGCCCGGCCGGCATCGGTATCCACCACCGCGGCCAGCGCGGCGCCCGGCAATTCCTTGAGCACCCGCATGTGATTCCGCCCGAAGCTTCCCGCTCCCACCACCGCAACACGAATCGGCTCCATAAAACCGTTACAGTAACAGGAAATCGCCCCCCGCGCGCTGGCTCTGCTTCGGAAGAACGCGCGCCGCGCGCGAAATCGGGCGAGGAGGCCCGGCCTTCACACGCAAGGCGCTTGGGACAGAGTAGCCTGTCCCCGGTTTTTTTCCGCGGCCGGCCCGGTGGATCCGGCGAAAAAATCTTTGAGAATCCTCGCACCCCCGCCGCACTTTAACTACGAGTTGAAACATCTCGCCAAAGTTCTGTTTTGCGGCTGCCTGGCGCTGCCTGCGCCGGCAAGCTCGATCATCTGGGACTTCGGCCCGTCCTCCGGCGACTTTGTCGGCCAATACTCGAACATCAGCGGCAGCATCTTTTTCGCCGACCGGGTCGTCTTCACGGTCACCACGGTCGTGGACGGCTACATTCATTTCACTCCCGCCAATGTGTCTTCCAAGGGATTCGAGTTCCGGATCCTCGCCGACAACGGCGGCACGCCGGGCGCTACGATCGCGGACTTCCACGAGACGTTTACCGGGACGCCGGTTTTCGCCGATTACTTCGGCCCGTCCTCGATCTACAAAGTTCAGTTCACGTGGGCCAAGCCCGTGACTCTCGCACCCGGCGCGTATTGGTTCGGAGCTTCCGGCGACGGCTTCAACGCGTACCAGTTCACGGTGAACAAGCCGGGCGACGGGCAGACCGCCCAGTTCTACTCCAGCGGCTACAGCGGCATGGTCGCGGGCGACCAGTTGTTCCAGTTGACCGGCTATTACCGGACCGCGTCGTCCGCCGAAGCCGGCACCGCGCTGCTGGCCGCCACGGGCGTGTTTCTCCTGGCCGCGCGGTGGCTTTGGAAGCGCCGGAAGCGGCCCTTGAAAACCGGTCCCGTTCCCGCCCGCCAAATCATATAATGGGGATCGAACAAGGAGGAGCATACCGGTGGATATTCGTCCGCTTCATGACCGTGTACTTGTAAGACGCATTGAGGAAGGCGAGACCAAAATCGGCGGCATCATTATCCCCGACACCGCCAAGGAGAAGCCCCAGCAGGGCGAGGTGGTCGCCGTCGGCAACGGCAAGATGCTCGAGAGCGGCGAGCGCGTTCCGCTCGACGTCAAGGCCGGGGACCGCATCCTTTTCGCCAAGTACGCCGGCGCCGACGTCAAGATCGGGCAGCAGGAATACCTCATCCTTCGCGAGGACGAGATTCTGGGCGTGCTCACGAAGTAACCGGGAGGTCCGGCGCCCCGGCCGGCCGCGGCGCCGAACAGGTGAACCGGCTGTGCTAATCTGGAAAGACATTCCGCAAAGGAAATTGTCCAGATGGTTCGAAACACACGCTTTTTTGTCATGGCAGCGTCGGCGGCGCTGTTCGTGAGCGCCGCTGCCGCGCAGTCGAAAGTAGCCATCATCAGCATGCAGCAGGCTATTCTTCAGACGGCGGAGATCAAGAAGGCCTCGGCCGACCTGGAAGCGAAGTACAAGCCCCGGCAGGACGCCATCGAGAAGATGCGCGCCCAGATCGCCGATCTGCAGCAGAAGCTCCAGTCGCCGAACCTGACGCCGCAGCAGCAGAACGACCTGACGTTGCAGGGCCAGCGCACGCAGCGCGACCTGGATCGCGCCACCCAGGACCTGCAGGAAGAGGTCGATAACGTGCGGAATGACATCCTCACCAAGGCCGGCCAGCGCATGTCCGAAGTCGTCAAGAAACTTGCCGAAGAGCGCGGCATCGATGTCATCGTCGAGGCGGGTAGCACGCTTTACGTCAAGCCGGAGCTCGACTTGACCAAGGACGCCACCGCCGCCTACGACAAGGCTTATCCGGTCGCGGCGCCGGCGGCGGCTCCGGCGAAGTAGGCGGGCCATGGCCGGCTTTTTCGACGAGTACGGTGTGAAGGATGTGCGGCGCGAGCGCGTCGTCAGAACCCTCGTGATCGCCGTGGTCGCGCTCGTCGTCGCCGTGATCGCCGGCTACTTCATTCTGCGCACGTATCCGGCCAAACGGCAGGTAAACGCGTTTCTGGGCGACCTGCGCAATCATGATTACCAGGCGGCCTATCGCGCCTGGGGTTGCGCGGCGCCCTGCCGCGATTACCCGTACAAGAGCTTTCTCGAAGACTGGGGGCCCAAGAGCGAGTTCGCCGACGCCGCGAAAGCGTCGGTGAAGAAGGCCCGGTACTGCAACAGCGGCGTGATCGTCACGCTGAATTCGCCCGCGGGCAAAGAAGTGCCGCTGTGGTACGAGCGCAGCGACGGCACGCTCGGGTTCGCGCCCTGGCCGGTCTGTGCCGAGCACATCCCGGCGCCCGGCGCGCCGCAATAATCCGCCGGGAGGCGGGCCTATGACCTGGAGCGCAATCGGCGCGGCCCTGCTCGGGTTGGGCGTCGCGCTCGGCGCGTTCGGCGCCCATGCCCTCAAGGGAAGACTCGACGCTTACTCCGCGGACATTTACCATACGGCCGTCCTGTATCATTTCATCCACGCGCTGGGCCTGCTGATCGTCTCGGTGCTGCCGAAAACCGGAGCGCTGAGCCAGCCGGCGGCCGCCTGGGTCTGCGCGCTGCTGCTGGCAGGCGTGGTGCTGTTCAGCGGAAGTCTTTACGCGCTGGCCGTCACGGGAATCCGTGCCTTTGGTGCGGTAACCCCCGCCGGAGGCCTGGCATTCATCTCGGCCTGGGTCCTGCTGGCCTACCTGTTCGCGCGCCGGTAGGGAACTCGTAGCGGTTGCCGCCGCCGCGCGGGCGCCGTTTCCACCTCGCAAAGACGCAAAGAACTTCAACAAGGTTTGAAAGGTTTTCTTGGCGCCTTTGCGTGCTTTGCGTCTTTGCGAGGAATTCAACGAACTCTCCCCTCGAAGCCGCTCACCGCAACCCCGCGGCGGACTGCCCGCTCGCTTGCCCCAGGTGACGCCGGCCGCTCCCGCTGTCTAAGCTGTATGCATGTCCCGTATTCCAGCTCTTATTCTCCTTTGCGCGCTCGCCGCAAATGGGAGTCAGGTCCGCACGCTGACCTTGCGCCAGGCAGTTGACCTCGCCCTCCGGCAGAACCCCGATCTGCTGCTCGCCCGCCTGGACGAGGCCAAGGCCGAGCAAAACGTCCGCGTCGCCAAGGACCCGTTCATGCCCAAGGTCTACGCCGGCAGCGGCCTTGCCTACACCAACGGGTTCCCGATGAGCATCGAAGGCGCGACGCCGTCGATCTTCCAGGCGCGCGCGGTCGCCTTCGTCTATAACCACCCGCAGAGCATGCGCGTCGCCGCCGCGAAGGAATACCGCCGGGGCGCCGCCATGGACGAGATCACGCGCCGCAACGAGGTCGCCTACCGCACCGCCTCGCTCTTCGTGGACACGGAGGCGACGGCCCGGTCCGTCGATGTCGCCGCGAGCGAAGTGACCGCATTCCAGCAGGCGCTCGAAACCGTGCGGGCGCGCGCCGCCGAGGGCCGGGCGCTGCCGCTCGATGTCAGCCAGGCGGAGTTGAGCTTGGCGCGCGCGCAGTACCGGCTCACATCCCTGCGCGCCAGCCTCGACGAGGCGCGCCGCTCGCTCGCCCTCGTGCTCGGCCTTCCCCCGGCCGAGGAGATCCGCACCGTCGTCGAGCCCTTTCCGGCAGCCGTCCCGGCCGATGTCTCCGCGGCGGTCGCGACCGCCCTCGCATCCAGCAGCGAGATCCGGAGCCTGGAAGCGAAGCTGGCCGCAAAGGGCTATGAGGAGCGCGCCGGCCGCGGCGACCGCCTGCCCTCGCTGGACCTGGTGGCGCAATATGCCCTGCTCGCCAAGTTCAACAATTACGAACAGTTCTTCCGTGCATTCCAGCGCAACAACGGGCAGCTCGGGGTTTCGATCACCGTGCCGATCTTCCTGGGGCGCGATACCAGGCCGGAAGCCGCCGTCGCTGAAACCGAGGCGGCCCAGTTGCGCGTGCAGATCCGCTCCACGCGGAGCCGCATCGACGCCGACATCCGCAAAGCGTACGATGACATGAACCAGGCCCAGGCCGCCCGCGACCTGGCGCGCCAGGACCTCGATGTCGCCCGCGAGCAGGTTTCCGTCCTCCTCGCCCAGATGCAGGAGGGCCGCGCCGCGCTCCGGCAGGTCGAGGAAGCGCGCGCCGCCGAGGCCGAAAAGTGGATCGCCTTCTACGACGCCGACGCCACCTTCGAAAAAGCCCGCCTGAACGTGCTAAATTTGACCGGCGGCCTGCTCGCGGCGCTCAAATGAGCCGATGGTACTATTCGGTCCCAAAAACTGGAACTGCCCGGGTTTCATTGCGGACTCAGGGCTGGATATGATGACATGGAATCGGCCATGGCGATAAAGGTCAAGCTGTGTGGATTTGCGCTTCTCGCGCTTCTCGTCGTCACCTGGGGGGCCTGCAGCCGGGATCCCAATGTGGTCAAGCGGAAGTACGTCGAGAACGGTAACCGGTACTTCGATCAGGGCAAGTACAAAGAAGCCTACATCATGTACCGGAACGCGATCAAGAAGGACCCGAAGTACAGCGATGCGTATTATCGCGCGGGTCTCACCGAGCTGAGGCTCGGCCGTGCCGCGGCGGCGAAAGGCGATTTCCTGCGCGCCATCGACACGAACGCGAATAATGTGGACGCGAAAGCGCAGCTCGGCGAGCTGGACCTGATGGCCTACCTCGCCACGGACCAGAGGCCGCGCCCGCAGAACCTGCGCACCGAGATCGAGGGCCTCGCGAAGGACTTGCTCGCCCGGAATCCGAAATCGCAGGCGGCCATGCGCTGGAAGGGCTATCTGATGATGCTGGACGGCGACACCAAAGGCGCCATCCAGCAATTCACCCTGGCCAACCAGGCCGGGCCGAACAAGCCTGAGGTCGTGCTGCCGCTGGTCGAGGCGCTGTTCGCCGACAACCAGGTCGCGCAGGGCGAGCAACTGGCGCGCTCGCTCATCGCCAGCGCGAAGAACTTCGGCCCCATCTACGACGTGCTCTACATGCGCTACGCGAAGACGAACCAGCCCGTTCAGGCCGAAGCCATTCTCAAGGAGAAGGTCGCCAACAACCCCAGGCAGGTCGAGTATGCGCTCCAGCTCGCGCGCTTCTATTCTACGGTCCAGCGCCGCGCCGACATGCAGGCCGTGCTGGCCAGAATCGTCTCCGATCCGAAGGACTTCCCCACCGGAAGGCTGAAAGTCGGCCAGTTCTACATGGCCATCCGGGATTACGACGATGCCATCCGCGAGTACCAGGATGCCATCCGGAAGGATCCGGAGCGCAAAATCGATTACCAGAAAGCGATGGCCGAGGCCCTGGTTGCCGAGAACCGGCGGCCCGAAGCGATGAAGGTGCTCGATGAAGTGCTGAAGGGCAAGCCGGATGACGACCAGGCGCAGGCGATGCGGGCCTCGCTCATGATCGAAACGGGGAACCCGCAGCAGATCCAGGCGGCCGTGAACGAGCTGCAGGCGGTGGTGAATCGCATGCCGAACAACCCGGTGTGGCGGTTCAACCTGGGCCGCGCGCTGATGGCCAACAGCCAGGTGAACCAGGCGCGAACGCAATTCCAGGAAGCCGCGCGCATCCAGCCGGACTACCTGCCCGCCCGCATCGCGCTGGCGCAGCTCTTCCTCATGCGCGGCGACAACGCCGGGGCGCTCGACAACGCGAAAGAGATTCTGAAGCTCGACCCCCGCAATCTGCCGGCTCTGCTGGTGCAGGCCGCCGCGCTCGCCAACACGGGCCGGGCCGATGAGGCGCGCGCCGTGCTTACCTCGGCTACGACGCAGTATCCCGAGTCGCGCGATGCCGCGATTCAGCTCGCGATCCTCGACCTCAGCCAGCAGCGGTATAAGGACGCCGAGAACGCGTTCCTCGCGCTCCAGAAGAAGTATCCGGCCGACTTGCGCGGGACTCTGGGGCTCAGCGAGACCTATGCCGCCCAGAAACAATACGACAAGGCCATGGCGCTGCTCCAGGCCGAGTTGGCCAGGCAGCCGAACCGCACCGATCTGCACCTGGCCATCGGCAACCTGGCGTACCGGGCTCAGAAGTACGATCTCGCGGTGGCGCAGTACGAGACCGTGCTGAAGTCCAATGCGCAGGCCGGCGACGTGTGGCTGCGCCTCGGCGACGCCTATCGCCTGAAGGGCGACCTGCAATCGGCCATCCGGTGTTTCCGGAAGACGACCGAACTGCGGCCCAACGACGTCGGCGGGTGGATGCAGTTGGCGCTCGTGCTCGACGCATCCGGCCAGAAGGAGCAGGCCCGCCCGGTGTACGACCAGATCCTCAAACTCCAGCCGGATAACGCGGTCGCGCTGAACAACGTGGCCTACATGATGGCGGAAACCGGCGGCGACCTCGACCAGGCGCTCGCCTACGCGCAGCGCGCCCGGCAGAAGGCGCCCGACAACCAGAGCATAGCCGATACGCTCGGCTGGATCTACATCAAGAAGAACCTCAGCGACGACGCGATCCGCATCTTCAACGGCCTGGTGGCGCAATCGCCCAACGTCTCCACTTACCGGTATCACCTGGCGATGGCCTTGTTCCAGAAAGGCAACAAGGCGGAGGCAAAAAAAGAGCTGCAAACGGCGATGCAGAAAAGCCCATCGCGGGACGAGGCCACGAAGATCAAAGAGTTGATGAGCAGAATCGGCTGAGGCTGGCGTGAGCGCGTCAGCCGCTTCCGGCAAGACTCAGGCGGGAACTGCCGCCTATGTTGCGCCTTTTCTGGCGTTGATTGTGCTGCTCGGCGTTTCGAGCGTGCTCGGCATTCCCCAGAGGTGGGCTTATCCCGTGCGCACCGCCGCAGTGGCCGCGGCGGTGGTGGCGTACTCGCGGCGGGCTGCCGGCTTCCGCGCTCTGCGGCCGTTTGCGAGCGTGCTCCTGGGCCTGGCGGTTTTCGCCGTGTGGATCGGGCCCGATCTGCTGTGGCCCGGCTATCGCGAGCACTGGCTGTTCAGCAACCCCCTCCTGCGCGGCGGTCCGGCCGTGGCGCCGGACGAGAGAGCGCGCGCGACATTCCTGTTTTTCCGCATCGCGGGCTCGGCGCTCGTCGTCCCCGTGGCCGAAGAGCTGTTCTGGCGCGGCTGGATGATGCGATGGCTCATCTCGCCGCGCTTCGAGGAGGTGCCGCTGGGCGCGTACGCGGCGCGCGCTTTCTGGATAACCGCGCTATTGTTCGCTTCCGAGCACGGCGCCTTTTGGGCCGTCGGGCTCGCCGCCGGCGTCGCCTTCAACTGGTGGATGATCCGGACACGCAGCCTGGGCGACTGCATCCTCGCGCACGCCGTTACAAATGCCGCGCTGGCCGTGTACGTCCTGTACGCCGGCGCCTGGCAATACTGGCCGTAAATCCTTTCGCGCTGTCCTTACCTGCGCCGCGAAAGCCACAGCATGACAGCCCCGAAGACCAGCATCGCCGCGCCGCTATGGAGATTCACGTTGGCCGTCGTCAGCGGAGCCGGCCTTTGCGGCAGCAGCAGCCCCGCGATGCACAGGATCAGCCCCAGAACCGAAAAGAACAGGCCGGCGGGAAGTCTCAAATCCATATATGCCTCACCGGAACCACACATTCAGCAAAATGCACAGCGCGCCGACCACGAGGGCCAGCACGCCGGGGCGCTTGTACCAGACCACGGCTTCCGCCGGCGCGGCGCCGGTCACGCCGTAGACCAGCCCGGTCAATTCGGCTGCCGGTTTGGGCTCGGTCGCCAGGCTCACCACGATCGTCACCACGAAGCACACCGTCCAGGCGAAAATCGCGATCCAGAAGTTCTGCGCCATCGTCGACGGGAAATGGTGCACGGGTGCGATCCAGCCGCCCTTGCCCTCGGCCACTGTGAAACCGTGCGTAAGCGCCGCCGCTCCGGTGCCCGCGATCAGGCCGCTGAAGGCGCCGTGCCCGGTGGTCCGCTTCCAGAACATTCCCAGCAGAAATGTGGCGAACAGCGGCGCGTTCACGAACCCGAAAACAAGCTGCAGCAGGTCCATGATGTTGTTGTAAAGCTGCGCGAGATACGCCGTGCCGACCGACAGCAGCGTGCCGCCGACGGTCGCGAAACGGCCCACCATCAGGTAGTGCGAATCCGGCGCGCCCTTGCGGATATGGCCCTGGTAGATGTCGTAGGTCCACACGGTGTTGAACGCCGTCACGTTGCCCGCCATGCCGGACATGAACGACGCCATCAGCGCCGTCAGCCCCACGCCCAGCATGCCCGACGGATAAAACGCCGCCATCAGCGTCGTGAACGTCAGGTCGTAATTGTATCCGCCGTTCTTCATCGGCAGCGCGTAGCCCGCGCCCATGTTCATCAGCGCCACGGCCGCGATGCCCGGCACGATCACAATGAACGGCATCAGCATCTTCGGGAACGAGGCGATCAGCGGCGTGCGGCGCGCCGCCGACATCGAGTTCGCCGCCAGCGCGCGCTGGATGACGAGGAAATCCGTGCACCAGTAGCCGAACGACAGGACGAAGCCGAGGCCCGCAATGAGCCCGAACGCCTCGACGCCCATCGGATTCTGCGAGGCGTTTCCGATGTGCGCCCAGGTGTGCGTCATCACGGGGGCCACCCGCGCCGCCATGCCCTGCCATCCTCCCGCCTTCGCCACCGCCAGGATCGCCAGCGGCGTGAACCCGAGCACGATCAGGAAGAACTGCAGCACCTCGTTGTAAATCGCGCTCGTCAGCCCGCCCAGGTACGTGTACACGAGCACGATGGCCGCGGCCAGCAGCACCGAGTGCGTGAAGCTCCAGCCCAGCACCAGCTCGAACAGCAGCCCCAGCGCGTACATCGAAATGCCCGAGGAGAACACGGTCATCAGCGCGAAGGTCATCGCGTTGAACGTGCGCGTCTTCTCGTCGAAGCGCAGCTTCAGGTACTCGGGCACCGAGCGCGCCTTGCTGCCGTAATAGAACGGCATCATGAACACGCCCACGAAAATCATGGCCGGAATCGCGCCGAGCCAGTAAAAGTGCGCGGTCATGATCCCATACTTCGCGCCCGACGCGCACATGCCGATCACTTCCTGCGCGCCCATATTCGCCGCGATGAACGCGAGACTGGTGATCCACACCGGCACCGAGCGGCCCGAGGTGAGGAAATCCTCGCTCGTGGCCACGCGCTTCTTGATGAACCAGCCGATCCCGAGAACAAACCCGAAGTAGAGGGCAAGAATCAGGTAATCAATCGTGGAGAGGACCAATTACAACTCCGAAGACGTGAGTCTACCAAAAAAAACCGGTGACAGTATACTCATTCACCGTATTTCGGGGCGTTTTGGCCGCAAAAAATCGGGAAATGAGTATACTGTCACCGGTTTGTCACCGGTTTTTGGCGGCGATGCGCTCTGCGGCTTGCTTGCCCATGCGCACGCAGTCGGGGATGCCGATGCCGTGGTAGGCGTTGCCTGCCAGATGCAGGCCGGGGAGGGCGCGGGCGCGCGATTCGATTTCGGCGACCCGTTCGGTGTGACCCACCGTGTACTGCGCCATCGAGCGCGGCCAGCGCGCGATTCGCGTGAACACCGGCGTCTCCGTCACGCCCATGATCGTGCGCAGTTCCTCGCGCACGGCCGAGATCAGCGCCTCATCGCTCTCGGCCAGCGCCGAGCCGTCCTCGCCGCCCAGAAAGCAGCGCAGCACGGCCAGGTTGTCCGGCACGCGGTAGGAGAACTTCGTGCCGACCCAGGTGCAGGCCACCAGCTTGCGCCGCTCGCGCTTCGGCACCAGGAAGCCGAAGCCGCGCAGCGCGTTCGCAAACCGCGCCTTGTCGTAAGCCAGCGAAATGGTGATGGAATTCGAATACGCGACGCCGCCGAGCAGCGCAGCCAACCGGCTGTCCGCCGGGCCGAGCAGCGCGCCGGCCTCATACGCCTGGCACGCGAGCACCACATTCTCCGCTTCGATCCAATCGCCGTTCACGCGCACGCGCCAGCTTTCGCCATTGCGCTCGAGCGCCTCGGCCGATCCGTGAAGCACCGGCGGCGCGGGCCGCGTCGCCGCCTGGACGGCCGCAGTCAGTTGTCCGAGCCCGCCCTTCAGCGTCTGGAACAGCGGCTGCTTTTTCGCCTGCGCCGCCGCCTGGCTGCGCGCATGCAGCACGCCTTTGGTCAGGCTGCCGTATTTCGATTCCAGCTCGACGAAACGCGGCAGCACGCTCACCACGCTCAGCCGGCTGGGATCGCCGCCGTACACGCCCGCCAGCAGCGGCTCCGCCAGGTAATCCACCGCCTCCGCGCCATAGTGCCGCGCGACGAACGACGCCACGGACTCGTCCTTCGGCGCCGCGCCCGTTGCCCTGTGGAACCACTCGAGGCCCATGCGAATCTTGGTGCCCCACCCGAGCAGCGGCGTCGCCACCATCGGCAGCACCTTCGTCGGAATCATCAGCATCAGGCCGTCCGGCAGCGGCACCAGCCGTCCGCCCTTCCACACGAAGGTGACGCGCTGGTCGTCGTTCGAGGAAATCACGTCGCTTCCGAGGCCAAGCTCGCGGATCAACTCAAGCGCCCACGGCTTCGCCGCCAGGAAGCTGTCCGGCCCGGCTTCGAGCACGCAGCCCTGCACCGTCTCCGTTTCGATGACGCCGCCGAGGCGCGGCCGGCGCTCGACCAGCGTGGCGCCCAGCCCCAACTTCGACAGGTAATATGCGGCCGAGAGGCCCGAAATGCCGCCTCCGATGATGACTACTCGATGCATAGCTTCTGTTTCACCACCTCGGCGAGCGCCTGCGCGAACAGCGGGGAATCGTTGAGCGATGCGGGGCGCGAAAGCCGGATGCCGCGCTCGCCGGCGTATTCGCGGAACAGGACGTCCACATCGTAAAGGATCTCGACGTGATCGCAGACGAAGCCGATGGGTGCGAGCACCATCTCGCGCACGCCCTCGCGCGCGTATTCGTCGATGCGCGACTCCACGGTGGGCCCGAGCCACCGCTCGTCGGTGAGGCCCTGGCTCTGGAAAGCGAAATCCCACTCCGCGAGCCCCGCCTTCCCGGCCACCGCGGCCGCCGTGGCCCGCGCTTCCGCCTCGTAGGGGTCGCCGCGCTCGAGCGCACGCTCCGGGAGGCTGTGCGCCGTGAACAGCACGCGCCCGGAAGGCAGCACCGCCGCCAGCTTTTCCGCAAACGCCGCCGCCAGCAACGGATGATCGTGGAAGCTCTTCGTCCACAGGATCTCTGCCGCGAAGCCCAGTTCCTGCTTCGCCTCCTGCACGCGCCGGAAATACAGGCCCACGCTCGCTTTCGAATACTGCGGCGCCAGGCACAGCGCAACAATCTGCTCGACGCCGTCGCGCTGCATCCCGGCAAGCGTGTCCTTCAGGTACGGGCGCCAGTTGCGCATTCCGAAATAGACGGGAACCGGGAGCAGCCGGCCGAGCGCCTCGGCCTGCTCGCGCGTGCGCGCGGTCAAAGGCGAGCCGCCTCCGATCGCCCGATACCGGCGCTCGACCGCGCTGACGATGGCGGGCGGCGTGGGCCGGCCGCCCCGCACATTCGCCATGTAGGCAGGGATGTCTTCCACGCGTTCCGGAGCGCCATGGGCGAGCAATAATACAGCCTGCTTCACCCGCGCACCTACGGCTTGAACTCCCGAACGAACTGCACCACGGCCTTTACGTTCTCCACCGGCGTGTCCGGCAGAATGCCATGGCCCAGGTTGAAGATGTGGCCGGGCCGCGTGCCGGTGCGCTTCAGCAGCTCGTGAACGCGCGCCTTCAGTTCCGGCAGCGGCGCGAACAGCACCGCCGGATCGAGGTTGCCCTGAATGGCGGAGCGGTAGCTGATGTCCATCCAGGCCTGGTCGATGTTGATCCGCCAGTCCACGCCGAGCACGTCGCCGCCCGCGGCGTGCAGTTCCCGGAAGAACCCGCCGGCGCCGGTGCCGAAGTGGATGACGGGCACGCCGGTCGAGCGGATGCGCTCGATCAGCGCGCGCGAGTACGGCGCGACGTAGCGCACGTAATCGTCGGGCCCGAGCGCGCCTACCCAGCTATCGAAGACCTGGATCGCCCGCGCTCCGGCCGCCACCTGCAGAATCGCGAACGGCCCGAGCACGTCCACCAGCTTGCCCATCAGCCGCCGCCACAGCGTCTCGTTGCTGTACATCATCTGCTTGGTCTTCAGGAACATCCTGGAAGACCCGCCCTCGACGATGTAGCTGGCGATCGTGAACGGCGCGCCGACGAAGCCGATTACCGGCACCCTGCCGGCCAGCGCTTTCGCGACGATCTGGATCGCCTCGCCCACATAGCCGAGGTCGTCCGTGTTCGAGATGGAAAGCGAGTCGATGTCTTCCGACGTGCGGACCGGATTCTCGATCACCGGCCCTTCCCCGCTCGCAAACCGCAGCTTCAGGCCCATCGGCTCGACCGGCAGCAGCAGGTCGGCGAAGATGATGGCCGCATCGACATCCAGAATCTCCACGGGTTGCAACGTCACCGTGGCCGCCAGGTCCGGGCGTTTGCAGATTTCGAGGATCCCGTGCTTGCTCCGGATCTCCCGGTACTGTTTCAAATACCGGCCTGCCTGCCGCATGAACCACACGGGCCTCACGTCCGTGGGACGGCGCCGGCAGGCATCCAAAAACCGGCTGTTCATTGGAGCCATGCGCATGGCTGTTCCGCTTTGTCCTCGCATATATAACCGAACGGGTTCAGGCGGGCCGCCGCGGCGGCCGGGAAGTACGGTCCGGTTCACGCTACGTCCTGGAAACCCCGCCGGTCGACTTCCTCGACCCGCGGCCCAGAACGCAATTCACTCAAAAACCATGGGGTTCGGTCGGGCAATCCGGCGTTCCACCCGGTCCGTGCTCGGGCGGTTCTGCCCCTCGGAGACGTCCAACTGCGCCCCATAATGGCAACCAAGAACAAAAGTAGCACGAAATGTGGCAGCTACGGGGTATTCTCGCCGGATTTTTCCGAAGCTTTCTTCCGGCTCTTGCGAACCCGCTCGAGCAGCTCCTCGATCCGGCCGCCCGCGCCTGTATCTTGTTCAAAATGCAGCTCTGGAACCCGAAACATCCGCAAACGGCCGGAAAGCTCCCGCCGCAGGTAGTGGCGGGCTGTGTCAAGCGACTCGATGGCTTCCTGCCGCTGCTTGTCGTCGCCGCGGATCACCACCACGACGTGGGCGTGACGCAGGTCCGGCGTTACGTGAACCTCGCTCACGGCGACGTTCGCTAAACGCGGGTCCGCCATCTCGAACCCTATAATCTCCGCCAGTTCTTCGCGCAGCGCCTCGGAGACGCGTTCCGCGCGGTGCGTGTCCATCCTATTCCAACCATTCCACGGTGGCGCTCACCAGTTCGGCCCCCAGCAGCGAGACAGCCTCTTTCTCGACCGATTGCAGCACCAGCGCGGCGTGCCCGTGATCGCTCGACACGGTCACCGCAGCCACTACCGCCCGCTGCCAGAGCTCCTGGAACTCGATCTCCGCCACCGAAACATTAAACTTGTGCCGCAGCCGCTCCTTCAGGCTCTTCACGACGTGCCGCTTGTCCTTGAGCGAGTGCGAGTCGTTGAGCCGCACTTCCAGGGTCAGCACACCGATGGACGCCATTTCGGATCAGGCCAGGGCTTCGACGGCGACGCGCTCGGTGACGAACGCCTCGATGACGTCGCCCGGCTTCACGTCGTTGAAGTTGGCGATGCCGATGCCGCACTCCAGGCCGCTGCGGACCTCGCTCGCGTCGTCCTTGAACCGCTTGAGCGACGCCAGCTTGCCCGTCCAGACCACCACGTTGTCGCGCAGCACCCGCACCTCCGCGTCGCGCGGGATCGAGCCGTCCACCACCAGGCAGCCCGCGATCGTCCCCACCTTGCTGATGTGGAACGTCTCGCGCACCTCGGCGCGGCCCCGGTACACTTCCTTGAACACCGGCTCCAGCATGCCGGTCATCGCGCGCTTGATCTCGTCGGTCAGGTCGTAAATGATCGTGTGCAGGCGGATGTCCACCTTCTCCTGCTCGGCCACGGCCGTGGCGTTGCGGTCCGGCCGGACATTGAACCCGATCACGATCGCGTTCGACGCCGAGGCCAGCAGCACATCCGTCTCGGTGATAGCGCCCACGCCCGCGCTGATCACGCGGATGCGCACCTTGTCGTTCGAGAGCTTCTGCAGGGTCTCCGACAGCACTTCCGCGCTGCCGCCCACGTCCGCTTTCAGAATGATGGGCAGTTCCTTCGTCTCGCCTTCCTTGATCTGCTGGTGCAACTGGTCGAGCGTCAGGCGGCTGCTCTTGGCCATCGCGGCTTCCCGGGCCTTCGCCTCGCGGTAGAGCACGATCTGCTTGGCCTTGGCGGTGTCGGTCACCACCTGAAGGTTGTCGCCCACCTCGGGCAGCGATTCCAGGCCAAGCACCTCGGCCGGCTTCGACGGCCCGGCCTCCTTGATCGGCTGGCCGCGGTCGTCGTACATCGCGCGAACCCTGCCGAACACCGAGCCGGAAATGAAGTAGTCGCCTACGTGCAGCGTGCCGTTGCGCACCAGGACGGTCGCCACCGGGCCGCGGCCGCGGTCGAGTTTCGCTTCCAGCACCGTGCCGAGCGCCGGCCGGTTCGGGTTCGCCTTGAGCTGCTGCATATCGGCGACGAGCAGAATCATCTCGAGCAGCAGATCCAGGTTTTGCTTGGTGCGGGCCGAAACCGGCACCATGACCGTATCGCCGCCCCAGTCCTCGGGCATCAGCCCGCGATCGGAGAGTTGCTGCTTCACGCGGTCGGGCTGGGCGTTCGGCTTATCGATCTTGTTGATCGCCACAATGATCGGCACGCCCGCCGCGCGCGCGTGGTCGATGGCTTCGATGGTCTGCGGCATGACGCCGTCGTCGGCCGCCACCACCAGCACCACCACGTCCGTGACTTTCGCGCCGCGCGCCCTCATGCGCGTGAACGCTTCGTGCCCCGGCGTATCGATGAACACGATCTCGCGGCCGTTCTTCTCCACCGTGTAGGCGCCGATGTGCTGCGTGATGCCGCCGGCTTCGTTCTCGGCCACGTTGCTCAGCCGGATCGCATCGAGCAGCGAGGTCTTGCCGTGATCGACGTGGCCCATGATCGTGACCACGGGAGCGCGGCTGACGGGCCCCTCTTCCTCTTCGGTCTGCTGGCGCAACTCGAGTTGCGTCGCTTCCTCTTCGTAGCTGACCGTCGAGACCGTCGCGCCGAAATCGCGCGCGAGCTGCTCGGCCAGCTTTACGTCGAGCGTCTGGTTGATGGTCGCGAAGATCTTGCGGTCCACCAGCTTCTTGATGACGAGGTTGGCCTTAATGCCGAGCTTTTCGGAAAGCTCCTTGACCGTGATGCCCTCGGCCACCGTGATCTGCTTGCCTTCGGCGAGCTTGGCGGTCTCGTCGCGGCGCGCCGTCGGCAGGCGGAGGTTTCTCTCCTCGCGCTCGAGGCGGTCGATCTCCGGCCGGGCGCGGTCACCGCGGGCCCGCCGCTGTTCGGTCGTGGGAATGGCGGCGACTTCGGGGCGCAGCGGCGTCGTCGGATGCAGCCCGCGGCCGCGCGGGCCGCCGGGAGCGCCGGGGCGCTGGCCGGGGCCGCCGGGCCGCCCGGAGGGCTGTCCGGGGCGAAGCGGTCCTTTGTAGATCGGCTGGCCGGGAATCGGCGTCGTGGCCGGGCGCTGCGCGGCGCCGGGCCGCGGCTGCGGCTGGCCGGGCATCGCCTTGGTCTGCGCGAGCCGCGCGACGAGGTCCGGGCGCGGCGGCACCACCGGGCGCGCTACAGGCTGTCCTGCAAGCGGCGCCTTCGGAGTCACCACGGCTGTCGGAGGCGTGGCCGGAGCCGCGGGCCGCTGCGGCGGAGCGCCGGCGCGCGGCTGTTGCGCTGTCGGATGCCGCCCGGCTTGCTGCGCCGGCGGAGCCGCCGGACGCGATGGCGCCGCCGGACGCGGCGGACGCGGCGCCGGCTCGCCCGGTGTCGCCGGGAACGGCTGGCGCGGGCCGGAGATGATCTGGCCGGGGCGCGGCGTCGTCGGCAACGGACGCGCCGGCATCGCCGGACGAACTTGCGGCGGCGCGGCCGCGGACGGCTGTGCGGGCGCCGCCGGTTCCGGGGGCGGCGCAACGACCGGCGCGGCGGGCGGCGCGGCCTCTACAGGGCGGGGCGGCGGCGCAACTTCCCGCGGCGGCGCAGCCGGAGCTTCTTTCACGCCATGCCTGGCCAGCGGCGGCCTCAGCGGATGCGCCGGCCGCACCAGATGCGGTTCCTCGACCGGAACGCCGGGTCCTGCCGGGGGCGCGGCCGGAGGCGCCTGCGGCTCCTCTGCTTCAACCGGAGCCGTTTCCAATACTTGCACTGGAGCCTCCACGGGGGCTTTGGGCGCCGCAGCCTGCGCCGGCGGCTGCGTTTCCGCTTTCGCCGGGGCTTCGGCTTTTTCGGGTTGCGGGGCAGCCGTTTCCGCCGGCGCCGGCGCTTCTTCGTGCTCTACGAAAACACCGAAATGCCGCCGGATCCTGTCTGCGACATCCTCGTCGATCGAGCTGGAATGCGTCTTCTTTTCCGTGACGCCGAATTCCGGCAAGATCTGAATGATGACGCTGTTGGGCTGCTCACATTCCCGAGCCAGCTCGTTGATACGAATCTTCTTCATACGTTAAATCGCGCCCGACTCAGGAAAGAAGGAGACGCCTGGTTCGCCCGGCCCTCCCCGGGGTACACTACCTGCGCCCATCTCCTCGACACGGAGAGTTTCGCCGCCGCCTCTAACCGATTCCTAACCTCCGGATGTTCCAACCTGAGTTCTTTATCCTACCAAATTCAAAATTTCAGTCACTTTGGGCGAAACCGCCGGGTCCCGCCCCCTGGCCCTCTTCGGGGCTCGCAGCCCCGGTCTCCACGGCCTCGTCCGGGCCCGATTCCGCGAATTCACCGGCCCCGCCCGGCGGCTCTGCGCCTTCCGGAGCTTCCGCCGCCGCGGCAACCGGCGCCGCGGTTTCGGCCGCGGGTTCTTCAAACTGCGCGTAATAACTGTTTACGGCGAGCTGAATCGCTTCCACGGTCTTCGGCCCGATGCCCTGGATCTCTTCCAGTTGCTCGGGCGTCATCGAGCCGAGCTTTTCTACTGTGCCGATGTCGGCCTCGATCAGCTTCTCGATCACCTTGTCCGCCAGCCCGTGGTCGGCCAGCACCGACACCGGCGCGCCCGACACCACCAGCGCCGCCATCTGCGATTCCACTTCCTGCCGCTTCTCTTCTTCGCTCTTGATGTCGATCCGCCAGCCCAGGAGCTTGGCCGCCAGGCGCACGTTCTGGCCTTTCTTGCCGATCGCCAGCGACAACTGCGAGTCGTCCACGATCACTTCCATGTGCTTCTCGGCGGCATCGACGATGCTGACCCGGCTGATCTTGGCCGGGCTCAACGCGTGCGTGGCGAACACCACCGGATCCTCGGAGAATTCGATGATGTCGATCTTCTCGCCCCGCAGCTCGCGGATGATCGATTGCACGCGCATGCCCTTCATCCCGACGCACGCGCCCACACTGTCCACGTCGCGGTCGCGGCTGTGCACGGCGATCTTGGTCCGCTCGCCCGCTTCCCGCGCGCAGCCCTTGATGATGATCGTGTTGTCGTAGATCTCCGGCACTTCCTGCTCGAACAACCGGATCACCAGTTCCGGCGCCGCCCTCGATACCACGACCCCGGGGTTCTTGCCGGCCTTCTCTACGCTTTTGATGACCGCGCGCACCCGGTCGCCTACACTAAAACTCTCGAGCTTGGACTGTTCCTTCTTGGGCAGCCGCGCTTCGGTCTTTCCGATGTCCACTACCAGGTCCTGGCCCTCGATGCGTTTCACGCTGCAGTTCACGAGCTCGCCCACGCGCCCCGAGTACTCCTGGTAAATCGTCTCGCGCTCCGCTTCCCGAACCTTCTGCAGGATCACCTGCTTGGCGGTCTGCGCGGAGATGCGCCCCAGAATATCCGTGGACTTGGCGATCCTCAGCTCCGAGCCGATCTCCGCCGCAGGATCGATGCGCCTGGCCGCGTCCAGCGTAAGCTGGTTTACCGGATCCTCCACCGTCTCGACTACTTTCTTTACCGCGAAGATCTGGATCGCCCCGGTCCGCTCGTCGAACTCGGCCGCCAGGTCTTCCATCGTGTGATAGTGCTTCCGCGCCGCAACGAGCATGGCATCCTTCACCGCGTCGATCACGATCTGCGGGTCGATGCCCTTCTCTTTGCTCAGAATCTCAATGGATTGGAAGATCGTTCCCAAGTTAACCTCTTTCCAGAACTGTCGGGAATTTACCAGTCGAACTTCAGGTTTGCCTTCGCGACCTGGTGGAGAGCGAACCGTACGGCCTTGCCCGGCTCCGGTTCCAGCGTAATCGTGTCCCCGGAAAATCCGGCCAGCATCCCCTCCCACTGGCGGCGGTTCTCGACCGGCTCGCGCAGCGTCACGCGCGCCTTGTGCCCAACGAACCGCTCAAAATCCTTCGCCTTCGTGAGCTTCCGTTCCAATCCCGGCGAGCTCACTTCCAGCGTATAGCTGCCGCCCGGAATCACATCCTCCACATCGAGAATGGTTCCGACCTGTTGGGAGATCGTTTCGCAGTCGGCGTGGGAGACGCCGCCTGGCTTGTCGATATAGATCCGAAGCAACCGCTTCTTTCCCCCGCCGAGCAATTCCACGTCAACAATTTCCAGCCCCTCGGAACGAGCCACACGTTCGGCGATCTGCGTCACTTTCGCAACCACGGCGTCGCTCATTTTTCTCCGGGCCTGTGTCCCCAACAAAAAAGTGGGCTTTCGCCCACTTTCGCGGCTCGACATCTAAACCAATTATACACCGCCGGCGCTTCTGAAGGAACCTTCATTTGAATTTCGGGGACAGGCTACGCAATCCCCAAATTCATGGAAGCCCCTCAGCGTCACGCAATTTGGGGATTGCGTAGACTGTCCCCGAATTAGGGAGAGGCTGGTGCTTGCTATCCTGGCCTTTTATCCGCGAAAAGATGCTGATTGCCGCCGCCATCCTGGTCATGTTCGTGTACGGATTGATCGCCTCCATGTTGGGGACGATTCTGCCGGAGTTTTCCGAGCGTCTGCGCCTCACGCCGAGGCAGGACGGGAACCTGGCGCTGGTGCAGGCGGCAGGGCTGGCCGCGGCGTCGATCGCCGCCGGCCCGTTCATGGATGCCGAGGGCAAGAAGGCCGGCCTGTTGCTCGGCCTGGCGCTCTCGGCGGCTGCGCTGGCCTGGCTGCCGAAAGCCGCCGGATACCGAACGCTGCTGGGCGCGTTTGCCCTGCTCGGAATCGGCGGCGGGTTTATCGTGACCGGGGCCAATTTCCTGGCCGGCAGCATCGACGCGGCGCGGCGCGCCTCGATGCTGAATCTGGTGAATGTGTTCTATGGCGTAGGCGGGCTGGCGACTCCCCTGCTTGCGGCCGACCTCCTGAAGGGCAACTCGCGCAGGCTCTGCCACGCGGTGGCCGGCGCGGCGGCGATCGCTTTCGCGCTTCACGCGGTCACGCCGATGCCCGGCGCAGCCGGCGGCCTTCACGCCGCCGATATCGCGCGACTCGCCGCCCGGCCCGCGCTCTGGCTGTTCGCCCTGATGCTGTTCCTGTACGTCGCGGTCGAGGTGGGCGTCTGGAACTGGCTGGCCCGGCACCTGACGGCCCAGGGCATCCCGGAAAAGCGGGCCTTGCAGATTCTCTCGCTCGGCTTCGCGCTCGGGCTCCTGGGTGGACGCGCGGGCGTGTCGCGGTTCCTCGCTACCGCCGACCCGCGCGCGGTCGTGCTCACCGCTTCCGTTCTCACGGCGGCCACCACCTGGATCGCGCTGCGGGCGCGCCGCCCGCTGGTCGCCTGGGCCGCCGTGTTCTCGGCCGGTCTGGCGATGGCGCCGGTCTACCCCACAACTCTGGCGATGCTGGAGGGCGTGTTTCCCCTGATGACGGCCACCGCCATGGGAGTCGCGATCACCTCCGGCTTCATCGGTCTCGCATTGAGCTCGCGCCTGATCGGAGCAGTCGCCGGCGAGCAGCCGAAGCGCTTGAAATCCGCGCTGCTGGTTCTGCCTGCCGCCTCGTTGATCATGGTGGCGATCGCCGCGCTGCTGCGCGTAGGGTAAAGGCGTGGACGTCACGGTTCACACTCCGCTCATGTATCTGAAGGGCGTCGGCCCTGCGCGCGCGGCCGTGCTCGAGGGCAAAGGGCTGGTCACGGTCGGCGACCTGCTCGCCTATCCGCCCTTCCGCTACGAGGACCGCAGCAACGTGAAGACCATTGCGGAGTTGGCGCCGGGCGAGATGGCCACCGTGATCTGCGAAGTGCGCACCACGCGCGCATCGGGCTTCCGGCGCCGCGACCTGGGCCTCTTCGAGGCCACGTTCACCGACGCCTCCCGAGCCATCCTCGGCGGCAAGTGGTTTCACGGCGGCTACCTTGCCGGCGTCATCGAACCAGGGCAGAAGATCGCGCTGTACGGCAAGGTGGAGTTCGACACCTACACCGGCGAGCTCTCGATGCTGCACCCCGAGTTCGAGATTCTCGGGCCGGAGAAGCCGTCAAAAAATCCAGGGGACACGCCTGCGATCCGTGGTGCCCGCACCAGTAGCGAAGAGTCGCCCGGAGTGTCCCCGGATTTTTTGACGGCTCCGGAGGAGGAAGGCGAGGCGGGCCTGCATATCGGGCGCATCGTCCCGATCTACGAGGCCGCGGGCAAGATCACCACCCGCGTCTTCCGGCGGCTGGTGCACCGCGCGCTCGAAAGCATCGCGCCGCTTCCCGACCCGCTGCCCGCCTCCGTCCGCGAGCGGCACAAGCTTCCGGAATTGTGGACCGCCATCCGCAACCTGCACTTTCCCCCGCCGGAAGAGGATCTGCGCACGCTCAACGCGTTCCGCTCGCCCGCGCAGTTCCGGCTGATCTTCGAAGAATTTTTTTGGCTGGAGTGCGGCCTCGCGCTCAAGCGCAGGAATGAGCGCACGGCGCGCGGCATCGCGTTCCGGTTGACGGACCGCGTGCGCGAGCAGGTCAAGCGCATGCTGCCGTTCAAGCCGACGGGCGCGCAGAAGCGCGTGCTCGGCGAGATCGCGCGCGACATGGAATCGCCCGCGCCGATGAACCGGCTTCTGCAAGGCGACGTCGGCAGCGGCAAGACGCTGGTCGCCGCCGAGGCCGCCATCATTGCGGTCGAGAACGGCTACCAGGTGGCCGTGCTCGCGCCCACGGAGGTTCTCGCGGCGCAGCACTACTTCTCCCTGCGCGCGCTGTTCGAGAAGCTCGGCTACCAGGTGGCGCTGCTCACCGGCTCCGCCTCGCGCCGCGAAAAGGACGCCCTGAAGCGCGCGCTCGCCTCCGGGCTCGTCAACATCGCGGTGGGCACGCACGCGCTGATCGAAGAGGACGTCGAGTTCCGGCGCCTCGGGCTCGCCATCGTGGACGAGCAGCACCGCTTCGGCGTCATGCAGCGGCTGAAGTTCATCGAAAAGGGCGAGCGGCCGGACGTGCTCGTGATGACCGCCACACCCATCCCGCGCACGCTCGCGCTCACGCTTTACGGCGACCTCGACGTCTCCGTCATCGACGAGCTGCCGCCGGGCCGCAAGCCCATCATCACGAAGCACGTCACGGAGGACCACATCGAGCAGGTGTGGAGCTTCGTCAAGCAGCAGATCGATGCCGGCCGGCAGGCGTACGTGGTCTATCCGGTCATCGAGGAATCCGAGACGCAGGCGATGAAAGCGGCACAGAAGATGCACCAGCATCTCTCGCGCGAAGTTTTTCCCGGCATCGAGGTCGGCCTGCTGCACGGGCGTCTCGGCGCGGCGGAAAAGGAAGCCGCGATGGAGCGCTTCAAAAAAGGCGAGACGAAGCTGCTGGTCTCGACCACCGTGATCGAGGTCGGCGTGGACGTGCCGAACGCGACGGTGATGGTGATCGAGCAGGCCGAACGCTTCGGCCTGGCGCAACTGCACCAGCTTCGCGGGCGCGTCGGCCGCGGCGCCGAGCAGAGCTACTGCATCCTGGTGACGGGCAAGCTCGGCGAGGCCGGGCGCGAGCGCATCCGTACGATGGTCGACTCGAATGACGGCTTCTACATCGCGGAGATGGATCTGAAGCTGCGCGGGCCGGGCGAGTTCCTCGGCACGAAGCAGTCGGGGCTCCCGGCGATGCGCATCGCGAACATCCTCCGCGACGCGGAACTGCTGGAGCTTGCGCGGCTCGACGCCGCAAACTTCATGGCGCGCCCGGAATCCGACGCGGAGCTGCGCGCGGCGATGAAATTCCTGGGATCCGAGTGGCAGCGGCGGTACGGCCTGGTGAAGGTGGGCTGAACGATGCGCGTGATCGGCGGGGAGTTTCGCAGCCGGCGGTTGAAGACGATGCCCGGGCTCGAGTTGCGGCCCACGCCGGACCGCCTGCGCGAGACGCTCTTCGACATTCTCGCGCCGCGCCTGCCCGGCACGGTTTTCGTGGACGCGTACGCCGGCTCGGGCGCGGTCGGCATCGAGGCCTTGAGCCGCGGCGCCGCGCGCGCCGTGTTCATCGAGAAGCATCGCGCAGCCGTCGATGTGATCCGGCAGAACCTGAAAGCGCTCGGGCTCGAAGAGCGCGCCGAGGTGATCACAGGCAAAACGCTCACCGCGCTCGGCCGCTTCAAGGCGGACATCGTTTTCCTGGACCCGCCCTACAACCTGGAGCAGGAGTACGATGCCGCGCTCGCGATCCTCGGCGAGACGCGCCCGGCGCTTGCGATCGCCCAGCACACCACGCGGCTCGAGCTGAAGGCGCGCTACGGCGCGCTCGTGCGCACGCGGATCGTGAAACAGGGCGACAACGCGCTCAGCTTTTACGCGCCAAAACCTGAGGAGTAAGCGCTTTCACTATTTTTGCGCCCGGGTCTATCATGATCTCATGCGCAGCAACACCCTCAAGTTCGCATTCATCATTTCGTCGTTCACGCTGCTGATCGTCTTCCTCTGCGGCGCCCAGGCGGGCCGCAGGCAGGGGCCGGCGCCGATCGATCCCCAGAAAGTTCAGGACCAGCAGGATATGACGTGGGCCGATGATCACCCGATCCCGGGCGTCGATTGGGCCGACCCGTCCCGCGTGCCCACGAGGAAGCAGTTCAAGGTCGCGCTGATCGCCGTCGATTTCGACGATCAGCCGTTCGTTATCACGCTGCCCAGGAAATCCGACCTGTTCGGCAATCCGCAGATCGATCCGATCGCGCGCGAAAAAGTCCCGCAGTTCTACGCCGACTTCTTCAATACGCCCTCCGCCGTGAACCACGGGCATACCATCAACGGCTATTGGATGGAGCAGTCGCGCGGTCGGATCGGTATCGGCAAGATCGACGCCTTCGGGCCCTACCGCATGCCGAAGAAGCTGTTCCAGTACGGGTTGAACGAGTGGGGGCAGAACGGCGGCGTGCCGGGCGGCTACACGGCCGACGGGCGCCTCGAGCGGGATTCCGACGCGCTCTGGGCCAACGACAAGGGCGATATCAAGAAGAACTACGACATCATCCTGCGCATCTACGCCGGCTACGATGAAACCGGCGTCTGGCAGGAGTTCGGCGAGATGAAGTTCCAGGACAAGGATTCGATCCCGCCCGAGTGGGGCAACCCGGATACGACCATGCCGCGCTGGGTGGTGACCCGCTACGCGCCCTGGACCAGTTGGAAGGCGGGGCAGATGCAATGGGGCCTCTCGTCGGTGCGGCAGGGCGAGAACTCGGGCACCATCACGCACGAGATCGTGCACTTCGCCTTTCACGTCGGCGACAACAACAACAACCCCTACGTGACGCCGTACCGCAGGGCCGGTTCGGGGCCCTGGGACATCATGGATCGCGGTTCGTTCAACGGGCCGGGCGGGCCGCACAGCCGTTGGCAGGTTCCGGCGATCGCGGGCGCGTCGATGCCGGCGGGCCTGATGCTGCGCAGCAAGCTGAAGTTCGAATTTCTGACGGACCAGCAGGTGCTCAAGCTGAATCGCAGCGAGTTGGCGCAATCGGGACTGGCCGTGGCCAAGGTGACGGCGCGGGCGGTGGATCCGGGGCCGGACAGCTTCGCGGGCGTCCTGGTGACGCTCGATGGCGATGCGCCGCAGGACAAGACGCCGCCCGACGACATGAACGCGAATCCGCTCTCGTCCGGCAAGCCGGTCTGGAACAATTACTCGATCGAGGTGGTCCAGCGCATCGGCTACGATTCGTTCACGCCCGATAACGGCGTGCTGCTTGCGAAAAATAAGGATCGCGAGGGCAACACCTGCGGCTACAACTGCTTCACCTGGGTGATCGACGCGCACCCGGAAGATATCCAGCAGGTGGACTTCAAGCGGCCGAACGGCGAGACGGTGATGCGCACCATCGCGGATTACCGGCAGTTGAACGACGCGCTGTTCCACGCGGGGCTGAACTCGGGCAGCCGGTACGAGTGGGAGGACACGCCCAACCGGCTGCACTTCTACGTCGTCGATGTGGCCAAGGATTCGCGCGGCATTCTGACGTACACGGTGGGCGTGAAATCGCTCGACGGCGCGGGACCGCAGAAGCGCGGCGTTTCATTGGCCGTGGCGGCGGCGCCGCGGGGCGCGCAATGCGCGTTCAAGCTGGCGAACACCGGCGAAGGCGCGGCTTCCGAGCCGGCGTACCTGGCGAACGATATCTACCGGCTTTCGGTCTCCGCCGAGGGCGGCTCGGCGCAGTTGGCGAACGCGCTGGCGGCCGTGAACTTCGGCGGCTCCGTAACCGTGCCGGTGTACGCGACGGGCGGGAAGGTGACACTGAAAGCGGTTTCCGAGAGCGACCCATCAAAGACCGCCACGGCCACGTGCACGGTGAAAAGGTAATTTCATGCAGCCATCCGCTCCCTTGCGGTCGCGGCTCGGTAACTGCCGTTCAAAGCCGCGACGGTAAGGGGGCGTGGCGGCGCTGATCGCGTTGCTGCTGCCTCTCTGCGCGCCGGCCCAGCCCTGCCCGGCCATCAGCCCATCCGCAGGATAGTAGATTAGCTCGCTGCCTTTGATTTCGCGAGAGTGGTGCGCCCGGGGTGACTCGAACACCCGGCCTTCTGGTTCGTAGCCAGACGCTCTATCCAACTGAGCTACGGGCGCGTTGGTGCGGCGGAAGGTCCAGAACCCAATCTAGCGGGTTGCGGGAAAGTGTGTCAAGTTGGGAGCGATGCGGCCGTCGCGCGTGAGCCGCAAACGCGCGCCGCGCCACACCACCGTGGAGCCGAACAGGCCCGCGGCCCACACGGCCAGGCCGGCCAGGTCCCGGAACGGCATCAGGAAAATGCTTGCGGGGTCGCGCAGCACCACCGCGGCGCAGACGGCGCCGGCCGCCACCCGCAGCGCGAAGAGCGCCAGCGCGGGCTGCCACAGCCCTGCCGCGGCCAGCGCCGCCGCCCACAGAGTGCCGTTCGAGATCGGCAGGCCGGCGTAGCCGCCGCCGCGGGAAACGCGAATTGTGCGCGCCCAGCGGACCTGATGCCGCCACACGTCGCCCCAGCCGGCCTCGCCGAGCGACGTCTCCACCACGCAGCGCGAAAGCGCCACGCGCCGCCCCAGCCCGCTGATGCGGCAGCCGAGCTGGTAATCGTCCGCCACGTAATCGGCCACCACGCGGAAGCCGCCGATGCGCGCCAGATCGGAGGCGCGGAACGCCATCGTCGCTCCGAGCGCGAACCCGGAGACGCCCACCAGCGGCGCCACCAGCACGCCGGGCACGAAATCGGTCGCAATGCCGGCGGCCTCGAAGCGCGCCGCCCAGGAGCGCCCGCGCGCGCGGTAGAGGCACGTCACCATCCCGACCGAGGCGTCCTCGAGCGGGGCCACCACGCGCCGCAGGTAGTCGGGAGGCACGCGGATGTCCGCGTCGTTCACCAGCAGGATGCCGTGGCGGGCGACCGCCGCCAGATCCTCGAGCACGCCCACCTTGGCGTTGGCCGCCGCCGTTGCGCTGCGGACCACCCGGATCGGCACGCGCGGGAACTCGGCCGCCAGCCGCTCGATCTCGGCAATGGCCGGGTCGGCGGGATCCCTCACGCCGAACAGAAGCTCGAACTCGGGATAATCCTGCAGGGCGTGCGAGCGGATCGCGTCGTAGAAATCCGGATCGAGCCCTTGGACGGGCTTCAGGATCGAGACGGGAGGCAGCGCGCGGGCGGGCCGCTCGCGGCGGCGCAGCCAGCCGAGCGCTCCCAGCAGCACGAGCGCCTGATAGGCGGCCGCAGCCGCGCCGAGGGCCGCAAGAACGTAGCTCACAGCGAGAGGAGCGCGACGCCGCAGGCCACCAGGCCCGCTCCGGTCCACCGTTTCCAGCTTATGCGCTCCTTGAGGAAATACTTGGCGGCCAGCGTTTCGAGGACGAAGCTGGCGGCGGTGGCGGGAACCGCGAAGCTCAGGTCCGCGACGGAGAGCAGCTTCAGGAACGCGAAGAACGAGACGGCCATCATCGCGATGGCGGCGATGACGGCCCAGTTGCGCGCCAGCGCCGAGGCGACGCGGCCGAGGGCGCCGGGGCGGAAATCGTGGATCTCGCCGTGGCGCTTCATGCCGTGCGACTGCAAGGCGTCGCCGAGCGTGGTGGCGAGGACGATGATGCCGACCAGCAGCCAGTTCACGGGACGCAGACCTCCTCGTCGCGCGCGCGCTCCGGCTCGGCGGTAGTGCGCACCGAGGTCGCGCCGACCAGCGCGACGCCGGCCACGATCAGCACCGTGCCGAACCAGCGCGGCGCGGTCACGCGTTCGGCCAAAAACACCTTTCCCATGACCGCGTTCAGCACGTAGCCGATGGAGGTCACCGGAAGCACGTAGCTCAGGTCCGCCCAACTCAGCAGCGCCATGCGCGCCAGCAGCCACACGATCAGCAGCGAGACGCCCGCCAGCACCCAGGGGTTCAGGAACACTCTCAGGTAATCGAGCGCGGAATCGCCCAGCGCCGCGCCGTGGCGCTTCAATCCCCAGCTCATCGCGAAATTGCCGAGCACGTTGGCGAGAATGACGATGACAGTCAGCACTCGCGTCTTCAGCAGAAGTCTGTTCAATCCGGGACCCGTTCAGCAGGACCAGTGTACGATTTTCCGGCCTGCTTTTGCTCGCTCACGAACTTCTTCCGCTTGGAGCGCAGGGCGAGGTACTCGCGGGCCTCCTTGTAAAGGCGCCGGCGCTCGCTCGAATTCCAAAGCGCCTTGCGGACCACGCGCCACACCACCCGCGGGCGGAAATAGTACTCGCCGTAAAACCGCTCGACCCAATCGACGAGTTCGGCGCGGTCGAGGCCGGGGTAGATCACGTTCGGAAGCTGGTGCCCGGTCTCGTCCGTCATCGAATCGATGGTCAGCAGGTTGTTTTTCGCGGCGTAGCTGTAAAACTCGGTTCCCGGGTACGGGTGCGCGATCGAGACCTGTACGGTCTCGCAGTCGAGGCGCTTGGCGAACTCGATGGTGCGGCGAAGGCTCTGGCGCGTCTCGCCGGGCAGGCCCACGATGAAATCGCCGTGGACGGCGATGCCGAGTTTTTTGCAGTTTTCCGTGAAGCGCAGGGCCATTTCGACCGTCGCACCCTTTTTGATGTTTTTCAGGATCTGCGGGTCGCCGGATTCGTAGCCCACGATCAGCAGCCGGCAGCCGGCCTCTCTCATGGCCTTCAGGGTCTCGTAGTCGGTGGTGACGCGCGACGTGCAGGACCAGGTGAACTTCAGCGGCTTCAGCTTCTTAGCGAGCTCGATGGTGCGGGCCTTCTGGTAGTTGAAGGTATCGTCGTCGAAAAAGATTTCCTTGAGATTCGGAAAACTTTCCAGGGCGAAGCGCACCTCGGCGGCAACGTCGTCGGAGGAGCGCAGGCGCCAGCGGTGGCCCGAGTGCGTCTGCGGCCAGAGACAGAAAGTGCACATGGCCGGGCAGCCGCGCGAGGTGTAAAACGAGATGAACGGATTGAGCAGAAACGGAACGTTGTAGCGGGTTATATCGAGATCGCGCTTGTAAGTCCTGGTTACCCACGGCAGTTCGTCGAGATTCTCGATCGCCGGCCCGTCGGGTGTGTGCGCGAAATTTCCGTTGACCCGGTAACTGACTCCCGGTAACTCGGCCAGGGCCTTTCCGTTGGCGTAATCGACGATCTGGCGGTCGAATTCGCGGCGAACGACAAAGTCGATGGCTTTCGAGGCGCTGAGCGTGCCTTCGGGATCGACGGTGGCCGGAGGGCCGACGAAGGCGACCTTGAGCTTCGGGTTGGCGTCCCGCATCATCTCGGCGATCTTCACATCGACGTGAAAGCCGGGAGTGGAAGTAAACAGCACCAGCAGCTCGAAATCGGCCGCCATGGCGACGGTCTGGCTGATCGTGATTCCGTGCGGCGGAGCGTCCACCACTTTGCTGTCCGGGAGCATGCCGGCGGGGTAACAGAGCCAGACCGGATACCAGTAAGATTCGATTTCTCGCGTCGCCGGCCAGCGGGAACTGGCGCCGCCGTCAAAGCCTTCGAAGGAAGGGGGGTTCAGGAACAAGGTCCGCATCGGCTCTCCAATTTGAGCTTACGGTACAGATGCCGCTAACTGCAAGAAAATGTAAACAATCCGTCGTTATCCGGAAACAAGCGCCTCCGTGTTAGTGATCCGAACCGCTCCTTGGCGGTCGCGGTTCCGAAAGGCGCCCGCTCTTACTGAGCCGCGCGCGTAAGCACGCAGCCGTCGAAAGACTTTTCCGCAAGCTGTCAGTGTGCGGCGCTGTTGGCCTGGGCCATCGGCGAGGCGGCCTCGGCAGCCGCCGTAGCCGCGTCGTCAACCACCTTGAAGTTATCGAACCAGACGGTAAGTTGCGCCTTGCCGACGATGCGCGTATCGACGTCGCTGATCAGCCGGCGCGGGACGGACATGCCGTCGCAGATCCAGTAATCGCGCACGAAATACACGCTTTTCAGAAAGACCGAGGGATTCTTGACCAGCTCCCCCCATTCGCGGAGGGGGAGATAGGTCTGGGAATCGACCCACAACTCGCCCTTGAACAGCCCCATGCGCTTCTCTTTGGGTGTGACCTGGAGAACATAGGCGGTGCGCCCGGCGTAGTCGGCGGTGCCTTTGTATTTGAACTTGTAATTGGCCGGGGTAAGCGCGAGCGAGCCCGAATAATCGTTGCGGGCCTGCTTTTCGGCTTCAAGATAGCGGGCGATCACTTCTTTCTTGACCGTGTTATCGCCTTCGTAGCGGGGGCGGTCGTAGAAGATTTTACCCAGCCTGGTGATGAAGCGGAACGCTTGCCAGCGGCCCTGCTTCTTGAGGCGGGGCAGCTTGGCGTTGATGTCGATGTCCATGCGGAGGTCCTTCGGATGGGACTCCTGGTTCTGGACGGCGCACAGGTAGCGATCCACGATCTGATCGACGGGACTGGGGGCAGACGCCGGGTTCGGCGCCGCCCAGAGCGGGGCGGCGGCAGCGAGCATGGCTAGAGTGGCAAAAAGAGTCAACGAGAACCTCAAGCGTCAGTAACGACTCTATCACAACCTAAGATGCCGGAATCAATGGGTTAGTTACGAAGCCGGGGGCCGTTTGGGCCCGGCTGCGAGGTTCTTCTCAGGACGGCGAAGGTGAAACTTTTTTTTGAGGCCCGAAAGCTGCTGAAAACGGGCTTGTTACGGGCGCGACCTGAATTTGGCGCCGTTGCGGGTAGCTCAATCCTCTTTGCGGGTGGCTCTCAACGCCTGGCCGAGCTTTTCCGCAAACAGCGAACCGGACGGCCGGGGCGCCTTGTCCGGAGCGGGGGCGGCATGGACCGGGGTGGGCGCCGGCGCCGGGGCGCCTGGAACCGCCGGCAGCGTGGATGCCGGAGCGCCTCCGCTTTCCGGAGACGAGGCAAGGTACTTCGCTTTTTTCAGCACGACGCGCTCGAGCTGGTTGCTGTAGCCGGTGAAGAGGCCCTCCACCTGGCGGTCCTGTTCGAGGGTCACCCGCATGCACTCCATCTTCGCGTCCAGATCGTCGAGGTAGTGCAACAGCAGCGCTTCCGGGAACAGCGGCACTTTGGGCGAGCCGAACTCGAGCGTTCCGTGGTGGCTGAGCACGAGATGCTCGACCAGCGCGCGCAGCTCGGCCGGAAAACCGGGCAGCCGCGCGATCCGCTCCTCGATCATGCGGATGGCGATCACGATGTGGCCGATGAGCTGGCCCTCGCTGGTGTAGCCGAAGCTGCGGTTGTAGCTCAGCTCGTCGATCTTGCCGATGTCGTGCAGGATCGCGCCGGCGAGCATCAGGTCCACGTCGATGTCCTTGTAGTGCTGCGCCGTCAGCCGGCAAAGCCGGCACAGCGAGAGCACGTGCTCGATGAGGCCGCCGAAATACGCGTGGTGGATGAACTTGGCCGCGGGCGCCTTGGCGAAACGCTGGGCCAGCTCCTCGTCGAGGACGAACGATTCGAGCAGGGCGCGCAGGTGCGGGTTGCAGATGGATGCGACGATTTGCCGCAGCTCGGCCAGCATCTCCTGGGGATCGCGCGTGGAAGCCGGAAAGAAGTCGGCGAAATCGACCTCGGCCTCGTCCATGCGGCGCATTTTGTGGATGGTGAATTGCAGGCGGTTGTTGTAGATCTGCAGCAGACCCTTCACCTTGACGAAGTCGTCGCGGTCGAAGGTGTCCATCACCTCGGCGACGTTGTCCCACATCTTGGCGTCGATGTCGCCGGTGCGGTCGCCCAGCAGGAGCGAGAGGTACGGCTCGCCGGTCTTCTTCTGCCGGATTTCCTTGGATTGCACCAAAAAAACGCCGGTGGCGATTTTATTCGCCTCGAGTTCGCTGACGTAGGGAGATTTCATGTGCGAGCGCGTCTACTTGCCGGCCGCTGTTTTATTCTTGGCCGCGGCGTTGGTGCCGGGGATCGGGATGATCCCGAGCAGGCGCTTGCGGCGCGGCTGGGCGGCGACCTCTTCCTTGGTGACGGTCTGCGGCACGAGCTTGAGCGGATCCTTCCAGGTGGTGTCCTTGCCGGGAGCGGCGCCGGAATCGACGTAGCCGGCCCGGATCTGCAGGAAGGCCTGCTGGCGCAGCTTGGTGAGGTACTCCCGGACGGCGGGCTGCATGCGCTCGTTATAGAGCTTGCCCATGATCTCTTCCTGAACCGCCTCGAAGGGCTGCAGGCCCTGCTGGTAGTGCTCGGAGACCCTCAGGATTTCGAAGCCGTTGGGCAGGCGGAAAGGATCGGTGACGTAGCCCTTGGCCTCCTTGAACACCACATCTTCCATGTCTTTGCGCAGGTCGCCGCGTTTGGACGGGGAGGGCAGCTCGCCGTAGTTGCGGGCGGTCTCGGCGTCGGAGTTGTCGCGCGCGAGATTGCCGAAATTTTCTCCCTTGCGGGCGCGTGAGACGAGATCCTTGGCCTTTTTCTCGATGGCGGCGACCTGCTCGGGGGTCTTGCCGTCGGTGGACAGGAAGATCTCCTGGAGGTAGACGGACTCGTCGCGGACGAAGTCGTTCTTATGCTCGTCGTAGTACTTGCGCGCCTCGGCCGTGGAGATCACGATGCGGGAGCCGACCTCGCGGCGGATGACCTCCTGCTGCAGCATGCTGTCCTTGGTCTTCTGCTTGAAGTCCTCGAACGAGGTTCCGACCTGCTGGCGGACCCACTGCTGGAACTGGTCCGGATCGACGATCTTGCTTTCAAGCTGGATCTGGGCAAGATACTTGCTCAGGTCGTTATCGACGTTGATGTCGAGGTCCTTGGCTTTCTGAACCAGGAGAGCGCGATCGATCTGGTCGCGCAGCAGGTTTTTCTGGAAATCGTCGAAGGCGGCCTTGAAGCGCTCGGGCGGCAGTTTCTGCCGTTCGAGCTCGGCCTGGGCCTCCTGGCGCTGGCGTTCCAGATCGCCCATGGTGATGATTTCGTTGTTCACCTTGGCGATGATCTGTTCGACGATCTTGACATCGTTGTTCGGCGTGTTGACATCCGAGGCGAACGCCGACGAGGCGAGGCCCAAAAAGCAGAGCGGCACGAAGGACTTCTTGAACATGCGCTTCCCTAGGACAATATTGTATCAGCCGGAGCTGGAGGGAGCGATCCCGAGCGGCGCGGCGCCGGCGAGCGGGGCGGCGCCGCCGCGCGGGACCCTCGCGCCCGCAGGCCTCCGGATCCGGAACGGACGCCGCCCCCGCTTCTGCCCGGCCGCGATCAGAATTCGTACCGCGCGCCGAACTGCATGACTCGCGGCTGCGTCAGCACGTCGCTGTATTTGCCGAAGGTTCCCTGGCTGCCCAAGCTCAGCGACAGCGAGGAAATATCGAACCGCACCGAGTTGGTCAGGTTGAACGTCTCCCAGCGGATCTGCAGCTTGTGCTTCTCGTTGTAAGGCATCGTGAAGTTCTTGCTGACGCCGGAATCTATGGTGAAGTAGCCGTCGCCGCGGACCACATTGCGGCTGCCGATGCCGCCCGGCATCGTGAACCCGAACTGCGCGAGCGCCGCCGCCGGGTTGGAAAAGATGTTCGGCCCTCCCGGCCCCGAGACCGACGGCGCGTTCCTGGTGGTCTCCATGCCCGGGATCGGCCCGAGCGTCGTCGCAAACCCCTGCCACTGGTAATTGGTGGGCCAGTACCGCCCGTTGCTCACGCTGATCGGCATGCCCGTCGTCTGCCGGTAGATGCCGCTGAGCTGCCAACCGCCGAACAGCGCGTCCAGCACCTTGCCGCGGTTGAGCAGCCGCTTGCCCCGGCCGAACGGAAGCTCGGCGACGAAGTGCGCGTTCCACTGGTGCGTCATGTCGTAGTCGGAGACCGCCTTGTTCAGCCACGGCATCCACGGGTTCGTGATGAACCCGAATGTCGGGCCGGTGCCGTCGGATTCGGCGCGCGAGCTCAGGTCGATCGATCGCGACCAGGTGTAGTTGAACCCGAATTCGACCCCGCTGGTGAGCCGCTGCCGGATGGTCCACTGCATTGCGTGATAGTTGCCGCCCGCGATCGACCGCCAGGTGGTAATCGAGGCGATTTGCTTGTCGAAGAAAAAGTTCTTGCCGGTCTTGCCGCAGACCGGATCGCAGAAGCGGTCCAGGTCTTCGAGCGCGGTCGACCAATCCGGAGCACGCCGCAGGAAGGCCGAGTATACGGCCTGGGTCGGGGTGAGCGTGGACGTGCCGTTCCACAAGTGCTCCCAATACGGAATGGGCTGCACCTGCGCCACGGGGACCTTGGCCAGCGCCAGCGTGGCCAACTGCGTCGCCGCCTCGTAATAGGACATCCCCGAAGCCGGATCGATGTTGTTGGACGGCGCAGCCGGGTCGGTCTGTGCCAGCGAGCGGCGCGACAGCCGGCCCACGTACGACGCCTGGATGAACAGGCCGTGCCGGAATTCCCGCCCGATGCTGAAGTTCATATTCATCGTGTACGGCGGCCGGATCCCGGAATCGATGGCGGTGACGGCGCTTCCGTACTGGAACGTTTCAGGCGCCGTGACGGGGAAGGTGAAGTGCGGCGCGGGCGGCAGCAACTCGGGCGGCAAGCTGAACATGCTGGTGTACCGCGGCCCGGTCCGCTCGTCGAAGAGGCTGCCGGCGCTGTTGATGGAGGTCGAAAGTCCGTAGCCGCCGGTGTCGGCGCGCAAGATCAGGCTGTTTCCGATGGCGTCGTAGAACATGCCCCAGCCGGCGCGAATCGCGGTCTGCCCGGGCGCGCCGACGATCTTCCGCCAGAAGCCTTCACCGACCTGCGGCGAGTACGCGATCGCGAGGCGCGGCGCGAAGTTCTTCTTGTGGAACGGATAGAGCGGCACCGAGCCGGGGTCCGTCGTGCGCACGTACTTGAGCGGAGTCACCTGCGAGACCGGCTTCCCCTGCGCGGCCAGCGCGCCGCGCTCGTTGAACCAGTCGCCGATCGAAGGATTCAGCGTGACCAGGATGCCATCGCGCTCGTAGATCGGCGGGTTGAGCGAATAGCGGAGCCCGGCGGTCACCGTCAGCGAGCGGCTGAGGCGCCAGGAGTCCTGCACGTACATCTCGTACTCGTTCAGCCGGAAGTTTCTCGATACCGGCGAGCCGGCCGGCTGCACGTTTCCGGCGAGGTCGTAATTGTACTTGGCGGTGCCGGTCGAGATGATTCCGAGCAGGTTGATGACCTGCGTGCGGAACGTGTCGGCGACTTTCGGGTTCAGATCGGCCGGATCGAGCGCCGACCCCGAGCCGCGCAGCCGCGAGGCACGCACCTGCGCATAGCTGAAGGAATTGTTGTAATTGTTCCGCGAGTTGGTCGTCTGCCGCATCGTCCCGCCGAACTGAATCGTGTGCGCGCCCTTGATGTAAGTGAAGTCGGCGCTCTCGTTGTGTACCGGGATGATGCGCGTCGCGGCGGTGGTGAAGCCGTAAAGGTCGTCGATGCTCAGCAGGCCGACGTACGGCTGCGTCTGCGTTCCGCTCGACTCTACGCCCTGGCGCGTGAACCCGTACCGGAACGCGGCGGTCAGTGTGGGGCTGGCTACCAGGTTGTAACCGGCGGCGAGGCCCTTGCTGTTATTCAGGTTGACACTGTTCGGCTGCTGGCCCGGGAACTGCGGCGCCGAGACGTCGCGGTCGTTCTGCAGGTTCGCCCGAAGGAACAACGCGTGCCGCCCCGAGTCGGTCGGGTTGTAATCCCATCGCGTGATGTAGGTGTTCCAGCGCAGCGGGCGCGGCGCTATGAACCGGAACCCGGCCGTGTTGTACCCGTCTCCCGACGACGAGCTGTTCGGCTTCGGATACGCCTGGAGCACCTGCAGAATATTCGGATTCACGCCGATGCCCAGCGGGTCGCGCGCCTTGATCTCCTCGGGCGTCATCGTTCCCGTCGTATTGTCTTTCCGCTGGTAGCGGATGATTCCCTGCCGGAAGTCGAGGTTCGGCACCACGCGCTCAACGCTCTGTTCTTTGGCGTCCCGCCGCCCCTCGAAGTTCATGAAATAAAACAGCCGGTTTTTCTTCACCGGCCCACCCACCGAGGCGCCGAACACGTTCCGGATCAGTTTCGGCCGGGCCACGTTCGACATGTTGTTGAAGAAGGAATTGGCGGTCGTGATCGTGTTGCGGTGGAACTCATACGCCGAGCCGTGCAGCTCGTTCGATCCGTTCTTGGTGACCAGCGCGACCTGGGCGCCGGAACTGCGCCCCTGGTCGGCGTTGGCGTTCGCCGTCGTGACGCGGAATTCCTGCACGGAATCGAGCGTCACGCGCAGCACGCTCGTGAACGCCGAGCGGTTCTGCTGGTCGTTGACGTCGACGCCGTCCAGCGTGACGTTCGCCTGGTCGCTCTTGCCCCCGTTCACCGCGCCGTTTCGCGAGCTCGAGTCTTCCTGGCCCGTGTAAGTGACGCCGGGCTGCAGCGCCAGGAGCCCGACCACGTTGCGGGCCTCCAGCGGCAGTTGCTGAATCGGCCGCGTGCTCAGCGCGTTCCCGATCGAGGCGTCGGTCGTGTTCACCTGGACCGCGTCCGCCGATACGGATACGCTCTCCGCGACCGCGCCCACCTTTGTAAATTCGATGTTCACCGTGGTCGGCGAATTCACCAGCAGGCGCACGTCTTCGATGGTGACCTCATTGAATCCCTGCGCGGTGGCGGTGATGCGATACGCGCCGGGAAGAATCTGTGCGAACAGATACCGGCCGGCATCATCGGAAGTGGTTTCCCGCTGGACGCCGGTTTGAGTGTTTTGCAACTTTACGACTGCGTGTGGGATGACCGCTCCGGAGGGATCGGTCACAGTGCCGTTGAGCGATGTAACGGACTGCGCCGACAGCACCGAGGCAGCTAGACAGAGTAGTGCTACATACCGTAACAGGTATTTCATATCCGGGACTCCTCTCACCTGACAGGTCGAATGTTATCAGAGTCCGATCACGCTGTCACTCGGGAATCGCGCCCGGTCGAGCCGGGTCAGCGGCCGCGCGCGGCCCGTCAGTAAATCGCGCCGCCGGGCTGCGTCGAGCGAACCACGCCGTCCTCGACACTGAGCATGTACGCGACTCCGCCCTTGCCCTGCCATTTCTTCACGTGGAAGGATCCTGTTGCGTCGATGCGGTAGACGGAGATGTTGCGCATCGTCAGCGGCCGGTCCGGCTCACATACCTCGGGCGCTTCCGTCGTGCGCAGGAAATACGCGCAGCCGGCTCCGGAAACCACGGCCGAGCCGTCGGGGGAGAGCAGCACGGCATTGGCCTCGTCCACCGCAATCGCCGATGCCGGGCGCGCCTTGCCATCGTGCACCATGCGCGCGAGAAAGACCAGCGTGCGCCCGAGGCGGTCGCGCTTCACCCAGTGCGTGTCGGTAATGATGCCGCGCAGCAGCGGGATTTGAATGAAGTGGTCCGCGATCGTCACCGAGGGATCGAATGGATTCGCCAGAGCCTGTTTGGATGTGATGCTATCGTGCTCCGCCGAGAATGAGAATTCGCCCAAGACCGCCAGGCCGGCGCTGGTGCCGCCAATGGGAACGCCGCGGCGGATGAGGTCGTTGATGGCGGCGGCTACCGGGGTGTCCTTCCACATTGAGACATACTTCCACTGGTCGCCCCCGGCGATGAACAGTGCGGAGGCCTTGCGAATCGTCTCGACAACGAACGGGTCCGAAGAGGCCGCCTTGTCATGGAACAGCAGCGTGACAGCGGACTCGACCGTTCCGGCATCCAGCAGGACCTTGTTCATGGCGTCGGCGCCGGAAGCACGCAGCGTGACCGCCTCGCCGCCGCCCGCTTTCTGAACGAACCAGCGGTAAGCCGCCTCCGGCGTATTCCCGCCGCCCGCCAGCAGAAACCCGGCGCTGCCATGGACCTGGCGCGCATTCGTTTTGCCCGCGCGAAAGTATTCGTAAGGCTTCGCCTCCGGTTTCACCTGCGCGGACAGAATTACAGCCAGCAAAGGAACCGCGGTACAAGACAGGAACAGGCGCATAAGGCTATCCTCTCATGCGCTTCCCTGCGTTTGGGCTCGTTAACTCTTACAAGAGGCGCTGCATATGTTCTGAGCCTCGACGCGCCGGGGTGGGCGGCAAGCACGCCCGGAACCGGGCCGCGACGCCGATGCTCGCGTCAGGTCGTAAGCAGCGCGAGGCGGTCGCGTAAGAAGCCGAGGATTTCGGCGGGGGAGTTGTGGCCGTCCATGGGCAGGCGAAGGACGCCGGCGGGAGTGAACTGGGCGCCGCGGGTCGATTTCACCAGGTTCATGAGACGTGCCGGGTCCACGCGGGAATCGCCGTGGAACTTGATGTTGAGCACGCCCTGGCGGCGGTCGATGTGCTCGACGCCGAGCTTTTCGGCGAGGCTCTTCAGAACCGAGTACTCGAGCAGGTAGGAGACGGCTTCGGGAGGAGGGCCGTAGCGGTCGGCCAGCTCGGCGCGGATTCTTTCGGCCTGCTCGGGGGTGCCGGCCTCGGCGATGCGCTTGTAGGCGCGAAGGCGCTGGTGCTCGTCGGCGATGTAGTCGGGAGCGATACGGAGGTCGAGGCCCAGGTTGATGTTGGTGTGGATCTCGAGCGGCACTTCCTCGCCCTTGAGCTCGCGGACGGTCTCTTCGAGCATGCGCACATACATGTCGAAGCCGACGGCGTTGATGTGGCCGTGCTGCTCGCCGCCGAGCAGGTTGCCGGCGCCGCGCAGTTCGAGGTCGAGCGCCGCGATCTTGAACCCCGCGCCGAGGTCGCTGAATTCCTTCAGGGCCGCAAGGCGCTTGCGGGCGGTTTCGCTCAGCTCGGTGTCCGCGGGCACAAGCAGGTAGGCGTAGGCGCGGCGGTTGGAGCGGCCCACGCGGCCGCGTAGCTGATAAAGCTCGCTGAGCCCGTAACGTTCCGCGTTCTCGATGATGATGGTGTTGGCGAGCGGGATATCGAGGCCGTTCTCGACGATGGTGGTCGAGACCAGAATGTCGAACTGGTGGTGCATGAAGCCGAGCATCACCTTCTCGAGTTCGGCTTCGCTCATCTGGCCGTGGCCGACGCCGATTCTGGCGGCGGGGGCGAGCTCCTGAATCATGGCGGCTCGCGACCAGATGGTATCGACGCGGTTGTGGACGTAGTAGACCTGGCCGCCGCGGCCGAGTTCCTGCTCGATGGCGGCGCGGAGCAGGTCGGGCTCGAAGTGGGCGACGACGGTCTGGACGGAGAGGCGGTCCTTGGGCGGCGTTTCGATCACCGAGAGATCGCGCAGACCGAGCAGCGACATATGGAGTGTGCGCGGGATGGGCGTGGCGGTCATCGTGAGCACGTCCACGTTTTTGCGGAGCTGCTTCAGGCGCTCCTTGTGGCGGACGCCGAAGCGCTGTTCCTCGTCCACGATCAGCAGGCCGAGGTCTTTGAACTCGACGCCCTTTGAAAGCAGCCGGTGGGTGCCGATCAGGACGTCCACCCGGCCGTCGGCGACGCCGGCCACAACGGCGTCGATCTCCTTTTTGGTGCGGAGCCGGCTGAGCATTTCGACGCGGACAGGAAAGGGGGCGAAGCGGCGCTTGAAAGTCTCGTAGTGCTGGAAGGCGAGAACGGTGGTGGGCGCGAGGACGGCGACCTGCTTGCCGTCGCCGAGCGCTTTGAAGGCCGCGCGCATGGCGACTTCGGTTTTGCCGAAGCCGACGTCGCCGCAGAGGAGGCGGTCCATGGGCTGGGGCTGCTCCATGTCGTGCTTGATGTCGCGGATGGCGGAGTTCTGGTCGTCGGTGGTGACGAATTCGAAGGCGTCCTCGAGTTCGCGCTGCCAGTTGGAGTCGGGCGAGAAGGCGAAACCCTGCGTGAGGCGGCGTTCGGCGTAGAGCTTGAGCAGCTCGTCGGCCATGTCGCGCATTTTGGCCTTGACGCGGGTTTTGGTGCGGGCCCAGGTGGCGCCGCCGAGGCGGTCGAGCGTGGGGGCGTGCTCGCCGGCGCCGCGGAATTTCTGGATGAGGTCGAGGCGCGTGAGCGGGACGTAGAGGCGGGAGTCGCCGGCGTACTCGAGCAGCATGTAATCGCCTTTGTGATCGCCCTGCACGATTTCGCGAAGGCCGATGAAGCGGCCGACGCCGTGCTCGGCGTGGACCACGTAGTCGCCGGGCTTGAGATCGGCGATATCGGCGGCGAAGGCGCCGAGGGTGGTCTTCGCAGCCGGGCGCTTGACCAGCCATTCCGAGGGGCCGAAGAGGTCCTCGGAGCCGAAGATGGCGATGCGCTCATCGGGGAAAATGACGCCGCGGCGGACCAGGCCCTTCACCAGATACGTGCTGGCGGCGGCGCCGGCCAGATAAGCGCGCTCGGCAAGGTAGGACGGCGTGGCTTCCGAGGATTCCAGGCCCAACTGAAAGGGAACCGAGTATTCCTGGAAGATGTCGGCCAGGCGCTCGATCTCGCCGTTGGAGGCGGCGAAACAGAGCACGCGCCCGCCGTTTTCGACGAGATTGCGGGCTTCGGCGACGGCCACCGGCATGTTGCCCTGGAAGCTCATGGTCGGGCGGCTGGCGATGTGCAGGGCTCCGGCGGGTTCGGGGCCGGCCAGGGCCAACTCGCGGAGCGCGACGGAGGGCGTGCGCGCGGCCGGCGCCTCGAGTTCCTCCCAGCGCAGGAAGATGCGCTCGGGCGGGCAGAGCGGGGGCCGCTCGGGACTGTCGAGGCGTTTCCAGAGGCGCTCGGCGGCGCCGCGGAGCTGTTCGGGTTCGTCCCAGAGGATGATGGGGCGCTCGGAGAGATCGAGCACCGAAGCCGGGTGCGGCCGGACGAGCGGCACGGCAAGCTCCCAGCCGGGGAACGGCTCGCCGGTGTTGGGCACGGCGCCGCCCGTGGCTTCCGTGATCCCGGCGAACAGCGCGGGCGTCAGCGGATATTCGACCAGCGGCAGCAGGCGCGCCTCTTCCACCTTGAGGATGGAGCGCTGGGTGTCCGTCTCGAAGCGGCGCATGGATTCGATCTGGTCGCCGAAGAACTCGATGCGGTAGGGCTTGCCGGCTTCGGGCGGGAAGACGTCGAGGATGCCGCCGCGGACGGAGTATTCGCCGACCATCTCGACCGGTTCCCGGCTGCTGTAGCCGATGCTCTTCAGGTGCGCGATGACGTCCTCGAGCGCGATTTCGTCGCCGGTGCGCAGCGTGAGGGCAAGCTGGCGGTAGAAGCCGGCGGGCTCGACGCGGAGCAGGGCCGAGGCGACCGGGGTTACGGTGATGGGCACGCGCTCGGTCGCAAGCCGCCAGAGGGCAATGGCGCGCTGCTCGCTGATTTCGGCGTGGGGCGAGAGGCGCTGGGCCGGCAGCACGTCGAGCGCGGGCAGAAGCTGCGGGCGCGGGGCGTTGCGGCCGGAGAGGAGATCGAAGAACGTCTCGACGGCTTCGGAAAGGGCTTCGGCCTGCTTGTTGCCGTCCACTACGATGACGAGCGGGCGTTCCAGCGTCTGCCAGAGCAGGACGGAGTAGAGCGCCTTGGCTGTGGTGGTGAGGCCGGAGAGCTCGAGGGCGGGCGGGGCGGAGCTTTCAGCCCCGAGACGGCGCACCAATTCCTGGAAGGCGGCGTGCCTCCCCAGGGTGGATAGCAAATCGCGAATCGCGGGGTGAATCAAAGCTTCCGGGAAAGGATCGTCTCGACGATTCCGGTTGTAGAATAACCCGGTTCGAGGGGCAGCGCGAGCACTTTACCCCCGGCGGCTTCCACTTCCTCGCGTCCGGCGATCCAATGAGCCCAATCGGCTCCTTTCACCAGTATATCCGGGAGGACCTCGGCGATTAATTCTCGCGGGGTGTCCTCGTCGAAGAAAGCGACCGCATCGACCGCGGCCAGCGAGGCGGCCAGGGCGGCGCGGTCCTGTTCGGGAATGAGCGGGCGCTTGGGGCCTTTCAGTCGCTGCACGCTCGCGTCGGTGTTGAGCGCCAGAATCAGGATATCGCCGAGAGAACGCGCGCTTTCGAGCAGCCTGATGTGGCCGGGATGAAGGATATCGTAGCAGCCGTTGGTGAAGACGACGGTCTTCGCCTGGCGCTTCCATTCGGCGCGGGCGGCGACGAGCTGCTCTCGCGTGTAAAAACGAGCCATTTTTGAATTATCGCCGAAGGGGGAAGTGAGGGGATGCAAGAGAAGACGGGGATGCCGGATGAGGGGCGCCGGCGGCCCCACAGCAAGGTGCTGCTCGAAACCGGAGGCAGGGGAAGCCGGCGGGCGATGCGGGGCGGGCCGGGCGGAGTGCGGCCGTACGAAAGCGCGCGGGGGCGGGGCGAAACGGGATAGGCTAAGTAGGTGGATTGGTCGGAAATTCTGGTACGGGCGACGAACTGGCTGGGCGACGCGGTGATGTCGGTGCCGGCGCTGCGAGCGGTTCGGGCGCGGTTTCCGGGGGCGCGGATCACGGTGCTGGCGCGGCCCTGGGTGCTGGAATTGTACCGGCGCGAGCCGTTCTGCGATGAGGCGATTGCGGTGGCGGGCAGGCTGGCCACGGTGCGGGAGCTGCGCCGGCGCCGGTTCGACGCCGCGATCCTGTTGCCGAACTCGTTCGACGCGGCTCTGGTCGCGTGGATGGCGGGGATTCCGCGGCGGATCGGATACAGCCGCGACGGGCGCGGGTTCCTGCTGACGGACGCGATCGCGAGGCCCGTGGCGGGGGAGACGCCGCGCCACGAATGCTATTACTACCTGGAGCTGCTGCGGCGGGCAGGGATTCTGGCGGAGCTTCCGGCGTTGGAGCCGGTGGTGCTCGACGGGGCGGACGCGGCGCGCGCGGCGGGGCGCGAGTTGTTCGCACGCATGGGGATGACGGGGCCGGTTGTGGGCGTAAGCCCCGGGGCGCAGAACAGCCGGGCGAAGCAGTGGATGCCGGAGCGGTTCGCGGAGGCGGCGCTGAAGGTGGCGCGCGCGATGGGCGCGGGGGTGGCGGTGTTCGGGTCGGCGGCGGAGCGGCCGTTGGCGCTCGCGATCGCCGAACGCGTGCGGAAGGAAGGCGGCGCGGTGCTGAGCCTGGCGGGGGAGACGACGCTGGGGCGGTTCATCGAGACGGCGGCGGCGTGCCGCGTGTTTCTGACCAACGATTCGGGGGCGATGCACGTGGCGTGCGCGCTGGGCGTGCCGACGGTGGCGGTGTTCGGGCCCACGGACTACGTGGCGACGGCTCCGGCGGGGCCGGTTTCGCGGATTGTGCGGCAAGAGGTGGCATGCGGGCCGTGCCTGCTGAGGGATTGCCCGGGGGATCACCGCTGCATGACGCGAATTTCGGCCGAGCAGGTGGCGGAAACAGCTCTGGAGTTGGTGAAATAAAATCTCAGTGGATACACGCTCGAAAATAGTGACGCCGGAGACGGCGATGGAAGCGGCGAGGCATGCCCGGGAGCAGGGAAGAACCGTGGCGCTGGTGACGGGTTATTTCGACCCGCTGACGGCGGCGCACGCGCGGCGGCTGGAAGAGATTGGGGCGCTTCACGGCGCGTTGATCGCGGTAGTGAGAGAGCCGGCCCGGCCGGTGCTGCCGGCGAGGGCGCGGGCGGAACTGGCGGCGGCGCTGCGGGTGGTGGATTACGTGGTAATTTCGGAAGAGCCCGCGCCACCGGAATGGATAGAGCGCCTGGCCCCGGATGCGGTCTATCGGGAAGAGGCGGCCGATGAGGTGCGCAGGGGGGACCTGATCGAACATGTTCAGAGCCGGCACCAGTGACCGCGGCACGACGGGAGAGCGCATCCTCATCGTCCGGCTCGGCGCGATGGGCGACATCATTCATGCGCTGCCGGCGGTGGCGAGCCTGAAACACGGGTTCCCGGGATCGGACGTGAGCTGGGTCGTGCACCGGCGGTGGACGCCGCTGCTTGAAGGCAATCCCTTCGTGGACCGCGTGATTCCGCTGGACCGGTGCAGCCTGAGCTGCGTGCGGGAGGCCTGGAAGGATCTGCGGGCGCGGCCCTACGACTTTGCGGTGGACTTCCAGGGGCTGGTGCAGTCGGCGGTGATCGCCTCGGTGGCGCGGCCGGACCGGATCTTCGGATTCCACCAGTCGCAGGTGAAGGAGAAGCCGGCGGCGCTGTTTTACTCGACGCGGATCCGGGCCGTGAGCAGGCACGTAGTGGACCGGAATCTGGAACTGGCGGCCGCGGCGGGAGCTTCGGCGATGCTTCAGATGTTTCCGCTGCCGGAGGGCGAAAAGGAAGGCGAGCTTCCGGAAGGCGAATTCGTGCTGGCGAACCCGCTGGCGGGGTGGGGGGCGAAGCAGTGGCCGCTCGAGAATTACGGGAAATTGGGGCGGATGCTGCGGGAGGAGCTCGGAATCCCGCTGGTGCTGAACGGCGCTCCGGACGCCGCGGGGACGCTGGGGCGCGTGAAAGAGGCGCGCGTGCACGTGACGGGCATCCCGGGGCTGATCTACGCGACGAGGCGCGCGCGCGCGGTGGTGGGCATCGACAGCGGCCCGCTGCACCTGGCGGCGGCGCTGGGCAAGCCGGGCGTGGCGATCTACGGGCCGACGGATCCGGCGCGCAACGGGCCGTACGGGGAGACGTTCACGGTGTTGCGCAGCGCGCGGGCGATCACGAGTTTCAAACGGCGCAAACCGGTGGATCGCAGTATGGAGGAGATCACCCCGGAGATGGTGTTCGAGGCGCTGAAGGGCAGGATCGGGCTCCGCGCCAGTTCCGCCGGGTCCGGTTCCGCGTGATGCGCCGATACTGGTTTCCGAAGCCGTATGCCGACCGGGTGGCGCGCCTGCGCGTTCCGTTCGGGTTCCTGCTGGTGGCGGCATTCGCGTGGTTTGCGGCGCCGACGCCGGGCTCGATGGCGATCGGGCTGCCGGTGGCGGCCGCGGGTCTGCTGTTGCGGGGCTGGGCGGCGGGGCACCTTGCGAAGAACGAGCGGCTGGCGACGAGCGGGCCGTACGCGCACGTGCGGAATCCGCTGTACGTCGGGACGCTGACGGTGGCGGCGGGGCTGGCGATCTGCTCGCGGGAACCGCTGCTGGCGGCGCTGTTCGCGATCGTGTTCGCGCTGGTGTACCTGCCGGCGATCGAACTGGAAGAACAACACCTCAGGAAATTGTTTCCGGAATACGAGCAGTACGCCGAGCGCGTGCCGATGCTGGCGCCGCGCCTTCGCGGGGAGGGCGCAAGCGGAAGCTTTCGTTGGGCGCTATACAAGCGCAACGAGGAATACCAGGCGCTATTCGGGCTGATCGCGGGAGTGGCGTTTCTGGCGTGGAAAGCCTGGCGCTGATCCGGGATTTGCGAGATCGGCCCGGAATGCTCGAGCGAAGATGCTCGCTTCAAGCAGGCCCCGTTCGGGCACGCGTGAGTCTTATCGTTTCGCGGGCGGCGGCACGGGCTTCGAGAAGATGGCGTCGTCGATTTCGGCGTTGTTGCGGATTTCGGTCATGCGGACCGTGATTTCGCCGACGCCGGGCGTGCTCTGCTTCATGAGAAACGGGGCTTTGACGCCGCCTCCGGCATCGCGGTAATCGGAAAGATCCACGGTGATATCGAGGAGGCCGCGCGGGGTCTTCACCTTCACGGTCTGCCGGACCAGGAGATAGGTTTCGGCGTCGTAGTAGCGGACGGCGGGCGTGCCGTTCTTTTCGGTGAAGAGGATGGTCCAGGCGTCGCGGCCGCCGATTCGGGTCTTGCCTTTGAGGACCGCGGTTGCGTAGATGTCGCGCCACTGGAGCATGGGATTGAAGGCGGATTCGGCGCGTTCGGCGGCGAGCGCCGCGCCGGTCAGTTCGGTAACGGCTCCGGTGGGGTCCTGGCGCCAGGCGACGACGCCGTCGAACCCCTGCCTGGTTTCGCCGAAACCTTCGATGGCCGTCACGATCAGGTGCTTGTTGGGCGCCTTGGCATAGAACTCCATGACGCTGTGCTCTTCGTGGCCGGCGATCTGCATGTAGCCCTTGCTGACGGTGCTCGTCATTCCGGCGAGCGCGGCCCGGCCGCCGGTTGCTTCGATGGATTTCTCGATGATCTGCCTGGCGGTGAGCGGCGCGGGAGGATGCGGCTGGGTTTGGGCGGCAGCGAAAGTCCAAAACAGGGCGGCGGTGAGGATAAGAGGCATTTCTTTACAGGTTATCCCGGATCAGGTGACGCGGCGGCGGAAGCCGCGGTTTCGGGCGCGGCGGCTTGCGTTCACGGGGCGGGCGCGTTTTTTTCTCTTTCGCTATCAGTTCGAAGCGCGCCGGGGCGGCGGGTTGCGCGGGGCGGGTGTGTATCCAATGAACGTGGAGGAAACATGCGGAAACATTTGGCGTGGGTTGCGTTCGCGAGTGGAATCGCGTTCATCGCGGCGGGGCAAACCTTGATCAACGGGGGGCGGCAGATTTCAGGGGCATTGGATGCGGGAGACGCCGCGTCCACAAGGCCGGCAAAGACCGGGACGGCGCTGCCGCCGACGTGCGTGCCGGGAGCGCAGTTTTTCAAGACCGACGCGGCGGCGGGGCAGAACCTGTACTTCTGCACGGCGGCGAACACGTGGACGCAGATGACGGGGAGCGGGGGGACGGGACTCACGTCGCCGTTGACGACCAAAGGAGACCTCTGGGGTTTCGCGGGCACGAATGTGCGGATCCCGGTGGGGCAAAACGGGCAGGTGTTGACCGCCGATTCGACAGAGGCCGCGGGCGTGAAGTGGGCGGCAGCCGGATCATCGGTGACGAAGGTGCTTCGCCAGGAGGCTCTGTTCTTCGCGAGTTCGGACAGTTCCAACACGGCCCGCCCGGCAGGCGGCGTCAGCCAGCCCGCATCGAATGGCGCCACGTTGAACTATTCGGATCAGACGACGTACCGGGTTCCGTCGGCGACATTCGCCAAAGGTTCCGCGGATTTGTCGATTTACGTGACGACGTGGCTGCCGCCGAACTACGACGGCGGGCCGATCTCGCTGAGCCTGGCGCGAGGAACTAGCTGGACTCCCGGGGCTGTGGTGTGGAAAGTGCAGGCGGCCTGCACGGCGGCGAACGGGTCAAGCAACTGGGGGACGCCGGTCGATTGGGCGACAGTCACGGACACGGGCTACACAGGCACGCCGGTGTATGGAACGGTGTCGTTCGGCAACTTCCCGGGAGCTTGCACGGCGGGAGCGGAGCTGACGTTGATCCTCAGCCGGCTGTGCACGAACGCGGCGGACACTCTGGCGGCGACGGCCAGCGCCAACAGCCTGCTGCTGCGATATAAGGTAACACTGGAGTAGCGCGATGCGGACTACGATTTTGCTGTTGATGGCGAGCCTCGATCTGGCGGCTTCGATTACGAATGTCCGGGTGACGGGGACGATACCGACGCAAGCCTTGCTGTCCTACACGGCGCCGGACGCTTCGGCCTGCGCGCTGGAAGTTTACGACATGACGGGGATGAAGGGCGGCGGGCTCAGCGTGACGGCGGCGACAAGCGCTACTCCGATCGAGATCACGACGCAGTACGACCACTATCTGACCACGGGCGACCGGGTGTATATCAGCGGCGTGGGCGGGAACACGAACGCCAACGGCTACTGGACGGTGACGGTGACGGGCACGCGGACGTTTCAGCTCGACGGCTCGACGGGCGGCGGCGCGTTCACGTCGGGCGGGACGGTCGGAATTCTGGTGCACGACTTGAACACGCGGCTGTTCGCGGGGGCGGACCTGGACACGCGCGCGGGAAACGTGGCGGGCGCGCGGGACCGGGTATTCGTGATCGGGAAGCGCGCGGCGGAGAAGGCGAGCGACAACCGCTGGTATTCGCGGGCGCTGCAGGTGGACACGGACCACCGCTACCGGTTGAGGTGCGGGACGGACGTGGCGGAAGGCAACTTCCGCACGGCGAACATCGCGCTGGGGAGCCCGATTTACGACGTGTGGCCGGCGAATGCGGACGCGCCGGGAGGGATGGCGTGGCCGACGATCGACTGGGGCTCGGCGCGGACCCCGGGGCCGAACACGCTTTCGAACTCGGGGACGACGGTGACGTCGGCGGCGCACGGGCTGGCGGCGGGCGACCTGGTGCAGCTTACGTCAGGGCCGCAGCTTGGACAGGTGAAGCGGGTGACCGCGGTTTCCAACTCGAATCAGTTCACGATCAACTCGGCATTTTCGGCGGACCAGGCGAATCAGAGCTGGGTGAAGCTGGATCCGACGAAGACAGCTTCGGCGCAGACGATCATCGATCCGCAGAGCGGGGTGCTGCTGCGGCGGATGAGCGGGCTCAGGGCGTTTCCGCCGGTGGTGAAAGCGGCGCGGGAGGCGTGGGGCGGCTGGACGGATCCGGGGAACGTGATCGCGGACGACGGGGCGGCGGCTTCCTACACGGGAACGGGCGCGGGCACGCAGCCGTGGATGACGGTGACATCGTCGTATGTGACGCCGGGGTATGGAGAAGGATGGCTGGATTTGGGGTCGAGCGACGGCGCCTACAACCAGGTGGGGTACGTGGAGGTGCTGCTGAAAGGATCGGCATCGGCGGCGGGCGCGGACGGATCCGTGGACGTTTGCCTGAGCAAGAACGGCGTGGACTGTTTCACGCGCGTGGTGACGCAGGACCTGAGCCAGTGCGCGTCGGGGTGCCTGATCGGATCGACGGAGCCGGTTCTGAAATTCTGGGAGCCGGCGGACGATCCTGCGAAGACCGCCCTTCCGAGGAAGGACCTGTTCGGGCGGACGGGGACGGCGACATGGACGGCGGCGACAAAGAAGCTGGCGATCACGCCGTCGGAACAGGGATTCAACCTGAACTGGAAGCCGGGCAGCCGGATCACGGTGGACGGCGTATCGCGGGTGATCGCGTCGGTGGACGGGCTGTACCAGTTGACGCTGGAGGACGGGCCGGCGGCGGACGGCTCGTATTCGTACTCGGCGTCGAACTTCAGCGTATTGATTCGGAAGACGACGCCTTCGGCGGACAGGGTGAACGTGCAGTACGTCTCCTTCTACGTGGGGACGGAGACCGGCGCGGGAGTTCTGTACACGGGCGACGACCGCTGCAGCCCGGTGAAGGCGACGCAGACGTACAACGGGACGTCGCGGGACGGATATGTCTGCGAGTCGAACCACGGCGACACGCTCAGGATGCACTGGATCGATCCGGTGACGGGGGATGCGGTGTTTCTGGCGCGGACGATGCTTCCGAGCGGGGCGGACAAAGGGAAATCGTGGGGGCCGGTGGTGGGATGCGCGACGATGCAGGCGAATGCGACGGACCCGCGGAAGCTGTACTGCTCGGCGCCGCTCAGGGAAGGCGGAACCGGGCTGGTGGAAGCGACGTACAACGGGACGATGCTGGACCAGCCGATCGAGAGCCCATCGACGCAGTTCACGCAGCGGCTGGTGGATGCGGACGGGAAGAGTATCACGGAGCTGATGTCGGACTTCCTGGCGGCGAACGATCCGGCGGGCCCGCCGCTGATCACGAACAACGGGGCGTGCGCGCTGAGGGCGGTGACCTCGCACTACGCTTCGTTCGTGTGCTGGTGGGGGACGCAGGATTCCTACGGATGGATGGCGCTGATGGATATCGACACGGGGCGGATTGTGGCGGCGGCGAGCTCGAACGGGTATTTTCCGCTGCGGCACTGCGCGATTCACGGCAGCGCGGCGATCGAGAGCGTGGCGGAAGGAAAGATCTACATCCAGCCGAACGTGAAGAGCTCCGGGAGCGGAAGCGGGTGCGGGCAAGGGCCGTGGCAGACGGAGGTGAGCGGCGGCCTGCCGCTGCCGCCGTCGGGGAACGTGGCGTGCCCGGCGAAGCAGTGGTGGGAGGAAACGACGGGGGCGAATCCGCGGACCTGCACGACGATTACGGTGAGCGGCGATCTGTACGATCCGACGCCGTGCCCGGGGATGGAGACCTCGGCGCGGGGCGACGCGATGGGAATTCCGTGGCTGGGAGCGCGGCCGGGCGACATCTTCGCTACAAGCAGCACGTTCACGAGCACGGCGGAGTTCATCCAGTTGCTCGAGAAGAACGGGGATACGTGGACGGTGCTGCGGGGAGTATACGGCAGCGGGTTCAAGCAACTAAGCGCGGCGGCGCCGGTGTACGCGCACTGCACGGCGGCAAAGTACCCGATGAGCATCAACGCGGCGGCGATGATGTTCTGGGACTACGCGCAAAGCCCGGCGGGCGCGGATGCGACGAAGATGTTCATCATCGAATCGAGCCACTACATGCAGAAGTTCGACCGGCGGGTGAACGAGGGATACCTGCTGACGGAAGGGACGCCGCCGGAAATGGCGGCGCAGTACGCGAACCAGACGGGGCGGAAGCTCGCGTTCGATCCGGCGTTCGCGGGGAAGCTGGGCAATCCGGGCTCGGACACGCATCCGTCGATGGGGCAGAGCGACCCATCGCTGACGTTTCAACTGGACCAGTCGCCGTTATACGCGAGCCCGTGGCGGGGGAACGAGGCGATCACGACGATCAGCGCGCCGCTATACAGGATGACGCCGGGGCTGAACCGGAAGTATTTCCCGACGATGGCGTTCTGCGGGAGCCGCCCGCTGGTGGACGTGAGCGGGCCGGGATCGAAGATCGCGAACGGAGCGGGCGACAGTTATAAGTACTGCGTGATCGAGCGGGACGCGGCGACGGAATGCACGGACGGGAGCGGCAACCCGTACGCGGGCGCGGCGGTGGGGCAGGCGCTTTTCAATTGCCCGTACCTGACCTCGACGACCTCGGGATGCGGATCGATGACGGAGGGGACCAACGACAGCATCCATGCGTGCATCGCGGATGCGAACGCACGGTTCGACACGGCGTACCAGCTCGGCATCGGGCCGGTGAAGGATGGGGACGATAAGCAGGGACGATGGTCGAGGACGCTGAGCCGGATGCTGGGGTATCCGCACAGGCAGTCGTTTTACCAGAACATCACGGCGCTGCCGGACGCGAGCTGGGCGGTCGGGTTCACGGCGCTGGCGGGCGGGACCGAGAACATCCTGCTGGGAGTGAAGCTGCCGCCGTACCCGGCGGACGACGGGCCGGCGAGCGCGGGGACGTTCACGCCGGTTCCGGTGCACGTAAGCACGACGCCGCCGCCGGGGACGGACAACGTGGTGGTGGAGTTCGGGTACGACCCGGATTTCCACTGCACATCGCGCGGGGAAGCTTGCGTGAGCGCGACCGGAGGAGCGGCGGAGCAGCCGGTGAACGAGGCGCTGCCGTTCTACTGGGCCGGGGAGGCGTACACGGGAGTGCCGTGTTCGAACGGATGCACGGTGACGATTCCGGCGCTATCGCAGCGGGTGCTGTACTACCGCGTGAAGTACCGCGCGGCGAACGGGAGCGTGGTGGGAGCGGGGCGCACGGAGGTTCAGACGACTCCGTAAAACACGAGAACCAGGGGCAGGCACGCGTGTCCACAAGAGGCACGCGAGCCGGCCACCGGTTTTCGGCCGGTCGCCGGTTTTCGCGAACGGCTGATACAATAGCGTTCTCATGAAATCGGTTTTGAGATCCGCGCGTCCGATTTTCAGCGTGAAAAACAGAAGATGGAGACTCCGGGCATGGCGGATCGCGATTCCGCTGTTGCTGATGGCGGCCTGGGCGCACGGGCAGTCGTGGCGCGAGTCGTATTACCCGCGGCACAACTTCACGTTCGCGATGGGGGTGGCGCAGCCGAGGGCTGACCTGGCGAACGCCTTTGAAACCAGGCCGTTGATTTCGGCGGCTTACGGGTACCGATTCCAGCGGTATTTCCAGGTGGATGTGGGGCTGGACACGGTGTTCGGGGCGGCGGGGGTGCGGGCCTTCGAGGACACGGGCATCGGGTACGCTCGGATCCGGGACTACGAGTTTTTCCTGCCGCTGGGCGGGCGCGCGATCCTGCCGCTGTTCCGCGGGCGGCTGCTGATCGCGGGCGGCGGGGGCGGGGCGTGGGCTCACTACACGGAGTTGCTGCACCAGCCTGCGGACTACGTTCACGTGGACTGCCTGACGTGCGGGAGCCGGAACGGCTGGATGAGTTACGCGCTGGCGGACGTCTCGGCGTTCCTGGACCAGGGGCAGCATTTCCGGGTGGGCGCGGTGGCGAAGGTGTACAGGGGGTACACGAACGGCGACCCGCTGGGCGCGCTTCCGGCCGTACGGACGACGGACCGATGGGTGAATATCATGGGGCTGTTCGGGTTCAGCTTTTAGGGACATGCGCCGGATCCCAGCGCAGCATGCTTAGAGAACAACATGTGAATCCACTTTGGGCGGCTTCTGGCCCAAACCGACTGTATCCGATTGATCCGCTCGGCGGTTTTTGAGCAGAGCCGACGTGTCAGGCTCCTGCTCGAAGGCGCAACCAGCTTCTTCCCGCAGTGAATGCAGGGTTCCTCCTGCTCATACGTGCCCCACGGATGCCCACCGAGACCCATCAGCCAGGCCGAGAGCGCGTTCGTCTTCTCGCACGTGGAGCCTACCAGGGAACACTTGACGCAGCGCAATCCAGCAAACAGATCCCGCAATTGCGCCTCGGTAAACGAATTGATGTGGCCCCAAGGCGGGTTCAGCCTGCCACAGGTTCCGCAGACGGTCCGCCCGAGTCGTGTGTCCTGTTCGAACGGAACGCCAATTACCACCTCGTGCCGCGCCACTCTTGCAATTTCCCGTGCCGCACCCCGGAAGTCTCGGATATGCTCGAGAACCTCGGCGCAGAAGACGACATCGAAGGATTCGGAGGGGAAGTGCAGCCGAGTCGCATCACCGGCCACCGTCTTAACGCCTTCAATCTCGAAGCTCGGCTTCTCGATGTCGAGCGCGGTAACCTCGGAGAAGTATTCTGTGAGCAGGCGCGAGAAATGCCCGTCCCGCGCGCCGATATCAAGCACGCTGTTGCGGTTTTTCGGGAGCAACTTTAGCAAGTCGGCAGTTCTCTCTTTTTCATCTGCGCTGGCTCGGTATTCATTCAGGTCCACTATGCAAATGCTACATCATGTGGCACGGTGAGGCGATCGAGCTCACGTGGGCGAGGGCGGCGCGCTGCCTGGAAATCCTGGCGAATCAGGCGAAGCTTGCCGGCTCGCGATGAGCGAGCGATCTGGCAAATCGCAAGTACGCGAGCGTGCGTTCTCTATAAAGCCCGCCGAGGACGGCGAAGTAGGCCGCCGCGCCGGCGGCGATTTCCGAGGCGAGCCGGACCGCGGGCGGCCACGCGGCGCCGGATCCAGCGAAGAGCAGGACGGCCATGGCCATCGCCGCGCAAGCGACGCCGGCGGGCTCGAGCGCGCGCAGGTAATCGGAGACGGGCATGCCGATTCGGCGGAAGGTCCTGCGGAAATACGGGATGGCGGTGACCGGGTAGCTGACGCTCCAGGCCGCGGCCACGCCGGAGATGCCCCAGTGGCTGCCGGCGAGGAGGGAAAGCCCGACCACGAACAGGCTGAAGATCGACACCCGCATGGTGAAGCGCGCCTCGCCGGTCACGACAAGGATCTGGGGCAGGAACGCGGAGAAGGTCCTCAACGCGGCGTAGAGGGCGAGCCAGCGGAGGGGCGCGACGGCTCCGGCCCATTGACGGCCGAGCGCGACGCCCACCGCATCGCCGGCCACGAGCGCGAGGCCGAACACGGCCGGCAAGGTGATGACGGTGGTGATCTCGGTGAGCCGGAGCAGATAGCGGCGGATTGCGGCGGGATCGTCCTGAAGATTTGCGAACAGAGGCGTGCTCACCCGCATTATCAGGGAGGTGATCTTCTCGCCCGGCATGCCCGCGAGGTCCCAGGCCATGGTGTAGGTCCCGAGGAGCGCGCTGCCCCAGCGCCGGCCGACGATGATGAAGTCGGTATTGGAATAGGCATACCAGGAGATGCGGCTCACCAGGACGTGCGTGCTGAGCGCCAGCGCGCCCGCTAGAGAACGCCAGCGCGGCCAAGCGAAGCCCAGGGGGCGGGCGGCGATGGAGAGGGCGGTCGCGGTGAGGGCGCCCGCAAGGCTGCCGGCGACCAGCGCCCAATAGCCGAACCGGAACCAGGCCAGGGCCAGCGTGGTTGCGGACTGGACGAGGCTCTGGGCGACCTCGATCGCGGACAGGGTCTTGAACTGCAGGTCCTTTTGCAGGCGCGAGTACGGGAGGATGCGCAGCGAGCTCAGCAGGAATCCCGCGCTCATGGCCACGATCACCTGGAGCAACTGGGGCGTGTGGAAGAATCGGGCCAGCCACGGTCCTGCGGCGACCGAGACCAGGATGCCCAGCAGACCGAAGCCGGCCGATACGAGGTTCAACTGCGAGAGTTGATCCGGGGTGAGCTTCTGGGCGAGCACGGCCGCGCCGCCGACCTCACTGATCATCACCAGCAGGCCGACGTAGATGGTGGTCATGCCGAAGATGCCGAAATCGGCGGCGGTCAGCAGGCGGGCGAGGGCCAGAAGCGAGAGCCAGGTGAAGAACTGGGTAGCCCACTTGCCGAAGAAGGTCCACCCGACGCCGCGGGCGAGGTGACGGTCGAGTTTCTCGAACGAAGTCCGGGGTTCGCTGGATGCCAATTAAAGGGATTAGTATAGCGTTCGGCGCGTGGGGGCGTATACAAACGCCCGGGCCGGTGTCCGGCGGCGTATCCGATCGCGGTAAGAATCCCAGCGCTATGCGGCGGCCGGTTGCGCCTCAAGGAAACCGCCCATCGGATTTTCGGATATCGTATATGTAGCGCTGGGAAGGAGTGCATATGCGGCGAATTGCGCGCGTTGTTGGGATTCTGATTGCGTTAGTCGTTATAGTCGCGGTCAGCTTGCCTTTTCTGATCAATGCGAACCGGTTCAAGCCCAAGCTGGAAAGCACGCTGTCGGAGGCGCTCGGGCGGCAGGTGACGATCGGCGATCTGAAGCTATCGCTTCTTTCGGGAGGCGTGACGGCGAACGGTCTGGCTATCGCGGACGATCCGGCTTTCAGCAACACACCTTTCGTTCAGGCGAAATCGCTCGACGTGGGGGTTGAATTGTGGCCGCTGATTACGTCGCGGAAGCTGAACGTGACGCGGCTCACCATCGAGCAGCCCGAGGTGAAGCTGCTCCAGGCGCCCTCGGGACGCTGGAACTATTCGAGTCTTGGCGGGAAGCCTGCGCAGGGCCCGCCGGCGGCGGCGCCGGCTGCGTCTTCGGACAAGGAGGGCATCGACGTCAGCGCGAAGCTGGTACGGATTGTGGACGGGCGCTTCTCGATGGGGATGGCGAGCGGCCGGCAGAAGCCGCTGGAGCTCGACAAGGTGAACCTGGAGGTTCGGGATTTCTCGCCGGCATCGGCGTTCCCGTTCACGTTCAGCGCGCAGGTGGCGGGCGGCGGCGAGATCAAGCTGGAGGGCGAGGCGGGGCCGCTCGATGCAACGGATGCCGAGTTGACGCCGTTCTCGAGCACGATCGACGTCACGCAGCTCAATCTGGCGGCGGCGCTGGCGGGCACGATGCCGGATCTAGCGGGGATCGCGTCATTCCACGGGAGGGGCGAGTCCTCCGGCGGGCGGCTGGCGCTGAACGGGAAACTGAAGGCGGACGGGCTCAAGCTGGTGAAGAACGGATCGCCCGTGCGCAAGCCGGTGGAGGTCGATTTCGCGGCAGCCGACGATCTGACGAAGCACATCGTGACCATCGAGCGGGGCAATGTGAGCGTGGGGGCGGCGGCGGCAAGCCTCATCGGCACGGTTGCGCAGGCGGGCGAGGAGACGAATCTCGACATGAAGTTCGCCGGGCGGGATATGCCGGTGCCCGAGCTGGCGGCGCTGCTGCCGGCGCTGGGGATCGCGCTGCCGGCGGGATCGAAACTGGAAGGCGGTGTCGCGAACGCCGCGTTCACGCTGAAGGGGCCGGCCGGCCGCACGGTGGCGAACGGCACGGTGGCGCTGAACAATACGCGGCTGGCGAACTTCGATCTCGGGAACAAGATGGCTCTGATCCAGCAGTTGGCGGGAATCAAGAGCACGCGGGACACAGATATTCAGGCGTTCAGCGCGAATTTGCAGATGTCGCCGGGAGGGATCGCCGTCAGCGATCTGCGGCTGGTGGCGCCGGCGATCGCGGAGTTAAGCGGGAACGGCACGGTGAGCCCGGCGAACGCGCTCGACTTCACGATGAGCGCGACGATCCAAACGTCGCGCTCGGCGCTGTTGAGCCGCACGGCGGTGCCGTTCTTTATTCAGGGGACGGCGGAGGACCCGGTGTTCAAGCCCGATGTGCAAGGGCTGGCGAAGGCTCAGGCGCGCAGCCTGGTGCAATCAGAGGTGCAGAAGCAGTTGCCGGGCAATACGGGGAAGGCCATCAGCAACGCGCTGGACAAGCTGCTGGGCGGTAAGAAGAAGTAGGAGCAGGGTACTCATTTCCCGAAAAATCGGGGAATGAGTATACTGTCACCGGTTTTTGGGGCTACTTGATTTCCGGGCTGTTGACGGTGGCGGGTTCGGAGCCCCAGTTCTCGCGGATGATGTTGCTCGGGTCGGAGTAGAAGGTGCGGCGGCCGGTGCTGTTGTAGACGTCGGGCACGGCAGTGATGATGAAATTGCCGCCGTTGCCCTGGATGGAGAAGGTGTAGCCGGTTTTGTGGCCCTTGGCCAGGTCGCCGGGGATGAGATCGGCGGCGGCGGGGCCGGGCTGGCCGCTGGTCGGAGGCCCGAGTTCCTCGAGCTTGGTGGCGAACTTGCCGAACTGCGAGAAGTACTGCACTTCGGCGGTCTGGAGCGTCCGGATCTGCTGGATGGCCGCGCTTTCCATGGTCTGCATGCGGGCTTTTTCCAGCCTGGGGATGGCGACGGCCGCGATGATGAGGATGATCGCGACCACGATCAACATTTCTATGAGCGTGAATCCACGGCGCTTTGCGGACGCGTTCGATCTTTTCATGAGGGCCCTCCCGAGCGATAAATCCTTCCGGTTGTCCATGCGAACGTCACCTTAACATAGTTAGACGCTGCCTGCGGCCTCTCCGTGCAGAACGGATTTTCGTATCAGTTCGTCGATGGAGCGCAGGGTGCGGAGGACGCCGCCGAGCAGATCGAGTTTCAGAGCGTTAGGACCATCGGAGAGCGCGCGCTCGGGGGCTTCGTGCACCTCGACGAACAGGCCGTCGATGCCGACGGCGACGGCGGCGCGGGCGAGCGGCTCGACGAACTCGGCCTGCCCGCCGGAGGCCGTGCCGGCGCCGCCCGGAAGCTGCACGCTGTGCGTCGCGTCAAAGACGACGGGGAATCCGAACGTGCGCATGATGGCGAGGCTGCGCATATCGACGACGAGATTGTTGTAGCCGAAGGTGGTGCCGCGCTCGGTGAGCAGCAGCCGCGTGTTGCCGGTGGAGGCGACCTTTTCCGCGGCGAGGCGAAAATCGTTGGGCGCCAGGAACTGGCCCTTCTTCAGGTTGATGATGCGGCCGGTGCGCGCGGCTTCGAGCAGCAGGTCGGTCTGGCGGCAGAGGAAGGCCGGGATCTGGAGGATGTCGGCGACCTCGGCGGCGGGCCCGGCCTGCGCGGGTTCGTGGATGTCGGTGATGATCGGGTAGCCTTCCGCTTTCAGGCCGGCCAGGATCCGGAGGCCTTCCTTCATGCCCGGTCCGCGGTAGGAATTCAGGCTGGTGCGGTTGGCCTTGTCGAAGGAGGCCTTGAAGACGAAATCGCCGGCAACTTTGCGGATCTCGCGAGCGAGGAAATGGACGTGCTCTTCGCTCTCGATGACGCAGGGGCCGGCGATGAGGGCGAGCGGCGCGCCGCCTCCGAAGGCGATGCGCTTGCCGGCTGGGGTTGTGAGTTCCACGGTCATCGGGTTGCGAGCAGGGGCGCGGCCGCTTCCGCCTGGCGCTTGTTGCGATACTCGCGGGCAGCGCCGATGAAGGCCTGGAAAAGCGGGTGCGGCTCGAGCGGTTTCGATTTGAACTCGGGGTGGAACTGGCAGCCGAGATACCAGGGGTGATCCGGGTATTCGCAGATCTCGACGTAGACGCCGTCGGGAGTCTGGCCGGCGAGGCGCAGGCCGTGTGCGGCCAGCACGTCTTCGTATTCGCGGTTGAACTCGTAGCGATGGCGATGGCGCTCGCTGATCTCGCGCCTGCCGTAAGCGGCCTCGGCGAAGCTGCCCTCGGCCAGCACGCAGGGATACGCGCCCAGGCGCATGGTGCCGCCCAATTCATCGACGCCCTTCAACTCGCGCAGTTTGTAGATGACGCGGTGCGGGGCGGCGGGGTTGAACTCGGTGGAATCGGCACCGGCGAGGCCGCAGACGTTGCGCGCGAACTCGATGACCATGGTCTGCATCCCGAGGCAGATTCCGAAGTAGGGCACCTTGCGCTCGCGGGCGTATCGGATGGCTTCGATCATGCCCTCGATGCCGCGCTTGCCGAAGCCGCCGGGGACCAGGATGCCGTCGAACCTGTCGAGCATGGCGAGCGCGCCGGGGGCGAGCAGACGGTCGGATTCGATCCACTCGATATTGACCTTGAGGCCGTGCGCCAGGCCGCCGTGCAGCAGCGCCTCCTTGAGGCTCTTATAGGAATCCTCGTATTCGGTGTACTTGCCGACGAGGGCGATGTCCACTTCACCCTCGGGGTTTTTCAGACGATCGAGCATGGCGCTCCAGCGGGTGATGTTGCTGGGCGCCGCGCCGATCTTGAGGAGCTTGAGAATGCTGTCGTCCACGGACTGCGCGGCAAGGCCGAGGGGGACTTCGTAGACCGACGGCACATCGCAGACGCTGATGACCTTCTCGACATCGACGTCGCAGAAGAGCGCGATCTTCTCGCGCATTTCCGGCGAGAGGTCATGGTCGGTGCGGCAGAGCAGGAGGTCGGGCTGGATGCCAATGGCGCGCAGTTCCTTCACGCTGTGCTGGGTGGGTTTGGTCTTGAGCTCATGCGCCGCGGCGATCCAGGGGACCAGCGTGAGGTGAATGAAAACGGTGTTGTCGCGGCCGAGCTCGTGTCGCATCTGGCGGATCGCTTCCAGGAAGGGCAGCGACTCGATGTCGCCGACGGTGCCGCCGATCTCGACGATGACGATATCGACGCCGGAGGCGACCTTGCGCACTCCGGCCTTGATCTCGTTGGTGACGTGCGGGATCACCTGGACGGTTTTGCCGAGGTAATCGCCGCGGCGCTCCTTGGCGATGATCTGCTCGTAGATGCGGCCGGAGGTGAAGTTGTTGCTCTGGGTGAGGACGGCGTGGGTGAAGCGCTCGTAGTGGCCGAGGTCGAGGTCGGTCTCGGCGCCGTCGTCGGTGACGAAAACCTCGCCGTGCTGGAAGGGGCTCATGGTGCCCGGGTCCACGTTGAGGTAGGGGTCGAGTTTCTGGAGCGTGATGCGCAAGCCGCGGCTTTCGAGCAGGCAGCCGATCGAGGCCGCGGCGATGCCCTTGCCTAGAGAGGAAACCACGCCGCCGGTCACAAAAATATACTTAGCCATCGTTCCTATTAGTTCTGTGTTGAGTATTGAGGAACTGCGGATCCCGGGAGGCTTCGAAGAGCTCGGAGACGCGCTCGAGGTCCTCCGGGGTGTCCACGCCGAGAGAATCGTAATCGGTCTCGATTACCCGAATGCGGAAGCCGTTCTCGATCGCGCGGAGCTGCTCGAGACGCTCGGCGCGCTCGAGCGGGCCGATGGGGAGCCGCGGGTATTCGAGCAGGAACTCGCGGCGGTAAACGTACAACCCGATGTGCTTGAAATGTTCGAGGCCGGGCGGGCGCTGGTCGCGCACGAAGGGGATGGGAAAACGGGAAAAATAGATCGCATTATCGGCGCGATCGGAGACGACTTTTACGACATTCGGGCTGGCGGCCTCTTCCGGGCGCTCGATCTTTTTTTTCAGGGTGGCCATGGGGATTTCGGGGTCGTCGAGGAGGCCGAGCACGGCGGCGTCGATGGCGGCGGGGTCGATCAGGGGCTCGTCGCCCTGGATGTTGACGATCAGCTCGGCGGAATCGGCCGAGGCGACCTCGGCGGCGCGGTCGGTGCCGGAGGGGTGATCGGCGCGGGTCATGCGGACGGGAGCGCCGAAGCGGCGGGCGGCGGAAGCGACGCGATCGTCGTCAGTCGCAATGATGACGTTTGTAAGATAACGGGCCTGGCAGGCGCGCTCGAATACGTGCTGGAGCACGGGTCTTCCGGCCAGAGTGGCGAGGACTTTCCCAGGGAAGCGCGATGAGGCAAACCGGGCCGGTACGACCCCAAGAATCCTGCGGGGCACGTTCGATTTTATCATATGGAGGTGCGGGATTCCGAAGATCGGGTGCGGCGCACGCGCCTTGGCCGGCCGGCCTTTGAGAGCGCCGCGGCGAAGGCGGGCGCGGAGGAGGGAGTTCGGATGCCTTCGATTCCGAATTTCGAGAACCTGAAACGGCGGCGTGGGTCGGACGCAAGGGATTGCGAAACAGGCGGTTGCAGAGCGCCGGCGGGGAAGGCGGCATTTACATTCGCGAGCGCGCTCCATAAAATGGGAGTCGAACTCCGCGTGCTACACTGGAATCAACACCAGCAGAACGCGGAGGGGAGAGCCAGTGATGGTTCGGCAAGCAGCGTTACAGTGTACGCTTGCCGGCTTGGGAGTCGTTTTGCTGCTCGCCGGGCCGGCTGGGGCCGCCGACGACCAGAAAACGAGCCCGCCGGCTAAAGTCGAGATCCGGCCGCGGGCCAAGCCCGAGCCGGAGAGCGACATCCCGCGCACGAGCAATCTCCGGATCGACACGACGATCGTGCAGATACCGGTAACGGTCACCGACCCGCTGAACCGGTTCGTCACGGGCCTGGAAAAAGAAAATTTCCGGGTATTTGAGGATAAAATCGAACAAAAGATTGCTTACTTTTCGAGCGAAGACGCTCCGGTTTCGATCGGGATCGTTTTCGACCACAGCGGAAGCATGGGCTCGAAGCTGCAGCAATCGCGGCTGGCGGTGGCGCAGCTCATGAAAACGGCGAACCCGGAAGACGAGTTTTTCCTGGTGCAGTTCAACGACCGGCCGGAGGTCGCGGTGGGCTTCACGCACCAGAGCGAGGAGATCCAGAACCGGCTGACGTTCGTGCAGTCGAAAGGGCGGACGGCGCTGCTCGACAGCGTGTACCTGGCGATCAACCAGATGAGGAAGGACCCGCAGAAGAATCCGCGCAAGGCGCTGGTGATCATCTCCGACGGCGGGGACAACAGCAGCCGGTACACGGAGAGCGAGATCAAGAACCTGGTGCGGGAGGCGGACGTGCAGATCTACGCGATCGGCATTTTCGAGCCGATAGGGTCGCGGGGCCGGACGGCGGAAGAGATGGCCGGGCCGGGCCTGCTGAACCAGATCGCGGAGCAGACCGGCGGGCGGGAGTTCGAGGTGGACAATCTGAGCGAGTTGCCGGATATTGCGGCGAAGATCGGCATCGAGCTGCACAATCAATACGTGCTGGGCTACGCGCCTTCGAACCGGGAAAGGGACGGAAAGTACCGCCGCGTGCAGGTGAAGCTGGTGCAGCCGCGGGGACTGCCGCCGTTGCGCGCGTTCTGGCGGCTGGGATACTATGCGCCCACGCAGTAAAGTCGTTGCGATCCTGCTGGCGGCGGGATTCGGCGTCCCCCTTGCGGCCCAGGAGGCCGTCTTCCGGGCCGACACGCGTCTGGTCGTGCTGCACGCGACCGTCGTGGACAGCAAGGGGCGGTTCGTCACGAATCTTCCGCGCGATGCGTTTCACGTCTTCGAGGACGGGACCGAGCAGCAGTTGAAGATCTTCAAGCGCGAAGACGTGCCGGTGTCGATGGGCATCGTCATCGACAACAGCGGCAGCATGCGCGATAAGCGGAAGAAGGTGGAAGACGCGGCGCTGGGGCTGGTGAAGGCGTCGAACCCCGAGGACGAGGTTTTCATCGTCAACTTTAACGACGTGGCCTACCTCGACGTGCCGATGACGAACGACATGAAAAAGATGGAGGACGGAATCTCGCGTATCGATTCGCGGGGCGGCACGGCGATGCGGGACGCCATCGACCTCTCGATGGATTACCTGAAGAAGAACGCCAAGCACGACAAGAAGGTGATCGTCGTCGTGACGGACGGCAACGACAACAGCAGCGAGATCACGCTCGAGAAGCTGGTCGAAAAGATGCAAACGCGCGATCTGCTGGTGTACACGATCGGTCTGCTGGACGAAGAAGATCACAAGGAAGCGAAGAAGGCCAAGCGCGCGCTGGACACGATCACCAAGGCGACCGGCGGGCTCTCATTTTATCCCAACAACGTGGACGATGTGGAGGGGTTCGCGCTGCAGGTGGCGCGCGACATCCGCAACCAGTACACACTGGCCTACACGCCGTCGAACCAGACGCTGGACGGCGGATTCCGGCGCGTCACGGTGACGGCGAAGGGCCCGAATCATCCGACCGTGCGGACGCGCACCGGATATTACGCGACGCCGGAGCTTGCGACCGCGGGCACGACGGCTGCGCGGTAAGTGGCGGCCTAGCCCAGGCTTTCGGCGCTGTATCGCGTGATCAGGCCGGTGCGCACGGCGTGCCGGTATACCCGCACGAAAAACCAGGACGCCAGGAGAATATAGAAGGCGGCGAGCGAAGCGCCGACGGCGAGGCCGGCGCCCCAGAATGAACGGTGCGCGACGATGGCGCGCAGGCCCTCGAACACGTAAGAGGGCGGCAGCGCGCGCGAGACCGCGCGCATCCAGTCCGGCAGCGTCGAGAGCGGGTAGAACACTCCGGCGAACGGCGACAGCATGGCGGGAATCGGCCAGATGAACCACTCCGAGGCCGGTCCCAGGCGCAGCACCACCGCGCTGCCGAAAATCCCGAGCGCGATTCCGGAAAGAAACAGAACCAGCAGGAACGGGCCGATCATCAGCCCGTAGGCAAGGAACGACAAGCCGAACGCCGCCGTCGCCACCAGGATCATCACGCCGAGGCCGACCGCGCTCGTGCCGATGCTGGAGATTACCAGCCCGGCGACGTATTCGGCCGTCGAGAGAGGCGTCGCGAAAATGTTCAGAAAATTGCGCGACCAGACGTCCTCGAAAAAGGCCATGGTGACGCCCTGCATCACGCGGACCAGGAAATCCCAGAGCAGAACGGCGCCGAGCAGCGCGGGGACGAAGTTGAAACCCGTGCCGGTGATGGAGTTCAGGTATCGCGTGATGAAGCCCCAGAGGACGATGTCCACCGCGACCCAGGCGAACAGCGGCAGCACGCGCGGCGGGCTTCCGCGCAGCAGGTAGAACTGCCGGAGCACGATGGCTGCCGTGCGGCGAAGCGACATCAGCGGTCCTCCAGCGTCAGCGGCTCGCGCGCGACTGCGATGAACAGATCTTCGAGCGTGCGCTTGCCGTGCTCGCGCGGCAGCACCTTCGGATCGCCTTCGAGCAGGATGGCGCCGTGCGAAAGGAACAGCACGCGGTCGCAGACTTCCTCGACCTCGTACATGTTGTGCGAGGTCCACAGGACGCCGCCGGTGCCGCCGGCCGTAAGGCGCCGGATGCCGGAGCGGATGTCGCGAGCCGTGGCCGGGTCGAGCGAGGCGGTGGGCTCGTCCAGCAGCAGGAGCTGCGGCGAGTTCAGCATCGCCTTGGCAAGCGAAACCCGCGTCTGCTCTCCCGACGAGAGCGCGCCGCACTTTACCTTCTGAAACGATTCCAAGTTAAATTGTTTTATGACCGCCTCGATCCGCCCCGAAAGATTCTTCACGCCGTAGATCATGCCGAAGACGCGCAGGTTATGCTCGACGCTCAGGTTGCCGGGCAGCGGCGCGTAGACCGCGGCGAAGTTGGTGCGTTCGAGCGCGCGGGAGCGGTGCTCCGCGACGTCGATGCCTTCAATGCGGATCGTGCCGGAGGTCGGTTCGAGCACGCCCAATATCATGCTGATGGTGGTCGTCTTGCCCGCGCCGTTCGGCCCGAGGAGCCCCACGATCTCGTTCCGGCGCACTGCAAACGAGATGCCGTCCACGGCGGCCATGCCGCCATAGAGCTTTCGCAGATTCGACACTTCGAGGACGGGCTGCACCACGTATCAGTGTCGCCTATTTCGGGGACAGGCTACGAAATCACCAAATACGCCACAGCCCCGAGTTTGGGGATTTCGTAGCCTGTCCCCGAATTACGAATTAGAATGTGGCGGGCAGGAGGTAGAAGAGGGCGCGGCCGGCGATGGTGGCGAGCAGCACGGCGATGAGGGCGGGCAGCGAGGGCGGCAGCAGGCCGGCCACGAAGAAGCACAGGGCCAGCCAGGCGGAACGCGGCTGGTGCAGCGCGAAGATCCACACTGCCGCGATGACGAGCAGCGCGCTGCCGGCGATGCGCAGCAGGCCGGGACCCGCCGGAGGCGCGAACACCGCGGCCGCCAGCCCGCCGAGCACGAGCGCCGTCCCCAGGAACGATGCGGGCACCCAGCCGGAGTTCCATGCGGGCTGCGCGGGCACGGTATAGACGAGCGCGCTCGAAATCACCGCGGCCAGCCCCGCCAACGAGGCCGCGATGCCGAGCGCCAGCCGCCCGTCGGTGCGCCCAATCCACCAGAATCCGCTGTGAGCGAGCGCGAGCGCCACGAACACCGCCGTCAGCGCCACTTCCAGGCTGAGCGGCGACCGCCCGAGGTTCAGCACGGAACGCCACGCCGCGAGCGGCCGTCCCAGGTGCGCGACCGAGGCCAGCGCGCCGAGCGCGGCGAGCGGGAAAATCGCGAGCGCAAGCGGGCGCATCAGCGCGGGATCATGGCGCGCCTTCACGTCGAACAGCGTCGCCGCGAGCGCCAGCCCGCACGCCGACTGGATCGCGATCGTAAAAACGACGAGCGGCCATTCCTTCATAGGGCGGCCTCTTTCCGCGCGCGATACCGGATGGAGGGCTTCGTGATTCCCGGCGGCGGCAGGTCGCGCAGCGCGACGGCCGCGCCCGGCCGCTTCGCGATTTCCTCTAGCGGCCCGAACTCGATGGCGCGCATCGGGCACGCCGCAACGCACGCGGGCGCGCGCCCCGCATCGAGCTCGCTCACGCAAAAGTTGCACTTCCAGACGTGGCCCGCGCGCGCGTCGTACTGCGGCGCGCCGTAGGGGCACACCCACGTGCAATAGCGGCAGCCGATACAGCGGTCGGGGTCGTGCACCACAACGCCGTCCTTCGCGCGCTTGGTGTAGGCGCCCGCGGGGCAGTGGCTCACGCAGGCCGGATCGTCGCAGTGGTTGCACGACATCGACACGTTGTACGCGTACACGTCCGGAAATTCGCCGCCCTCGAACGTGCGCACCTTGCGGATCCGCGGCCCCGGCGCGAGGTCGTTGAAGTCCTTGCAGGCGACCTCGCAGGTTTTGCAGCCGATGCATTTGGTCGAGTCGACGAAGAAGGCGAGCTGCATATCAGGCTTTCTCCACCTCGACCAGGATGGTGTGCTGCGCGTTGCCGTGCGCGAGCGGGGTCGGCCGCTGGCTCGTGAGCACGTTGATGCAGCCGCGCCGGCAGACGCCGTTTCTGTCCGGCGTGTACCAGGCGCCTTGCGGGATCGAAACCACGCCGGGGCGAATGCGCTTCGTCACGCGCGCTCGAATGATGAGGGCGCCGCGGTCGTTGAACACCTTGACGCGGCTGCCGTCGGTGATGCCGCGCGGCGCGGCGTCCTGCGGGCTGATCCACATCGTCTGCGGCTCCAGCTCTTCCATCCACGGGTTCTCGTCGAAGGTGGAATGCGTGCGGCGCTTGACGTGCGGCCCGATGCATTGCAGCGGATAGCGCCGCTGGAGCGGGTCCTCCGGCCCTTCCCACGCGGGAATGTATTTCGGAATGGCTGGAATCTCGGGGTGGCGCAGGTCCTCGAGCGTTTTCGAAAAGATCTCGATCTTGCCCGAGGGCGTGGGGAAGGGGTGCGCCGCGGGGTCGCGGATTTCCTTTTCGAACGCGACGTACTCCTCGGGCACCTTACGATAGAAGCCGGCCTTGCTCAGCTCTTCGTAGGTTGGAAATTCCGGATCGGCGGCGCGCGCTTCGGCGACGATCTGCCTGAGCCAGCCTTCTTCGGTCTTGCCCTCGGTGAAGCGGTCGCCGACGCCGAGCCGCTCGGCCACGCGGCTCAACCACCAGTAATCGTGGCGGCACTCGTACGGCGGCTCGACGACCTTATTGCCGAAGGTGATGTAGCGCTCGCCGGACCACGGAAAGCCGATATCGGCGCGCTCGAGCGAATTGTCGGCGGGCAGCAAAATGTCGGCGAAGCGCGCGCTGGGCGTCATGAAGTGGTCGGAGACCACGATGCACTCCAGCAGCGTTTCGTCGCGCAGGATACGCGCGGTGCGGTTCACGTCGCCATGCTGATTGAGCAGCGCATTGCCCGCAATATTGAAGATGAACTTGATGTTGCTCTTGAGCGGGCCGTCCTTCACGCCGTCGGCGGCGGTCATTTCGACGCCGCGAGTGACGGCGTCGGTCCACAGGAACACGGGGATGCGCGTTTTGATCGGATTCTCGCCCGTGGGCAGGCTTTTCACGGGCAGCCCGAGCCGGCGGCCGCCCTCGCCCGCGCCCCAGCCTCCGCCCGGCACGCCGATGTTGCCCGTCATCGCCGCCAGCGTGACGCCGGCGCGCACGGATTGCTCGCCGTGCGCGTGGCGCTGCGGCCCGAGGCCCTGCAGCAGCGCCGCCGGCTTCGCCGTCGCGTACTCGCGCGCGAGCGCCCGGATGACGGCCGCATCCACGCCCGTGACCGGCGCGGCCCACTCCGGCGACTTCGGCGTGCCGTCCTCCCGGCCGAGCACGTAGTCGCGGAACGCTTCGAAGCCCACCGTGTACTTGTCCAGGAACGCCTGCGAGTGCAGGTTTTCCGCGATCATGACGTGCGCCATGGCGGCGAACAGCGCGGTGTCGGTCGTGGGCTTCAGCGGCACCCACTGGTCGGCGAAGGTCGCCGCGGTCTCGCTCAGGCGCGGGTCGATGACGATGACGCGCGCCCCGGCTTCCTTCGCGCGCGCAATGTAGTAGTTCGAGTTCGTCTCGAACACCGTCTCCGCGGGATTGAAGCCGTTCAGCAGGATGAGCTTCGAGTGAACCAGCCCCTGGTAGGAACTGGTGTCGCGGTAGCCGGTGATGAACGGCGCGGTGTAACTCAGGCAGGCCGAGCTGTAGCTGTTGTAGTAGCCGAGATAGCCGCCGAGCAGGTTCATCAGCCGGCGCGCGGCGGACGTGCCGTTGATGGCGCCGCAATCGCCGGTGCCGTAGTGGATGTAGACAGCTCCGGGGCCGTAGGCGTCCAGCACGTGCTTCAGTTTCGCCGCGATCGTTTCTACGGCCTCGTCCCAACCGATGCGCGTGAACCTGCCCTCGCCCCGCGCGCCCGCGCGCTTCATCGGATACTTCAGGCGCCTCGGATCCACGGCGCGCGTGCGAATCGCCCGGCCCTTCAGGCAAGCGCGCAACTGCGGGCGTTCGGCGAGGTCGGGGGAATCGTCGGTCGAGACGCGGACGATCCTGCCGCCGCGGACGTGCGCCTTCAGATGGCAGCGCCCGCCGCAGTTGTTGTTGCACGCGACGGCGACGACGGTCTCCGCGCCGGCGGAGGCGAGCGGCAGGCGGCCGAAGATCTCCTCCGCCGCCAGGCCGGCGCCCGCGGCGCCGGAGAGCATCAGAAAAGACCGGCGATCGAGGCGAATTCGCACTTCCCATCAGTCTACGATGAAGTTACAGGCATCGCATGCCGCCGATCTTCACCATCGGGCACTCCACCCGCTCCATCGACGATTTCATCGCGCTGCTCAAAGCCCACAACATCGAGCTGCTGGCCGACGTCCGCACCATCCCGCGTTCGCGGCGCAACCCGCAGTTCAACGCGGACGCCCTGCCCGCGCCGCTGGCGCAGGCGGGCATCGTCTACGTCCCCATGCCCGAACTGGGCGGCCTGCGCCACCCGCGCAAAGATTCGCCGAACACGGCCTGGCGGAACGAGTCTTTTCGCGGCTATGCCGATTACATGCTGACGCCGCAGTTCGAAGCGGCGCTCGAGCGCCTGATCGAGACGGCGGAGGCGGCGCGCGTCGCCGTGATGTGCGCCGAGGCCGTGCCCTGGCGCTGCCACCGCTCGCTGATCGCCGACGCACTCACGGCGCGCAACATCCCGGTGCGGCACATCACGTCCGCGACCGCGGCGAAGCCGCACACGCTGACCCCGTTCGCGAAAGTCGAGGGCCGCCGGGTGACCTACCCCGGTCTGCTACACTGATCTACAAGGGATGCAGTTCGGGGGAACCCCTGCCTGAACTTCTGGGATCATGAAGCTCGTCATCTTCGGGCTGTCAATCAGCTCTTCCTGGGGTAACGGGCACGCAACGCTGTGGCGCGGCCTGTGCCGCGCGCTGGCGGCGCGCTCGCACGACATCGTTTTCTTCGAGCGCGACGTCCCCTACTACGCTTCGCACCGCGACTTCGCCGCCATGGCGGGTCTCAAGCTGCACCTGTACAGCGCGTGGCCGGATGCGCTGACGGACGCGCGGAGCGAGTTGGCCGGCGCGGATGCCGCGATCGTTACCTCCTACTGCCCGGACGGCATTGCCGCCTCGGAACTGGTGCTTGGCTGGAAGACCGGCATCCGCGTCTTTTACGATCTGGACACCCCGGTGACGCTCGACCGGCTACGCGCGGGCGCGCCGGTGCCGTATCTGCCGCCCGGCGGGCTCCGGGATTTCGACCTTGTGCTGAGCTACACCGGAGGCGCGGCGCTCACGGCGCTGAGCGAGCGGCTCGGGGCGCGCCGCGTCGCGCCGCTCTACGGCAGCGTCGATCCGGAGGTGCACCGCCCGGCGCCGCGCGTGCCGCGTTTCGAAGCGGACCTTTCCTATCTCGGAACTTATGCCGCGGACCGGCAGCCCGCGCTCGAAGCCCTGTTTCTGGCGCCCGCCCGCCTGCTGCCCGAGCGCCGCTTCCTCATCGGCGGAGCGATGTACCCGCACGATTTTCCCTGGGCGGCGAACATCTACTTCGTGCGCCACCTGCCGCCCGCCGAGCACTCGGCCTTCTACTCGTCCTCGCTGCTCACGCTGAACATCACGCGAAAAGCGATGGCCGAGATGGGATATTGTCCGTCCGGCCGGCTGTTCGAGGCGGCTGCGTGCGGCACGCCCGTATTGAGCGATTGCTGGGACGGCCTCGACCGCTTCTTCCAGCCGGGCCGCGAGATCCTGATCGCGCGCAGCCATGCCGACGTTATCGAGGCCATGCGGATGCCGCGCGACGAGCTTGCGGCGATCGGGCGCGCGGCGCGCGAGCGCGCGATCGAGGAGCACACGGCCGCCCGCCGCGCCTGCCAACTGGAAGCGCTGCTCGAATCGGCGCGCGTGAGGGTTTGACATGTGGGGAATCATTCCGGCGGCCGGCGTGGGCAGCCGCATACAGCCGCTCGCATTCTCGAAGGAGCTGCTCCCGGTGGGCAGCCGCCTGGACGGTGAAATCGAGCGCCCGCGCGCCGTCAGCGAGTATCTTGTCGAGCGCATGCTGCTGGCGGGCGCAACGAAGATCTGCTTCGTCATCTCGCCCGGAAAATCCGACATCCTCGAATACTACGGCGGGCGCATCGGGCAGGCCGACATCTGCTACGCCGTGCAGCCCGAGCCCGCGGGACTGTGCGACGCCGTCTTCCGCGCGCTGCCCATCGTCGGCCGCGCCGAGCCTGTGGCCGTGGGGCTGCCGGACACGATCTGGTTTCCGGAAGACGCGCTGGCGTGCCTGCCCGAGGACCGGCTCAGCTTCCTGCTGTTCCCGGTCGAGCGGCCCGAGCTGTTCGATGCGGTCATCGCCGGCGAGGACGGGCGCGTGCGCGAGATCCAGGTGAAGCGGCGCGGCGCCGGATCGCACTGGGTCTGGGGCGCCTTCAAAATGCCGGGCCCGGTGCTGGCCGAGCTGGAAGCGCTGTGGCGCGAGCGCGAGCGCAAGGACGAATACATCGGCACGCTCGTCAACGAGTGGCTGGCGCGCGGCGGGGAAGCCTGCGCGGTGCGCGCGGGCACGGCCTATGTCGATGTCGGCACGGTTCACGGCTATCGCGAAGCCATACGGCTGCTGGGGAGCGCACGGCCATGACCAGGGAGCAGATCCGCCGGCGCGTCGAGGAGCTCGGGCCGTGGTTCCACAACATCGACCTCGGCGGCGTTCAGACCGCGCCCAACCATTTCCTGGGGGACTATCCGGCCCTCAAATGGCAGCAGTTCGCCCATGCGATCCCGGCCGATCTGCGCGGCAAGACCGTGCTCGATATCGGCTGCAACGCGGGCTACTATTCGCTCGAGATGAAGCGCCGCGGCGCGGACCGCGTGGTGGCGATCGACAGCGACGAGGGCTATCTCGCGCAGGCGCGCTTTGCGGCGGAGGTCTGCGGCGCCGAGATCGATTTCCGGCTGCTCTCGGTTTACGACGTCGCGAAGCTCGGCGAGCGGTTCGACGTCGTGCTGTTCCTGGGCGTGCTCTATCATCTGCGGCACCCGTTGCTCGCGCTCGACCTGCTGAGGGAGCACGTGGTGGGCGGCCTGCTCGTGTTCCAGTCGATGCTGCGCGGCAGCCAGTACGTCTCGCCGATAGAGCCCGACTATCCGTTCTCCGAGCGCGAAATATTCGACAGCCCCGGCTTCCCGCGCCTGCACTTTATCGAGTCGTGCTATTCGGAGGACCCGACGAACTGGTGGATCCCCAACCGCGCCTGCGCGGAGGCCATGCTGCGCAGCGCCGGCTTCGAGATCCTGGCGCATCCGGAAGCCGAGGTGTATCTGTGCGGGCGGGCCGGAACCGAGCCGGACGGCGGGCGCGCCGTGTATCCCGCGAGGCCGGCGTGATCAGCGCCATTCCGCATCAGGAGGCCATGCGTGGTTGAAGCGGTGATGCTCTGGAACGAGCCGAACAACCTCTCCCATTGGGATTTCGAGATCGACCCCGAGTGGCGCATCTACGCCGGGATGGTGAAGTGCGCCGCCGCGGCCGTCAAGGCGGAAGCGCCGCGCATGCCCTGCGCGCTCGGCGGCATTTCGCCGATCGATCCCGGCTTCATCTCGAACATGGGCGCGCAGGGCGTGCTCGACGCCGTGGACATCGTCGCCGTGCACGGCTTCCCGCTCGACTGGAACCACTGGACGATCCACGAGTGGCCCGAAAAGCTCGAAAAGATCCGTGCGGTGACGGCGCTGCCGGTGTGGGTATCGGAGGTCGGGGTGTCGAGCTTTGGCGCCGAGGAAGTGCAGGAGTTCGGCCTGAAGCGCAGCGCGGAGCTGCTGATCGGGCGCGCCGGGCGGATTCACTGGTACAGCCTCTATGACCTGCCGCGCGCCTGGCCCGCCACCACCCGCCACCGCGAAGCGGAAGGCTCGGCCTACTACCGGCACTTCTACATGGGCCTGCTGCGCGAGGACGGGACGCCCAAGCGCGCGCTGGCGCTGTTTCCGGATTACACGCCCGCGCTCGGCATCTGCCAGTGGTTCCATTTCGAGGACCACCGGCTCGAGGACGCGGCGCGCTGGCTTCGCAAGCTCGGCGGGAAGCGCCTGCGCACCGGCCTGAG